>ERZ773065.1051-NODE-1051-length-14461-cov-4.795918_pt1 | contig 14461 bp, 4 predicted proteins | sample MGYA00580623_ERZ773065 | MGnify/ENA primary metagenome ERZ773065 (study PRJEB29015, sample SAMEA2738017) | human oral metagenome | biome: human oral; feature: human-associated habitat; material: dental | place: China | collected 2047 ...
TCAAGTCCTGGAGAATCCTCCACACCGACTACCGCCGCCCCCTGCACACATTCGAGCAGACCATCACCGCCGCACTCTCACTCTACACCTTCAAAACCACCCTCTGAATAACCTTCGTTGAGTCGGGCGGACTCTTCGGATTCCGCTTCGTGTAGTCCTCATAAACAGGCGCTACCTTTTCCTGCCGACCCGCTCGTATATCCCGACGTCCTCCAGGGCGCGCATCTGGTCCTCAACTGCGCGGGCGAGAAGCGGATCGTCGATCCGCAGGCCCAGTTCGACGTTGCGCTCCTCTGCGCTCAAGGAGAGATTGGCGCTTGTCACAACGAGGATCTGGTGGTCGACGACGAGGAATTTGGCGTGGTTGCGCACGCGCCAGCCTTTGTCATCGACGGCCGGGCGTAGGACGACGGCCCGCTCGAGGCGCCGTGCGGCTTGGAGTGTTGAGAGCACATGGGGCTGCGGTCCGAGCCCATGGTCGGCGACGTCGGCATCCATATACAGGCGCACGCTCACCTCAGGTCGGGAGGACACCTTCGTCATCGCCGCCCACAGTCCCGATGACGGAGCCAGGTTATAAGTCGAGATCGTCACCGAGTGATACGCACCCTCGACCAGGCGTCCAAGGGCAGCCGTAACACTGCCGCTGAGCCCTGCTCCGCGAGCGCGCTCAGGCATCGTCCACACGGGTGTCGTCTCGCGTTCACGTTCCCGAGCCGCCTCGATCGTCCGCAGGACGAGCACCGATGTCTCTCGTATCCGTGATCCGACGCCCGCCGCCTCCATCAAGGGCCGCAGCACCCGACGCCGCCCGGCATCAACCGCTCCGAGAGCCTGGGTGAGGGTCCGCCCTGAGCCAAGAGCCCGTGCAAACATCCCTGCCTCCCGAGCGCTCAGTTCCGCGGCGAGCGCGGTCACGGCGTCCTCATCCATGCTGGTCCTCACTGTGCCCGGTCACGGGTCCTGCTGTCCCACGAAAATGACGTCCTCACTCACGCGGATCCCCGAAGAAGGCGAGATAGGCGAAGGGTTCCCCGCAGTACTCCCCGGGCAGTGGCACGGCGAAACGGCGGTCGAGGAAACGATTAGCCCTCTCGCACGATGTCTCCGAGACCATAGTGCAGCAGTGGCAGGCGGCCCCGTGGAGGAAGTCCTCGGGATCGTGCGGAATGCGCCGGGAGCACACAGGGTCTGAGGAGCAGCGCATCATGCCAGCGAGTGCGGTCCTCATGATCTCCCGGAGCCGATGCGGCTCGCTCAAGCTCACCAGCCCCCCGAGGGTTCCGTCGGAGTCTGAGGCAGTCGTCATGATGAGTAGCCCGGCGGCCGGGTCGCGTTGCTCCATGTCGTCCTCGGCCTCGCGCCGGGGCCAGGCGTAGATCCGTTCACTCAGGCTCGCTGCGGCGTATCCGGAGGACATGGCCATCTGGCGGAGAAGAGCGTGGGCGAACGTGTGCACCAGCCAGTACCTGGGCGGCGCCATCCGCGCGAGATGGTTATCGGCAGCAGCCGTCTCCGACAGACGGTTATCGTAGTTGCGGCGATGCGCCTCTACATGGGCCTTCCACAGCGCGGAGTCCGCGACCTTCTCCTCCCACTGGTGCACCCGCTCCTCGTCGAGCTCAAGGAAGACCCCCTCCCCGCGATCCACTGTAGCGGGCACCCATTGCGGCATGCGATTGCGGCACAGAGGGACGAGGCGCGCTCCGGCGTCAGCCACTCGCTCAACCTCGTCCACCCGGGTGAACCCGAGGATGGCGTTGACCCTGCGGAGCCGATCGACGGCGAGTACCCGGGTCAGGCCATCCATGCTCGTCCTGCCCAGGGGACGCGGAGAGACAATGAGTCCCGAGTCGGGGTCCTCGTGCCGGGACTCGGGCGGCTCCTGCTGAAGGTAGCGCCACTCGGGGACGAGCAGGTCGATGGGGTCCCAGCGCCTCTGGGCCGACTGCGGCTCGACGGCGGCCGGCGCGAGCGCGCGATCAAGCACGGCCACAAGATCCTCATCGCTCAAATCCGCCAGACGGTTAGGAATATCAATATCGGCCCTGATGAGCCTGCGAAGAAAGGGCAGGGCATTCCGGTAGTCGGCAAGATCATCGACTCCGCTCAGAAGTTCCGCATCACTCCGCCGCTGCGCTTCGAGATCGAGCCGTGGCATATCGACGATCGACTGGAGAACCGGGAACCACAGATTGGAGGCGCCCACCAGCATGAGCCGGACCTCAGCGGCACATCCGTTCGGCGTAAATCCACCGAGATGCGGAAGCCGCCCGCGACACTGAGGGAGCTTGGCGCGACCCACATCTCCCTGAGCCTCGCTCATGCCGCGCCGAGCACCGCAGGAGCGGCAGTGGACGATGGCACTGGCGCCCCGGCCGACGCTGGCATCGGTCATGGCCAGGCGGGGTCTCTCCGCTTTCGGGCAGCGCCCGCCCTCGTGAACCCACCAGTCGTAGGGGAACTCATCGACGTGCCCGTCGGGGCAGACCAGGAGGTATCGAGCGGGCACGCACAGGGGCGCGCTCCTACCACGGCGCGGTTTTCGTGCACCCGTGGCGGCAGTATGCGCCGTACGCCGCCCGGAGCAGCCCTCATGGCGGATGACGGCCTCGTCGCTGCGAAAACGATGCGTGTTGGAGTACCCCTCGACGAGCTCGCGCAGAGGGGCGAGCAGATCGCATCCGGTGCAGCGCAGCCACTGCGGGAAGATCCGCGCCGGGATCCCGAGGTCGTTCCCCTCGCGGGAGTAGGGCGAGGCAGTCTCCTGGTGCGGGAAGGGGCGCAGCTCGCTCACCTGGTGCCCGAGCCAGAGCCGGACGGTATCGAGAAGTCTCGGCGCCTGGATCTTCGGAACATGCCCACGGCGTTCCCAGATGCGGTCCCAATCGTCCAGACCCGTGGGCATGACCGTGAAGTGCGGCAGGTCGATGATCGAACCAGGTCCGTTGGTGTAGAGGAGGGAGGACGGGCGAGCGGTGCCCACCTTGGCGTAGTTCTTCCGGGCCTGCCTCTCATCGAGGGCGTCGCCGTCACCGAGCGGGTCGACGTCCTGCCCCTGGGCGCGCAGGTCCGCCTGGCGCTCCGGGCGGTTGCTCGGCGTGCGTCTCACTGCTGGTCCTCCTTCGGGCTCTGGGCCTCCCAGTGCGGGGCGTCGTCGGGCTCCGTCCAGGCGAGCCTGGCCGGGTCCGGGGAAACCAGCAGGTTGATCTCGGGCTGAACCTCCCGCATGGAATTGGCGACGACGAAGGGAGCCCCGTCCGCACTCCTCCGGCCGCCGGACTCGGCGCTGCGAATGAGCGCCCGGTAAGGCGGGCTCCCGGCCGACGAGGGCATCTTCTCGTAGGAGAGGAACTCACGGTCCTGACGGACTCGCCGGGCGAGCTGCTGCCATGTCCTGAGTTCTCCGAGCAGACGGATGCGCGCGTCCTTGGCGGATTCCTCGTCCCCCGCCTGCGCCGCGCGCTCGGTCATCGTCGCCACGAGCCGATCGAGCATCGCCTCCTGCTCGTCGGTCATCCACGCATTCCGCTCAGGGTTGAGTCCATTGGGAACGCTGCCCTGAGTGACCCTGGTGGCGGCGACGAGAGCCCCGGGCAGGCCCCGTTCCAGAGAGGTGGAGGACAGCGGTGTGACGGACAGTGGCTCGACGCGGGCGTAGAAGGTCTCGTGATAGTGGTGGAACTGCTCGAAGTGGGCGAGATCGCGAGGGCGCACCCAGTTGCACAGGGTAACGACGAGTCCCGGACGGCTCGGGTCACGGCCGACGCGCGAGGAGGCCTGGATGTACTCGGCGGTGTTCTTGGGCTGGCCGACGACGAGCATGAGTCCGAGCCGCGAGACATCGACTCCCACCTGGAGCATGGAGGTCGCCAGGATGACGTCGTAGGGCGAGCGGTCCCGCGAGGGCGGCTGCTTCCCGGAGCGGCGGGCCTGGCCCGCGCGGGTTCTCGCCGCGGTCGTGTCGTGCTCGACGTCGAAGGGCAGGGCCATATCCTCCAGGGTGCGGGTGATGTCGGCCGAGGCGATGCGGCTGGTGAGCTCGCCGAGGGTGAGGGTGCCGAAAGTGGTGCCGCGACGCCTGGGCAGGCTGGATGCGGGCAGGCCCTTGGTGACGGCGGTCTGAATGTCGTCCTGGACGTAGCGGGCCATGCCGGCGAGTTCGCGGGTCGCCGAGTAATAGCCGACGAGAGTCATGTACGGGTCGGCGGCCGGGGGGTGGTCCGGTTCGGGAGCCTCGTCCCGGTCGAGGAGCAGTTGACCGGCGGCGAGCAGCACCTGGGCCACCTGGATCTCCGCGTTGGTCATGCGCACACCGGTGGGGGCGAGTCCCAGGTAGAGGCGGCCGGGGTTGTCGGGTGCAGGGGCCTGCTCGTGGGAGAAGAAGGTATCGGAGGCGTCAAGAACCTGGGGCGGGAAGACGGTGATGTGGCGCCCGTAGAGGCCGCGGACCTGGTCGCGGGCGTTGCGGACGGTGGCGGAGGAACCGACGAGGAGCGGGCGGACGGGGAGGATCCGGCCGTCGTGGTCGGTCATGCGCCAGGTGGTCATGGCGTCGACGGCGACCTCGAAGAGACCGATGGTGGTGCCGAGCGCCCCGGTGATGAGGTGGAGCTCGTCCTGGATGACGAGGTCGGGCGGGCGCAGCCGGGTGGTGGGACGGATGGCGGCGGCGGGCATGCCGGCTTCCTTCCTGTGACCGGTGATGGCGGTGCAACCGAAGGCGTCGATAGTGCGGTCGTGGGCGGGATGGGGCAGGTAGCCGTGGCGCTCGCAGCGTCGCCCGACGTAGCCGAAGAGGGAGGCGGCCTGGCCCTCACGGGCGAGGCGGGCGAGCTTGTCGACGGTGGCGATGACGAAGGCGGGCACGAGCCTGTAGATCTCCTCATCCGTGGTGAGGACGGGGATGCCGTCTCCGACCCGGCCGCCCTCGGAGAATGGGCAGGCGGCGAGCGGGTCGGAGCAGCGCACGTAGATGCGGCCAGCCCTGGTGTCGGACTTGACGCAGCTGGGATCGATCGTCCTGCCGCACCAGGGGCAGCGGCCGAGCTGGAGAACGGTGAGGCGGTATCCAGCACCGCCCTGCTCGTTGACGCGGGCGATCTCGGTGGCGGCCTCCTCAACGCGCTTGGGCGAGACCGCAGTGCCGACCCACAGGCCGATGCGGAAGGGCTCGTCGCCCCAGGTGGTGGGGTCCTCACGGCGGGCGAGCTCGGCGGCGCAGATGAGGGTGGTGGCGCGCTGGAATTGCTGGGAGGTGAGCAGGCGCAGGGTGTAGCGCATGAGGACGGTGACGCCGGCGGCGCCGTCGAGGGGCCCGTCGGGGGTGTCGACGCGCCCCTGAAGGCGGCGGGCGGCCATGGCGTAGGCGGCGAGTCCCAGGTAGGCCTCAGTCTTGCCGCCGCCGGTGGGGAAGAAGAGGAGTTCGAGGGTGGACATGTCGCCGCTGGGGCCGCCGGAGCGGCGTTCCAAAGTTGGTTCGGTCAGGGCGCGGATCTGCATGAGAATGAAGGCGAGCTGGAAGACGCGCCAGTGGTGAGGGAACCGGCCAGCTAAGGCTTCGGCTCGGGCATCGGCGACGGGGGTCTCGGGATGTCGGTGACGGATATCGGCGATCTGGGAGTGGATGCGCTGGTCGGCCATGACGCGGTTCATGAAGGCGAAGCAGCGGCGGGCCTCGGCTCCCGACCGGGTGTCGGCCACGAGGAGGTCGATGCCGTCGGCGAGCTGGTCGGCGACCTGACGGGCCTCCTCGACGGGTTCCTCGGCCACCTTCGCCAGGTGCTCCGGGAGTCGTGCGCGGTGCCGCTCCTGCTCGTCGAGCCAGGCGGTGTAGGCGGTGGCGATGGGCCGCAGCCCGGTTTCCAGCTGGGCGGGTGTGGCGGTGGCGAGGTGGGTCATGTCGAGCTCGGCGCCCTCAAGGCTGCGGGCGGTGACGGGTGGGGTTTCGGCGAGGGGCAGCCAGTCGGTGCGCACGCTCGTGGCTCGGCGAGTGCCGGGGGCCCGGCTCCAGGTCGCGGAGCAGGTGCGTCCGACGGCGAACTCGAGGCGGTCGCGGTACTGGAGGGCGAGGCGCTGGTCCTCGATGTCTTGGTCGGCCAGGAGCTCCGGGGCGGTGGTGACGTCGCGGACGGGGAGGAAGGCGCCCGCTCCATCGGCGTCGACGGCCAGTGAGGTTTGGAAGAGCCAGTCCTCTACGGGGATCCGCCGCGGCGCGACCTGGTCGTTGCACAGGGCGATTTCGACGAGGATGCGGTCGGCATCCTGGTAGGCATCGGCCCGGAGGATGACGTGTCCGCGGAGCACGTAGTCCCTCGTCCGGCCCGGGACGAGATCGGCGAGACGGATGCGGATGGGGAGTTCGGCGGGCGTGCGCCGGTAGCGGGTGTGTGCGATGCGGCCCTCGGCCTCGGCGCGCTCACGCTCGGCCTGGGTGGGGCGCTCGGGGTGGTAGGTGGCCCAGGAGGCGTGGACGGTGACGGAGTCGATGCCAGCGGGGACCTGGAAGCGCAGACCCATGGAGGCGGGGATCATGAGGCCACGACGCTGCGGGTCGTCATCCTTGCCGTCGCTGGCGTCCTCGTCGATGCCGGAGCCTGCCTCGTCTTCTCCGACGACGGGCACACCGGTGGAGACTCCGGCATCGAGATCGTCGACGTCAATGGCGTCGGGATCGTCGGTCCCGGGATCGGTGCGATTGAGGCGAGTGGGGGCAATACGGCCGACGAGGTAACGGGCCACTGGTGAGACGTCGAGAACCTCCTCGTCTCCATCGTGAGGACCCAGGAGCTCGCGGCGCAGGATGTCGACGAGATTGACACGTGCGGTGACCGAGGTGCCGTCGGGCCCGTGGGCGAGTTCGTAGGGCGGGCGGGGCGACGGCGTGGGGCCGGGCATGGTGGTAGTCATGCGCGATTCCTTCTGGCGGGGCGGGAGACCGACTCGGCGGCGCGGCGACGGTTCTCTTCCAGGAGTCGATCGAGGAGCTCGACGCGAGCGGTCGGGGAGATGGTCCAACGGGTTGTCTTGCGGTAGGTGTGGAAGCCGTGGTCGAGGGGGATGTCGTCCCAGCCGTAGGCGGCGGCGACAATGCGATCGAGTTCGCGGTGAATCTCCCGCATGCGGTCGACATCCAGGTCCGTGTCCCTGGCCAGGCCGGGGTCGTTGACGAGGTTGTAGAGCCTGGTGAGGCCGAGGCTGCGGCGCAGCATGATCTCCCGTCGCTCGGTGTCGAGGGTCCTGCCGATGGCGTCGAGGGCCTCGGAGGACTCGGGCCGCGGGAAGGTCTCGAAGACGGTCGTCGGAGTGTAGGTTGGGTCTCCGGTACGCGTAGTCCCATATTTGATGGCCCAACACTGATGAAGCGAGGATGACAAAATCGCCTGTGTAGCGTATGAATTTTTCGCGAACACCACCAATTTATCATCGAAGACCTGATTACAAGGCACACGCGCTGGCATGACGGTTCCGCTCACTCTCGCGATCACCAGCGCCTCATCGAGCCCGGCGATTGCCCGCCGCATGGCCGGACGCTTCTCGCCGTACTGCCACCAACGCTCGGGGAGAGGCTTGCGGAGAGCATATGAGCCATCCGATTTTGTGCGCTGACGCACAGGTTTCACCGCACGCACAAGCCGCCCATAAGGAACCGCATACCTTGCCGCACGTCCTGCTGGCCAATCGTTGAAATCGATGACCCACCGAGACGCCGAGCAGTCAGGACGGGAGTTGAGATCCACGCCATTAAGGTAGGGGAAGATGACCTCTGCATTCCTCGGATCCTTCTCGATCCACGCCGCCGCCTCGTCGGGATCAAGAATGAAGCCCTTACCCAGAACGATACAACCTTGGAAGGCCGCGTCTGCATTCTCAGTCAATCGTTCCGGGTTCCCCTCAACACGCCCCACGGGATCCAGGAGCGTCGAGATGCGGCGCACGAGTACCCCGTCGCAGACGATCTCACTCTGTGCACTCACCTCGCCCTTCGTCCCCCATACGGCGGCGTACTCCAGGTGGGCACTATCAGCGGGCCAGGCCTCGGATTGGATGGCCCGGGTGATGGTAAATCCCCGCTCCGCCATGCGGTCAAGTCCCACCTCACGAGTTCTGCCTTGGGCCACGGTGTTGGTGGCAATGAGTCCAAGCGTCCCCGTGAGTCTCAGGAGGGTAAAGGCTCGAAGGAAGAAATAGGCAACAAGATCCGCAGGACCTTTCGCCCCGTCACCGAGAACGTTGACGTACCAGTCGCGCACGTTCTGCCCCATAGCGCCGGTAAGTTTCTGCCCGCCGAGGAAGGGCGGATTCCCCACGATGGCGTCGAATCCGCCGCGGTTCATGACATCGGGGAAGACGAGGGGCCAGTGAAGGCACGTCCAGCGCTGGTAGTCGGTCGCCACCGTCGGGCTCAGTCCCCGCTCGATAATGGCGTTGAGCATGGCGCCATCGGGCTTCTCAACCCGAAGACATCGCTCCACCGCCACCATGAGGTCCTCGTAGGCCTCGTTGAGCCTCCTCCCTGGTCCGCCGCCGAGTTCGAGGCCCGCGGCGATGACGCCGTCGGCCACGCGCCGGGCCAGGGCGGTGCGGTCGTCAATGCGTGCGAGGCCCTTCACCTTGGCACGGGTCGAGCGCTGCGGGTCGTTCTCCGACACCGGCTCGCTGAGCAGACGGAGCTCGTCCGCCGTGTCCTTCATCAGATCCGCGAGCGCCAGCCCGTCCACAGCGTGGGCGCCATCGTCGATGTCGAAGAGCCCCTGCCCGTCGGCCTGCGCGGGAGTGATGTGGAGGCGCTCGACCTGCCTCAGGTCGGTGATCCCCAGGAGGGAGTTGCCGACTCTCACCTTGTGGTCGACGAAGGAGAAGGGCAGGTCCGGATCCAGCGAGACGAGCCATAGGGAGAGCTTGCACATCTCGATGGCCATGGGGTTGATGTCCACCCCGTACAGGCAGGAGGCCACCACCTCCCGCAGCGCCCGGCGCTCCAGGGCCGCCGGGCTCTCCTCGGCGAGCCCCTCCTCCTGCCAGGCCTCGACGAGACGTTCGGCCAGGTACCGGGCCGCGGCCACGAGGAACGCGCCCGATCCGCAGGCGATGTCCGCGACCTTCAACTGGAGTAGCTCTCCGGCTGGCAGCAGCCGCCACCGACTGCGCTCCGACGTCTGGTACGGACCTGGCTGATAGACGAGGGGCTCCAGGGCATGGATCACCACATCCTCCGCCAGGGAGCGCGGCGTGTAGTGGGCGCCCGCGTTCTTCCGGGATGGCGTCTCCACCACGATGAGGTCGCCGGGCTGGAAGACGGTGGGGCGCCCGCGCAGGTCGTGGCGGATCGCGCCGATCCACGGTTTCAGGCTCGCGCGCAGCGCCTGGTCCCCGCGACTGACCTGGATGAGGGCGCGCTCGGCGTCCTCCGGGGCATCCCCGGCGGCGAGGGCCTTGGCCAACTTGCTCGAAGACACAAGCTTCTTCTCGAGGGAGGGCTGGTCCGCCTTGACCCAGGCCAGGATCGCCGCCGCCAGGGAGGCGTCATCGGTGTGCTCCTCGGCCAGATCGTCGAGGACTCGCAAGGGGACCTCCGGTTCGTTGCCCTCCTTGCCGATGAGCCCCAGAATCGTCTCGTCGGCCCGACGGCAGGTGTAGCCCAGCAGGCCCTCGTAGACGTAGCCGATCTGCTCCACGTCGATGTCGCGGAAGGAGATACGACGGGCCTCGTGTCCCGCGGTGCGGGCGACCTGCACGGCGCGCAGGACGTGCAGCATGACCCGGTCGGGGATGCTGATCGTGAGGGTGCCGCGGGCAGTCGTCGCCGTGAGGAAGGGGAAGCGGGAGGCGTCGAAGAGGGAGCCGCCGTAGGCCGGCAGGCGCGTGTCCTCGAAGTTCGCCCCCTCGGCCAGGGCCCGGGATGTGGCCAGGAGGCGGTGCCAGGCGCGAGCCGTATTCTCCAGGGACTCCTCCCCCTCGGCGCGTTCGCGCTCCTCCAGGGCCTCCAGCACCCCGGCCATGCCGTAGCCCCGCTGGAAGAGGGCCGTGCCGGGCAGGAGGTCGCGCTCCTCGGCGAAGAGCAGGAAGACGACGCGCATCATGACAGTGACGGCGGCGTCGTAGACCTCGCCGGCGTCATCGGGCAGCGGATCGGCCCCCTCGTGCTGGACGGTCGCGCGCCCGGCCTCGGAGAAGGCGGCCACGAGCAGCTCGACGGCCCGGCGCACCTGGACGCCGAGGGCCTCGGTGATCTCCTCCGCCGCGAGGACCGACTCGGCGAAGAGGGAGGGAAGACGGTCCTTCTCCTTGCCTCCCAGCAGACGTCGGATGCTCAGCAACTCGATGAGGGCGTCTCTAGTCTCGGGCTCCTCGACCCAGGTGAGGGCATCGACGATCCCCGAGGCGAGCATCGTGCCGGGTGCGGCCGAGACGAGGGCCCACCAGCGCCCGTCGGTGACCACTCCGATGGTGCAGGCCGAGTCGGGGGCGCGCAGCATCGACTCCATGCGGTCGATTGGGCTCGCCGCCCAGGAACCGGGCAGGATCTCGCGCAGGTCGTCCACCGGGTCGACCACGAGCACGAGTGCACCCACCCGCCCCTCGACCGCGAGCGCACTGGTCGGGGTCACCTGCTCACGTCCGTCCGGGGAGGTGACGGCGTAGGCGGCGCTCAGGGCTCCGGTGGCCGGGTTACTGTACTCGCCCCAACCGAGGACGTCCCGCAGGACGGTGTCCACCCAGGTGTCGCGGGCCTCTCGGTATGCGGGGAGGGCATCCGCTGCTGCTGCATCCGCGGCGGCCGACCGGCCCGCGGCCTCGCGCTCCTGCTGGTATGCGTCCCAGGCCCTGTCGAAGGCGGGCTTGGCGTCGCGCAGAGCCTCGCGGGCGCGGGGGGCGGAGGCGGGGATGCCATCGGGGTAGACGCGGTTGAGGGCCGGCAGGGCGAGGAAAGGACCGTCGGCGTCCACGAGGGCGAGCCAGGCCCGGTGCATGCGAGCGGGCTCGGAGGCCGGGGATCGCCTGCGTGTGGGACTCATGCGGTGCGCTCCTCATCATCCGTGGCCTGCCAGGCCGTGGCGTCGGCCTCGCTCACGGCGAAGACGAGGACCACGCCGGAGACGTAGTGCCGCACGTCGCGGTACCGCTCCTCGATACCTGCGACCTCGCGCGCCTCCTCCTCGTCCAGGGTGTCCAGGCGCTGACGCATCTGGGCGATATCGCGTGTGTACTGACGTCGCTCGTCATCGCCCCATAGGGACAGCTGAGCCCCTAGTTCCGTCTGCGCCTCCTCCAGGTGGGCCAGGGTCTCGCGCAGGTTCCGGCGAAAAGCCGTGAAGATCTCGTGAGCGCGGGCGACGTCCGCTCGGCGTCGCCCATCAAGGTCTCGCGCCACAGCCTCCTGCTGGCGCTCCGCCCGATGCTCAGTAGCCGTTTGCAGGCGGGAGCGCAGGCGGCCGCCGTCAGCCCGCCAGAGCGCGGCCAGGCGCTCACGCACGTCGAGACCGGCCAGAGTTAGATCCTCTGGTTCAAGAGCCGAGTTCAGGATTCTCTCATCCTTGCCCTCGGCGAGCTTGTTGCCGTGCAGGCGGATGCCGGTGACGAAGACCTCTTCGTGCAGGCGCAGCCCGCCGCGACCAACGAGAACCAGGCGGGACACCGCGGCCGCGCAGGTCTCGGTCAACCCCGGCACGACGATCGCCGTCACCCGGCTGAGCCCGGCGTCGGAGGACACGAGGCCCGCGCGCAGGGTTCGTGAGGCCTTGCGCATGAGGAGATGGCCGAGGTGTATCGGAACGATCTCCTCGGACGCGGCGAGCACGTCCTCCACGCCGTCAAGATCTTCCAGGGCCTGGAAGGTGATAGAACGGTAGCGACCCGGAGTCAGGCGAGTATCAAGGCCCCGCAGGGCCGGTTGCCAGGCCGCGGACAGACCGGGGACCTCGAAGACGGGGGCGTCGGTCAGCTCCGAGCCGCACTCGCGCAGACGCGGCTGACCAGTGAAGGACAGCGCCTCGTCCAGGACCCGCCGCTGAGCCTGTGGAGTGAGATGAAGGGAGATCTTGCGCTCGTCGTACTCCGCGGCCAGTCGGGTGAGCCTGCGGTTGAGGTCGAGGGAGCCGGCCATCACCTGATTGACGGCGTCCTCGCTGCCGGTGCGACCGCGGCGTCGCCCCGTGCGGCGCAGGAAGCGGTTACTGATCTCCTCATCCGTCAGCGGGTTGACCTCCCCGAGGTCCTGCTTCTGGCGGGCGACCTTTCGACCGATACGGCTGAGGAAGTCCAGGTCCCCGTGCAGGAGACTCTGGGCGGGCGCCCCGGCGTCAGGCCTCAGGAAGAAGACCTCCGGCGGGTAATGCTGACCGTAGCGGTCGATCCGGCCGATGCGCTGCTCCAAACGAGAAGGGTTGAAGGGGACGTCGAAGCAAACCAGACGGTGGCAGTAGGACTGTAAGTCGATGCCCTCGCCAGCGGCGTCGGTGGCGAGCAGGACGCGCACCGGGTCCTTGGCCGGAGAGGCAGTGAAGGCGTCCCTCACGGCCTCACGGGACTCGGTGTCGGTCGAGCCCTGAATGACGGCGAGGCGGCCGTCGCCGTAGCCACGCGACTCCAGAACCCGCTGCAGCCAGCTGAGCGTGTCCGCGTACTCGGTGAAGACGACGACGCGCTCATTCGTCCACGTGCACCCATCCGGGCGACAGATCGCGTTGAGGAAGGCGATGAGCGCCTCAAGACGGGCGTTCGGACGGTCCTCCAGGTCCTCGGCCCAGGCGAGGATCGTCTCGAGGTCCTCGGTGCTCGCCGCCGAGAGCGGGTCGTCGCGCTTGGCACGACGCAACAGTTCGAACTCGGGCTGGGCCTGGCGTCCCTCCTCCTCGTCCGACTGGCCGGAGCCCATGACCTCCACGTAGTAGTCATCGTCCTCGTCGTCCCACTCGCCTCCGAGGGCCGTGGCCGCGAGGTAACCACGCATCGTCCGGGCGAAGGCCCAGGGGCTGGACAGGAAGCGCTTCTTGAGCAGGAGGGCCGCGATGCCGAGGCTGCCACGGCGTCCCTGTGCGCGGGCCGAGGCGTCCAGGAGCTCGCACAGACGGGAGAAGGCAGACTCCTCCTGAGCGTCGGGGGTGTAGCCCAGGATGTCGATGCGGCGGCGTTGGAAACCAGCCCCGTCGATCTGGGTCTTGAGCCTGCGGACCGAGACCTCCGCTAAGGCCGTCGGGTCGATCTCCGCGCCGCGGGAGAAGCGGTGCGGATCGATCATCTGCAGCAGAGCCGTGAAGGACTCGGTGTAACCGTTGTGAGGGGTGGCGGAGAGGAACAGGCGGTGCTCGCACTGCTCGGCCAACTCTCGCACCGCAGTGGTCCGCTTGGAATCCACGGCGTAGCCGCGGCCCCGACCGGTCGCCGTCGGAGCCGCCGGTGCCACGTGGTGGGCCTCGTCCACGACGAGGACATCGAAGGCGTAACGACGGGCCGAGGTCGATCTGCGCACCTCGGCCAGGACATCGCGCAGCAGACGCTGAGCGCGCACGCTCGGCAGCCAGGCCATCGACACGATGACCCGCGGGTGGAGGCGGAAGGGATTCGCTGCCAGACCTGAGGAGCGGCGGGTCTGGGCGAGCTGCTCGGAGTCGACGATGACGAAGTCGAGGCCGAACTTATCCCGCATCTCCTGCTGCCACTTCAGGCGCAGACCCGCCGGGCAGACGATGATGACCGAGCGGGCCCGGTGGCGCAGGAGGAGCTCCTGGATGACCAGACCCGCCTCGATCGTCTTGCCCAGGCCGACGTCGTCCGCCAGGAGGAGATTCGCGCGTGGCGACTCCAGGGCACGGCGCAGCGGCTCGAGCTGGTAGGGCTCCAGGCGCGCCCCGGAGCGGAAGGGGGGCTGGGACTCCCGCGGATTCGCAGAGGTGACCGCACCCCAGCGGACGGCATCGACGAGCGCACCGATCGTGTTCGGGTCGTCGAAGGAGGTGGCACGGACCGTCTCGGGCAGGCCCTCGTCAGGCAGGACGGTGTGCCCGTACTCCAGTTCCCAGACGACGTCGAGCTCCTCCCCCATGCGGTCCTCCTCCAGGGACTGGAGGGAGACGACGTGCTCGATTCGTGGACGGGAGTCATCCGGAGCGCTGCGCGGCAGACCCTGCTCGATGACGTCAGTGACCGCCCAGGTGGAGCCGCGGACTTCGACCACCTGCCCGGGCTCCGGGAGAGCTGGCACCACGACGGGTGCCCGAGCAGCGGTCGCCGTTGACGTCATAAGGTAGTCCCTCCGTGCTGCTGTGCCGCTGGAGCGCGGCATTCGGCGCCAGGTTACTCGAAAGACCGCGGATCCCCCCACGACACTTGCGGTCGCGTCCGGGACCACAACGGAAGAGCAGCGCTCCTGCCCCGCCTCGCCGCCGCCGGCATCCCCCGCGGGGGCGACGGCGCCGAGGTCGCCGACGGGGTCATGACCGACCTGTCGTGGCAGGATCGA
>ERZ773065.1052-NODE-1052-length-14454-cov-3.311480_pt1 | contig 14454 bp, 14 predicted proteins | sample MGYA00580623_ERZ773065 | MGnify/ENA primary metagenome ERZ773065 (study PRJEB29015, sample SAMEA2738017) | human oral metagenome | biome: human oral; feature: human-associated habitat; material: dental | place: China | collected 2047 ...
GATGTCTCTAGATATAATTTTTTCGTCAGATTCAATATTGTCAACAATTAGTTCAAGATAATTTAATGCCGTTCTTGCATCTCCATTTGACATTTTTATAAGATAGTTAATACCATCTTCAGTATAACTTATTTTCTTGCTTTTTAAAATTTCATCATTTAAAATAGCATTATCAATTATATCTTTTAAATTTTCAAAACTAAGTGTTTGTAACTCAAAAACTATAACTCTTGATAATAATGCGTTATTTACCTCATAAGCAGGATTTTCAGTAGTAGCTCCAATAAAAATTATATCTCCATTTTCTACATACTCAAGTAAATAATCTTGTTGCATTTTATTAAATCTATGTATTTCATCTATAAATAGTATGGTTCTCTTATTATACATTGATAAATTATCTTTTGCAAGTTCAACAATTTCTTTTATTTCCTTTGTTCCAGAAGTCACTGCAGAAATTTTTACAAAATAATTATCAGTACTACTAGAAATAATATTTGCAAGTGATGTTTTCCCCGATCCTGGAGGACCATATAATATCATTGAAGAAAATCTATTATTCTTAATCATATTTTTAAGTACAGAATTGTTTTTTATTATATTATCTTGACCAACAAAAAAAGACAAATCTTTCGGTCTCATTCTTTCGGCCAACGGTTTTGATAATTTAGAAAATAAATTGTAATTCATTTTAAATAAATCCATATTTTCCTCTTTTCTATAAAATTAGTACCTCGAAAAATCGAGGTACTTAATTTTTAATATTTCTTTAATTCTTTAACTTTTGAAGCTTTACCTACTCTATCTCTTAAGTAATATAATTTTGCACGTCTTACCTTACCACGTCTAACTACTTTTAAGCTTTCGATTCTTGGAGAATGAATTGGGAATGTTCTTTCTACCCCAACTCCTTGTAATACTCTTCTTACAGTAAAAGTTGCTCTTGAACCTTTTCCTTGAATTTTAATTACAGTTCCTTCAAATGCTTGAACTCTTTCTCTATTTCCTTCTTTAATTTTATATCCGATAACAACTGTATCACCAACATTAAAATCAAATTTTTCTTGTCTTAATTGTTCATTTTCAATTTGTTTTATTATATCCACAACAATTCCTCCTAATATCAATGTTCTTAATTTATTTTAATAAACTAGCGGAACATCCTATTTCTTTTTTAAAATGTACTTTTCATATAAGTCAGGTCTTTTTTTCTTCGTATTTTCTAATGAAGATTTTTCTCTCCACTTTTCAATTTCTTTATGATTTCCACTAAGTAAAACTTCCGGAACTTCTAATCCTTTAAAATTTCTAGGTCTTGTAAAAACATCATATTGTAATAAATCACTATAATGTGAATCCGTAGGAGCACTATCTGAATTTCCTAATACTCCATCTACCATTCTACAAACAGCATCCATAAGTAACATGGCAGGAATTTCTCCTCCAGTAACAACATAATCACCTACAGAAATTTCTTCATCAACAAAATTATTTATAATTCTGGAATCAATACCTTCATAATGACCACATAAAAATATTAAATGTTCATCTTTAGATAACTCTTTACATTTATTTTGTGTCAAAACTTCTCCCTGTGGAGATAGAAATATAACTTTAGAATTATCATTCTTACTAAAATTTATGGCATCAAAAACCGGTTGAACAGTCATCAACATACCTGCTCCACCACCATATATTTCATCATCAACTTTATTATGCTTATCAATGGAAAAATCTCTGATATTCAAAATTTCAAAATCAATAATACCTTTTTCAATAGCTTTCCCTAAAACACCATAATTTCTTATTGATTCGATTAATTCAGGGAATAAAGTCAAAATTGTAATCTTAATCATCTAACATACCATCAATTATATTTACTTTCATTATAGATTTTTCAATATTAACATCTTTTATAAATTCTTTTACTGCTGGTATATATACACTTTTCCCATTATAATCAATCTCATAAACATCATTAGCCAATGTTGTCAAAACATTTTTTATTTTTCCAATAAATTTATTATTTTGATCATATACATCCATTCCTATTAGTTTGTATATATAATATTCATCCTCAGGAAGTTCTAATAAATTACTTTCTTCGACGAAAAGTCCTTTATTCTTAAATTCTAATACTTGATTTATATTGTCATACTCATTAAAAGTTAATAAAGCAAGTTCTGAACTTAACTCCCTTACCGATTTAACAGTAACAGGTATTTTTTTGTCAATATAAAATTTACAATCATCCTTAAATCTGTCAATATTGGAAGTCAATGAATATATTTTTACAGTTCCTTTTATTCCGTGAACATTTATAATTTTTGCAACTTCTATAAATTCCATAATACTAATTTATTTCTACGATTACCTTTTTACCTAACTTCATTGCAGAAGATCTAACAATTGTTCTAATAGCCTTAGCAATTTTACCTTGCTTTCCTATAATTTTCCCAATATCATTTTCATCTGCCTTAATAAAAATCTTTAATACTTCACCATCTTCTTCAGTAGTTATAACTAAATTTTCAGGATTATCAACTAAAGATTTAACCATAAATTCTACTAATTCTTTCATATATACAGTCCTTATTTATTTTCAGAATATATGTTATTATTTTTAAATAGTCTATTTACAGTATCAGTTGGTTTTGCACCATTTTTAATCCAAGCATTTACCTTTTCAGCATCAACTTTAATTTCTTTTGATTCTGTTAGTGGATTATAATATCCAATTTCCTCGATAAATTTACCATCTCTTGGTGCTCTTGAATCGGCAACAACTATTCTATAAAATGGTTTCTTCTTTGAACCCATTCTTTTTAATCTAATTTTAACTGCCATATTGTCCTCCTTAAAATTTATTTAAAAAAAGGTAAACCGAATTTTCCTTTTTTCTTAGCTCCTTTAGTCATTTCTTGCATTTTTTTCATCATTTTTTTACTATCCTTAAATTGTTTAAGCAATTTATTAAGATTAGTGATACTAGTACCGGAACCTTTAACAATTCTTTGCTTTCTTGAGTTGTCAATTATGTCCGGATTTTCTCTTTCTTTCTTTGTCATTGATAAAATCATAGCTTCTATTTTATCAAGTTCTTTTTCATCAATGTTAACATCTTTTAGCATTTTAGAATTTACACCGGGCATCATTGAAAGTAAATCTTGCAATGGACCCATATTTCTAACCTGTTGCATTTGACTTAAAAAATCATCTAATGTAAAACTTTGCTTTCTAATTTTTTCTTCAAGTTCTTTTGTTTGTTTTAAATCAAATTGTTTTTGAACCTTATCTATTACAGATAAAATATCCCCCATTCCTAAAATTCTTGATGCCATCCTATCAGGATAGAATTGTTCTAAATCATCTAATTTTTCACCAACACCAATAAATTTAATAGGTTTTCCTGTTATTGCCTTTATAGATAAAGCAGCTCCACCTCTGGCGTCTCCATCTAATTTGGTCATTATTACTCCTGTAATATCTAATTCGTTATTAAAACTTTCAGCAACATTAACAGCATCTTGTCCGGTCATAGAATCTACTACCAATAAAATTTCTATTGGTTTAACTGATAATTTTATAGATTTCAACTCTTCCATAAGAACATCATCTATATGAAGTCTACCAGCAGTATCCAGAATAACTATATCTTTAGAATTAGAATTAGCGAATTTTATTGATTCATTTGCTATTTTAGTAACATCCTTACAATCATCAATAGTAAATACAGGAACATCAACGGATTTCCCTACAACTTGTAATTGTTTTATTGCTGCAGGTCTATAAACATCACACGCAACTAATAGAGGTCTTTTATTTTGTTTTAAAAAATATCTAGCAAGTTTTCCTGCATGTGTAGTCTTCCCTGCACCTTGCAAACCACAAAGCATAATAACAGTAGGAGGATTAGAGTCTATTTGAATCTTTTCTTCCTTTTTGCCCATAAGAGCTGTAAGTTCTTCATTAACAATTTTGATAACTTGTTGTGCCGGAGTTAAACTCTCCATAACTTCTTTACCAATTGCTCGTTCTTTTACATTATTTATAAACTGTTTTACAACTTTAAAATTTACATCAGATTCTAAAAGTGCAAGTTTAACTTCTCTCATTGCAAGATCCACATCTTTTTCAGATAGTTTTCCCTTACCTCTTAATTTATTTAATGCTCCTTGAAGTTTTTCGGATAAATTCTCAAATATCATTCCTACCACTTCCTATAAATCATTTTCTATAATTTCATTATTTTTCTTTTGAATAATATCTAGAATATTAAGCAAAGAGGAATCTTCATTTTTTGAATTTTCAATTAATAAATTAATTTCTTTTAGACTACTGTTTATTTTATCAAATTTAGAAATCAATTTTAATTCAGCCTCATAAAATCTTAATTTTTTTTCTGCTCTACTTAAAATATCTGATATACCTTGTTTAGAAATTCCATTTAATTCAGCAATTTCTCTAAGAGATAAATCTTCATTACAATGTTGATCAACAACATTATATTGCTTATCGCTAAGAAGTTTACCATAATAATCAAACAGAACAGCTATCTCAACTATTTTTTCCATAATCACCTCTTAAATGGGTCAAGTTTTTTTATTGACCTTAATATTATATCATTAAATACAGATTTGTCAATACTTTTTTTATAAATTTTGTAATATTTTTCAAAAAAAATTAACGTATATTTCAACGTTAATTTTTAATAATTACCTAAAAATTGCATTTACAAAATCCTCATCATTATAATCTTGTAAATCATCTATTTTTTCTCCAATACCTATTTGTTTAACCGGTATCCCCATTTCGAGTTGAATTGTAAATACAACACCACCTTTAGCAGTTCCATCTAATTTTGTTAAAATTACACTATCAATATTTGCAGTATCTCTAAATTCTTTTGCTTGAACAATAGCATTTTGTCCTGTTGTTGCATCAAGAACAAGAGTAACTTCTTTATTTGCTTCAGGGAATTCTCTATCAATTATTCTTGTAATTTTATTCAACTCATTCATTAAGTTCTTTTTATTATGAAGTCTACCGGCCGTATCACAAATTAGAATATCAATATTTTTACTTTTTGCACTTTGAATTCCATCATATACAACTGATGCCGGATCAGCTCCTTCTTCATTTGAAATTATTGGAACTCCTGATCTGTTAGCCCATTCTGTCAGTTGTTCAGTTGCCGCCGCTCTAAAAGTATCTGCAGCAACAAGCATAACATTCTTTCCTTTTGACTTGAATTTATTTGCTAATTTCCCTATAGATGTTGTTTTTCCGACACCATTTACTCCAACAACCAGAATAATTGTTGGAACACCCTCAATTATATTAAAATTGTGATTCAGTTCTTTTGAATCTAATTTTGAGTTCATAAGTACTATTAATTTATCTTTAATTAATGAAGGGTCTGTGATTTTTTCTCTTTTAACAATTTCTTTTAAATCATCAATTAATTCCATAGTAACATTAGCACCAATATCCGCAGAAACTAATATATATTCTAATTCTTCAAATAATTCTTCATCTATTTTTGTAGACAAAGATAGCAAATTATCTATCTTACTTGATAAATTATTTCTTGTATTTGTTAATCCCTTTTTTAATCTTTCAAAAAAACTCTGCTTTTTTTCAACAACTTCTTCTGCATCATTTTCTTCTTTTTTCTTTCCAAAAAAATTAAACATATTTTTCCTTCTCCTTATTAAAAGTCATAGAAACAATCTTACTGACTCCTTTTTGTTCCATAGTTACACCATAAATCATATCTGCCATTTCCATAGTAAGTTTTCTATGAGTTATCATTATAAATTGAGTTTCTGTTAAATAATTCTTCAAATACTCAACATATCTTAATATATTTGAATCATCCAATGCAGCATCAACTTCGTCTAAAATACAAAATGGTGATGGTCTTGTTTCAAAAATAGCAAACAATAAAGCTACTGCAGTTAATGATTTTTCACCTCCGGACATTAAAGACAATGTCTGCATTTTCTTTCCTACAGGTTTTGCAATAATATCTATTCCACAATTTAAAATATCATCACTATCAAGCTCAAGCCTTGCCTCTCCACCATTAAATAGAATTTTAAAAATATTTGAAAAATTTTCATTAATATTTTTAAATTCATTAACAAAAGTTTTTTTCATGGTATTTTCTAACTTTAATATAATTTTGTTTATATCTTCTATAGAATTTTGCAAATCAATTTCTTGATTTTTTTGAAATTCAAGTTCAGTTTTTACTTTCTCAAATTCTTCAATAGAATCATAACTAAAAGAGCCTAATTCTCTTAAACTTTCTTTTAATCTTTTCAATTCTTCTTTAGTAAAATGCTCATTTTTATATAATTCCATTTTTTTTTCACAATGTTCTAAGTTTAAAGAATACTCTTCACTTAATCTATTAATTAAATTTGAAAATTGTTCTTTTATATTTGAAATTCTGAGCTCATTTTTCTCAATTTCTTTTTCTAAAGTTAAAGATTTTTCACTTAATTCAGAATATCTTTTTGAAATTTCTTCATTATCAAATACCAATCTTTTCTTTAAGTCAATATTAAAGCTAATTGAATTAGTTAATTCATCAATTTTAATATCTAAATCCTCGTTAATTTTTTCTATTATTTCTATTTCAGATAAATTCTCTTTTAATTGCTCTTCAGATTCTTCTAATTCTGTCTCTTTAAGTTTCAACTTATTTTCATTTGAATTTTTATTTTCCAATAAAATATTTCTAGAATTATCTAAAACATTTATATCTCTTTCTATTGAGTCCAAATTATTTATTACAATAATCTCGTCTTTTTCCAATTCTGAAATAAGATTCTTTATTTCATTTGTTTCTAAATTAATTCTACTAATTTCATCTTTAATATCAGCATGCTTATTATGATATAGACATAATTCTTTCTCTTTATCCGAATTAAATCCATTAAGATTTTCTTTATAATTAGCAATTTCATCAATCTTTTTAGAAATATTACTTATATCAAATTCATTCTTGTATATAAGTTTTTGTAATGAATCCATTTTTAAATTAGCATCTTCTTTTTCAGACTTTAAATTAAGCAATTTTTCTTTATTAAAATCTAAATCACTATTTATATTAGAAATTCTATTTAAATTTTTCCTCAAATTATTTTCTAACTTCTCAATAATTGATAAAGTTTCCTTTAACTGTTGTTTTCTTCCAATTATTGAAAAAGTATGTTTGCTTGATTTATAACCACCTGAAATAGAACCCCAACTGTTTATAACATCTCCATCTAAAGTAACAATCCTAAATCTATTTTTATACTTATTTGATAATTTCAAAGCAATATCCAAATTTTCACATATTATAGTATTTGCCAAGAAATAGTTGATTATATTTCTATATTCATCATCGCAAGTTATTACATCATTTGCAAAAGACAATATATTACTATCATTCATATGACTATTTTCTTTTTTAAATAATATTTTTGAAATTGGAAAAAAATTGATTCTTCCAATCTTATTACTTTTTATTTTTTCAATAATTTTTTTTGCTTCTAAATCATTATGAACAACAATCCCTTGTAAGTTAGAAGATAATACAGTATCAATGGCTTTTTTATACTTTTCTTCAACAGAGATAAGTTCTCCTAGAGTACCACAAATCATTGATTTCAATTCAATTTCCCTATCACAAAGTTTAAACAAATCTTGTACTGATTTTCCATATCCTTCGTAATTTCTAATATAATTTTTAAGCATAACTACTTCTTTATTTTTATAGTTAATTTCATTATTTATATTTGAATTTTGACTATTCAATGAATTAAGTTCATTTTCTAAATTTCCTATAAATAATTTCTTTTCAGAAATATCTAACTCTAGATTTTCTGTTTTTTGTATATTAGATTCTAAAAGAAATTTATTTTCAGATAAATTTTTTTCTAAATTCTGTTTTTCAATATTTAATCTTGAAATTTCTTCTGTGTTTTCTTTAATTTTCTTTTTTATATTATCTGTTACAATTTCATTAGCTCTTTTTTCAGTTTCTAAATCATTTATCTTATTCTCAATTTCTTTTTCTTCTAAAATAAACTTATCCAAAACTTGTAATTTAGAATCTAATGTTTCTCTTTTTTTTGATAATTCATTTTTTACTTTATTTTTATCATTTATACAATTTTTTAAAATTAATTTTTTTTCAGAAATATTTTTTTCTTTTTCTAAAATTTCTAGATTAATTTTTTCTAAATTATTAATATACTCCTGTTTTAAATTTAAAGATTGTTCATTATTTAATCTTATAAACTTATTTCTTTCAATTAAAACATTTTTTTTATTTATAATATCATTCTTTTTATTGGTTATTTTATTCAATTCAACAGAATCTATTTCAATTAAATTTGTTATATTATTAAGCTCATCTCTGAGTGGAGAAACTTTTAATTTTACATCTTCAAATTCTTTATTTATATCAGATAATTCTTCTTTATTTATTTCTAAAGTCTCAGAATATTTATTAAAATTACTATTTAAATTGTTATAATCCTTATATGAAATAGAAAATTCGGCTTTTTCAATGCTATCTAATAGGGCTATACCCCTTTTAGCTTTAGTAGATTGACCTTTTAAAAATCCATATCTATTTTCATTTTGAATAATTATATCTCTAAGTCTCGTTAGATTATCTTTTGCTTTGAGTAATTTCTTTTGGGATTCACTCTTCTGATATTTAATTTTTGAAATACCAGAAGCTTCTTCAAAAATGGCTCTTCTATCCTCTGACTTTCCATTTATAATTTCTTCAATTCTACCTTGACCTATTATTGAATAACCTTCTCTTCCTATACCGGTATCTAAAAACAATTCTCTAACTTCTTTCAATCTGACATTGGATTTATTTATAAAATAATCACTTTCTCCTGTTCTATATAATTTCCTTGAAATAGTTACTTCTTTAAAATCAATAGGTATTATGTTATCTGAATTATCGAAAGTTATACTCACAATTGAATAATTTTTTTTAATTTTATTATCTGTTCCGGAAAAAATAACATCCTCCATTTTGCTTCCTCTTAAGGTTTTAGCACTTTGTTCTCCCAAAACCCATCTGACAGCATCTGCAACATTACTTTTTCCACTACCATTTGGACCTATTATCGCCGTGATATTTGTCTCAAAATCTAATTTTATCTTATCTGCAAATGATTTAAAACCATTTATTTCAATGCTTTTAAGTCTCATCAATTCTCCTTAAAATATTATTCTTAAAATAATAATCTATAAAATTACTCATATAAACTATATTTTCATCTAATTTCAAAATATTTTTATCTAAAATATGAGTTTTTATCTTTATATTGATATCAAATTTTTCTTTAAAATAATATAAATTTAATTTTTTATTTCCTATTATTTTTGAAACTTCAGTTTTATTACATTCAATGATAAAATTATCTTTAATATCAAAAATACTCATATAATATTCTATAAATTCCCTATAAATAGAACTTTCAACAAGTTCTCTAAAGGATGGATGGTAAGGTCCTGCAACTACATCTCCATCTTCTGAAATATTATCACTACTTTGTAACCCTAATCTAATTATAGGTATATGATAATATTCAAATAGTATATAAATATACTTACACAAATAAATAGAATCTTCAAGACTCATTGGTATATATTTTTTAAAATAATAAAGTCTTTCCAATTCTGTATCTCTTATAGTAAGTGTAGGATATACTCTAACAAAATCTGGTTTAATTTTACATAACTCAAAAGCTGTATTCAATGTAGTTTGAAAAGTGTCTCCATACAGTCCGACCATCATTTGTAGACCTAATTTAATATCATATTCTTTTATAAGCAAAGATGATTCATATACACATTCTACATTATGTCCTCTGTTATTTAAGTCTAATGTTGTTTTGGTCATAGATTGAACACCTAATTCTATAGTTCCAACTTCATATTTTTTTAATATATCCAAAATTTCTCTACTTATATAATCAGGCCTAGTAGATAATCTTATAGATTTAATTAAACCTTTATTTATATAATCTTTGGCTATATTAAGATAAGCTATCATTAAATTTTTATCTAATCCTGTAAAACTACCTCCATAAAAAGCAATTTCAATAGGAATTGATTTGTTTTTAAAATACGAAAGATATTTTTCGATATTTCTGCGCATATCAATTTCATCAAGAACATCTACAAAATTAGTAATTTTTCTCTGATTACAAAAGATACAATCATGTGGACACCCCATATGTGGAACAAAAATAGGAATTATATTACATTTATTCACTTATTGCTCCTGACTTTATAAGAGCATCTCTTGCTGCTTGTTGTTCAGCCTGTTTTTTATTTTTACCCGTTCCATATCCCATAATAACTTCATCAATATTAACACACATATCAAACTCTTTGTCGTGGTCTGGACCCCTTTCTGAAACTAGTGTGTACGTAATTTTAGTTGAAGAACCTTTGTGAAAATATTCCTGTAAATAACTTTTATAGTCTTTTATAAAAATATTTTTATTTATTCCATAAACAACAGTATCAAAGAAGAATTTATTAGCTATATCTGTAACTACTTCCAACCCACCATCAAGATATAAAGCACCAAAAAGAGCTTCAAAAGTATCTGCTAAAATACTATTCCTATCTCGACCTCCAAAATTGTCTTCTCCTTTCCCTAATAAAAGATATTTTCCTAGATTAAAAGTTCTTGCAGCATTAGAAAAAGATTCTTCACATACAACTTTACTTCTAATTTTAGTCAAATATCCTTCATCAGAATTAGGAAATTGCTCATATAGTTCAACACTAACTATAAAACCAAGAACAACATCTCCTAAAAATTCAAGTCTTTCATTAGATAATTTAAAATCCTTGTATTCATTTATATATGATCTATGAACAAATGCTAAATTCAATAATTCTAAATCCTTAAATTGATATCCTAGTATTCCCATTAACTCATCCAATAATTTTTTTCTTTCATTTGTAATCATTGAATTGCCTCTTAGATATTTTTTTCTATATATTCTACTAAATCTCTAACTGTTACAATTGAACGAATAGTTTCTTCATCTAATTCTAGGTTATATTCATCTTCAATGTCCATAATAACACTTAAAACTTTTATAGAATCAGCTTGTAAATCTTCTCTAAATTTAGTATCTAAATTTATCTCTTTTCCTTTAAATGAATTTTGTAAAAATTCTTTAACTTTTTCAAAAACCATTACTTTTCTCCTCTCTCAATTTCTTTTTCAATTTTTGAATTTATGTCTTTTCTTATATAATCAACCATCGAAACAATACCTGAAACAACAGCTTTCTCATCACTACTTCCATGACCTTTAAATACAACTCTTTTTAATCCCAACATAGGACATGCTCCGTATTCTTTATAATCTAAAGTCTTTTTTAGTTTCTTCATTGGAGACTTTATTAAAAGTCCTCCAATTTTTCCAATTGTTGAAGACATCAAAGTTTTCTTCATATTATCCAATATGAATTTGACAGATCCCTCAATAGTTTTGAGTAATATATTTCCGTGAAATCCGTCACATACCACTACATCAACATCCCCATTAAAAATATCTCTTGACTCAATATTTCCAATGAAATTCATATCTTCATTCTCTAAAATTGAATATGTTTCTTTTAAAATTTTTGTTCCTTTACCATTTTCGCTTCCAATATTTAATAAAGCAACTCTTGGATTTTCTTTATTTAAAGTTTCTTTAGCATAAATATTACCCATAATTGCAAATTGTTTTAAAATTTCAACAGTACATTCAATATTTGCACCCAAATCTAATAAAATCATTTTATCTTTATTTGTTGGCAATGTTATTGTTAAAGCGGGTCTTTCTACATTATCCATTCTTTTTGCTATAAGAAGACCGGATACGAGAACAGCTCCTGTACTCCCAAAAGAAATTAAACCATCTGCATTTCCTTTGTCTAAATACTTCATTCCTAAAACTATAGATGATTCTTTTTTCTTTCTTACTGCAAAAGTCGGTTCTTCTGTATTTAAAATATATTCTTTAGTATCTATAATTTCTAATCTATTCTTTAAATCGTCATCAATATCTATGTTTTCTATTATTTCTTTTGGACCAATAACTACAAAAGCCAAATCTTTAAGTAATTTACTTGTTTCTATTACCCCTTTAAAAATTGTTTCAGCACCTTTATCTGAACCCAATAAATCTACTATAATTTTCATAATTACCTCCAATATTAATACACTTCAGTATATCATATTTATGACTTTTATACAAATTTTTATTTTAAAATTAATAATTATTTTATTATGTATTTATGTAATAAAAAACAGTAAATTTATTATAATTTAGTTAAAATTTACTGTTTAATATTTTAATATATTGTATATTTGCAGCTATAAATTTTTATAATAGTCTTTAACTGCTAAAATGAAAATTTCATTATCTTCAATATTTCTAACAGCTACTCTAATAAATTCTCTATCTTTCAAATTAATTTTTGAAGTCAAGTCTTTTATAAATATATTATATTTTTCAAGCATTTTAGAACATAACTCTTTAGAATTTCCCTTTTTCAATTCAATAGTAAAATAATTGGCTTGAGATGGTATAACTCTAAATTCTCCAATTTTGTTTAATTCATTTAAAAAAATCTTTCTAGCATTTTTTATTTCAGTTAATGCATTAGCATAAACTTTTTTATATTTATCATATATTTGAAGATAATATTCTCCAAATGAATTTATATTCCAAATTGAAACATCTTTTTTAACCATAGAAATTAAATGTGAATTTGAAGTTGCAACAATCCCAAGTCGAATACCCGGAACTCCATAAGATTTTGAAATACTTTTTACAACAATAAAATCATCATATAAACTTAACAACTCATTATCTAAAAATGTAGAATTTTCTTCTTCTGCAAAATCAACAAAACTCTCGTCTAAGATAAATTTAATTTTTTTATCCTTTGCCCAATCAATTAGAGTAAAAACATCTTTTTTACAGATATAATTACCTGTAGGGTTATCAGGGTTAATTAAAATCAATGCTTCTATATCTTTATTAGAATAAAATTCAATTATATCTTTAGCGGTATATGAAAAATTATCATTTTTAGGAATAAATACTATTGATTTTTCGCTATTATGTCTATTAGGGTATTCCTCGAAGGTAGGCCTTATAAAACCAATATTTCCATCAATTTTTTCGATGACTGATTTTATAAGTTCAGCAGCTCCATTTCCAACAACAATATTTTCTTTCTTTATATCAAAAATTTTAGCCACAAGACTCGAATTGACATTAAGTCCTGAAGGATATTGTTCAAGAAGCACTTTAAAATTATATTTTAATTCATCTATCATTTTTTTAGGTGGAAAATATGGATTTACTAAATAACAAAAGTCTAGTAATTTAGGATATCTCCAATAACCACCATATCTTATTTGGTATTTTTCAAGTTTTTCATCTCCTATTGAAAATATTGAAGAAGCAATATCTAAATCTTGTTCATCATCAATTTCATACCATTTAATATCTTCTGATATCACTTTTGCATATATATGATTTTTACCTAAATCAATTATTGTCTTTAAAACCGCTTCGTAATAATCATTTTTTCCATTAGCACTCATATATGCTTCTAAAAAAGGAAAATAAATATTTTTTGAAAATTCTTTAGAAAATTTATAAATATTTATAGTTTTGAAATAATTATTTGCATCTTTAAAATTAAAATCTTTTCCAGGAATAAAATCTAATATTTCCTCATCCTCATTTATCTTTAAACAAGTTCCATCCATCCAACGTTCATATTTTGCAACCAAAGCTAAATTTTTTCGTTTATCTTCTAAGATTTCTGTAATCATTTTATCATCAAAAATCAAATCAGATTCAAGTAAAATACTATCTTCATTAATCATTTCATTTTTAGCAAGAAACATTGAATAAATATTATTCGTTTTATCATAAATTTCATTGTTTATAAACGTCAATTTAGTATTTATATTTAGAGACTTTATATAATTAATAAAAAACTTACTCTTATATCCTGTAACGACAACAATATTTGAAAGAGATTTTTTATCTAATATTCTAAGCATTCTTTCCATTAAAGAAATGCCATTTACTTCTACCATTGATTTTGTATTATTTTCAGTAAGTTTCTTTAATCTGCTACCAAGTCCTGCGGCTAATATAACTGCTTGCATTTAAGTACCTCCTATTTATATTTTTTAAAAACTAAAAACGATGGAAACTTTGGAATAAAAAATGTAGATTTCGGCGGAAGTACACAGACTTCATTAGCTAATTCCATAAATTCATCAGTATCTAATGGACAAATTTCAATTAATACATCATTTTTACCAAGATTTTTCTTCGTTGAATCTAAATCACAATCTGCAATATATTCAACATTTGAAAAATTTAAA
>ERZ773065.1055-NODE-1055-length-14426-cov-4.850671_pt1 | contig 14426 bp, 27 predicted proteins | sample MGYA00580623_ERZ773065 | MGnify/ENA primary metagenome ERZ773065 (study PRJEB29015, sample SAMEA2738017) | human oral metagenome | biome: human oral; feature: human-associated habitat; material: dental | place: China | collected 2047 ...
TGTCGGTCGCCCGCTGTGCCTGTCGCATTTTCTCCGCATCCGTGAGCTGCCGCGCTGTGCTGTTCGTGTAGATCAACATGAGTTCGCGCATATTTTCGTTCGCTTCGTTTTCGACGAGTGCGGCGATATTTGCAAACTCCGCGTGTCCGTCGGCGACGAGCTTCTGACAGGCGAGATGCCGACGATGCCCGCTGATAATCATGTAACGCCCGTCGGCATCAGCAGCTTTGACGACGATGTTCTGCAGGACGCGTCCCGCAATTAGGATGGAGTCCGCAAGCTCATCAATCCCCGACATACTGTAGTGATTCGCAGGATTCGGGATAATCGCGGCGATGGGCAGTGTTCTCGTTTCATAGGGAGGCTTTGCCGCCTCGGACTGCGAAGCGGTATTCATGAGCGCCATCATGTTAAATCCCGCCATCGTTACGCCTCCTCCTCATCCGCATCCAGAGGGAAGCCAATGATGCGTGTCAGGTATTCCCGCGCGAGTTCCTGATAGTCCCGTGCCGCGCGGCATCGTGGACTGTGCTGCATGATCGGCGCAGATGCAAATGTGGATTCGTCCACCTTCGCCGTCCAGTGGATGCGCGTATTCATGAGCCTATATTTCTCCATCATCTGCAGGTACGCCGCCCCCTGCTCGTTGACTTCGTTTTTCCGATAGCTCGTGAGGACGCATCCGCGAAAGGCAACAAGCGGATTGAAATTGCTCCGTACCAGCTCGATGCAGTGCAGCATCTCATCCACACCGTCAAAGGTGAATTTGTCCACCTTGACGGGGATGATGACATCATCCCCGACGGCGAGCGCGTTGATGACGCTCATGTTCTCATCGGGCGCATTGTCGATAATGCAGATGTCATAGCGCGTCATGATGGGGCGCAGTGCGTTCTCAAGCCGCTTTTGCTGTGGGCGCATCGTATCCATCATGACAATTTTGTTTGCCTCAAGGAGTTTCATGTTGGCAGGGATGCAGTCAATCCCCGCGATGCCCGTATGTCGAATGACCTCCTCGGCGGTCTTTTCGCCTGTCATGAGATCGGCGACGCTCGGATGTTCGTAGCCGTGCACGCCGCAAAACTTGCTCGTATTGCCCTGCTTGTCATTGTCGATGAGCAGGACGCGCCGCCTGTAGATGACAGCGAGCACATAGGCGAGATTTACGCTCGTGATGGTCTTGCCGACACCGCCCTTGAGGTTGCAGATATTGAGTACCCTCATGAATTCTCTCCTTCCCATGGTTAGAACGGCTCATCCTTATAGGGATTCTCCATGTAGTCCAAGAACCAGATCACGCCGTCAAATTTCACGCGGTATTTCTGGACATCCTCGGCGCGGACGTACTGTCGTCCGAGCAGGGTTTTCATTCCTGCGAATATGCTCCACGGGATCATGAAATACTGATCGCCGATCCCTGCGCAGACCGCTGCGAACGCGCCCATCTTGTGAAAGTCCTGAAGTGCCTGCGCCTGTGTCGGCGTGATCACTGTCATTTTCAAGCGGTCGGTATCAGTGTGCTTTGCCTCGAATGCGATCATCTCCCCGGCGGGGAGGCATCCGATGAAATCGGGCTGCGCGTGCGCGGTGAATCGTACCGTCGCGATTCCCTGTGCGCGGTTCTTTTTGATCACGCGGAACGGCTCGGGCACTTTGATGATATTCGCCCGCCCCTGATCGTGATAGGCACGGCACGCGGCGAGGATCATCTGCTCATGCAGTCGCCCCCGCCCGTTGCTCATCGTCGCTCTGTATTTTCGGGCGGCGGTTTCGTCCGCGCGTTCCCATGTCGTATGATCTTGCATTTCTCATTCTCCTGTTCACTCGTCCGCGCGCGGCGGGCGTTATCCACATCATCCACTTGTTTGCTTGATAACTTCATCCGGCAGAAGAAGTACCATAGCCCTGTGTCCTCACGGTATTCCTTCTCAACGCTGATGAGTTCATAGTTCGGATTGTCCGTCTCGATGATCTGCCTCATGCTCTCCGAGTCCTCCGGCAGGTCTTTCATCTGCCGGATTTTCTTCCTGCTCATCATGCGCGGGTTGTCGTTGACGGAATCCCACGGGCGGATCAGGTTCTTTGAGCAGTCCCATTTTCGTCGGCCCTTCGGCCGGTCATCCTCCTTGAATGTTTTGGCGATGTAGCCGATGACGGGCAGTAGTCCTTCTCTCGGGTCGGGCTTTAGCCGCTTTGTATTGGCATATCCCCGCCCCCATATCTCCTCCACCTCGTCACGGTCGAGTTCCGCATCCATGATGACGTGATGATGGATGCGTCCTTTTTTTCCGATCTCGGTGACGGCAATCCACCGCGCGGGCGGCAGATTCTTTTTCTTGCGCCGATAGTTGAGACGGCGGATGAAATTCCCGAACTCCTTTTTTGCTTCGGTTTCATCCTTCGGGGCGTGTTCCTCGGCGTAGCTAAGTCCGAGCAGCAGATCCCCTCTCCCAAAATTTGCATGAGTGAGGGCTTCAAGGTATCGCGCGGATCTCTTGTTGTTGAGTGCCCTCTGTTTCGGAGTTGAGGTCTGACTTTTTCGCCGCCGCCCGGTCGGTGCTCGTGTCGGTGTGTAGGTGTAATATGACACTTGCCGAAAGTCTGACTGAATTCCGTATCTGCCACAATGCCGGATGCGCTTTCGCACTCCGCTCATAAATCACCTTCTCCCTTTTCGCAGAAAAGATAATCCCGTAAACAAGCCCGAAACCGCGAAATGACGCGGCTTTTTGCTTGCTTTCCTCTTGTGTTTTTTGAGCGGAAATGCTATAATATTTATGTACGATTTACATAGTTTCCACTCGGTGGAGCTTCCCCTTCCTTTCTGGAAAAAGGAAGGGGTTTTTCTTATGCTCCTGCATCGACGTACTGGACGCACGCCCACGCATCCGCGCCCGCAAGGTGCTTGACTACGAACGGCATGACTTCGCCCGTGTCGGCATCGAGCAGCGCATAGTCCCCGTTTTCATCCTGCGTGTCCGTGATGATGTATTTCGGCGCGTCGCGCTCCATGACGGTCTCTGTTGCGCGGGTGACAGCTTCCACCCACGCAGGATCGTCCGATTTCAAGCCGCCCGCGCTGATCGTCTCGTCATGTCGGATGAGTTCCCGGCGGTAGACTCCCCGCCATAGGTTCTCCTTATCGCTGTGACTGTAGATCAGCCGCCACTGCTTCATGTCTATCTGCTCCGTTTCTCTGTAAGTGCACCGCCAGAAATCCGACTTATGGTATTCGCATTCGATGCAGTGTCTCTCGCAGACGCTTCCGCGATGACGGCGGCATACAACGCCCGTCATGTGTCTGTGGTGGCAGACTGGGCATAGGTTGTCGGCGTAGATCGTCCTCATCTCGTGCAGAAATCGCCGTTTCCGCATCTGCTCGCGCTCTCGTAGGAGCGCCGCCTTGACTGTTATTTTCATCTCAATGTCCCGTCCACTATTTCCTCCCATGTGTTATAATGCTGTGTATGAAGGGAGTGTTACTTATGTTGCCGCTGAATCCGGATAATCTCTTGAATTTTTCCAACGCTGACGTGGATCTGCTTCTTGCGGCTCTGTATGATTTCACAGAGGCGGACTTCTCGGCGATCTGGAATAAAAAACGATGCAGGGAAAATCGCAAGATTGCATTTCAAATTATCCGCAAGTTGGAATCTCGCGAAACAAATCTGCATGACGGCGAAATCAAGCTGATCTATGTTTCGCTTTGCTTTTTCGAAGAGTACCTTGTTGAGCTAAGGGACGGTAATCAGCTCGCTTCTGAGCAAGAATCCATCTTGCATCTACTTCCGTATATGCAAGAACGCTTTGCCGCAATCATGGAACATCACGGAATAGTTCAGCCTGATCGTAACGGATGATTTACCAAAGTCAGATTGTAGGGTTTCCCTTAGCAACGAATCCTTACACATCACCCGCCGCAAGTCGGCGGTTTTCTTTTTCCTCATGACTCGCCTCCGTTATCCCGCTACACATCGGCGCAGCTCGATCGCCACACCGATGACATAGCCAACGCCAAGTGCTGCGCCGAGAACGAACGCCCACCCCCACGGATAGAGGAGCGGCGTGCGAAAGCTCGCGATCCGCTTGTAGATTCCCATGATCGCACCTCCTCAGACGATATGATTCAGTGCGATCACGTTGCCAAGTTCGGCGGCTTCCTCGTCGGTGAGCGTGATGCCCTTGTGCATACGCGGCTCTTCGCCCGGCTCACGCGACCAGCGGCGCAGGTCAAGTTTCGCAGGGCGGCCGCTGTAGCTTATGCGATTGAGTTCGAGCGTGTTTTTCCCATCTGCGCTCCGGCTGATTACCGCGATCCGCTCCGTGACTTCATAGCTAAAATCTTTCATTGTGTGCTCCTTTCTCTTAGTGCTTGATTCTGAGGCTTTGCATGAGGCGATCTGTGGTGGCGTCAAGCGAGCGGCGGCGCTCCTCATCTCCGCGAAGCTCCGCAATCTTCACGATTACCTCTGCAACGCGGCATCGCTGCTCGATGGTGAGATCATCGCGCTCGGATATCTCCGCCATCTTGAGAAGAAGATCATCCAACACCTTCTCCGTGTTTGCCTTGCTGAAACTCATTGATTTACCTCCTATGCAAACTTATACCATCGAAGAACGGGCTCATTCTCCCAGTCCGTTGGATTCGGCTCGTCCGTTGTGCCCCACGCGCGAAACAAGACCGCTGCACCGCCCTCGGTCTTGTAAACCACTTCAGCGCTCTCCTCGCTGAGGTCTCGCCCGCAGTTGTGATTGTCGTACCCTGCCCAGATCGTCCCGACGGCGGCAGTTCTCAGTTCTGCGTAGCTGACTTCAATCGGCACTCCCGCGCCGTTGTAGGAGCTCCCCTGCAATACAAATGCAGGGGATTCCTTGACCATTTCCGTTTTCATTGCGTTCCTCCTATGCTCATCCGGCGACCGACTGCCGCCGCTCCGCCATATTCACCGCATGAGTGCAGGGCGGCTCGCGTCGCTCGGCGTGAGCGATCACGGTGATATTCTTGCCGTCCTGCTCTGCCTTGAGCTGATAGAGCCGCGTCATGATCGTCGCGGGATTCGCGTTGATGAGATTCGCGTTCATACGCTCCCTCCTTTCGCGCTGCGCACCATTCGGAAGGAATCCACCCCCGGAATCAAGCTCAACGATGATCCCGTCTGCCAACGGACGATGATCTGCCCCGCATCATCAACGGCGATGACCTCACCCAAAGTACCCGTCGGCGGGGCTTGCGGATCGTCCATTTCAAGGAGTTCCACTTTTACCCCGCTTGGATACGTCCGCCGCAATTGTTCTACTTTTGCACGGCTTTCCATATCGTTTACCTCCTCGCCCGCCATCGGGCTTTTTCTCTCACTCCTCACCGTGCTATAATGAGTACAGAAAGGAAGTGCTTTGAATGGGATATTCTCACAAAACCTGCGAACGGCTCGTAATGGCTGCCGATAAGGACGGCAGTATCACTTTTGCCCAGATTCGCAGGGCGTTCCCAGACCATGAAAGTTCGTTTTTCTATGACCTGATTGGCGACGCTTTTCAAACGCCATACACCATAGCTATGAATCCAAATCGTAAAGTCATGCTCTATTGGGACGAGTGTCCAAAAGAATACATAGAAGGCTACGAGTTCAAGGATTCTGACCGATTCCAACTGTCCGTCAGCGGATTAAACATTCGCGATGAGTGTGTTGATCGAATGAAAGACAGGAAGCTCGCGCTGATCGCCGCCATCAGTGGAAGCATTGCCGCTATTGCTAGCGTAGCATCCCTCCTGCGTTGATTGCCGTACACACAATAGCGATAGATATGAATAAGATGTTGAGTATGAGCATGATTCCCTGATTCTCGAGCGTCCAATCATCAAGTCGCTCAATCATTTTCTTTATCCTGCTAGACGTGATTTTCACCTTCCTCCGTCTCAATCCACAGCCCGCTCATGCGGGCTGTTTTTCTTTGCCGCCATCGGCGGCGGTATCATCCGCCGTCCGCGCCGCACGTCCGACTTCAAGCCCCTGTGCGAACGAGAGCGCCGCCGCACGCAGGATCTTCTCGCCCGTCGTCCCTGCGCTGCGCAGAGCATCAATCATGTGCGATGTCGAGAACGCATACGGCTCACTCTGGATGCCGAGCATTTCATTCTGAATCATTTTCTCTCCTCCTTGCCCGCCATCGCGGACTTTTCCGTGACCTGCCATCATCAGCGCAGGGCGGTCATTCCCTGCGGACGCCCTTGCGGGCGTTTTGGCTTAAGCTAGATATTCATGCGGTGTGCCGTTGATGTATTCCCACTTCCACGTCCCGCACGGGCTTTTCACATCGAATCTGACGTAATTCCAGTCTGATGATTCATAGTGCGGTTCACGCTTTCGCATGAACGCCACTCGCGTCTGATGATGCCGATTGATCTCCATGATGGCGGCCTCACGGACAATCTCAATTATCGAAATGTCAAATCCGCATTCCCGATGAATCAATGCTTTCGCCTCATCGTCCGACAAGCCACGCCCCAGAAGTACGAGATCCTCATATTTCTGCTGATCCATCTGTGTGCCGCCCTTGTCATAGAACTGCCACTCTTGCTCCTCGTCCAATCGATCTATGAGTGCTGCACGTTCCTTTTTCAACTCCTCATTCTGTCTGCGCAGCTCACTTACAGTCTCATTGAGTTCCTCAATCTGGTGTGCGCGGCGGACGATCTCTGCCCGGACGTTGAATGCCTGCGATTTGAACGCTTTCACGTCAAACGCCTTGCAGTAGGCATCCTTATCGCCGTCAAACTCGTAATAATCCTCCTCAATAGCGGCATATTCGGCATCCGTCGGCGTGAAGCCCGTGTGGGCGATGAACTCTTCCTTTAACATAGTTTCCTCCTTGCCCCTCATGCGGGCTGTTGACCTGCCATCATCAGCGCAGGGCGGTCATTCCCTGCGGACGCCCACGCGGGGCGTTTCGGCTCATCCCGGAATCCTAACTCCTGCGAGTTTGCTTGCTTCATTGATCAGCCACAGAATGCGCTTCGTCTCCCTGACACGCTCCCAGTTAATCTCCTCTGGAATCAAGTCCATCCGATTCTCTGTATGGGATTTCAGCGCATCCAGTTTCTTCTCAAGTTCTGCGATTGTCCCGCAGAACTCATCCAGTGCCTTTTCGTTTACGCCTGTGTTGTTCATTTTGTTTGTCCTCCTTGCCCCATAGAGCGGTTTCCAGTTCATTTTTTCTTTTCTTTTTGAATTTATAAACTCATTATAGCATTGTATTTTGAGTTTGTAAAGCCAATTTATTTTATTTTTGAGTTTACAAACGCATTTTTTTATGTTATCCTCTAGTCAAGAAAAGAAAGGAGGTCGAAACATGGACTCAAACGGGCTTCACGAACGCATCAAAGCCGTCCGCAAGAGCCTAACGCCGAAGGTGTCGCAGACAGCATTTGCTGAAATGCTCGGAACGACTCGCGCCGCCATAGCACCTTATGAACGAGGTATTGTTACCCCGTCCGACACATTCATCCAACTCCTCTGTGCGAAGTTCAACATCTCCGAGGAATGGCTGCGCACGGGTGCCGGGTCAATGCACAAAAGTGATATTGATGCGCAGGTGGATGCCTATACGCGTGGCTACGCTCTCGATGCGGAGGAGCGCGAGATCATCCGCTACTTTTTGAATCTCAATCCGTCCGAACGCGCTGCGATGATCGCGCACGTCGAAAATCTCGCCGATGCCATCCGCGCCGCGCGTCCGCAAGAGAGTGCGCAGACGGACGCATCCGCCGCTAATAGTAAGGATGCCGCCGTTAAGTCGCATCCCCATGCGCCGATGACGACCGCTGAGATTGATGCCGAGGTCGAAGCCTACCGCGCCGAACTCCTCGCAGAAAAAGAGGCTGCATTAGCCTCCGTCTCTGGAAGCGTCGAAAAAAGGGCATAAAAAAAGACCGCCCATAGGCGGTAGGAAGAAGGATTGCTGTCATGAAAAAGGAATTTCAGGTCACTGGAAGCACGGGCAATTTATACACTGTTACGTTTTCAGACGAATCCGGCACGGCAAAAGCGACTTGCACCTGTCAGGCTGGGGAACTCGGCGTGTTGTGCAAGCACGTCACAGGGCTAATCGATCAAGATGAAGATGTGCGGGAGATGCTTTCTAGCTATGGGCTTCTTGATGCTTATTATGAATATCAAAAAGCCTATGATGAAGCCGCAAGGGTTGCCAAGAAAATGAGGGCTGAGGCAGGAAAGCTCAAAAAGAAATTTGAACGCTTGCTTTGCCGTTCATGATGTGCCGTATAGACGGCAAAAGCCGCCCATAGGCGGCAGGAAGGTATGATGTCTTGAATGTACGACGATTGATAGCGGACGCATTGCAATCGCTCCGTGATTTTCTGGATGATTGCTTGTCCTCCAATGATAAGCGTGCATCTCTGCTCTCCTACTGGATCAAGGACTATGTGCGGATGCTCCGCTCGGAAAACGCTGCAAACTGCCCCGCATATCTTAGATATAAACGGGGAAGTGTAGTAAAGATTCACTTGGGATTTCGCATTGGAAATGAGGAGGGCGGTCTGCATTATGCCATTGTGCTGAACAAGAGCGACAGCGCAAGAAATGCCATCCTTACGGTGCTCCCTCTTACCTCTGTAAAACCAAATACCGATGTAGAACGGATTCACCCCAATCGGCTATATCTCGGAACGGCGCTTCTTGACTCCGTCTATGATAAGCTGCAACAGTCCAGTGCCCGTCTGCTTCAAGAGTTAGCCCGCCTCAATGATGAATGGACACAACTCAAAAGCAAAGAGGGCGCAGAGGCTTTGGACGTTCTTGCGATGGAGAAGGAATTAAAGCGCGTCGGGGTAAAGAACAAACTCATCAACAAGCAGCTTGCTGAGGTATCAAAGATGAAATCCGGCAGTATTGCCCTTGTTGATCAGATTGTTACTATCAGTAAGCTGCGTATCTATGATCCCCGATTCTCGCAGGATATGCTATTCGGAATCCGGCTAAACGATGATATGATGAATAAAATCGACGATAAGATTCGGGATTTGTTCCTTGGTTGACTTTTGAGCTTGTCTGTCCTATAATATAGGAAACCGACGCCCCTTTGCGGGTAGCCGCGAAAGCGGTAGAAAAGACAGCGCCCCTTGCGGGCAACAAGCTCAAGTCGAAAGGCTTGAGCTTTTTTCGTAAAAAGAAAAGAGCCGCCCGTGTTGGTAGCACGAACGGCTCTTGATTGGACGGTCGATACTGGGGAGTATCGCCGCCCTGCCGAAACACCATGAAGATGCTCCGAATACGCAATTTCATTATAGCACCTTCATGGCGTATTTTCCATACGCAATTTTGGAGGTGTATTTTTATGCCGAAACGTGCGGCGCTCTATATCCGTGTTTCGTCCGAGGAACAAGCACGGCACGGGCTTTCCCTCGGCGAGCAGCGCGCTGATCTGCTGAACTATGCGAAGGAACATGGTTATTCGGTGGTTGGGATTTATGCCGATGAGGGTGTGAGCGCACGCAAAGCGATGTCCCGCCGCAAAGAGCTGCAGCGGATGCTTGCCGATGTTGAGTCTGGACGTATCGACATTATCATCATCAAGTGTCTTGATCGGTGGTTTCGCAATGTCGCGGATTTTTACAAGGTTAAAGAACGTCTGGACGCTTGCGGGGTCGATTGGGTATGCAGTCGTGAGGACTATAATACGACGACGCCGAATGGGATTCTTATGCTGAATCTCAAGCTCTCAATCGCACAGCATGAGAGCGATCAGACGGGTGAGCGCATCCGTTATGTGTTCGAGGGAAAACGCGCACGCAGGCAGTTTGTAACAGGTCTAATTCCCCTAGGGTTAAAGGTTGCAGATGGCTATTTCGCGCGGGATGATAAAACTGCGCCGATTGTTGAATGTGCGTTCAATCATATTTTGAACGGTGGATCTACGCGCTCTTTGGTGCAGGTTCTTTATGATAAATTCGGACACAAGATCACCAAGGCAGGGCTGTTTGACCTTCTGCGTAATCGTTCTTATATCGGTGAGGTGTACGGCATTCCTGATTATATGTTTTCGCTGATTCCTCATGATGTTTTCTTTCGGGTACAGGAGATTCTTTCGCGTAATACAAAGTATACGCACAGCGGCAGGATCTATTTATTCTCCGGACTCCTCCGGTGTCCTGACTGCGGTAGGAATTTAGCGGCATATCGCGGGCGACGAGTGAATAGCGATGGGGAGCGGCGTTTTCAATATCAGTGCGGCTATCGTGTCAATCGCTCAACGCCCGGCTGTCATTTTGCGCGCGGTATGTACGAGGATAAGATAGAGCGGTATCTTCTCGATAATATTCAATCATTGATTCGAGAGCATATCATCACGATGGAGTCATTCTGTGGTCAGCAAGGAAAGGAACGCCCGGAATTAAAGATAGACGCGCTCAAGGCGAAGCTCTCGCGGCTTGAGGATATATATATCGCAGGCTTAATGGATAAGGACAAATATACAAAAACATACAAGGAGATCACACAGGAGATATCGGAGCTATCAACGCTCGTCGCTCGTTCGCTGTCTATCCCCTCCGCTCTTCGCGAGGTTGCCGATGATATGGATTTTCGCAGCACCTATGAAAGTCTCTCGCGAGAGAACAAACAGCGTTTTTGGAAGTCCATTATCGCCTCGATTACGTTCGATGATACTCCTGATACCCGTGGCAAGGGCGCCTATATCCCTTATCGGGTTACTTTTTTATAGCAAAATGTCCCATGTAAGGAAGGTTAAACATTCACCTCGCGTGCGCAGCGTGCGGCTGCGTGATGGAGTGCGGGACGGTACGCCGCCGCCAGATGCCGCAGATCTGCGCAGGTGATGCGCCGCATCGCTGCGGCGGGGAGAACGGCGCTCATCGCATCCCCTCCTTCGATGGGTCACGCATCATGACCGTGCGCCCGAGGAAGCCAATGAGTCCTGAGGCGATGTTGCTCGTCAGTTCCGCGCTCCCGTAGAAGACGGAGAGGATCGCGACGACGACGAGTCCCGTCCCGACCATCCAGTCCACGCGCGGCAGATAGTTTCGCATAAAAATCTCCTTTCCTCGTAAGACAACGATTTCTTTTATCGAAATATCTGCCGTCATCGGAGAAAAGGAGAGTCTGTCCTGCTTCACATTTGGGGAATTACGGGTCACAGCCTGCACCTCTCGGCGCATCTCGCCCGCCCTGTCTGCGCGTCCGCTCTTTCAGACAGGACGGAAATCTGCACCAATCGGACAGATTTTATTTGATCAGCGATTCCTTTATTTTGAAAATCCCTTTGATCAGTGGTGCGGGCGCATCCACCATCACACCGGAGCGATGCACGTCCGTGGGAAAGCATACGAGGAAGTCGCCGGGGCGCATGATGGTCGAGGATGCGGCGTCGCCCTCTGCGGGGGTAAAGTCCCGCGCCGCCTCGTAATCCCCCATCTGCATTCGCTCGATCAGGTTCACGTCAATGCGCTCCGTGCCCTCGGCGAGGACGTGGATGTCGATGTAGGTGCGGTGCGCCTCCCAGATCTTCTCCGCAGCCGCGCCCGTTGTATAGCGCGCGATGTTGACGTAGATATCGTCGCCTGCAATCTTCTTTGTTCCCGTGGGAAGCACCGCAAAGTCATGCGAGCGCGCAAAGGCAAGCGCCTCTATGAGGCGCGACGGGAGGAACGCATAGGTGCGCTTGTCATATATGCTGCCGTAAATCATGAAATACCTCCTCTATTTCTGTATTATTTGTTGCTATTTATTGGAATTTATAATATAATTTTTGATATTACTATGAATTAGTGCAGAAGCGAATCAGGCGTTGACGTTTTATTGTTCCTGTGATAGAATAAGTCTAGAAAAGGGTACTGCCTAGCGGTCGCCCCCTATGTGTGCGAGATTTCCCCGCCAAGGTTTGGAGCGCAAGGCGGGGTCTTCTCTTTTATCGTTTTATAGATATAATCAGCACGGTGAACACTACGAGAAACGTGAGAAATTCGTAGGTCTCCATACCAACCTCCCCCTCTCTAGGGGGCAAGATTCGACCGCCCTTTCGGCAGTGCTTAGATTGAGTATAACACAAGAACATACGTAGCACAACAACAAAAGATCTATTGTACGAGGCAACGCCGTACAATAGATCTTTTGTTATGCAATTTCCCGCAGTACCTCTGCAATATCTCCGTCGATCACAATGCTGCGATCGGCAATCTCAGCCGGCACATACGCCATGCCCCGATTGATGGAGACGAGCGTCACATCCGCGCGCTCTGCCGTCATGCGCCAGAATGGATACTTGATGATGCCGGGCGTATTCATCCCGACGCCGAGTTCGAGGAGGAGCGTTCGCCGCCCCTCCGTCCGCGCGAGATAGTCCGCATAGCGCTCTGCTGCAGCGTGCCAGCCCGCATCCTCCACGAAGGACGCATCCGCACGCAGATTCGTCGTCATCTCCGCACCGTCATCGGGGCAGTACGGGATGAGTTCTGTCGGAATCGCCATCGTAGGTGCGCCGTCCACAGGCAGGAGGAGCGTCCCGTCCGGGGCAAATGTGAAGCCCTGTGCCCTGAGCATGGCGCGTATGCTTTCTTCATTTTCGTATGTCTTTCCCGCCGATGTGCCGGCAGGACGGCTGCTCTGGAAAAGCCCGTAATCTCCCTGTGTATAGAAGAGACGCGTTTTGTCAAAGCCTGCGCGCTGAAAGGCGTGATCCACGTTCGTTGTCAGGACGAAATAATCACGCCCCGTGACCAGCCGCAGGAGATTTGCATGCACATCCCCCGGCAGAGGCGCGTAGCGATTGATATAGATGCTCCGGCTCCACCACGCCCAGAAGATTTCCCGCGAAGGGAACGGATAGAAGCCCCCGCCGTAGATGTCCTCGATCCCGAAGCACTCGTGAAAATCCGAAAAGTATTTCCGGAAGCGCGCCCCTGCATACGCATAGCCTGCCGCCGCCGAAAGCCCCGCGCCCGCACCGATCAGAATACAATCGGCGGATGCGAGGGCGTTTTTGAGTGCCGTGATTTCTTTCATTGCAGAAGCCTTTCGTAGATGATGCGATCCTCGTCCTTGAACACGTTGAATACGACGCGCTCGATGGAGGAGGGGCTGCTGAGGAAGGTGCGCACCTCACGCACGGCGATCTCTGCCGCCGCCGCGTTCGGAAAGCGGAACTCGCCTGTCGAGATACAGCAGAATGCCACGGAGGTCAGCCCGTGCGCCGCGGCAAGTGCGAGACAGGAGCGATAGCAGGAGCCGAGCAGCGCCCTGTGCTCATCCGTCAGCACACCGCTCACGATCGGCCCGACCGTGTGGAGAACGTGACGTGCGGGGAGATTGTAGCCGCGTGTCATCTGTGCGCCGCCCGTCTCCTCGGGATGTCCCTGCCGCGTCATGATTTCTGCGCATTCCGCACGCAGCTGAAGTCCCGCTGCGCTGTGAATCGCGTTGTCGATGCAGCGGTGGCAGGGGATGAAACAGCCGAGCAGCGCAGAGTTCGCCGCATTGACAATCGCATCGGCACACAGGCGCGTAATGTCCCCCTGCCAGAGAGCGATGCGTGCGTCGGCGGGAATGGCGGGGAGCGCCGACGCATCGACCACGCCGCGCTCCTCGCGCTCTGCGGCGAGCAGTTCATCCTGCAGATCCAGAAACTCCGCCGACAGCGGGCGCGGCGGCCGCACATTCATCAGCGCACGGAGCAGACCGCGCTGTGCATTCTGCTCCTCCGCGACCTCCGCAGCCTGGGCGCGGTGCTCCGGCATCTCGGAGAGGAGCATGACATTCAGTTTTTGAATAATAGTAAGCATGGACGCACAGCCCTTTTTGAGTGGTTCTATTTGTAATAGTAAAAATTACAATCAAAGTATAACACAGTAAAAACATAATATCAATAGGCACAATAAATTTTTTCACAAAAATACCCCCAAACGGTTCATCGCGTTTGGGGGATCATACGATGCGGAAACGTGTCTCACTCCTCCGGCAGGAGCATGGAGAGATCCGGCATGAGCTTCGTGATGTCGCGGATGAAGACGCGCAGGACGCTGACCATGACCTCGGGGTCAAACGCCTCGGGGTTGTGCGGGACAACGACATCGGCGAGGATGGCGGTGTCGGAGGTGAGGTAGAACTTGACGAGGCGGCTGTCCTGATTCTGCCGCATGAGCCAGCCCGTCAGCAGCATCGCGTTCGTGTCGTCCACGGCGTTCTGCGCGAGGCGGATGCGGATGGTGGCGTAGGCGGTGGAGTCGATGATGACGACGATGGGGAGCCGCCGCTCCTCCACTTCGATCTCGCTCTCAAAGATGGTGGTATTGCGGTCGTCGCCCGCCTCGCGGATCTGAAAGCCCGTGATGTTTTCCTTTTTAATATACTCCTCGAATGTCTTGGCCGCTTCGATCACGACCAATCACCTCCCCG
>ERZ773065.1056-NODE-1056-length-14408-cov-4.055110_pt1 | contig 14408 bp, 7 predicted proteins | sample MGYA00580623_ERZ773065 | MGnify/ENA primary metagenome ERZ773065 (study PRJEB29015, sample SAMEA2738017) | human oral metagenome | biome: human oral; feature: human-associated habitat; material: dental | place: China | collected 2047 ...
AGACTTGGTCTCACGGAGGCAATCCCCCGTGAGATCCAGTCGGGACTCGTCGTCGCGGTGGAGTATCCGCAGGACTTTGACTTTCCCCGCGTACATGATTATTGTTATGAGCGCGGCTATACGATCTATCCCGGCAAGATGCAGAGCGCCTCAACGTTCCGCCTCTGCGCCCTCGGTGCGATTGACGCCCCCGACATCACGGGCTTTTTCCGCGTGTTTGAAGCGGCACTAAAGGCGTAGAGGCGATATGTGACAGCGCGGTGCTCCGTAGCAGCGCTCCCTCACGACAGTTCCTCAAAACGAAAGGACATCATGCAGGACGATTTCACGGTATTCTGGCACAACAACGATCACGCTTATGAACTCTTTTACGATCTCTTGGCGCGCGCTAAAAAGGCTGCCTACGATGACAACTTCCTCGCCCAGCTTGCCGCCTACCGCAAGGCAGATGGGGCAGCGGTTCATGCGGACATCTTTGCCGCGCAGTATCTCCTGCACCACGGCGATATGGAAAATGCCGTCATCTGTGGGGAGCGTGCGTATGCAAAACGCCCGCTGAATCACGAAGTTCTGAAGCTCCTTGCCGTTGCATACAAAACGCTCCATCGGGAGATGGATTCCATTGATATGCAGGGACGCGCACATGGTCTTTACGGTTCACCGCAACCTGCTCTAAATCTAACGCCGCCGGACTTTCAGGAGGGTTTGGATCGTTTTTCCTTTGCCAGAAACAGCTGCTTCTACGCCCCTACGTCAACCGCACGCGCCTACATAGGGAATGGACAACTTCTCTTTCGCCCCGACATCTTCATTGGGGAGGAGCTCCCGCTCACGATGCCAAAGGGCAGTGCGCGCTTTTGGAGTGCCGCCTATGTCGAAAGTGGGTATTTGTCCGATCACAGTTATATGCTCGCTGCGCTGCGTCACACGGACGCATTTACCCGCTGCGAGCACCATACATTTTACTTCGATCTGCAAAAGGCAAACGAAGTCCGCGGCACGGTGACGATCCAAGTCCAGGCGGGTGATGAGGTGATCCTCCCCATCGCGGGAACAGAAGTGAATCAACCGCTCTCTGTGCAGGCAGGATCGAATGAGCCGCAGAAAGTTCATCTCGGTAAATGGGCGTTCAGCTTCTTCCGCCTTAATGAAGACACCGTCCTGCACTCCAATGCCGATACGCCCTATGCCGTCGGTACACCGATTCGTCTCGGACACAGTCCGAAGCGGCGTAAGATCGTCCTGAACCTCTTTCTTGACAGCCTGTCATGGACTGCTATGCGGCCATACGCAGAAACGCATCTGCCGAACACGATGCGCTTCTTCTCGCGCGGAACGATCTTCGATCAGCACTTTTCGACCTCGGAATACACACTGCCCGCACAACCCGCCATTGAGACCGGCTACTATCCGCATCATACGCAAATCTTCAATATAAAAGCGGGGTATGAGCTCCCGCTCACAATGCCGACCATTGCCGAACGCATGAAAGATCTCGGCTACTACTGTGCCGCACCTATGGCACCCACACAGGGCATTTCACACGGCATGCTGCGTGGATTTGACCGCGCGATTGTCTCCTCATGGGTACTGAATACCGCCTTCGGTGTGGATTCTGTGATTCGCCATTTGCGGGCATTTGACGAGGTGGATCAGTACCTCTCCCTCGTTACGCTGGACATACATCCATACAACGCATTTGGATTTAAGTTCGACACCGCCGTTGAGACACATTTGCCGCTCGCAGAGCGCTTCCTCTCCCATGATGCAGCTACGGCGAGCGTTCGTCTGCCCCGTCTGCGAATCTATCAGGAACAATATCTGGAGCGTCTGCAGCAGGTCGATCGAAATCTGGAGCTTTTGTACTCCTATCTGGAAGAGAACTACACCGAAGACGAGTATCTCGTCACACTGTACTCGGATCACGGCATTGCTATATTCGGCAGTACGGCGACGGGCAGCATCGACGTTATCAGCGAGTGCTCAACCAGTGCCACGTGGATGATGCGCGGTGCAGGAGTGCCTACGGGAGTTACCGTCCACGACCTCACAAGCTCTGTGGATATTTACCCAACACTTGGTCACCTATGCGACTTTCCCATCGCCAATGATATTGATGGTCGTCTGCCCGCCATCTTCGGCGGCACGGCACGCGACGCAGTGTACACTGCCTCCCAGTACCCAGGACAGTCGTACAAGCTCGCCATACGCACCCACGACCACACCCTGCGCCTTGAGACGCAGGAGGCCGTCGGCGAGGACGGAACGGTGGACTTTATGATTACGCGCACCGGAATCTATCCCCGCGGGCATGAATGGGAAAAGGAGTATGAAATCGACAGCACACAGCTGCGCGAGTTCTTCTATCCGCGCGCGCGGGACTTCGTGCGGGAGATCGCAAACAACGGGGAAGTGTTTGCATAAGAAGGGGCGCTAAACGATACTCTCTCACGATGCGGAAAGGACAGGACGATGCAGGACGATTTCACGGTATTCTGGCGCAACAATGCACGCGCCTGTGATCTCTTTTACGATCTTTTGGCGCGCGCCGCAAAGAACGCCTACGATGACGACTTCCTCGCCCAGCTTGCCGCCTACCGTGCGGAATCGCCCGCAAGCGAGAATGCGGACATCTTTGCCGCACAGTACCTCCTGCACCACGGCGACGTGGAGAACGCCGTCTCCTGCGGCGAGCGCGCGTATGCGAAACGCCCGCTGAATCATGAAGTTCTGAAGATCCTTGCCGTCGCCTACAAGGGACAGCATCGCGCGATGGATTCTCTCGTCATGCAGGGTCGTGCCTACGGACTCTACGGCACGCCGAAGCTCGCTCTGTCCCTCACGGCGGATGAGGTGGAGGAAGGACTCGGACGTCTCTCCCTTGCCCTTGGCAAATGCTTCGATCTGCCGCTTGCAACGGGACGTGCCCATGTCGAAAACGGAGAACTTTCCTTTCGTTTCGATGTCTTCATCGGTGAGGAGATCCCTATGACGATGCCGGACGGCAGCGCACGCTTTTGGAGCGGGATCTATACCGAGAACGCGGGACTCTCCGACCATAGTTATATGCTCGCGGCGGGGCGTCACAGCGACTGGTTCATCGGCTACGCGCACCGCGATTTCTTCTTCGATCTGCAAAAGGCGCGTACGGCATGCGACACAGTCTCCCTCCGCCTCCCTCCCGGTCGCACGGCGATCGTCCCCGTCGCGGGTACGGAGATGGATCAGCCGCTTGCCATCCAGACGGCGGACGGCGCACATGAGGCGGCGCTCGGCAAGTGGGCGTTCAGCTTTTTCCATCTCCACGCGGATGCCGAACTTCGCTCCGATGCGCCATACGCGGTCGGTACGCCAATCCTGCTTGGGCACAGCCCACAGCGGCGCAGACTCGTCCTGAACATCTTCGTCGATGCGCTGTCCTGGGCGATTGCACGCCCCTACGCCGCGACACATCTGCCGAACATCATGCGCTTTTTTGCACACGGTACGATCTTCGATCAGCATTTCTCGACCTCGGAGTTCACCTTTCCTGCGTATCCTGCGATTGAGACGGGGTATTATCCCCATCACACCCATATTTTCAACACGTTCACAGATGGCGAACTGCCGTCCTCCATGCAGACGACGGCGGAGCAGATGAAGGATCTGGGCTACTACTGCGCCGCGCCAATGGCTCAGAATCAGCTGATCCCGTCCGGCACAATGCGCGGCTTTGACCGCATTGTCTCATCCTCGTGGGTTCAGCACTCCATCGAAGGAGTGGATCGGGTGCTACGCCAGATTCGCGCCTTTGAAGAGTGTGATCAATACCTCCTGCTCGTTATAAACGACGTGCATCCCTACAACGTGCACGGATACAAGGTTGACACGACGGTGGAAACACATCTGCCACTCTCTGCACGCTTTCCCACGCAGGACAAGGATGCGCCGAGCGTGCGCCTTGCTGGTCTTAGAATCTACCAAGAGCAGTATTTGGAGCGTATGCGCCAGACGGATCGCAACCTTGGACTGCTCTTCTCCGAGATTGAGAAGACCTTTGCGGAGGAGGAGTACCTCGTAAATCTCTACTCGGATCACGGTGCCTCCGTATTCAGCAATATAGAAAGAGTTGGCGGTGATGTCATAAGTGAACTCTCCACGAGTGCAACGTGGATGATGCGCGGTGCCGGCGTGCCAGAGGGTGTTATCGCACAGGAACTGACGAGTACGGTGGATCTGTACCCAACACTCGGCCATCTCTGCGGATTCTATGTGCCGCCGAAGATCGACGGGAATCTGCCCGCCGTCTTCGGCGGCAAGGAGCGCGATGCGGTCTATAGCGCCTCGCAATACCCTGGGCAGACGTACAAGCTTGCCGTGCGCACACATGAGCACACGCTGCGCCTTGAAACACAGGATCCCACCGCAAAGGACGGAACGGCGAACTTTGCGGGGGCGACGGCAGAGATCTATCCGCGCGGCCACGAACTCGATCCTGCATACGCTGTGGACAGTGAGGAGCTGCGCCGCTTCTTCTATCCGCGCGCACGGGAGTTTGTGCGGGAGATCGCGAACAACGGGGAAGTGTTTGCATGAGAGAGCGCTAAACGGCACTCTCTCACGATGCGGAAAGGACAGAACGATGCAGGACGATTTCAGCATATTCTGGCGCAACAATGCACGCGCCTGCGATCTCTTTTACGATCTCCTCGCACGCGCGGAAAAAGAAGAATACGATGACGACTTCCTCGCCCAGCTTGCTGCCTATCGAGAGGCAATGGGAAACACCGTGCATGCCGATATCTTTGCCGCACAGTATCTCCTGCACCACGATGATGCAGAAACGGCACTTGTCTGCGCAGAGCGAGCCTTTCACAGCCGCATGATAGAACCGCGCCTGTGGCAGGTTCTTATAGCCACCTATCATTTCCTTGGACGCTCTGCGGATGCGCTCATCATGCAGGGGCGCCTCGCAAATCTGCTAAATGAGCCTCTCACGTCCGACTGTCCACCGGCGCTGTTGACCGATGATCTGCTTTCCCGCCTATCTGTTGCAATGGGAAAGCCAAGCTATGCCCCTATGACACTAAGCCGTATGACCTACAATGCAGCGACGGGATTCTCGGCTCACGAGGGTGTCTTTGCGGGCGAATTTCTCCCTACGACGGCGGACAGCCGCCCGCCGTACTATGTCGCCGCCTATATGGAGCAGGAACAACAGGGCAACAAAGCATGGCTGCTGCATACGATTCAGAATACGGAGGGCTTTGCCGATAATGTCGGCGGAGAGTTCGTCTACGACCTTATACGCGGTGCACGCGCACCGGGACGGGCGAATGTCACACTTTCGGCGGGCGAGGAGATTGTCCTGCCTGTCCTCGGCGTGCAGACGTTTCAAAAGTTCCATATAGAAACGAAACACCTCTCAAAGGATACGCCGCTCAGTCCCGCCTCCCCGAATTTTTTTCGTCTCGCGGAGTCAGCAACACTCTCCTCGGATCACAGCTTCATCGTCGGCACGCCGATTCATGTTGGTCACAGTGAAAAACGCCGCCCACTTGTCCTAAATTTTCTCGCCGATGCGCTCCCATGGGAGATTGTACGCGGACATTTTGCGGAGTGGATGCCAAACACGGCACGCTTCTTCGCGCGTGGTGCGATCTTCGATCAGCATTTCTCCGTATCCGAATACACCTATCCCTCGCTTCCCTCCATCGAAACAGGGATGTATCCGCATCACAGCCAAATCTTCAACGATAAAATTACCGTTCCTCTAAACTCTGCATACGTCACCCTCTCTGATCGCATGCGGGATCTCGGCTATCAGACGGCAAATCTCCTGGGGGACGCTGCCGGTGTCTACAACAACGTTACACGCGGCTATGACCGGCTGCTTGTCTCGGGCTATCGTATGCCCGCCTACGAGGGGGTTGAACGGACAATCCGCCATCTCGAAGGACTGCGGGATGCCGATCACTTTATTTTCCTGCATGCAACTGATGTGCATCCGTGGGCCTATCCGCGCTTTCAAATAACGGCAAGCGTGCAGGCACGGCTGCCGCTTGCTGACCGCCTCTCGGGCGCAGAGGGCAGCGACCCAAGTCCTTATCTGCGTGCAACACCGCTTGCTGAGGCGGCGTGCATCCAAGGCATCCGTGATCTCGACCGTGCGCTCGGGACGCTCTTTTCGTATCTGGAGCAGAACTACGACCCGGAGGAATACCTTGTCAGCCTCTATTCGGATCACGGTGTTCCCGTCTTCAGCACGGAGCACTACATTGTCAGCCGTGCCATGACACATGCAGCGTGGATGATGCGCGGAGCGGGTGTACCCGAGGGGATTGTCGCGCGTGAGCTGACAAGCGCAGTGGATATCTACCCCACCCTTGCACACCTCCTCGATTTTCCCGTGGATGAGAATGTGGACGGCGTACTGCCGCGGCTCTTTGGCGGCGCAGGGCGAGAAATCGCGTTCAGCAACTCACTCTACCCTGGGCGCACCTACTGTCTGCGCGCACGCACGCTGTCTCATACATTCCACCTTGAATCAGAAGATGCCGTACTGCCGAACGGCACGGTGGATCTTTCGCGCGCGAAATATGCAATCTATCCACACACACATGAGGGAGCACAGGGTGATGAGGTGAACAGCGCGGAGCTGCGCGCGTTCTTCTATCCGCGTGTACGGGAGTTCGTGCGAGAGATCGCAAACAATGGAGAAGTGTTTGCATGAGAGGGGACGCTAAACGATACTCTCTCACGATGCGGAAAGGACAGGACGATGCAGGACGATTTCACGGTATTCTGGCGCAACAATGCACGCGCCTGTGATCTCTTTTACGATCTTTTGGCGCGCGCCGCAAAGAACGCCTACGATGACGACTTCCTCGCCCAGCTTGCCGCCTACCGTAAGGTAATGGGAAATACCGTGCATGCCGATATCTTTGCCGCGCAGTATCTCCTTGCAAATGGCGATGCGGAAAATGCCGTCATCTGCGGCGAGCGTGCTTATGCGAAGCGTCCTGTGAATCATGCGCTGTGGCAGGTGCTTGCCGATGCCTATGCGGCGTGCGGCCGCACGCTCGATGCTGCCGTCCTGCAGGGCTATCTCTATCGCCGCGATCCTGCTCATGTACGCCTTTCGCTCCATTTGACGGAGGAGAATATGGATGCGGCACTCGCGCGCTTTTCCGTCGCCATCAATACAGGGAACTGCGCTCCCCTGCTCCCCACGCGCGCTGTCATTGACGAGGAAGGGCTGCACTTTGCCCCCGATCTCCTCCTTGGCGAGCCGCTTCCCCTGGACACGCCCGAGGGGATTCCCTTTTGGTCGGCGGTCTATGTTGAAAACGATGTCTTGTCCGAGCGCAGCATCTTTTTGGACGCACTCCGAACCAACCCACACCTTCTCGCGTATCGCTGCAAGGACTTCGTATTCGATCTGCAAAAAGCGCACGAATGCCGTGCCACAAGCACCATTGAGGTACCCGAGGGCGGTGCCGTCTATGTGCCCGTGGCGGGCACGGAGGAGGGGCAAAAACTCTTTGTTTCCGTGTCGGGCAGTGAGCGTCCTGCCGTACTCGGCAAATGGGCGTTCAGCTACTTTCGGTTCGATGAGAGTGTGACGCTGCGCGCGAAGGACGATAGCCCCTACATCGTGGGCACGCCCATCACACTTGGACATGCGCCGCAGCGCAGGAAGCTCGTGCTGAACATCCTCGTGGACGGGCTGTCGTGGCCGGCGGTGCGTGAGGACTTCGCCGCACGGATGCCCGAGACGACGCGGTTCTTTGCACGCGGCGCCGTCTTCGATCAGCATTTCTCCACCTCTGAGTACACCTACCCCGCTCTGCCTGCCATTGAGACGGGGCGCTGCCCGCATCATACGCAGGTGTTCAACGAACAGAACAGTCACCCCCTCCTCCCTGCCCATCGGACGATGTCCGAGTGCATAAAGGATCTCGGTTATTATTGTACCGCCGTAATGGCGAGCGGAGACGGCATCTGCTCAGGCGCACTGCGGGGGCATGACCGTATCCTCACACATACGGGGAATCTTCCCTGTCACGAGGGGGTCGAGCGCACGATCCGGCAGCTGGAATCATTCGACGGAGCGGATCAGTTCCTCTTTCTCCACTGCGCAGACGTACACCCGTGGAACGGGGTCGGCTATAAGTTCGCGACCGAGGTCGAGACACATCTGCCGCCTGAGGAGCGGCTTTTCCCACTTGAGAAGAACGGGCTAAGCGTCCGCCTCCCCCACTATCCCATCTATCAGCAGCAATTCTTCGCGAACCTGCGCCATGTGGATCGAAGCCTAGGACAGCTCTTTGCCTATATCACGCAGCGGTATACGGAGGACGAATACATCGTCAATCTCTACTCCGATCACGGCTCCTCGATCTTTGCGCCCCCCCCGCCGGACGGCAGGGTCGATGTCATCAGCGAAAACTCCACCGGCGCGGCGTGGATGATGCGCGGTGCGGGTGTGCCCGAGGGCGTACGGGTGCAGGATCTGACAAGCAGCGTGGATATTTTCCCGACGCTTGGTGTTCTCTGCGGCTTCCCCGTTGCGCATGATATTGATGGGCGTCTGCCCGCCATCTTTGGTGGTACGGCGCGCGATGTGGTCTATAGCTTCTCCCAGTTCCCTGGACAGACGTTCAAGCTCGCCGTGCGGAGTGCAACGCATACACTGCGCGTAGAGACGCAGGGCTTTACGCGGGAGGATGGGACGGCGGACTTTGCAGGGGCGACAGCACGCATCTATCTGCGCGGGCATGAGCTAGAGGATGACTGCGCCGTGGACAGTGCGGAGCTGCGTGCGTTCTTCGTGTCCCGCGCGCGGGAGTTTGTACGCGAGATCGCGAATAATGGGGAAGTGTTTGTATAAGAGAGCGCTAAGCGGCGCTCTCTCACGACATCCTCAAAGAAAGGACAGCACGATGCAGGACGATTTCACGGTATTCTGGCGGAACAACGCGCGCGCCTATGATCTCTTTTACGATCTCCTCGCACGCGCGGAAAAAGAAGAATACGACGATGACTTTCTCGCCCAACTTGCCGCCTATCGGGGGGCAGAGGGGAATGCTGTTCATGCGGATATCTTTGCCGCTGAGTATCTGCTTCATAGCGGTGACGCAGCGGATGCCGCCGCCTGCGCAGAGCGCGCTTTCCGCCACCGCCCCGTCGAGCCGCGTGTCTGGGACGTGCTCTCCCGTGCTTATGAGGCGTGCGGACGCTATGCGGATGCGCTCGTCATGCAGGGCTATGCGCTGAACTTCTTCCATGTGCCCATCACGCTCGATGTTCCCGCCTCCGTGCTGACGGAGGAGACGCTTGCCCGCCTCTCGCAGGCGACGGGCAAGGCGAACTACGCGCCCTATGCCCTCAGCCGTATGCGGTACACCCCCGAGGCGGGGCTTACGGCAGAGTCGACGGTGTTCTTCGAGGAGTTTCTGCCCGTCTCGCAGCACATTGCGCCGCACTACTACGTCGGTGCCTATACGGAGCAGGAGGTGCACGGGAATAAGCGCTGGCTGATGAATGCGATCCGGAATGCGGCGGGGCTCTCCGCCAATGTCGGCGGGGATTTCACCTTTGACATCATGCGCGGTTCACGTGCGCCGAAGGAAGCGACGATCTCCATTGAGGCGGGCACGGAGGCGATCATTCCCATCTTCGGTACGGCGGACGGGCAGGTGCTCACGGCAACGACAGAGATGGTGGACGATTGTATTTGGCTGAATCCTGCAACGCCGAATTATTTTCGCCTCGATGAAGATACGGAGCTCACCTCGTCGGAGGACTTTATCGTCGGCACGCCGATCCGCCTCCGGCACAATGCCGCACGGAAAAAACTTGTCCTGCATATCCTTGTGGATGCGCTGCCATGGCAGGTGCTGCGCACATCGTTCGCCGAGCACATGCCCGAGACGGCGCGTTTTTTCGCGCGCGGCACAATCTTCGACCAGCATTTCTCCGTGCTTGAGTACACCTACCCATCACTCGCGACAATCGAGACGGGGATGTACCCGCAGCACACGGGCATCTTCAGTGAGTGGGCTGCGATTGAGCTGAACGAAGAATATATCACGATCTCCGAGAGGGCGCGTGATGCGGGCTATGCCACAGCGAGCCTCATGGGCGACGGCATCGGCATCTACAACGGGGTGACGCGCGGCTATGACCGCCTCATCGTCTCGCCCTATCGCGCCTTTGCATACGAGGGGGTCGAGCGCACGATCCGCTATCTGAATGGGTGTCATGAGGCGGATCATTTTATCTTCCTGCATTTCAATGATGTACACCCGTGGGGCGGCGAGACGTTCCAGATCTCCTCTGCCGCACAGATGCGCCTGCCGCTCGCGGGACGCCTCTCGGGTTCAAAGGAAAAGGTGACGAGCCCCTATCTGCGCCCGAGTGCGTTCTACCAGACGGCATTCCTGCAGGCGGTGCACGATACGGATCGCGCGCTCGGCGCACTGTTCTGCTATCTTGAGCGGCACTATGCCCCAGAGGACTATCTCGTCTGTCTTTGCTCCGACCACGGCGTGCCGATCTTCAGTGAGGCACACTACATCGTGGACGCGCAGCTGACGGGGGCGGCGTGGATGATGCGCGGCGCGGGCGTTCCTGAGGGCGTCGTTGCCAATGAGCTGACAAGCGCCGTCGACATCTACCTCGCCCTTGCACATCTCCTCGATTTCCCCGTGGATGAAACGGTGGACGGTATGCTGCCGCAGATCTTCGGCGGAACGGGGCGGGAGATCGCGTACAGCAACTCGCTCTTCCCACGCAAGCACTACTATCTCGCGGCACGCGCGCAGGATCATACACTCTGCCTTGAAACGCTCGATCCCGTATCACTCAGCGGAACGGCCGATCTCGCGCGGGTAAAGGCTGCGATCTATCCGCGTGCATACGAGGGGATTCCGGGGCGTGCGGTGGATACCCCCGCTCTGCGCTCCTTCTTCTACCCACGCGTGCGGGAGTTCTTACAGGGGATCGGCAACAACGGGGAGATGTTCCCGCTGCCGGAGGAGATTTAGATGACGAACGATTGCAGCGTATTTTGGCAAAATGACGAACGTGCCCAAGCGCTTTTTTACGATCTTTTGGCGTGCACGGAGCGCGGGGCGTATGATGATGATTTCCTTGCGCTGCTCGCCGCCTATCGGGGAGCGGCTCCGGACTCCGAGCGTGCGGATCTCTTTGCCGCCATGTACCTCCTGCACCATGACGATGTCGAAAACGCGGCGATCTGCGCGGAGCGTGCCAATCGCCGCCGCCCCGTAAACTATGAGGTGTGGAAGCTGCTCGCGGCGATCTATGCGCGGCGCGGGCGCACGGCGGACGCGCTGACGATGTACGGCTATGCCCACGGGCTGTACCTCGGCTCAGAGATCCCCATAGAGCTGGTCGCACGCGGCGGAGCGGAGGGGCTGAATCGTCTCTCCGTCGCCGCAGGGCTTGGCACGGGTGCCCCCATGACGCAGAGCCGCGCCGTTCTCGATGAGATTGGGCTGCGGTTCGACCTCGATGCCTTTGTCGGTGAGCATCTGCCGCTGACGCCGCCCGCAGGAAAGCCGCGCCACTGGGTTGCCGCCTACGTGGAGAACGCCTTTCTCTCGGACAAGAGCGCACTCATTGAGGAGGTGCGCCACACGGCGGTCTTCGTTGACAAGATGCAGCGCGACTTCCCCTTTCAGCTGCAGCGTGCGGAGGAGGTGCGCGGCACGGTGACCATCGCAGTGCCGGAGGGGACGGAGGTCATTGTCCCCGTTGCGGGGACGGAGTATCTGCAGGAGCTGACGGTGGAGACGGCATCCACGCCGCCCGCAGCGGCCTATCTCGGCAAATGGGCGTTCAGCCATTTTCGCCTCGCAGAGACGACACGTCTCACGGCGGAGGTGGATACGCCCTACGCCGTGGGCACGCCGATCCGCCTCGGGCACAGCCCCGCACGCAAAAAGCTCGTGCTGAACCTCCTCATCGACGGACTGTCGTGGAATGTGGCGCGGACGCGCTTTCCGGACGATATGCCGAACATTGCGCGCTTCTTTGCACGCGGTACAATTTTCGATCAGCACTTCTCCACATCCGAGTGCACCTATCCCTCGCTGCCCGTGATCGAGACGGGACGCTGGCCGCATCATACGCAGGTGTTCAACGAGCGCGACAGCCATGAGATTCCGCTTGATTTTCAGACGATCTCGGAGTGCATGGCGGATCTCGGCTACTACTGTGCTGCGCCGATGGGGGCAAGCGACAGTGTCTACTGCGGCGCACTGCGCGGCTACGATATGCTGAACGTAACCGCATGGAAACAACCCTCCGCCGCATGTGTCGACTGCACCATCATGCAGCTTGAGGCCTTCCGCGAGACGGATCAATTCCTCTATCTGCACCTCTCCGATGTGCACCCATGGAATGCGAAAGGACTCAAATTCCATCCGGCAGTAGAGACTCTATTGCCGCTCTCTGAGCGCCTCTTTGAGATCGACGAACACGTCGCGAGCGTGCGTCTGCCGAAGCTCGCAATCTATCAGGAGCAGTTTTGGCAGAGCCTCCGCCATGTCGACCGCAACGTCGGATACCTGCTCGCCTACATCGAGGAACATTTCGCGGAGGACGAGTACATCGTCAGCCTCTACTCCGATCACGGGAACTCGGTGTTCACGACCCCGACGGGCGGCGTGGTGGATGTGATCGGCGAAAATTCGACGCGCGCCGTGTGGATGATGCGCGGTGCGGGCGTCCCTGCGGGTGTGGTCACGGACGAGCTGACGAGCACGGCGGATCTCTACCCCACGCTCGGACACCTCGCAGGCTTTCCCGTCGCCGCCGATATCGACGGGAACCTCCCCGCCGTCTTTGGCGGTCGGGAGCGCGATGCTGTGGTCAGTATGTCGATGTTCCCGGGGCAGACGTACAAGCTCGCCGTGCGCACGCACGAGCATACGCTGCGCCTTGAGACGAAAGAGGTGGTCGACGAGGACGGAACAGTGGACTTCGCCGAGGCAAAGGTGGCAATCTACCCGCGCGCCCACGAACTCGAGGAGGACTATGCGCTGGACAGCGCGGAGCTGCGCCGCTTCTTCTACCCGCGCGCCCGAGAAATTGTGCGCGCCATAGCAAACAACGGTGAGTTCTGGCCGGCGATGCGTGCGGCACGCCCGCAGTGGTTTGGGTCGGTGTGAAAAGGAGTAACCATGAACGTAAACGAACTGATTTCCGTGCTCGGTGCGGAGTGCTTCACAGGTGTCCCCGACTCGAAGCTGCGCCCGCTCGTGGATTATCTGATGGATACGTACGGGGCAAACAGCCCTGCGCATCTCATCGCTGCCAATGAGGGAAGTGCGGCGGCGCTCGCGGCGGGCTGCCACCTCGCAACGGGCAAAGTACCGCTCGTCTACCTGCAGAACAGCGGCCTCGGCAACCTCGTCAATCCCCTGCTCTCGCTGCTGCATCGGGAGGTCTACGGCATCCCGTGCATCTTCGTCATCGGCTGGCGCGGCGAGCCGGATCTGCACGATGAGCCGCAGCATCTTGTGCAGGGACGCCTCTCTCTGCCGATCCTTGAAACGATGGGGGTGCGGACGATGGTGCTGACGCGTAACAGCACGCCCGCGGAGGTCGCGGCATGGATGGCGACGATGCACCCGCATCTAAAAGAAGGCGGTCAGTGCGCCCTCCTCGTACGTGACGGGGCACTGGACTATCCGAAACGGAAATACGCGAATGCCTACACCCTGCGCCGTGAGGACGCGATTGCCCAGATCCTCGATGCGGCAGGGGATGCCGTCATCGTCGCAACAACGGGCAAGACGGGGCGCGAGTTGTTCGAGCTGCGGGAGAAACGCGGCGCGGGGCACGCGCATGACTTCCTCACCGTCGGCTCGATGGGGCATGCCTCTGCCATTGCGCTCGGCATTGCCCTGCACCGTCCGCAGCGACGCGTGATCGTCCTCGACGGCGACGGTGCGGCGCTCATGCACACGGGCGCAATGGCGACCATTGGCGCCGCCGCTCCGCCGAATCTCACGCACATCCTCCTCAATAACGAGGCGCACGAGAGCGTCGGCGGCGCTCCGACGGCGGCGCACAGCGTCCATTTTCCCGCCCTTGCGGAGAGTCTCGGCTATCGCGTCCTGCCATCGGCGACGACGGCAGAGGAGCTGACCCGCGCCCTCACAGGATTCGCACAGGGCGATGGCCTGACCTTCCTTGAGGTGCGCACCGCCATCGGCTCCCGCGCCGATCTTGGGCGGCCAACCACAACACCAATCGAGAATAAAGAGGCGTTGATGAACACGCTGAGATCATAGGAATCACTGATAAAATGAAGTCTGCCAGATTGGCATAGATTTTTTGTCCGATTGAGGAGGCAAACCGGACGCATAGCCAAAGCTATGTGGAGGATTTGC
>ERZ773065.1058-NODE-1058-length-14406-cov-7.681346_pt1 | contig 14406 bp, 10 predicted proteins | sample MGYA00580623_ERZ773065 | MGnify/ENA primary metagenome ERZ773065 (study PRJEB29015, sample SAMEA2738017) | human oral metagenome | biome: human oral; feature: human-associated habitat; material: dental | place: China | collected 2047 ...
CCTGCCTTGTCGAGGCTGGCATTCCTGCACGAGTCGGACGACGGCGTCGTCGGACTCGCGCAGGAATGTCCGACTCGTGGCCCCGGTGGCCGGGCACGGCGCCGTCGGACCGATCTCGATGCGGAACCGGACCGATCTCGGCACGGAACTGAACCGATCTCGGCACGGAAGTGAACCGATCTCGACGAAAGGGGGATGCGGCGCTCGCGGGCCGATGGCACGACCGGTGCCACAATGCGAGCATGAGCAGTTTCGACGGTGCCGCCTCGGGCGATCGCGCTTCCGCACCCGGGGAGGACTCGCGGCGCAGGCCCGGTCGCCCCAGAGCGGGCAGCGAGGACAAGCGCGAGCGGATCCTCAACGAGGCCATCGCGCTGTTCGGAGCGCACGGCTACGCCGGCACCTCCCTGTCGGACATCGCGACTGCGTCGGACATCTCGAAGGCCGGGCTGCTGCACCACTTCACCTCCAAGGATGAGCTCTTCGCCCAGGTGCTGGAGCGGCGCGATCGTGTCGACCGCGCCCGCGTCATGGGAGGGGGCTCGATCGAGGACCCGTGGGAGCTGCTCGACGCCTTCGTCGCACTCGTCGAGCACAATGCGACTCGTCGAGACCTCGTGGCGATCTACACGGCGACGACCATGTCCGCCCTCGACGCCGGGCATCCGGCGCACCGGTGGTTCGCCGCCCATCTGGCGGAGTCGGTGACGATGATCGAGGAGGCCCTGGAGCGCGGGAAGAGGGCGGGCACGGTGCGCCCGGAGGCTCCGTCGCGGCTGATCGCCCGATCGGTCGTGGCCCTCAGCGACGGGCTGCAGATCCAGTGGTTGTGCTCGACGACGCCGGGCAGCGCCGCGGATCGGCGCCTGTCCACCACGATGGCTCCCGAGGTCCGTCTTCTCGTGGACGGGCTGAAAGGGCGGTGGCGGATCGATCCCGATGCGCGTGCGTGAGTTCGACACAGGCGGTGCGGCACTCGCGTAGGCTGCGGAGCACGTCGCCCCGGAGCTGAGCGTTGGGGCGACGCCGGTGGCCCGCGGAGCGCCTCGCGCTCCGACGGCTCTCCGGCAGGTGTTGCGATCATGGACCTGCCGGAGAACCATGCCGGAGAACAGAGGGAGGCCCCGACACCTTACGGTGCGGGGCCTCTCGCCGGGCTCGGGGGCGCGGTCCCTGAATCGCGACATCCCCGAACGCATCGGCAGTCATCGGGGTCCCTGATCCCCTCGTGCCGTCTGCGTTCCGACGAGGAAAACTATAGGGGGTCCGCGCCCAGAAATCCATTCGCGACTCACCGGAATTCCGCGGGATTCCGGTGGTCCATGATAACGAAACGGTCTCGATTCTGTTCTGTAGGTAACGAAACGGTAACATCGGCCGTTCGCGGGGGTTCCGAGGGCCCTGAGAAGGCCTCAACGGCCGCCCCGAGCCCGACCGAGCCCGACCGCGGCCGACCCGCCGCTCCGTCGTCCTCCCTCCCGAGCACCGTGGGATGATCGCCACATGCTTCAGGACCCACCATCGCCGACGGCCGCCGCCGGGAGGCCGACCATCGAGTTCCGCTCCGCCTACGACCAGGGCTTCGCGCGCGTCGCCGCCGTCACCCTGCCCGTCGTGCTGGCGGACCCCGCCGCCAACGCCGCCGCGACCATCGAGCAGGCCCGCGTCCTGTCCGACGACGGCGCGTGCCTGGCGGTCTTCCCCGAGCTCGGCCTGACCGGCTACTCCATCGACGACCTGCTGCTGAGCGACGTGCTGCTCGCCGAGGTGCTGGCCGCCATCGAGACCATCCGCGCGGCCTCCGCCGACCTCCTGCCGGCGATCGTCGTTGGCGCCCCCCTGCGATGCGGAAGCCGCCTCTGCAACTGCGCCGTCGTCATCCAGGGCGGTGTCGTGCTCGGCGTCGCCCCCAAGTCCTACCTGCCCGACTACCGCGAGTTCTATGAGAAGCGGCACTTCGCCGCTGGAGTCGATGGAGAGGGCCGGGGCGGTGCGGCCGGTCGGCGGTGGATCGCCCTGCCCGGGGTCCGCGATGGTCGGGACGAGACCGTCGCCCGTGTCCCCTTCGGCCCGGACCTGCTCTTCGAGGTCGCCGACGTGCCCGGCCTGACCTTCCACGTCGAGGTCTGCGAGGACATGTGGGTGCCCGTCCCGCCGTCCTCCCTGGCGGCGCTCGCGGGCGCCTCGGTCCTGGTCAACCTGTCCGGCTCGCCCATCACCGTGGGCAGGGCCGAGGACCGCAAGCTGCTGGCCCGCGCCTCCAGCTCACGGGGCCTGGCCGCCTACGTCTTCGCGGCCGCCGGGCAGGGGGAGTCGTCGACGGACCTGGCCTGGGACGGTCAGACCTTCGTCTACGAGAACGGGGTGCTGCTGGGGGAGACCGAGCGCTTCCCCGACGGGCCGCGCGCCACGGTCGTCGACGTCGATGTCGAGGGGCTGCTCGCCGAGCGCCTGCGCCAGGGCTCCTTCGATGACAACCGGGAGGCCCTCGCCGTCCGCCGAGCGGATGATCCGCTCGAACCTGATGACCTGCCCGGGCGCGCGGCCTCCGCCCCGAACCGCTTCCTCACCGTCCGCATCGGCCACCGGGCGCTGCGGGTCCCGCGTTCCGACATCGGGCTGCGCCGCGTCGTCGACCGCTTCCCCTTCGTCCCCGACGACCCGGCCCGACTCGCCCAGGACTGCTACGAGGCCTACACCATCCAGGTGGCGGCGCTCGTCCAGCGCCTGCGGACCATCGGGCTGCCCAGGATCGTCATCGGGGTGAGCGGCGGGCTCGACTCCACCCATGCGCTCATCGTGGCCGCCCGCGCCGTGGACCGCCTCGGCCTGGGACGCGAGCACATCCACGCCATCACCATGCCCGGATTCGCCACGAGCGCCGAGACGAAGCGGAACGCGCTCGCCCTGGCGGAGGCGCTCGGCTGCCGCACCGAGGAGCTCGATATCCGCCCCGCCGCGGAGCGGATGCTCGCCGCCATGGGCCACCCCTACGGGCGCGGCGAGCGCGGGCGCGAGGCGTACGACGTCACCTTCGAGAACGTCCAGGCCGGACTGCGCACCGACTTCCTCTTCCGCATCGCCAACCATCGTGGCGGCATCGTGCTGGGCACCGGCGACCTGTCCGAGCTGGCGCTGGGCTGGTGCACCTTCGGGGTGGGCGACCAGATGGCCCACTACGGCGTCAACGCCGGCATCCCCAAGACCCTCATCCAGCACCTCATCCGCTGGGTCGTGGCCGAGCGCCTGTTCGACGACGCCGTCGGGCGCACCCTCCTGGCCATCCTCGGCACCGAGATCAGTCCCGAGCTGGTCCCGGCCGAGGCCGGCGGGACGATCCAGTCCACCCAGGCGATGATCGGGCCCTACGCCCTGCAGGACTTCACCCTGTGGCACGTGCTGCGCCGCGGTTCCCGGCCGAGCCGGATCGCCTTCCTGGCGGAGAAAGCATGGGCGGACGCGGGCGCGGGCCGGTGGCCGGCCGGCCTGCCGGAGGAGGAGAGGGTCTCCTACGACCTGGCCGCCATCAGGACGTGGGAGCTGCTGTTCCTCCGCCGGTTCTTCTCCAACCAGTTCAAGCGGTCCACTCTGCCCAACGGGCCGAAGGTCGTGGCGGGCGGGTCGCTCTCCCCGCGCGGGGACTGGCGCATGCCCTCGGACGCCGGCGGCAGCGCCTGGATCGCCGAGCTCGAACGCAACGTCCCGCCGTCCTGAGAGCGCATTCTCGCCGAGATCGGTCCGGTTCCGCGTCGAGATCGGTCGAGTTCCGCGTCGAGATCGGTCCGGTTCCGCGTCGAGATCGGTCGAGTTCCGCATCGAGATCGGTCCGGTTCCGCATCGAAATCGGGCCGATGTCGCCGCGCTCCGACTCGTAGGCTGAGACGATGCGCAAGCTCCTCTCCACCGACCTCGACGGCACCATCATCTTCAATGCGACCGTGTCCCGGCCCGATCTGGACGCCATGGAGCGCTGGCGCGACGCCGGCCACATCCTCGTCCCCAACACCGGGCGCTCGGTATCCGCTCTGCGCAACGCCCTGCGCGGCTCCGGTCTGGTCTTCGACTACTCCGTGCTCTACACCGGCGCAGTCCTGACCGGCCGCGACTACGAGGTCCTGAAGGCCAGGACCCTGCCCGATGGCTTGGCGGAGGAGGTGCTCGACCTGCTCGACGGCGAGGCCGGCGTCACGGTCTTCGTCACCACGCTCGACGGCGACCTCCAGCTCTACGACTCGATCGGTTCCGACACGGCCCTGCTCACCCTGTTCTCCCGGGCGTCCCGCGCCGACCTGGCGGGGCGAACCGTCGTCGGCGTCCCGCTGCGCATCGCCGACCCCGTACTCCTCGCACGCGTGCAGGCGGAGATCGGGCGCCGCTGGGGGGGGACGCCGCGGTCGCCTTCCGCAATCAGGACTTCCTCGATGTCGTGCCGGCCGGGTCGTCCAAGGGCGCGGGTCTGACCTCCCTGGTCGGGCTCCTCGTCGCCGACGACGGCCCCTGCCGGGGCGAGCGCATCGAGACCTGGAGCATCGGCGACTCGTGGAACGACATCTCCATGCACGAGGCCGCCGACCACGCCGTCGCCATGAACGACTCGCCGCCCGAGGTCCTGGCCGTCTGCGAGGGCACGACGCCGTCGGTCGCCTCCCTCATCGACTCGATACTCACCGCTTCCGACTGAGCTGCATCCGAGTGGAACGGCACGGTTTCGCTCATGCTCCGATCGGGACCGGTAGGCTCCACGCGGGCCACGGTCGCCCGCCGCCGCGGGCTCCGGGCAGTGGCGAGCAGAGCCCGGTGGAGCCGGTAAAGTGCCGGGCGGAGCCCGGTGGAACGCGGAACAATGCGGAACAACGCAGAACAGAGTACTGAGGAGAGTCAATGACTGTTGAGATCGTCACCGAATCCAACCCCGAGCTCGTCGAGGCGATGGAGCGCCTCATCCCCCAGCTCTCCCGCTCCGCTCCGGCGCTGACCGCCGAGCAGTGCGAGGCGTTCGTGGGGCAGGAGGGCGTCCACCTGTTCGTTTTCCGCCCCGACGCTCCGGATGCGGACGGCTCCCGCCCGATCCTGGGCATGCTGACCCTGGCGACCTTCTCGATCCCCACGGGTCTGCGCGCCTGGGTGGAGGACGTCGTCGTCGATTCCGCCACCCGCGGTCAGGGGGCCGGGCAGGCGCTCGTGGAGGCGGCTGTCGCCCATGCCGGCAGGATTGGCGCCCGCACGGTCGACCTGACCTCCCGCCCGTCACGCGAGGCCGCGAACCGTCTGTATCGCCGCTGCGGCTTCGAGCTGCGGGAGACGAACGTGTACCGCTACACCGGCAAGTGACGAGCCGGGTGCTCTCCGCGGGTTGCCCCTGCTCTCGACTCGGGTGCCCCCGGGGGCCGTTCGCCCGGGGACGCCCCCGTGGGCCGATCCGACGGAGAGCGCCGAGCCGGCTCCATGGAGGGCATCAGAAGTGCGCCCAGTCGGCTCCGCGGAGAGCGCCGAGCCGGCTCCACGAGCACCGGGAGCGCGCTGGCCGGGTTGGCGCGGGCGGCGCACTCCCGCGGATCCTCCGGCGGGGGCCTCGCGACGGCACGGGGGCACGACTCCGCGCCCGCAGCCGAGGGGCTCAGCCCTCAGTGGGATTGAGAATGGCCGCCTCGATCACGACCGCCCCCGAGGCCAGGTCCACGATGCGCAGGACGTAGGGGTGGTCGACGACGAACTCGACGGGTCTGCTCGCGTCGTCGGCCGGCGCTCCGTCGCCCCCGACCTCGGTGAGGGCGGCGGCGACGGTGCCCTCCTCGGCCACGATCAGGCGCACCTGCTGCACGGCCTGGTCGATGTCGAGGCCCGGGGAGATGTGATCCAGCATCAGCGTCTTCACGCCCAGCGACTGCAGGACGGGCCTGATGTCCATGACTCCGGACGCCAGGTCGAGCTTCGGCAGCTTGAGGGCGACCTCCTGCCGAGCCCTCGCCGACGTGAGGGCCGCCGTCGCCTCGCCCCAGGTGCTCGGCGGCATGTCGGCGGGGGAGACGACGTCGTCGGGCAGGATCACGTCCATGACCAGCTCGCCGGAATCCGTCGTGCCCGATCCCGATGGGGCGGGGACGGGTGCGCCCGACGTCGTCGCCCCGGCCGTGTAGGGCAGGCGCAGGGCGCGCCACCCCTGCCCCTGGGCCAGCGCGTAGGTGCCCGTCCCGGTCATGAGATCGGCGGTGGAGGCTGAGCCGTCGGACAGCGTGAAGGGCGAGCCCTTGGCGGTGTGCTCGGCCGTGAAGGGGGCGGCCCAGCGAGCGGCGAAGAGCAGCGCGTTCTGCAGCACGAGGCGCATGCCGGGCGTGACGTCGATACCGGACTTCTTGATGAGCCCGCCGGTGTGCAGGGAGGCCCAGGCGTCGAGGGCGGCCTTGGCATCGTCGTTGGGCGCGCGGCCGACCTCGGCGGCGTACCAGCGCTTGGCGTCGTCGAGGTACCGCTGACTGACCACGGTGTCCTCCTTGACGAGCAGGATGTTGTTGGCGACGTGGAGCAGGGGCGTCTCCGGGATGGCGTCGGGGTCGAAGTCGCGCAGCTGCTGGACGTCCTCGATGTCGAAGCGCTGGAGGGCCTGCTGAACGGCGCTCCAGGTGGAGTCGCGGGTCCGGGCGTCGGCGGCGGCGTCGAGCCCCAGGGCGGGATTGAGCCCCTCGCCGACGGCGTCCGCCCCGGCGTGCAGGAGGGCCAGGATGAGGGCGATCCCGATGGGGCAGGACAGGGCGTTGCGGTCGCTCTCCTCGTCGAGCCGTGTGGAGATCATGGTGGCGCCCACGGTGCTGCAGGAGGCCGTCGCGGCGGCCGATCGCGCCTCGTCCAGGCTGACGGACTCGGTGTCCACCTCCGAGGGCAGCCACTCGATCTTGGCCAGGGCGTCGTCGCGCTTCTTATCGGACGGGGCCAAGCCGCAACCGGTGAGAGCCCCCGCGGACGCCAGAGCCGCGAGTGCCGAGAAGGACCGGAGGGCGGTGCGGCGCGGGACGAAGAGCGGCGGACGGCGCGCGACGCGGCCGCTCGGAGACGACGGGCTCATGGACTTCATGGGGACAGTCTCCAGCGGGGCCGGGTGCGCTGTCAGCCCGACGGGTGGAGAGCGTTATCCTGGACACGCTCGTTCCTCGGCGGCTCCGTCCTCTCCGCGTCCTCATCGTGGAGCCGCCCGCGCAAGCGCCCGGAACGCGAGGAGTACCCGCATGCATCAGCTCATCGCCACCGACCTCGACGGCACGATCCTGTTCGACCGGAAGGTCTCGCCCGCCGACCTCGATGCCATGAGGCGGTGGAGGGCGGCCGGGAACCTGCTCGTGGTGGATACCGGCAAGTCCGTCTTCGCCACCCGCGACACCCTCGAGCCGCTCGGCGTCGTCTTCGACTACGCGGTCGCCTTCACCGGCGCTGTGCTCATCGACGGCGGCTACCGCGTGCTGTCCTCCCGCTTCCTCCCCGAGGGACTGGCGCACGAGATCGTCATGGACCTGCAGGGGGTCGACGGTCTCACGGTCTTCGCCACCACGCTGGAGACCGATCACATCGTGACGGACACGTACCACGAGGTCTCCCCGATACTCCAGGTGTTCGTCCCCATGCCGCCCGAGGAGATGGCCGGGCACCGCTTCATCGGAGTGCCCATGCGGGTGCGCGACGACGATGTGCGTGAGCGACTCGTCCTGCGCCTCAGCGAGCGCTGGGGCGAGAGGATCGAGGTGGTGCGCAATCAGGAGTTCCTCGATGTCGTGCCGGCCGGGTCGTCCAAGGGCGCGGGTCTGACCTCCCTGGTCGGGCTCCTCGTCGCCGACGACGGCCCCTGCCGGGGCGAGCGCATCGAGACCTGGAGCATCGGCGACTCGTGGAACGACATCTCCATGCACGAGGCCGCCGACCACGCCGTCGCCCTGCCGTGGTCCCCCGCCGAGGTCGCGGCCGTGTGCGAGTGCACGGTGGGATCCATGGCCGAGCTCGTCGATCGCGTTCTCGGCGCTTCCGGCGACACCCAGGAGGAATGATGACCGCCGGTCGTTACGTCAAAGCCGTCCTGTGGGACATGGACGGCACGCTCATGGACTCCCAGCCGCTATGGGACGAGGCCTTCCGCCGCTGCTGCCGGGAGCGGGGAGGGACCGTCACCGAGGAACATGTCGCGGGCATCGCGGGGGCGTCCATCGAGCGCACCCGCGGGCTCATCGCCGCGACCGGCGCCGCGCCCTCGCCCGAGGACCCGGCTGCCGCCGAGATCTTCTCCCGGATGACCGCGGAGGTCGAGGCGGCGGTCCGCGCCGACCCCCCGATCCTGCCCGGCGCCCGGAGGATCACCTCGATGCTCAGCGAGGTCGGGTTGGCGCAGGTCATCGTCACGCAGTCCCCGCGGCGCATCGTCGAATCGGTCGCCCGCGCGCTCGGCGACGTGTTCGTCGCCCTCGTCACCGGCGACGACGGCCTGTCCGGCAAGCCCGCGCCCGCGCCCTACGCGGCGGCGGTCGAGCTCCTCGGCCTGAGGCCCGAGCAGTGCGTCGTGGTCGAGGACTCCGCCACGGGGGCGGCCTCGGCGCGCTCCAATGATCTGCTGGTCGTGCAGGTGGGCGGCGGCGCCAAGCACTTCCCCGGGGATCCGGGCCTGATCGTGGTGAGGGATCTGGCCTCCATCACGCCGCACCTGCTGCTGTGGGACGACTCAGTGCTCCCCTCCGTGCAGCTCTCCGCGGCCGGCTCCGGGCGCGCCTCCGCGGACGCCTCAGCCTCCGACTCCGGGCCGGCCGGTGCGGCTAGCGCGGTCGGTGCGGCCAGCGCGGTCGGTGCCACCGGCGCTGCTGACGCGACTGGCGCTGCCGGTGCTGCCGGTGCGGCCGACGTCGTGAGTGGTGAGCGCACCTATGCCGCGGATGAGCTCTTCTTCTCCACGACCGACGCCTCGGGCAGGATCCGCCGGGCCAATTCGATCTTCATGCGCTTGTCCGGATACCCGCGCGGCGCCCTGGTGGGACGCGCCCACAACGTCGTGCGCCACCCCGACATGCCGGCGGGCCTGTTCCGCTCGATATGGGAGGACATCAGCGCCGGCGGCGCCGCCAGCGCCTACATCACCAACCGCTCGTCCGATGGCAGCCGCTACCGCGTCTTCGCCACGATCGTCCCCTCGGGCGACGGCTTCCTGTCCGTGCGCACGCTGCCCATGAGAACCGGTCTGCGCGACACCATCGAGGCCGTCTACGCCCGTGTGCGGATGGTCGAGGCCGCTTCCGCGGCCGGCGGCTCCTCCCGTCGCGAAGTGGCCGCCGCTGGTCAGGCCGCCCTGGTCGAGGAGCTGCGGGCACTCGGCTACCGCGATTCGACCGACTTCACCCGCAGGACTCTTCCCGACGAGGTCGCGGCCCTCGTGGCCGCCGGCGTCGCCATCCCCGAGCGGGATGTCGACGGCCCGCTCGCCCGCGTCCTCGCCGAGATGAACGGCGTCGAGGCCGCCACCGCCGACCTGGTCGCCCTGCTGGACGAGTGCGGCCGCCTGGTCGCGCTGCTGGGCAGACGCTCCGCTGACATCGACGCCCTGTCCGCCCGCCTGGGGCGGCTGCGCGACTGCCTGCGCGAGGTGGCGGCCGACGTCGGGAGTCTCGGATCGGGCCGGGAGAACAACGTCTCCGAGCGTTACCGGGAGGTCGATGCCCTCATCCTGGAATGCGTCGAGCAGCTCCACCCCCTGGCGGGTCAGGTCGCCGAGCTGCGCGGCGACGTGGACTCGGTGCGCTTCGGCATCGCCCTGCTGCGGTTGCACAATCTGGCCTCGGGCTTCTTCGCCCTGCAGATCATCGACGGCGAGGACGAGCTGGAGGCCAACGACGCCGTCGGCTCCCTCGATGAGCTGGCCGGGGCCCTGCGCGATGGCGCCGAGCGCCTCACCGAGCGCCTGTCCCTGTACCACGCCCGTGCCGAGCTGGTCGGCGGCGAACTCGACGACGTCGCCGGGGCCCTGACCGCCATCCGGCATCCGCTGCTCGACCTGCTGGATGCGGCCTCCGAGGCGGGGACCGTCGCCGGGGCCTCCGTGCGCGCCGCTCGTCCGCTGGTTCGCGACGGCTTCCCGGAGGCCCGGGACCTGGCCGATCTCGCCGGTGCCGTGCGCGACCTCGACGTGCCCTATGCGGCCGCGGATGTCGAGGCCCGTCTTGTGCTGGTCGAGGCGGCCCTGGCCGAGCTCGTCTGAGTCGGCGAAGGGGCGGTGCGGGAGGGCGGGCGGCGAACCAGCTCGACCAGGACCTCGGCGTGGTCGGTGTGGGGGAACATGTCGAACAGCCGGGCCCGACGGGCCCGCAGTGAGGGCATCGCCTCCAGGTCGGCTGCCAGACTCACCGGATTGCACGAGGAGTACAGCACTCGGGCCGCACTGGAGTTCTCGATCCGTCTCGCCAGCCCGGTCCCGATCCCGCGTCGCGGTGGATTGACCACCAGCAGATCCGGCACGGCGCTGCCGCCGGGGTCCAGGACTCGTGCGTCGCCGACCTCGAAGCGGACCTCCTCGGACGGAAGTCCCATGAGCGCCGCGGACTCCCGCGCCCCGCGGATCGCGGGCGCCGACACCTCCACGCCCAGCACGCGACGACCCGGGCCGGCCAGCGCCAGCGCGAAGCCCCCGACGCCGCAGAACAGGTCCCACACCTCGGCGCCGCCGCTCAGGTCACGTGCCCAGTGCGTCGCGGTCGCGTAGAGAGCCTCGGCCACACCTGTGTTGGTCTGGAAGAAGGAACGGGTGGGGAGGAGGAGGGGCAGCTCGATTCCCGGGGAACGCGTGGTCCCGGTGCCGACGAGGACTCCGGCGGCCCCTCGGCCCGATGCGGATCCGGCGGCCTCGCCGGCCCGCCAGCGCAGCGCGCTGTCGTCTGGCAGGCTACGACCGCCGGCGGCCGCGCCCACCGCGGCCTCGCCGCTCCGGGCCCCGATGCCGGTGGTGTCGCTGGCCCGGGCCTCGGCGCTGGCCCGGGCCCCGGCGGCGGCGCCTCCGTCCGGCTCCGGCAGCCGCAGGCGCATGAGCAGGCGATCTCCCCAGGGGATGTCCTCGGTGAGGATGAGCTCCTCCTCTCCCTCGATGATCGCCTGGTGAACCGGTTGAATGTTGACGCTCATGACGGCGAGGGTCGGCAGCGCCTCCCTCAGCCCCGGCAGGGCGCTGCGCAGGCGCTCGACGTGCCGGTGCGACCGCAGGACCCAGCGCACCATGAGGTCGCCGTCGGGGGAGGCGGTGACGAGGATATGCTTGAGCTCGCCGCGCCGGGCTCGGACGTCGTAGGGCCCGAGGCCCAGCCGGCTCACGGTCCGGGCGAGGGCGGGCAGAGCCGCCTCGATCTCGGACACGTGCAGGGGGCATTCGCGCAGGTCGATGCCGCCGTCGGGACCGAGAACGCCGAGGATCGGGGAGGCCGCCCGGCCCGAGACGACCATCTTCGCCTTGTTGCGGAATCGGTTCGGGGCACTCGCCACGGGGGCCAGCCAGGCCCCGTCGGGCACGGGGCGGGCGGCGGAGGCGAGGAGCGCCGCAACGCGCTGCTGCTTGCGGTGGAGCTGGAGATCCAGCGGCACGTCCTGATGCGGGCAGGACCGGCAGGTCCCGCTGCTGTGCAGTGGGCAGAAGGCGGCCGACGTCGGTGGATGATGGGTGCCGGCGCGCATGGGGACAATTGTGGGCCCTCCCCGGCAGTGGGCGTGACGCGGGCGCGGTGCCGCCATGGAGGAGAGACGAGCGGGCGCGGGGCCCGCAACGGGAGCAGTAGTGGACGGGAAAAAAGAAATGGAGAGACAAGCGGACGCGGGAGAGACACGGGACTGAGTTGATATGACCTGACCCGTGGAGCCGGGACGCGTTTCCCGGCCCCACGGGCCTTCGTCACCGAGGGGCTCGACTCCCGGGTTCCCAATTCCGGGAGGAGCGCTCCTCCTTCGCCGAAGCGGCGCCTCGGGCTCCCTTAGACCCTCGGTCGCCTCGGAAAGCGCCCGGTCATCGGGTTCCCCAACCCTCACGACCGCTCCCGTCCGGCGGTGACTCATATATAACCGGATGAACCTGGACGAACACCACTAAGGCGCCTGAAAGAAGCCTAGGAAATGTGAAACGTCTGCGTAACGCCCCGTTCAGCGCGTCAGGGCCCGCAGGATCGTCGTGACGGTGGCACTGATGAGGAGGACGGGCCCCGGCGCGGATTCGACGACGCCCGCCACTGCATGGGCTCTCACATGCTGCACTGTTTCGTCGGAGCCCGGCGCAGCGACGCCCCGCCGGCGCGTGGGCGCCCGTCACAGGGCGTGGCGGTCGCGCGGGGCCTCGGGCTCGCCGGAAGAGGGGCGGTGAGTCACGGTGGCGGAGTGCGTGAGTGGGAGGGCCTCCGATCGTCCGGCTCCTCGAAGCGCGCTCCGAGGGCGCCGCCGACTACGGTCGGTGGGGCATTCGACTCCCCGGCTCTCTCGGGCACACTTGCCCCATGACCGACCCCGTCCTCGACTCGCCGCCCATGAGGGCGCCTATCCTGCCGCGCACCGGCATCGGCACCGACGTTCACGCCTTCACCGACCCGGACTCGACCGAGCCCCTGCACCTGGCCTGTCTGACCTGGCCCGGCGAGCGCGGTCTGGAGGGGCACTCCGATGGCGACGTCGTCGCCCACGCCTGCTGCGACGCCCTCTTCTCCGCCGCGGGACTGGGGGACCTCGGCTCCAACTTCGGGACTGCCGAGCCGCGGTGGAGGGGAGCGGCCGGTGGTGTGCTCCTGGCCGAGGCGGCGAGGCGGGTGCGTGCGGCCGGATACGAGATCGGCAATATCGCCGTCCAACTCGTCGGGGCGCGTCCCCGTGTCGCGGGCCGGGTCGGCGAGGCCTCCGCCGCCCTGTCGGCCGCCGTCGGGGCCGACGTCGCCTTCTCCGCCACCACCACCGACCACCTGGGATTCCTGGGGCGCGAGGAGGGGCTGCTGGCGATCGCCACCGCACTGGTCTACTCGGTCCCGGCGCTCTGAGCCCGCCCGCGTGGCGAGCGTTTGCTCCGCCTCCGCGGGAAACTCGGTGTCCGGGTCGCGTGCCAGAACGACGCCGTCCAGCCTGCTCCGCCTCCGCGGGAAACTCGGCCCTGGCGCTCCGAGTCCGCTCCTGCCGGAATCGTGGGGCATCCGACGGGCGCCATGAGGCTGCTGCGTCTGCTGATCCGATCGTATCGACCGGATCAGCAGGGGACGCCCGACGGGTGCCGGGGAGGCCGTCGCGCCTTCTGCTCCGGGCTCGGAGCGCGTTCGCGCGGTCGTACCTTGTTGTGCGCGGTCGTACCCGGGTCCATGAGGCCGCGCGGTCGTACCTTAGGGTCTCTCTAACGTACGACCGCGCGGGCCCATGTACGACCGCGCGGCTTCATGTACGACTTCGCGAGTTCATGTACGACCACGCGGGGTCGCGCGCGGCGGGGCCCGCGCGAAGCCCGGTCCTGCGCGGGGCGCCTTCCTCTGCGATCTGAACGGGGGTCCACGATCTGAACGGGGGCGTGCGCACGTGCCCGACGAGGCTGGCGTTGTGGGACGAGTCGGACGACGACGCCGTCCGACTCGCGCAGAAAAGCCCGTCTCGTGGAGGGGCGCGCAACGGGATACGGAGTATGCGGTGAGCGTCCTCCGTCCGACTCGCACCGAGATGCCGGATTCGACGCTTGGCGCCCCCGCCCGGGAGGACCCGATTGTGCGGGGCTCGATCGACGAGGACGATGGGACCTGGCGCCCCCGCCCGGGAGGACCCGATACGCTGAGCCGGTGAGTACCGATCGCGCCGAGCGCCCTGCATTGAACCTGCGCCTGTACGACTCCGCCGCCCGCGCCGTCGTCCCCCTGGCGCCCACAGTCGTCCCCGGGACGGTCACGATCTACCTGTGCGGCGCCACCGTCCAGGGCGCGCCTCACATCGGGCACATGCGCTCGGCCATCGTCTTCGACGTGCTGCGGCGCTGGCTCGAACGGTGCGGCCAGAGGGTCCTCCTCATCCGCAACGTCACCGACATCGACGACAAGATCCTCGCCAACTCCGCCGCCGCCGAGCCCCCCGTGCCCTGGTGGGCATGGGCCCAGCGCCATGAGCGCGAGTTCGACGCCGCCTACCGGGCACTGGGCGTGGCTCCGCCCACGTACGAGCCGCGCGCCACCGGCCACATCCCGGAGATGATCGATCTGGTCGGCCGCCTGCTGGACTCCGGGCACGCCTACGTCGGGGAGCGCGGCAACGTCTACTACGACGTGCGCTCCCTGTCCGACTACGGCTCGCTGACCAACCAGCGCGTCGAGGACCTGGCCACCACCGAGGACGAGTCCCAGCTGGACGACGACGTCGAGGCCGACAAGCGCGACCCGCGCGACTTCGCCCTGTGGAAGG
>ERZ773065.1064-NODE-1064-length-14382-cov-6.004327_pt1 | contig 14382 bp, 17 predicted proteins | sample MGYA00580623_ERZ773065 | MGnify/ENA primary metagenome ERZ773065 (study PRJEB29015, sample SAMEA2738017) | human oral metagenome | biome: human oral; feature: human-associated habitat; material: dental | place: China | collected 2047 ...
CACGCGAACGTATTCGTCAAATAGAGGCTAAGGCGATAAGAAAATTAAAACACCCATCTAAATTAAATAAATTAAAAGGGTTTATGGAATAAATTTTATGAATATTGATATAATAGGTTTTAGAAGATAAAAATTGTTATTTGGGCATATTAGTGTGTGCAAAAATTTAGCTAGAAAAACATACAAAAATATAGAAAAAATTTAAGGCAGTGAATAACTGCCTTTTTAAATTAATGACTTTAGGCTGCTTGAAGATGCAGAGAGTTTCAGAAGCAAAAAACTACCCCTTTTAGATATATACTCTCCTTACAGGATAATATTTTTTGCAGTAAGGAGAGTGTATATAATCTAAGGTGGTAATTATTTATATACATTTTATTTTTTCTTCTAGATAGCTTTTATTATGAATTATTACATTTTAAACATTTAAAATCTATGTCTTAGCTCTATAACTTTTCCAATGATAACTACGGGTTTATATTTTATATCTTTTTTTGAGTAAAACATAGGAGGATAGTTTAAGTTAGTAGAAATTAAAATAATGCCATCATCAGTTTTTTCTAATTTCTTACAAGTAGCGATATTTCCGTTAATTGAAACTATAACGCTATCACCACTATCAGCATCTGATTGTCGTCTTACTATGATAATATCATCGATTTTCATACGGGGTTCCATACTGTTATCTTTAATTTTTAAAGCAAACAACTCTCCTTGATTGAGACATAATGATGATATTTCTTCAAAATTAAATATATTTTCCACAACAGATATCGGGATATAGGTTGAAGTTTTAGTATTTTGTGATTGTTTTGAGATATTATCTTTGCAGCCCATAAGATATTCCATCGAAGTATCAAGGTATTTAGCTATTTTTTCGAGATTATCAATAGGTATTTTTTTGGTATCTCCATCTTCATATCTTTTGATTGTAGTTTCATGCACTCCTAAAAATTCAGCTAATTTTCTTCTTGACATTTTTTTATTTTTTCTTAATTCAAATATTCTATATCCTATAGTATTTTTATTCATTATTAACTCCTCCTTCTATGACGCTTATTTTAACATTTAAATTGCAAAAACGCAAGAAATTGAAGTTGTAAACTAATGTTTTGAAAAGAAGAGAAGAAGTGATAATATGTAGTACATAGATAATAGAATGTAGTAGATTAAAAAGAATATCATAATATTTAATATTTATAAACCAAATAAAAAAGCAACATAAACGTTGCGCCTTTTTGTTAATATCTTATAAAAATATCACCGTTTTGATTAGCTGGTCTAAAAAGTATCACAAAAAATTATATAAATGCTATGATTGTTGGAATAAATGTCCAAAAAAATAAAATACTTAATATTCCTTTTGTATTTTTCCCGGCAAAGAAATATTGAATTCCCCATGCACCTAAGAATAAAATTAAAAGTAAATAAATTACTTTATTCACATATCTTCCAGGTATATATTCTGTATCAGTATTTGAATTATAATATTGGATAGACATAAATTTTCCTTCGAAATCTTTTTAGCATAATACAATTAAAACATAAAATAATTAAAGAGGATTTTGCTTTAATAATTTTAAATTTAAGCAAATATCCTCTTAATAATTATTATCTTTTTGTTTTTAAATTTTCTTTCCAGTCTTGTAGACCATTTTTTAACATATAAACATTAGTGTACCCATGTTTTTTTAGCGTAAGAGCAGCACGAGGAGCTAATGTTCCGTTTTTATCACAAAGATAAATAGGTTGGTCTTTTCTAAGTGAAGAATATAGGAAATTAAATTGAGAACTAGGCATATTTCTAGCCCCGTTAATATGAGCATATTTAAAATCTTCCTTTTCTCTGACGTCTATCAATTGAACTTTTCTAAGATCTTTTCTGAATTCCTCATAAGGAAGCTTTGTAACCGCTCCTTTTAATCTGAAGTAATTAAATAATGCAACAGCACCAAAAAGAGCTAGTATTATTAAAGATGATACTAAAAATGATGACATAATGTACTCCTTTGTATAATTATTAATTAATAAAAGCATTATATCATAATTTGTAGAAAGTGGCAAGAGCCTTGATATATCAGTGTTTATTTTTTTAATTTCCGAAAACTCTCCGATGTTACTATATACTCATAAATCTGTTAAATTGTTCGGAAACATCTTTTCTTTTCTCATCTGTTATATGTGTATAAATATTCAAGGTAGTGGATATGTTAGCGTGACCTAAACGATGTTGAATATCTTTAGCGGTTACTCCACTTTCGAACAGTAAAGTTGCGTGAGTATGCCTAAACCCATGAATAGAAATTTTTTTTAGATGTGGAAAATCTTTATATATCCATTTCAGTCTATAATCGTATCTGCATTTTATGTTAAAAATATGGTTATCTAAAGAAATACATTTTTTTTCTTTTCTTAATTGTTTTAAGTAACTAAGAGTGACATTATCTAGATAAATAACCCTATTACTAAACTTAGTTTTTGTCGTAGCTTCCTCATATATATTATCTAACATCATCATACTTTTATTAATAGTAATAGTTTTATCTTTAAAATTAATATCTTTCCACTTTAAGGCACGAAGTTCACCACTTCTTAAACCTGTAAAAGCCAATATTCTGAATATAAGAAATGTATCGTAGGGATAATTATTTTTTACAATTTCTAGGAATTCAAGCAATTCTTTTTTATTATAATAATTTTCACTTCTTATTTTTTCAATAGTTTTAGGGATTTTGATGTATCTCATATAGTTTGTTTTTGTTAATTCCATTTTTACAGCATAATCAAGAACTTGACTTACTAAATTTTTTACATTTCCAATGTGTCCTTTGCTATATTTTTTTGCTAGTTGATTTATAAATTTTTGGCAAAAAATTAAGTTTATATTATTAACTTTCACTGTAGAAAATGTAGGAAGGATTGTACTTTTAAAAAGTCGTTTGTTTTTTATTACTGTACTCTTTTTGACGTGGAGTTGATATTGTTCCCAATATAAAATATATACATCTTTAAAAGTCATTGTATTATTATAAATATTTCCTTTGGTAAATTCCTGTGTTTTTTCAGCGATATATAACATAGCTTCTTTTTTTGTCTTAAAGCCTTTTTTTGAAATGCGTTTTTCTTTTCCAGTATATGCATTTTTGCCTATATACTCATTTTTCACCTCATAATATTTTTTGTTATCCTTTTTATTAATGTAATTTTTAATCATTCTTGTTCATTCCTTTCAACTAGTGCCAGTAGTTTTATAAATAAATGAAAAATGATTATTATACTGCCAAAATATTAAAAACAATAAAATAGTTTATATTAAAAATATCTAAATAGCAGTAAAAATCACTAGAATTATTTTAATTTACATAATTTTGACTAATTTTATATCATCAAGAAAAAAACACCTCGTATAATGAGCGTAGAGTGTTTAAAATATTTTTTTAAGGTAATTACACCTTTTGATAAAATCGACCGCATAAGAGCCTTTAAACGTTTCATGTTTTAAAATCATTGATATATCAATGTTTACAAAAGGTTAGTTATATGTTATAATAAAGGTATCCTTAAATTGGTGTAATTTTTTACAACATTTTCTTATAGTTCTAGATTAAAGCATTGTTATGAAAAACAGTGCTTTTTTATTTAATTGTTTTAATTTATCTGTTACTCCAACTTACCAATAATGGGGGCTATATACTTGCAATCCGGTATTTCAGTTATTTTGGTTATTTGATAAGTGTTATCGTGGTTTAAAATGAAGTATTCAGCTTCTGTGTTAAGTGGGACTAATGCAAATTTATTATTTAGTTGGCTCATTTTTTCATTTAATTCTAATTGCTCAATATTATTAAATGTTTTAATAATTTCAGGCTTGGTAACTTTTGTGTAATATTCTTTTTTATTTTTTAATAAGTCATCATATTGAGAATTTAATGCAAAATCAATGTAATTAGCCAATATATATGTTGTTTCAATCTTTTTAATATATAAACCATATAAATTCTCATAATTTAGAAAATTATATTTGTTAATTTTTAAGGGAATATCATATGGTTCTCCTGGTACATCACCAAACAGAATACCTGGACGATACATAAAAATATCTAGATAATATATAAAAGTATCTAAATCTAATATTTCAATTCTATGAGATTTGAAAATCATATCAATATCATTAGGATTAAAATAGTCATCTTTATTCATTGAAAAAATAAGATCTTTTAAAATTCTGCAGTAAATAAAAATATCTCTTGGTTCTATATTATTTTTCACTTTATCAATGACAAAACTTAAAGATTTAGCATTTTCTATCTCTTTTAGCACTTCTGGCTCTTCTTTTAAGCGTGCCAAGGGATCTCTATTATCATAGAAAGGCATAAATATGATTTCAAATTGAATACTGCCAGCTCCAGCTATATAATGTTTATAATAGTGTCTTGCTAAATCAATATTATTTTCTACTAAATTCAAGTTTTTATTTATAGAATTCATAATTTTTTCTGAATACGAGTAATAACACTCAGTAAATATTTCTTGAACATAATTTATATCAAATTTTTTATTTTCTACATTATTGTATTTTTCAAAGAATAACTCTTCTAACTCATATTTATTTTCAACAGAAAATCTATCGTTTATAAATATAGGAGTACTTGCAATTTTAAGTAATTCATAAAAATTATTTTTAATAAATTCTTTAACATCACCGTATAATAACTCGGGTACAGTCATATTTCCTTTTTTAGCTATTACTTCTAATCTAGAGCGGTTAGGGAGAGTAACCCCTCGCTCCCATTTAGAAACATTACTACGTTCTGCATTGATATCTTTGTCTTTTCCAAACTGTTCCAAAGTTAAATTTAAACTATTCCTTATATTAAATATACGTTCACCGACTTTAATTTTATCAATATTAAATTTCATAGAATACATCCTTTTTTTATTTCTTGATACCATTATATAATATTTTTTTTAAAAAAGAAATAAAAAATGTCAAAAGAGTCAAAAATATTCTTGACAAGATAAAAAAAGAATGATATTATTAATGTGTCAAAAGAGTCAAAAAATAGAGGGGGTGATTATATGAACGAAGTAAAGATTAATAAAGTAAAAGCTTTTAGAGAAGCATTAAATAAAAGTCAATATGAAATTGCTATTCTTTTAAATATTTCGCAAGGTTCTTATTGTAAAAAAGAACGTAGACGTAAATTTACGGACGATGAAAAAATTATATTGACTAATTATTTTAAAGAGAACTTTCCCAATGAAACATTGGAAAGCATATTTTTTTAAATAACAAGTGTCAAAAATGTCAAAAAACCTTTTGAGTGCCAAGCTACCAACTAGACTACTTAAAAGGTTTAAAGAGAAGTATTTAATTAAAAATACTTTCTTACATTATACCATAAGAAAGGAGTTTTAAAAATGGAAAACAAAGAATTATACATTAATACAATATGTTTTGCAGTAGTATTTATACCGCTTATAACAGCGTTAGTGTACGTAACAGCATTGTTTATGGATAGCCTTTATTAAAGGAGTATGGAAATGCGTATATCAATACTTAACAGCTTACAATATGCGGTATTAGGCAATTAACATCTATTTGATATAGAAACCGTATATGAAAATTAGAATAATTTAAAATAAGATAAAAAATACAATGCCAGTAGTTTTATAAATAAATGAAAAAAGGGAACACCTTTTAATATAGAAATAATAGGAGATATTAGTAATGAAAATATCAAAGCATAAAAAAATTAATATAGAGTTAGAAATATACTTGCAACTTAGCGTATTAGAACAATTAGGTGAGGGATTAGCCAATTCAATTACAAATGATAATAGTTCTATAGAAACTTTAGTGCAAGAAAATAAGTTATTATTAGAGTTTGTTAATAGATACCTTTCTATAAATTCATCATTGAAAACGATTATTTCGGAATATCAAAAAATAAAAGATAGTGAAACCTTTAGAAACAAAATTATTGATAGAGAAATTGAGATTTTAACAAAGTACCAAGAAATGTTAGAAGTTGGAAAAATTATCGATAGACCTACTGACTTAGAGATTTTAAAGATACAAACCCAAAGCGCTTTTGAAACAACAGTTCAAATGTTAGAAAAGCTAAAAGATACATATAAAAAAAAATGAAGATACCTTAATAATAAGCTTCGTAGGAGACGAGGAAAATAATTTTAACTGTGAATTATAGTGAAAAATATAAATTAAAAAGATAATAGTCTTGTACATAAATAATAGGAGATAAAAATAATGGATAAAGAAAAAATACTTAAAAATATTGAGGAAATAGAAGAACAATTTAAAAACTTTTATATAACATTCGAATTATTAAGTGCTTATATACAAGTTATTGAGCCATTAACAACAGAAGACTTAAAAAAATCAAACATAGATAATAATACATTAATTAGTTTTTGGGATAAGACAAAAAACGGAGAAAAATTATATGATCTAGTAAATCTAATAACATCAGACACGTTTTCAGATTTAGAAATTATATATTTTGATACAATTCAAGAACTTAAAACTGTAATTAAGGATATACAATAATTTACTAGAGATGAGGTAAAAATAATGACAGAGAAAAAAAATATAAAAATAAATGAAAATACAATTGAGACGATAAGCGAAAAATTACATATTCCAGATATTAGCAATAAAACAGAATGGACTAGTATAGAACTTGTCGATATTATAAATCATTTCAGAAAACTTGAAGGGAAAAAGACAATACTAAAACATCACAATTTATTATCTATTATTCGTAACGAATTCAGTGAAGATATAAACGCCCTAAATTTTAAGGCTGTTAACTATCAAGATAAAAAAGGAGAACAACGACCAATGTTTAATCTCTCAAATTCTCAAGCAAAACAGGTGCTAGTTAGAGAAAGTAAAGAGGTAAGGCGTGCGGTTATTCAATTACTAGAATACCTAGAAAAAAACCACGAAAATAATTTTAATTTATTAGAAATGGATGAAAAAGAATTGCATTTACATGAAATTAGAATCATAGTAGAAACAGTAAATAAAATGTCAGACTTAATAAAAGCCAATAACGATTTAATTTATAAAAAGATAATATGCCAAAAAATTATAAATTTAATTAAAGCAAGTCGAACCAATACACCAATTTCAAAATCTGAATTTTATGATGGATTTTATTTATAAATTAAACAGAGATATAAATATGAAAAAAAGAGAATATAAGGACTAAAAGAAATTATTTGTAGCAGTATTTCACTGACTTTAATAATGTTTCCATTAATAATATTATTTACATATACTATGGCGTTATTAGGTGATTTAAATGTAAGACAGCATAAAAAACAAAAAGGATACAGCAGATAAAGAGAGTTTAATTATTCTAATTAAAAATAACTTAAAAAAGTATTGTTATATCGAAGAAGTAAAGTGTATTTGTAAAGAAGATATAAATAATCTGTAGGAGTCTAAAATTATGGAAGTAATATTAACAGAAAATCAAAGTGAAAAAATAAAAGAACAACTTGCAAACCTTATTGATGAAATATTAAAAGCTAGACTTGAGAAAGTAGGAGCGAAAAAAAGATATTTTACGCGTGTCGAATTACAAAAATTTTTAGGAATAGGTTCAAGTAGTATGGAACAATTACAGATGTTAGGACTTCATTACGTAAAATTGGGAAATAGACATCTTTTTGATATTGAAGAAGTATATACTATATTTGAGAAACATAAAAAAAGATAAATTTAAAAATATGTTAAAAGCAATATTGTTACCATATTTTAGTAAAAAGGATGGGAAAAAATGATATACAAACAAATAGGAACACTAACAAATAAACTTATAAAGGTACAAAGTAATAAACCACCATTTGAAACTATAGCAATTACGCAACCTACAATAATTGATGATAATGAAAATAAAGAAAATTATAAGAAATATCAAGCTATACAAATTATTAGTGGTGAGTTCAGCGAAGAGAGAAATAAACCAATTATAAGAAATAATAATAACCTTTATTATAGAGATTTAATAATAGTAGATATAGAAGATATAGATATAAACAGTGAACAAGCTATCGCCCTTGTTCAAAGAAAGTTACAAGACTTTAAATACTTATTATATGCTACCATAAGGCATACAGAAGAAAAACCACGTCTAAGACTTATTTTAGATCCAACTAAAAAAATGAATGAGAAAGAATATAAAGCCACAATCATCTGCATAATGGATATGTTAGGTTTAAAATTTGATAAAAGTAGTTTTGTATGGTCACAACCTCAAGGAAGTCCAATAACAACTAAAAGCAAAATTAAAGACTATATTTTTATAAAGCAATTAAAAGGGGAAAAATTCCAAGTTCAACAACCAAAACAAGATTTTAATATGTACAAACATGATGAAAATGTTTTGATTTCTTATGAAGTAGCGGTAAAAGGTATACAAGAATACATAAATAAAAATAGTTATACTTTACAAAGTAGAGATAATTTTATACCTTGTTTAATGACATTATGCAAAGCTGTGTTAAATAAAGAAATAGAGTATAGTACAGGGCTAGAATGTAGTAGGTTATTAGCAAACATACCTAATAATTCAATACATTGGGAGCAAGAAAATCAAAAATTATTTAATGACGAATTAAAACGCTCTAAGGGAAATATAAATTATTTTAAAACGGAGTATAGTTTTAAAGATAGATTTTTATATAAAACAGAGAAAAAACAAAAACACACTAGTAATACAGAAAAGAAAAAAGGGGAATTTACATTAGTAGAATTAAGAAAAACAGTAGGTATATTAAGAAATATAAAGTATAATGAAATGACTAACTTAATAGAGATACAGAAAGATGGAGACTATAAAACATTAGATAATAGAGACATACAACTTTTAAGAATAGACCTTTCAGAGAAATTTAACATAAATTTTTCTGTAGATGATATCAAAACTGCGATTTATGGAGTAAGTGAACAATATAAATACCATCCAATTAAGGAAATTATAGAGCCAGTATCCTGGGATAAGAAACCAAGAGCCGAGAAATTCTTTATTAATTGTTTGGGTGTGGAAGATACTCCAAGTAACAGGGAAGTAACAAGAAAATGGTTATTGGCTTGTATAACAAGACTGTATGAAAAAGGACGTAAGTTTGATGAAATGGTTATATTATATGGCGGGCAAGGTATTGGGAAAAGCACTTCTTTAGAAAGCCTAGCATTAGACCATTTTTACACTAAAGTTACTGGTAAATTAAGTAATGAAACAATATTACAAACATCAAAAAGTTGGTTAATAGAACTTGATGAATTAAGTACCCTTTTAAGAACGCCAAACGAAGAATTTAAAGCATGGCTATCATCAAGAAAAGATACTACTAGGGTACCTTATGAACCCCAACCAGTAGATTTTTTAAGAGGATTTGTGGTATTAGGAACAACAAACAATAAAGAAATTCTAAAAGACCATACAGGAAATAGGCGTTTTTGGTTGTTAGATTGTAATAAAGATAAAATTAAAACTCCTATTTTTAGCATATCAAATAGTGAAATTTTGCAATTATGGGCGGAAGTTTTAACATGGTATCATAATAAAGAAAGTTTACTATTAAGTAATGAAACAAGGGAATTAATGGAGCAAAAAGCAGAAAATTATATTATTCCGATACCTTATGTTGAAGAAATAAAAAGTATTTTAAATATGAAATTTCCTAGTGATTGGAAAACGATTATTCACAGTAAATATAAATTTAGATTACATAAATACGTTACAGATATTTTAAATGCTGGAGTAAGTGAAGAAGAAATACAAACAAATACAATGATAGATAATATTACCACACAGGAACTATATTTTTTATTAACTGGAAATTATAGAACATCATTGAACGGTGTTAAGGCTACAAAAGATATAAGTAATGCATTTAATAAATTAGATAGTTGGGAATATTCAAAGAAAATTGTAAGAGGTAAAAAAAATAATTTAAGAGGGTATAAAAAAAAAGTTTGTTAAAATAAAGCATTTTAAGGCGTTTTTGGGACGGCTAAAAATTATTAAACGCTACCATAAAAAAGTCACAACATCAATGTTTAAGGGAATTAAGGGCGTTAAGGGCGTTTAATTTGTTCTTAAATATAATAAAATATAATAAAATATAATACAATGTATATTACTATATATGTAAAAAAATAAATGCCACTAAACGCTAAAACGCCCTAACCTAGATATACCAATAAAAAACAAGCACAAATATAATGCCTTTTAAATGTTCCATATAATGCCCCTATAAAACAATTAATCAAATATTAAAATAAAGATAAGAAAGAAAAAATATTATTTTTGTAAAGAAATAGAGGATATTTTTTAGTTATTTTACTGAATTAGACATAACGAGAAAAATGCTAGTTCACTGATAACGATATAAAGAATATCAGCAATATAAAGGGATTTGAGATGTTTAATGAATTTAACAAAATGTAAGATATGACTAGTTGAGGTGATACAATGACTAATACAGATATAATAAATTTAACGGAAGAAGATATTACAGAAGTAGAAGATATTTTAGAATATTTAAAAAAAGGGTTTATTATTTTTGAAAAAAATGATATAATAGTAATGGAAAAGGCTCCACAATTTGGAGAAATAACAATAGTTTATCAAAATAATAAATATTCATATTTAATAAAAAAAGAAACAAAAAAATAAAGGTCTACTGAGAACAACTCAAGGGCGTATTTAATAAATCGATAAGATTTGTTAGGTGCGCCTTTTTTTAATTGAAAACATAAATTTAAAGAAAGGAGAAATGATATGAATAAACACAAAAATGAAACAACAGATAATCTATAAAGGATAAGTAAAAAGCATAAAGGAGGGTGGAAAATTCAAATAAGAAACATTATTGTAGTCGAAAAATAAGTGATAAAAGTATAGAAAAAAATAAAAAACATCGAAGGAGAAAAAAAACATGAATAAAAAAAATATTTTTTTTACTAAAGAAGTATTAAATCAGTTAAGAAATATTTCTAATAAACCATTTAATTTTAATTTGTCAGATATAGAGGATACAACAGAAGGAAAAACATTAGTAGATTTTGTAACTTATATACCTGTAGAAAGAGGATTAGGTATATATTATCCGTCAACAGTTAGAAATGATTTGTTTGATATAGAAACAACTTCAACAATAAATACTAGTACTGAAGCAATTTCAAAATGGCAAAGAGAAAAATTAACTTTTTCTCGTAAAAAACCAAAACCGATAAGGTTTGATTGTAAAACACATTTAACATTAGGGAAAATACCATTAGAGGGATTAGAAGATTCTGAAGAAGCTATTTTAAAAACTGTAGTTGATGATTTTATAACCATAGATAAAAATACCAAAAACAAAAAAATAGGTGAAATATTATCTAAGATATCTAAAAAAAATATCTCGCAACTAGACGAAATAAGAAGTGAATTAAATTTATTTGAAGATATGGAGAACGTATTACTTGTAATAACTCAATCACTATTAAATGAGATAACAAATAAAAAAGACAAGCAAGAGAACTATATTTTTAATTATGATAAAAAGACACAAACACTATCAAACTTTAACGCTAATAATACTTTGGTGGTATCAGATGAATTATTAGGGAAAAAGGGAGAGAAAATCGCATATATTGGAAACTTAAAACATGATATAATTTTATTTGATTATGATAAAAAAACTATATGTAAAACAACCGATCAAAAAACCTATATCGAGCATTTATTATACGCTTCAAGATTTACTGTAGAAAGTACATCAAACAATGGTAAATTATTTATATTAAAACAAAATTAATTTAAAAGGGGGAATTAGTATGTTAAATAATAATTTAGTAGATATTGAGTTAGTAAAAAAAATAGAAGAATATACAAAAAAGGAAACCGAATATAACGCCTTTATAAAGAAGTTAAACGAAGAAAAAGAAACTATAAAAAATGTTCAACCTTTAGATACAAGTTTTAATTTTAGTGAATATTTAAACAATGGTTTAAAAACACCAGAAGATATTAATAAACTTGAAGAAAAAGCTATAAAAGCACAAGAATATATTAGTTCCTTAAAACACGATTTAGAAAGTGAATTTACAATCTACTCATTAAATAAAACAAAAGATTTTATGTATAGTAGTAATATATATAATAAGTATCTTGACGAATTAAACAACATAGAGACTTCAATAAATAAAATCTATGAATTTAAAGAAAAATTAGAAAAGTATTGTGAAACAGTAGAAAAAGAATTAAAAAATCTTATGCCTAACGCCATTTTTGGAGTAATAACAGGATTTCAGTACCTTATTCCTGATATCAAAAATTTAAATATCGAATTAGATAAATTAAAAAAAGAAGAACAAAATAAAATAACCCCCCCTAAAATGAAAATATATCATTTATAGTTGGGAACCGGGGAAGGGAACTCTTTCCAAAAACGGAGCTTTCAGAGAAAAAGGGGGTAAAAAATCGCAAGAAAAGAAAAAACTATTGAAGTTGCTAATAATGATGTAACACAACAAAAATTTCTCTATCTGAAATATGGAGTATAATATAAAAATTATTTAGCGTTGTGATTTACTTTTCTTTTAGAATTAACAGAGATATAGAAAATATTAAGTAGTTCTCAATTGGTCAATACAAGAAAAATAAGTAAAATACAAAAAAAAATTTATGAAAATAATGGACTATTCTTGATTTTCAATAATATAAATGGTATATTTAGTATATAATAAATAATAAAGGGAATGATTATTATGGCTACTAAAAGTTTTACGACTGATGTGAAATTTAACCAAAAAAATGCAGACAGTTTAATTAAAGCATTAGAGTCTACCAAAAAAGCAAAAATTATTGAAATTTCTAATGTAGAAATAGTAAAAGATTTAGACTTAATTAAAAAGATGTTTTCTCCTAGAAAGGATAAAAAATGACGTTGAAAATTGTGGGATTACAGTCGTTATTAAAAAGTTTAAATGAAGATGATGTCCAAGAAATATTAAATGAATTTAAAAGTATTCCTAACATAATAACTGGTGAAGTTAACGATGTGGAGTACTTTTTACATTCTAAAGCTATTCAGTTTGAAAAAATGACGATTTCTACCACTCATTTGATATTTAGTGAGTATAAAGGAAAAGATGTATTAGTAGGATATTTTTCGGTAGCTAATAAACCTTTAACTATGTCAAAGAGAAATTATAATAATTTATCCTCAACACAAAAAAGAAAATTATGTCAAGGTGGAAGAAAAACAGAAAGTGGTGGTTATGTTTTAAATAGTTATCTTATAGGACAAATTGGGAAAAATTATTCAAAAGAAGCCTTGCAAACAAAAAGTATAACAGGGGAAAAAGTTTTATCCTTAGCTTACAATACATTATTACAAGCCAAAACATTGATTAACGCTAAGTATGTATGGTTAGAATGTGTGGATAATCCTAAACTTTTATCTTTTTATACATCATTTGGTTTTTCAGAAATAAAGGGTTATACATCTGAAAATAACTTGAAATTATTACTAATGAGATTGGAAGAATAAATAAAAAAATATTCTTTTGATCTATTACCCAAAAAATAAATTTAATAATATGGCGTGGTAGTTTAATGACTACTACGCTATTATTTTTCATTTATTTATAAAACTACTGGCACATTTTTCTTTCCGAAAACTTTCCGATAGGCGAGGATATTTTTAATATAATTAGAAATAATGTAATTTGTAAAATGCTATATTAGTAATGGTTTATGGCGTTTTAACATGAAAAAATGCTTCTTAATTTAGAGATATCATAATTTGTAATTTTGTTCAATATTGATTATAATTATAAGAGTAAATGCTACTTATGTTAGAAATAGCAACGCTTTTGAAAAAATATTTTGTGGTTTTAAAGATTATTTTGAAGTATGAATAAAATAAATCAATATGGAGAAAAAATGATTACATCGATTAGTAACAAAAAAATAAAAGATTTAAAAAAATTAAAAGAAAATAAAAATATAAGAAAATATAAAAAATATCTGGCAGAAGGTAAACATTTAGTAGAAGAGGCTCTAGGAGCAAATGTAGTAGAAGAAATAATTATTGCAGAAAACTTTTCTGATGAGGGATTATTGAGCAACTTTACTGGAGAAGTAACCTCAGTATCAGAAAGTATAATGAAGTCAATTACAGAGACCATTACTACACAAGGTATTATTGGTGTATGCAGAATAGAAGAAAAAAGTTTAGATTTAACTAAATATAATAAAGTATTGATTCTTGATAGGGTACAAGATCCTGGGAACCTCGGAACTATAATAAGAACAGCAGACGCCTTTGCTTTTGATTGTATTATTTTAGGAA
>ERZ773065.1070-NODE-1070-length-14363-cov-3.664663_pt1 | contig 14363 bp, 17 predicted proteins | sample MGYA00580623_ERZ773065 | MGnify/ENA primary metagenome ERZ773065 (study PRJEB29015, sample SAMEA2738017) | human oral metagenome | biome: human oral; feature: human-associated habitat; material: dental | place: China | collected 2047 ...
AAGAAGTCTTAATCCCTTGCAAAAAAATTCATAACTAGTCTGCTATTTAAATAAAAAAGGCACGCTCAGGTGTCTTTTTTTGAACTTTAAATTTTTTTACTACTTCTATATATACTAATTTTTTATAAGACTTGCATTAATTATAGCATACAAATTTTTGGCATCTTTTTCAAATTTTACACTATATTTATAACCTTTTTCAGTTTTTTCTATATTTTCAGGCAATTTGTTAAATTCAAGTCCATTTTCTGCATTAATTAGAGTAATTTTTAAATTTTTTATATTTTTTGAAGGTTTATTTTGAAAAACTACATTTATATCAAGATTAATTGCTTTATTTTTTTCAGCCAGTATCTTTTCTTTTTCAGTTTCAGATACTACTTCATTATCAACTTTATTAATCTTTTTTCTATCATTTTCCACATTCATTATATTAAAATTATTTTTTGAATATATTAAAAAAATTTTTAAAAAAAGTTTTTTCTTTAAGTTTACTTTAAGGTTTAAAGATTATAATATATTCAAGATAATAAATGATATTAAAAAAGAGGTGATTTATTATGGAAAATAAAAAAGATAATATTTTTGATGGAAATGAAAATAAAACTGAAAATATAAAAGAACATATAGAAGAAATCTCAGAAAAAAGAGAAGAAATAAATGAAACATCTAATATGGATGAAATAAATGAAACACAAAAATTGTTTAATCAAGATGAGATAGATGAGATAAATGATGTAGTTGATGAAGATTATAAGGACTTTTTTGAAGAACCGTCTGATGATTATATTAGACAATCAGAGTCAGACTATGAAGAATATATTAAAGAACCAGAAGAAGATAATAAAAAATTTGAATCCTATGTTGATGGTCTTGTTCAAAAGGAATTTGAAAGAAGAAAAAAAGGAAATAGACTTAAATCTTTCTCAAAATTTGTTTTAGCAATAATCTTGGCTAGTTCAATTAGTATAGGTGGAACAAGTTATTATCTAAAGAAAAATAATAGTGAAAAATCAGTTTTAAATCAAGCTCCAACTGATCAAAATGCAAATACAACAAATGCTGATACATCAGGCGGAACAACTGTAGAAAAAGCTGTTGCACAAAAAGCCATGCAATCAGTTGTAGGAATTACAACAGTTGGGGTTTCTGAAGATATGTTTTCAACTCAAAAACAAACAAGTGGACTTGGTTCAGGTGTTATTGTAAGTAAAGAGGGTTATATTTTAACTAATAATCACGTTGTTGACCCTTCAAAAACAAAATCTGTAACAGTAATTTTAAGTGACGGAACAAAAAGAGAAGCAAAAATCTTATGGAGTGATAAAACTTTAGACTTAGCAGTTATTAAAATAGATCCTAAAGGACTAGATTTAAAACCTGTTGAATTTGGAGACAGTTCAAAAGTTTCAATAGGAGATAAAGCTATTGCAATCGGTAATCCGCTTGGTATAAATTTAAAATCAACTTTAACTTCCGGATACATTTCAGGAAAAGATAGAGTTATTACATTACAAGATGGTTCAACTATGGAAGGTTTATTCCAAACAGATGCGGCAATAAATCCTGGAAATAGTGGTGGTGGATTATTTAATGATAAAGGACAACTTATCGGAATAAATACAGCAAAAGCCGGAAATAGTGATGGAATCGGATTTTCAATTCCTTCAAATTTGGCAAAACCGATTTTAGAACAAATAATCAAAAACGGTAAGTTTGAAAGTGTAACATTAGGTATAAGAGGTATAGATGTTTCCAGATATAATGTATTAGGACAAGAAAAATTACCTGTTGACTCAGGTGTATATGTTCATGAAGTCCTATCCGGTTCTCCGGCAGATTCTGCAGGACTAAAACCAAAGGACATAATAACAAAAGTTGGAGATACAAAGGTTACATCAAACTCAACTTTAAAAGCTGCCTTATTGAACTATAAGATAGGCGATAAAGTTAAAATTGAAGTTTACAGAGATGGAAAGACAACTACAATAGAAGTTACATTCTCACAATTCGATCTAAATAAAGCTGAAAATAAAGCAAATCAAAATCAAAATAGTTTTAACCCAAATCGTAATCGTAACAATGACAATTACAATGGAAATGAAGATGATTTTAATGGAAATGATGATAACAATAGAAACAACAATGATTAATTAGCATATTAGTAGAGATTTTTTTATAAATCCTCCGTAAAAATAAATAAATAAATGCGAAAAAAGTTATGAAATAATTCATAACTTTTTTTGTTGTTAATTTTTGCTTATTTAATTATTATTTGTAAATGCTATCTTTTGATAATTTAAATTCATAATTGTCATCTTCATCAATAATTGTTTCATCATCTACAAACGAAAGTTTGTATTCCAATTTATCTGCTGTTAAATATTTTTTATCTCCTTTTTTTACTATCTTAGGATTATTAAATGCTGTTGCATGTTCTTTTTTCATTTTATCTTTTGCCTTATTAATATCTTCAGGAGTTGAATTCGGATTTATTTTACTCGGTTCTCCTGAATATATTACAACTTTTTGGGTAATAACAATTTCTCCGCCGTTTTTACCAACAAATTTTCTTCCGTAATAATTTTTAATTTCATTATTTCCAATACAAGAAGTTAAAAGTAAAATCATAAAACATAGTAATATTTTACTAATTTTTTTCATATCTTACCTCCTACTTAGATTTTTCTTTTACTTTAGTAGGTATATAAGGAACTTTTTTTACAATTCCAGAGTAATAAACATCCCAAGAATAGTCAGAATTTTGCCACATTTCTGTTTCAGTTAAATTTCCTCTGAAAACTCCATCATCATAATAAATATAAGGTAGTAAATGTTCATTCCATTTATAATGTCTATAAACTGTAACTCTCTTAGTAATAACTCTACTTGATGCAGAATTCTTTTCTTCTTCCATTTTACTAGGTATTGGAATTGGATAGCCAGTATATAAATATCCGGCAAAAGTACCAACAGTTCCCATATTGTCTCTATATTCACCTATTCTTCCTAGATATCCATGGAAATGTCCTTCTTCAAGATATATGTAGTCTGGAACAGGTTGCCAAAAAGGAAAGCCTTTTGTCACAGTTACATATTTTCTTTTTACTGCTAAAGGGTCTTCAGCGGGCTTACTATCAGCAAAAACACTAGTATTAAAAGAACAAACCATCATTAAACAAGCAAACAATAAATATAACATTTTTTTTAAATTTTTCATAAAGTCCTCCTTAAAATTTAAACTATACTAATTAATCATTAAATCTTAAACTTTAAGGTGTCTCCGTTTTTATACCTACTATAGTTAATGTAAAACATAATATCCTCCCAAAAAATTTTACATCATTAAGGTGAACCAACTTCTTATTAGCATAATATCACAAAAAAAAAATAAAGTCAAGATATATATAAATTATTCTATTAAAATATTGTTAGTTTAAATTTTTATCCTCTACTTATCCACAATTTTTGTGGATAAGTCTAATAAATTGTAGATATTACTTGAAAATAGATATCTTTTTATGGTATAATATACACTTGAGCAATCAAGGAGTAATTATACTCCTAAATTTTTTGCTCGTAATATGTCGTGATATTTAATGTGTAGTTTGTTTTTGTCTTTTTCTTTCGGAACTAACGTTAAGGTTCACGAAAAAGAAAGGAAAAAATATGATAGAAAATTTTAATGATTTTAATTTGTCGGAGGAAGTTTTAAAAGCTGTTATTGAAATGGGCTTTGAAGAACCTTCTCCAATTCAAAAACAAGCAATACCGACTATGTTAAATGATGAAGACATTATCGGTCAAGCACAAACGGGAACAGGAAAGACAGCTTCTTTCGGTATTCCTATAGTAGAAAAAGTAGATAGACATAATAAGACAACTCAAGCAATGGTACTTTGTCCAACAAGAGAATTGTCAATCCAAGTTGCAGAAGAAATTTCAAAACTTGCAAAATATAAGGGAGTTACTGTTGTTCCAATTTATGGAGGACAACCGATAGAAAGACAAATCCGTTCTTTAAAAATGGGAGTTCAAGTTATTGTAGGAACTCCGGGACGTGTTATTGACCATATTAAGAGAAAAACTTTAAAAACAGAAAATATTAGAACTTTTGTACTAGATGAAGCTGATGAAATGTTTGATATGGGCTTTAGAGAAGATATTGAGAAAATCATAGGCTTTTTGCCTTATGAAAGACAAACAACTTTCTTCTCTGCTACAATGGATCAAGAAATTATGGACTTTGCAGCAAGATATCAAAGTGAGCCAAGACTTATAAAAGTTGTACCAAAGGAATTAACAGTTCCAAAGGTAACTCAATACTATTTTGCACTTAAACATAATATGAAACTTGAAATCTTATCCCGTATTTTAGATGTTCAAAATCCAAAACTTACTGTTGTTTTTTGTAATACTAAAAAAATGGTTGATGATTTAACTGCGGGACTTCAATCTCGTGGATATTTTGCAGACGGACTTCATGGGGATTTAAAACAAATCCAAAGAGATGGAGTAATGAATAAATTTAGAAATTCTACAATTGATATTCTAGTTGCGACAGATGTTGCAGCTCGTGGAATTGATGTTGACGATGTAGATTTAGTTATAAATTACGATATGCCTCAAGATGTGGAATACTATGTTCATAGAATCGGTAGAACTGCAAGAGCCGGTAGAGAAGGAACTGCGATAAGTTTTGTTTCTCCAAGAGAAATGAATACTTTATCCCAAATTCAAAAATATACAAAAACTAAAATAGAAAAAAGAGATATGCCTACTCTTAAAGACTTGATTAAAAGACATGAAGAAAGATTTATGGAAGACATCAAGGAAGAAATCAATAAAAATGAACATACAAAAGAGTTAAATCTAATAAATATTCTAATGAGTGAAGATTATTCACCGATTGATATTGCAGCTTGTCTTTTAAAACATTATAACGAAAATAATAAGCTTAACAATCACGAAGAGCTTATGGATGTAGATATTAAGAAGAATAAGAAAAAAGGAAATGATAAGACTTCTATTTCTAATAATGGTGGAAAGTCAAATGTTACTGAAAAGAATTCCGGAAGAATTTATATTAACATAGGTTCAAGAAAGGGAGTTTCTCAAAGACATATTGTTTCTGCACTTTGTAATGATGCGAACATAAGTTCAAGAGATATTGGAGATATTGAAATCTTTGAAAAGTTCAGCTTTGTAAATATTCATAAAAATGCTCTTAAAGAAGCGGTTAATAACTTAAACAATTCTCATATTAAGGGCTTTAAAGTTCTAGTTGAACTTGCAAACAAAAAGGAAGATTCTTCAAAATTTTCTGCAAAGCCAAAAGATAAAAATAAGAAAGATAAAAAAGACAAAAAGGGCGAAAAGTCTAAACATGATAAAAAGAGAAGATAAATTTTCAAGAAAATTAAGGTAAATTATGGAATTTTGTAAATATAAAAAAGATTTGAATTTCTCATACACAATGGGAGCTTTCCCGACTATCGAGCTTTTGCAGTCAAAGAATTACAAGACTATAGCAGTTTTGGTACATTCAAAATACGACGACAAGGAAAGACTTGAAAAAATCTGTGATGAAAAAGGAATTAATTTAATTTATAATGATAAAATTGTAAATAAACTTCAAAGCAAAGAAAATACATTTGTAATAGGGGTTTTTGAAAAAAACTTTGCCAATATAAAAAAAGACAATCACATACTATTATGTGAGCCGAGAGATAAGGGAAATTTAGGTACAATTTTACGAACTGCATTGGGTTTCGGTTTTAAAAATATTGCAATAATAGACGGTTGTGATGTTTTTGATCCAAAAACTATAAGAGCTTCAATGGGAGCAATCTTTAAAATGAATGTAGAAATCTTTAAAAATTTTGAAGACTACAAAAAAACTTTTGAAGAAAATAATATCTACTCTTTCATTTTAAATAAGGATTCAGTTTCTCTAAAAGCTGTAGAAATTAAAAAGCCTTTTACATTGATGTTCGGAAATGAATCACATGGACTTGAAAACTTTGACTTAAAAGGAACAACTCCTGTATTCATAGAACAAAGTGAAGACATAGACAGCTTTAATTTACCAATTGCAAGTTCAATAGCAATGTATAAATTTACGGAAAAAGAATAAGAATAAAGTAAAAAAGCAGGGGAAATCCCTGCTTTTTTAGTATTAGTATGTGTTGTGCATTTAAGCATTAATAAAATATTTCATTTTTTTAATATAATTTTTTATAAAAATATTTAAAGTCTATTTATGGTTCACGTCTAGCTACTAAATGAAACTTTATTTTCTTATACGTCATCTCGACTGGAGTTGATATATAATTTTATACAATAGCTATGGGAATCTCTTAGTGATATTATTAATAAAATTTGAAATTTATTTACTGTTCACGTCTAGCCACTAATCAAAGTTATTTCCTTTATACGTCATCTCGACCGGAGTGAAACGAAGCTAGCCCTAACTTTGTTTACTTGTAAACAAAAGTAGGGCTGACACAAAGATTGTCCGAATTTTTGATTTGATAACAATCGACTATGGAAATTTCATATCAAAAAATTAATAAAATTTGAAGTTTATTTATTACTAACGTTAAGCTACTAATCAAAGATATCTCTCAACACGTCATCTTGAGCGAAACGTAGTGTAGTCGAAAGATCTCATACTTTTGCTTTAGCAAAAGTAATGTATCGAAGATACATCGAAAAAAATTTATTAACTAAAAATCTTTAGGATAATTTCGTTGTAATTATATATAGCTGTTTTGTTTTTATATAAGTCCTTTACAGGACTTACTATTATTTGTAAACAAATAATAGTTGAGATTTCTCCACTTCACTTCACTACGTTCCGTTTCGGTCGAAATGACGTGTTGGGGGTTTTTCTTTGCTGGGTGCTATGACGTGAATTATTTCGTTTTATATACAATGTTTAAATACTATATTATGAGATTTTAATACTTTTCTTAATGTGAAGTTTATTTACCTTTAACGTTTAGCTACTAATCAAAGTTATTTTCTTAAACGTCATCTTGAGCGGAACGTAGTGTAGTCGAAAGATCTCATAGTTTTGCTTGTAAAAAGCAAAACTAAATGTATCGAAGATACATCATTTGGAATAATGCTATAAATCATACTTTAAAACAAGCAAAAAGCAGGGGAAATCCCTGCTTTTTTTGTCTTAGTATGGATGCGTTTAAGCATTAATAAAGTTTTCCAACTTTTCTTTTAATTCGTCAAATTCAAATCCGCCTTTAATTGCAATCATTTCAAGAGTTGCAATATCTTTCATCATTGCAAATAATTCTGGATTATCAAGATTTGAATATTCTGGGTTTAAAGTTTTTAAAAAGTCCTTAACTTCTGGATATTGTTCTAATAATTCACCAATTTTTGTACTTTTTTCTAATTTCATAGTATTTCTCCTTTTCTCTAATCAATTTAATTACTCTTTATACGATTTATTATTTATGTTAATAATATTATAATCTTATTTGCATTGAAAATCTGTTGCATTTGAAACAAAATAAAAAATTACATAAAAAAAATTCCCATGAGTAAAACTCATAGGAATTGGTCGGGGTGAGAAGATTCGAACTCCCGGCCCCATGGTCCCAAACCACGTGCGCTACCAAACTGCGCTACACCCCGTTACGATTACCTGTATATTATATAACTTTTATTCATTTTTGTCAACACTTTTTTTGAAATTTTTTTGTTTTTTCAATTCTTTTATGCTCTATCGTTATTATAATATGTTAAATCGTAATTATTTGTTTTTATTATGCAAATTTTCTATGTCTTGTTTTGTTGGTTTATCATATAGAAAAGTTTTTACAACTGCAAAAGTTTCTCTTATATATGACGAAATAGTTGCACCTGCAGGAGTTTTTGCAGGAACAGTTCTTGCTAAAACTCCGAATCTGTAAAGTATAAATTTTGCTCTAAATAGATGATAGCTTGATGAGATTACCATAATTTCTGACGGTTTTTTATCAAGTTTTTCGAGTGCGAATTTTATGTTTTCAAAAGTATTTTTACTTTCTGTTTCAGCAATTAATCTTTCTTTTGGTATTCCTTTTTCAATAAGATATCTTTGCATATATTCGGCTTGGGAGTATTCATTATTTTTTTCTTTTCCACCGCATAAAACAGCTTTTGCAGTTTTGTGTTTATTTAAATATTCAATCATAGTATCTAATCTATTTATTAAAGTTTTTGAAAGATTTCCGTTGTTTGCCTTTGCTCCAAGCACTAAAACATATTCTTCATAAGTATCTATTTCATTTTTTTGAGAATGATAAATTAATGCTTGAATGAAGACAAGTAAACATAAACCTATAAATATAAAAAATTTAAAAAGTTTTTTCATACTGCCTCCTTATATATGAGTTTCCAGTTGTTTAACAAATGCCTCCAGATAGATTTCTTCTTCTTTTGAAAATCTATTAAAAATTGGAGAGTCTATATCCAAAACGCCAAAAAGTTTTTCATTTTTAAAAATCGGAATAACAATCTCCGAATTGCTTTTACTATCACAGGCGATATGACCTTCAAAGTTATGGACATTTTCAATATTCAAAGTCTTTTTAAGCCTTGAACTTGTTCCGCAAACTCCTTTTCCGTTTTGTATTCTGACACAGGCAGGAAGTCCTTGAAAGGGTCCGAGAACCAGAGTATCTGTCTTTTCATCTAATATATAAAAACCGACCCAATTAATTTTTTCTAAAAAGAAATTTAATAGGGCGGATGCATTTGCTAAATTAGCTATTGTGTTTTCTTCATTACTACATAATTCATACAAATCTTTTATTAAATAGGAGTATTGTTCTCCTAAATTTCCTTCGTATTTAATCGGATTAAACATAAAAGCCTCCTTTGTAATTTATATAATTATATTAACATAAAAATCTATTAATTTCCAGTTTGATACTCAATTTAATACAAAAAGCTGACCATTCAAGTCAGCTTTTAGTTAAATCAAGTCTGATAAATTATTCATATTAAATTCGTCTAATAAGTCTTTTAATCCCGTTTTTATTTCATCTCTTTCAAAATTATGTTCATTTAAAAATTTTGAATCTTTTTCATTGAGATATGAGTAAAAAAGGAGACCCATTAACAAGCTGTCTTGAGTTTTGAATTTCAATATATCAAATAAAGCATCTTCAGCTTCATTTATATTTCCATTGTCTATTTTTAATTTTAAGTCTTTTAAAATTTCAGTACTTGCTTCTAATTTTAATAGTTTTTCAGGTGAAGAACTTTTGTCGATTTTAAAGACAAATTCTAAAATCATACTTATCCATTCTTCAATTTTTCTCATTATATAATCATTTTTTAACATATTATCTCCTAATCAATTACTTCAAGATATGATAGGTAGAAGTATATAGTTGAGCATATCAATCCCAAGTTTAAAAACAACCACAATCCGACTTTTTTTGAATATCTTGAAAAATAAGCTCCAACTGCTCCGACTAATTGTGGGAAAAAGAATCCTAAATATCCAATATAATGTGGTAGGTGAATTCCTTGTCCTGTTTTAAAGGATTTTACATATAGTAACAAAATTATTTCTACTACTACACCAATTAAAAATAGTATTATTGATAAATTTTCTTTCTTCATATTAAACCTCCAACTAATATAAAATACATTATACGTTCTAGATTAAAGGTAATTAAGAAAAGAATTACACTTATTAAAGAGTAAATCTTTCTTGAATTTCTTGAAAAATACATTGAAAATCCAAGTAAAACTAAAGTTATAGGTTGTAAAGCCAATAAAATTTTTACATTCAAGTTTGAAAAGTGTACAGCAACAGCCCAAAAGGCTGCGATACAAAATGAAATCAAAGATAGTGTAAAAACTATTTTTGGTAAATTGTTTTTTTGTTCCATAGTAACCTCCTTTATTTAGAAAAATCTAAAAAAGTTTTTTAAATTCCTCTTGTGCTAAAATAAGCTCGTGAGTCATTGCAGGATCGAAAGAAGTATGACCTGAAATAGGGAAAATCAATTTTGAATTATTTAGTTTTTCGTGCAATAAATAAGCCCCAACAGGTCTGCAATCTACATCATATCTGCCATGAACAATTATTGTAGGAATATCTTTTATTTTTTCAACATTATTTAAAATGTAATTTTCTTCAAAGAAACAATGATTTACAAAATAATGGCATTCCATAATTGCCATTGAAATATCTTCATCAGTGATTTCTTCTGAAATAACTCTCGGTTCAAGAGCAACAACTGAATTTTCAAATGCACTAAAAGATTTTCCGTATTTTTTCTTTGTTTCATAGTCATCTGAAGTTAAGTATTTGTAATAACTTTGAACATAATCTTTTCTTTCTTCTTCATTAAAAGGAGATTTAAAGATTTCAAAAGCTTCAGGGAAGAACATTCCAGCTCCGCCTTGATACAACCACTTAATATCCTCATCTCTTCCTAAGAAAATTCCTCTTAGAATTAAACCTACAACACTTTGTGGATAATTTTCTGCATAGTATAAGGAAAGGGTAGTACCCCAAGAACCTCCATAGACAAGCCATTTATCAATCTTTAAATGTTCTCTTATCTTTTCCATATCCTTTGCAAGATTTTGTGTATTATTGTCTTTTAATTCCAAAAATGGTTTACTCTTACCGCAACCTCTTTGGTCAATTGTTACTATTCTATAAAAAGATGGATCTAAAAATCTTTTAGATTTGTCGCCACAACCACAACCGGGTCCGCCGTGAACGAAAACTACAGGGGCTCCGTTTGGATTTCCTGATTGTTCGTAATAAATTTCGTGAATATCATCAACCTTTAAATATCCAAAGTCAAATGATTCAAATTCGGGAAAAAGTGTTTTAAATTCCATATTTACCTCCTAATTTATATGTTATTTAGTCTATACTATAATAAATAAAATCATTTGTCAAGTTGTTTTTTATAGTCAAAATATGGTAAAATCATTAAATGAAATATTAGGAGGTTATATGATAGGAATAGTAGCGGCTTGCCTTACAACTTTTGCATTTGCACCGCAAGTTATAAAGATAATAAAAGATAAAAATACACAATCTCTTTCTTTGATTATGTGTATTATGCAAACAACAGGAATTTTCCTTTGGCTTGTTCATGGATTAAAGATAAAAGATTTTGCGCTTATTTTTGCAAATAGCATTTCATTTGTTTTAGTTTTAATAATACTTTTACATAAAATTAAATATAAATAGATTTATATAAAAATTTGACTTACGTAATCATACGTGCTATAATATATTACGTAAGGAGGTAGAGTGCACATGCCACTTACTGGGAAAGAAATGCTTAAGCTCCTAAAGAAAAATGGTTGGAAAGAATTAAGGCAAGAGGGTTCGCATCATATTTTAGAAAAAGATGGTGCAATAATTGTAGTGCCGGTTCATGGGCACCAAGATTTAGGTAAAGGTCTTGAGCAGAGAATCTTAAAAGATACAGGACTAAAAAATAGTCCTGTATCTAAAATTTTAAGGAGTGATTTTATGTTTGTTGTGTATCCATTTGTATTTAAAAAAGAAAGTCCACAAGGTTACTTTATTGAGAGTGTTGATGTAAAAGAAGCCTATACAGGAGTAAATACTGATGATATTTCTTTTGGTATTTCAATGGCAGAAGAAGTATTAGGTCTTGTTTTATCTGAATATGTGGAAAGAGGAATTGAGTTACCAAAAGCCACTCCAATAAAAAATGTAAAGACAAAGAATGATGAATTTGTTACATTAATAAAGATAGATTTAGAAAAATTTCTAAAAGATACATCTTTAGTTAAAAAAACTTTATCAATACCTAAATGGGCGAATGACAAAGGAACAAGATTGGGAATAAATTTTTCAAAAGTTTTAACTGAAAGTATATTAAAAATGTAAACAATTTGTATAAAGGCGATTATCAAGATGATGGTTGCTTTTTTATAGAAATTAAGAAAAAATAAATGATTTATGAGTTTGTGAAATTACCTTAAATATGTTAAAATATAGCTAGAGTAAAATTTACTTAATAATTTTTAAGGAGCGAAAATATGGATTTACAAAAATTTAACAGAATCAAAAACGATGAAGGTTTTATAGCAGCTTTGGATCAAAGTGGTGGAAGTACACCGAAAGCATTAAGATTATATGGTGTAAATGAAGATGCTTATTCAAATGAAGCTGAAATGTTCGATTTAATTCACGAAATGCGTTCAAGAATTGTTACTTCAAAGGCTTTTACTAAAGAACGTATATTAGGAGCAATTCTATTTGAAATGACAATGGAAAGAAAAGTTAACGGTAAATTCACTCCGGACTATTTATGGAATGAAAAAGGCATTGTTTCATTTTTAAAGGTTGACAAGGGCTTAGCTGAAGAAAAAAACGGTGTTCAACTTATGAAAGAAATTCCAAACTTAGCTGAAATTGTAAAAAAAGGCGTTGAATATGGAGTTTTTGGAACAAAAATGCGTTCAGTAATTAAAAAAGCAAATGAAGAAGCTATCAAAGAAGTTGTAGCACAACAATTTGACTTTGCAAAACAAATTATCGCAGGTGGACTTGTTCCAATTGTTGAACCTGAAGTTGATATAAATTCAGCAGAAAAGGAAAAATGTGAAGAAATTTTAAAAAGAGAAATTTTAAAAGAACTTGATAAATTAGAAGAAGGACAAGAAGTAATGTTAAAACTTACTTTACCAACTGTTGCTGATTTCTATAAAGAGTTAGTTGACCACAAGAGAGTCGTTAGAGTTGTTGCTCTTTCAGGTGGTTACTCAAGAGAAGAATCAAATGAACTTCTTGCTAAAAACCACGGAGTTATAGCAAGTTTCTCAAGAGCTTTAACAGAAGGACTTAATGTAAATCAAACTCAGGAAGAATTTGATAAAATGTTAGACAGCTCAATTCAAAGTATATTTGAAGCATCAAGAAAATAATTTTTTAAAACAGCCGAGAAGTCGGCTGTTTTTTTGTGGGATTTTCTATATTATAACTGATAATAAGTTAAAAATGAATTATAATAGAAAATCGTTATCACAATCAAAAATATTTTTGTTAATCTTATATTAGCTTGGGTATATTTGATTTAATAGATAATAATGAAGATTTAATTTAAAATAAAAATCTTCATTATTATCTTATGAAATTCTTTTCATAGATAAAAATTATCAATTAGAAATAAATTTATGGAGGATTAAGGCTATGGCAATAGTTGAAAGTTTATTTGATGTTACTTATTTATCACTCGTAATCGGTTTAGGAATTAGACTTTTATTAGAAAAAAGTAAAGATGCAAAGTTATTTGGGCTTATGGCAATTTTATTAGGAGCAGGTGATGCTTTCCATTTGCTTCCAAGAATTGTTTCTCATCTTAACCCAAAAGGATTTGAAGGACATAGTTTTGCATTGTCTTGGGGACAATTTATTACAAGTATTACAATGACAATTTTCTATGTATTATATTATTATTTTTATCGCAGACAAAGTGGCGATGCAGATAATAAAAAGAAGATTGTAATTTATACTTTGGCATTAATTAGAGTAGCTCTAGTTTTAATGCCAATGAATAATTGGGGAACTGCTGAAGGAAATTATATGTTCGGTATCTATAGAAATATTCCTTTTGCGATTATGGGGGTACTTTTAATTTTCTGGTCATATAAAGAAAGAAAAAAAGATGGTTTACAAAATATGTGGATATTAATTTTGTTGAGCTTTTTATTCTATGTACCAGTTGTGTTGTGGAGCTCAATATATCCAGCTGTTGGCGCATTTATGATGCCAAAGACTGTGGCATATTTGATGATTGTTGTACTTGGTTATAAATATTTCATTAACAAATTTGCAAGAATTAATTTATTAGGACTTGCCTTTACAAATCTTATAATGGGACTTGTTGGTGGGGTATTCTATCGTGAATTTACAAAATTTTATAAATTTACAAATACTACACATTTAGGAAAAATCCATGTTCATGTATTAGTTTTAGGATTTGCTTGTATGCTTATTTTATATCTTTTAACAAGTAAAATGTCTGAAGAACAAATGAAACAACTAAAACGTCCAATCTACATTATGGAAGCTGGAATTGTATTTACTATCGTAAATATGTTTGTTATCGGAGTCTATGAAGTAGTTGGAATGGGAGCAAAGACAATAAATATATCAGCAATAAACGGAATGAGTGGACTTGGTCATATCACTTTGGCAATAGGCTTGTTTTGGACAATCACAAAACTTTTCAATTTTGAAAAGAAAAATATGGCAATATCAAATTAATATTAGAAAAAGGACTGTGAATCTAAATTCATAGTCTTTTTTTGGAATTAATTGAAATATTAGATTATATAAT
>ERZ773065.1072-NODE-1072-length-14355-cov-3.855245_pt1 | contig 14355 bp, 15 predicted proteins | sample MGYA00580623_ERZ773065 | MGnify/ENA primary metagenome ERZ773065 (study PRJEB29015, sample SAMEA2738017) | human oral metagenome | biome: human oral; feature: human-associated habitat; material: dental | place: China | collected 2047 ...
AGCAAATTACGAGGTCTTTTTAATAATTTTTATATAAAAAATAAAGGAGATAAAAAAATGAATAAGTTTTCTGAAAGAAGCAAAGTAAAACTTGCAACAGTAGATACAAGGCTTCAAAATCTTATGAATATGGCTATAAAAGAAAGTACTTATGATTTTTCTATAACAGAAGGAATAAGAACACTCAAAAGACAAAAAGAATTAGTTGAACAGGGAAAATCTAAGACTTTAAAAAGCTACCATTTAACAGGTAAAGCAGTTGATATAGCTGTGTGGATTAATGGAAAAGTAACTTGGGATTTTAAATACTATAAAGAAGTTGCAGATTGTGTAAAAGAAGTAGCAAGAAAGTTAGGTTATGTAATTACTTGGGGTGGAGATTGGAAAACATTTAAAGATGGTCCACATTTCCAAATTGAAAATTAGTTAATAAACAGTCTGGCCAGACAGTTATTATAAAAATTTTAGGAGGTATGAGATGGAAACATTTGTAGAAAGAATGATTGTAGAGAAAAATGAGTTGCAAGGTAAAGTAACAAAGTTAGAAAATTTTGTAAATGGAGAAAAATTTAAGGAATTAAAAGGGCTAGAACAAGTATATTTAAAAGAGCAATTAGCACATATGAGAGCTTATCTTAGTGTGTTAAGACAAAGAATTAATTTTTATAACAAATAACAGGAGGTAAAAAGTATGGATAAACAATTATTATGGCAAGTTTTAGGGTATGTATTTTCAGTGGTAACTTATTTTGTATTGACTTGGAGATATAAAGGAAAAGAGGAAGCAACAACTGAAGTAAGAAATGAGGTAATGAAACAAGAATTAGCTATACAAGGAAAAGGTTTAGGAGAACTTAAAAAGAAAGCAGTTCAAGAATTTGTTTCTAAATTGCCAAAACATCTAAGAATATTTATAAATGAAAATACAATAGAAGCAGTAGTTAAAGAGTTGCAACCTTTATTTAAGAAATTAAAAGAAGGTAAAAATGGAAAAGAGTAAACTAATACTCAAACCTTTATCTAATGGAAAAGCTATACTGTTAGATGATTATGTTTACTCTGTCAATGGTTATGATATAAAGGTGTTTAGAGGTTTCATCACTGATGGAGCCTCAGTACCTAAATCTTTGCAATGGCTATATAATCCTTATGGCAAATACATTAATGCAGCAGTTATACACGATTATTTATACTCTATATACAACAACACTGGAATTAATCGTACCTTAGCAGACAAGATATTTAATTTCATTATGAAAAAAACTGGAGTGGACAACAGGACCAGAAGAAAATTTTATATGGCAGTTAAGTATTTTGGTGAAACATCTTGGAAGTCTAAATTACGAAATGAGGGATACAAAGATAGAGCTGTAATTGATAGAACTAAGGAGGCAAAAGAGTATTATAACTATTGGTATAAAGTGTTAGGGATTAGGTGATGTTATGGAAAAAACTTTACTTGAATATGGTGTAGTAGGGGCTATTTTACTGTATTTTCTATGGAAAGATAGTAAGACATTTGAAATTTATAGAACTACTATGCAGAAGATAGTAGACCAGTTGGAAGCAATGCAAAAGGACCAAACAGAATTAAAAAAAGATGTGGAGGAGATTAGAAAGTTCATCAAGTAACGGGTAGGTTTATTGCCTACCCGAAAAGGAGTGTAGTTATGGATAGAGGAGAAATAATAAAACAAGCATTTCTGAAAGTTGGGGATAATAATGCTTTCAATGATAATAAAGGCGATAAATACCAAGTGGCCGATGGACTACTTGATACAGTTATTAAAAATATAGCAATAGAAACAGATTTTTTGTTCAATGCAATTACGGTTAAATTAACAACAGTAGGTCAAAATAAGTTAGGAGAAAATAAATTTAATATACCTATTGATTTTTTAAATATCATACAAGGAAATGCTGATTTTAGAATAGAGGGAGAATTCATTTATTCTAAAACTAGTGAATTATATATCCAATATTGTAGAGAGATTAGTTTAACTGAAATTCCAAATAATATGTTTAATATCATAGTTATATATTTAGCAAAAGAAATAAGTCTTGCATTTAATGCTTATAATAATCGTTATCAATTTTTGCAACAACAATTTGAAGAAGAAAAAAGAAAAATAATATATCAACAAGGATTTATGTATAAACCTTGGGAGGTAGAATAATGTTTACAACAAACAATATATTTAATTATGGAGAAACAGGAGAAAGATTGGGAGGTATAAGAGATACAGAAATATATCAACAATCAGCTCAAAGAATAGAAAATTTTGTTATAAATGAAATGGGTAATTTAAAAATTGCAAAGAAATTAAAAGAGTATGCAGTGAATGGGTTCCCTATAAATATTGAACATATATTTGATACCAAGCATAATTTTTATATTGCCGTTGGAAATGAAACAGTTGTTACAATAAAAAAAGATTTTGAAAATAATAACTCTCCTTTGTTATATCAACATAATATAGGAAATTTTTCAAACATTAGTTATGCTGATGAAAAGTTGTTCGTTATTGATAACACAGGAAATGTAAAAGTTTTAGAATTTAATCAAGACGGAAATATTGGAGCAAGCAATTTTATGAACTTGCTTAAATTTCCTGTTCAAGAGAAACAGGAACTGACTATTGATTTATATAAAATATATCAAATAGGAAATGATTTAAGAGTAACATTAATAGGAACATATAACTCACCATCTTTATCTGTTAGAAGTGGCAAGATATTTTTATCTTCATCTACATTGCAAATTGAAAGATTATATTTACAATACAGGACATTTTCTAATATTAACGATATAGCAGGAGCACATGTTAATATGGTTGTAGGTGTATTACATAGATATTTCCCAGAAACAAACGGAAACTATATTATAGGAAACACACCAGTAAAATTAGGAAGTTCTGATATTATAACAAGTATACAAAGTTTATCTGGTAGTGGAGATGTACAAGGTGGGGAATTTTCTTATGGTAAAATAATTAATTTTAATAGTGGTATAGTTGATGTTGGTATATATAGAGATAGATTATATTTCATAAAAGAAAATACATTTTACTTTAGTGAAATATCAAATTATTTTAATTTTAGAAATGGAATAAGACAATCGGATCCGTTTTTCTTTAAACCAACTCCTATAAATAATGTGTTTCCAAAAGTTATAAAAGCTGAAACAGGAAACAAAATATATGTAGCAACTAATAAAGGTGTCTATGTTATATCTGCTTATCAAACTTTTTCTTCTACAAGTTATAGTGTATTTGTTGCTAGTGAAATACCTTGTAGAGAGGCAGGAGTATTAATTAAAGACGATTTTTATTATATCTCCACTGAAAACTCATTGAAATGTGTTCAGATGATACCTAATGCTCAAGGGTATGAAAGTTATTCAGTTGTAGATGTTGAAAAATATGATATATATACTGAATGTGAAAAAATAGAAAAATTAAAATATGATGATAGACTTATGCTGGTTGCAACCAAAAAGAAAAAAGGAAGCAACGAGATTATATTTAATAAATTATGTTTATATCAAGCATTGGAATTTAATTTATTTAGAAGATTTACAATTAATATAGATTTTAGTATAGAAAAAGGCAAATTATTATCACTTGATAAATACTTAATAAAAGATAAATCTTTTTTTAGAGAATGTGATAACAATGTTACAAAAGCATTTTTGAGAATGAATACACCAGCAATAACAACTAAAATAGGTGGAAGATATGGAAATGATTATTCGTCACAAGTTGAAAGAGTTTTTGTAAAAGTATTAAACCAGGACCAAGAAGCAATAAAAACTGTTAAAATTGCAGGAACATCTATTGAGAAGTTTCCAGGAGAAGATGATTTGTTTTCTGTATTTAGATTAGATAAAAGTTTCCCTATTTTAAATGGATATGATATAGAAGTCATAACAAAAGAAAATGACAAAATATTTGAAATACTGGGCATAGATACAAGTATTAGCACAAATGGTGATTAGGAGGAATTATGATAGGTAATATTTTATTAGGAGGAGCCTTAGGATTAATAAGAGGTTATAACATAAAAAGACAAGGTAAAAGCATAATAAGAACAGCAGATGGCATTAAAAAAAGATATGATAGCCTGTCTGATTTGAAACCTGTGTTTGAAAAATCTCTTAAAGAACATAAAGAAACAGTAGGCAAGATTAAAAAATATCAAGATGATACAGCTAAATTACAATATGATAGAGAAAATTTAAAATTAAAAGATAGTTTAGAAAGTGGAATTAGAAATGTAATAAATCAATATGTAACAGCAAGAGAAAACTTAAAAGAGCGTGTTTTAGATACAAAAGATAAAATTTTAATGTCTACTCCAACTCGTAATATAGAAAGCTCATCTTTACAATATGATACCTTATCAACTCTTAATAAGGAAGCTACTGAAAATCAAAGGACTTTGCTTGAAAATCAAGTAAATGCAATAGGACAAGTAACAGATGAGAATCTAGAACAAAAATACAGACTTGATAGTAATTATGATAATACTTTGGGAGCAATAAAAAGAAACTATGAAACAAGTGTTGCTAATGCAGAAAATCAATATACAGAAGATATTAATAGATTAGATAACTGGATAGATAGTGGAAAAGCAACAGCAGATCAATTAAGAAATCAGGGAAGAAATACATATACACAAGGTTGGAATATGATTAATAACTCTTTATTAGAAACTGGGTTAAATTTATATGATTACTATTATAAACCTAAGGAAGTAGATAATATTTATGATAAAAATGCAACATCTACACCAAGCAAGAGTACTGATAAAAATGTAAGAGGATTTGGCACTTATAATCCTTTTAGAAGTTCTAATCCTTTTGATATATCAAATGTAAACAAAAGAAAATTTAACTTATTAGGAGGCAACAATGGCATTTTTAGATAAAATAGCAAAGCAAGAAAGAACAGGAGCAGGTATAGCAGGGGTTAATATAGACACTGGTATAGCAAATATGATAAGTCCTAAAAATTTTGATGGAACTCCTATAAAGGCAATAGGAACTATGAGTACATATCAATTAGAGGTATTAGATACTATTGAGAAATTTGCTAAGGATGTAGACAAAGCAAGAACTGAAAATGCAAAAATAAGATTAGGACTTGATTTAGAAAATGCAAGAATTGATTTAGAAGAAAAATGGGCTAGTGTTCACGATAAATATACTAATGACGATACTTGGAATAGTTATTTAGAAGATAAAAAGAAATTATTATCAGAACAATCAAAAATGATTTCATCGATGAAATATATGTCAATGGAAGAAAAAAAACTGGCAATAGAAAAGAATGATATAGCTTATAGAGAAGATTACGCTAAGAATTTAGGAATAAGAACAGATGCAGTTGCTAAAAGAGAAGCTGATAATGCAAGAGGTAATTTAGAACAAATAGTTACTATAACTTCTAATTTAGGCATTCATGATGATAAAAAAGCACAAGAAAATTATAAAACTATGGTAAATCAAATAAATGTTTTAAAAGAATTTGCAGGGCTTTCCAATGAACAAGCTCTTGTTATGTATGGCAATTATGTGACAAAAGCTGAAATGGGTAGACAAGAAAATTATTTAGAACAAGTTGTAATGAATGAAGATTTAACTTTTGAACAAAGAGAAGCTAAACTAAATGAATTAAAAAAAGTTATGGATAATAAAGATTTAATGAGGGATTATGCAAAAGAAATGACTGATTTATTTACAACAGATAATAAAGAAGAAGCAGAAGAATATTTATACACAAAATTAACTGATGAAAGTTCCAAAGTAATAAACAGAATGTCTAATCAATTTAAGAGAGTAAAAAAAGAAAGACAAGAAGCAGAAAGAGCAAGAATAAGAGCAGAAAAACAAATGCAAAGACTGTACCTAAGAAATCTAAAAATAGATCAAGCTTTAAGAAGTGAAAAGTATTCTGATATAAAAAAAGCATTTAAAAAGAAATATGGCAGAGATATGACTGACAATGATATAGCTAATGGTATGGTCAATTTTGATTGGGCTTCTGCTGGAGATTTAGATAATTTTGACAAAGTAGAAATATTTGATAAAAATAAAATGGAAAACTTAAAAAGGAATATTAATGCACAAATAGATAATGAAAGAATGTCGGAAGTTGAAGCGAAAAATTTAGTTAGAGATTATGCTGAAAAATTATTTGAAAATGATAATAGTTCAGATAAAGAATTAAAAGTAAATGCTTTTATAAAACAATATGCTGATGAAGATAATCCTATTCCTTATGTTTATGGTAAAGAATACCCAGAACTTTATCAAGCTGAAAGAGTTAATAAAAATAGCAAAGGAAACTATACTAATGTGAATATTAGAATACCTGAAAAGGGGTTTATAGGTTGGTTTGATGATGAGGGTTACGATGAATGGAATGATTTAAGAAAGGACTTTTCATCAGACCCAGTATATGCAGATGCTCAATTAAAAAATTATATAATAGGAGTTATGAAAGAAGACGGATACAAAGAAAGTCAAATTAATTCAACAACAATGCAACCTTATTTAAAGAAACTTAATACAAATGAGGGGAAAAGATTAATAAATGCAAGTAAAGTTTTGAAAAGTGGTAGACCTACACAAAACGCAAAATCAAATACTGTAAGCACAAAGAAAAATAAGATGGGTGGATATTTAAGATAAGGAGAAAATTATGTCTATTTTAGGAGCTATAAAAAACGAATATGATAGAAGAAATAAAGAGGGAAAAGAGTTTTTAGAAGAACAAGAAAAGAAATTTGCACCTGCAAAAAAAGAAATGGAAGCTATGAGAGCAAGTGCTGACAGAGGAATATTTAATCCAATAAGAACAGGTTTTATTAAAGGTTTAACACAGGTGGCAGACTTTATTGCAGCACCTATGCCAGAACTTGTAAATGGAAAATACACAGATGACTATGATAAGAATTATGAAGAATATAAAAAACAAAGAGAAGAAATCGGCTGGAAAAACTCTGAACTAAGAAAAATAGCTATTGAAACCATCAAAAAAAATAGAGAAGAAAGAGCAAAATTTTTAAACAGTAATTCTAAAATAGATAAAGGAATTATGATATTTCAAAGTATTTTAGAGGGTGTTTCTTCTCCTACAAACTGGTATAATCCTAATGGTTTTGTAACTAATTTAGCTTGGGATGTGCTTCAAGGTGCTGTTGATACAACTTGGGAAAAAACAGAAATAGAGGGCAAAGAAATTAAAGATTTTGGAAAAGAAGATTTAAAAGAATATGCCTATGGTGCTGCAACAAGTGTAGCTATACACGGAGTAACAAAAGTAGCAGGTAGGTATATTTCTAAAAAAATAAATAAATTAAATACCCAAGATATACCTGAAAATGCTCTTGCAAATGTAGTTGAAGAAACTCCAAAAACTCCACTAGACGTAATACAAAACGAAGTTGATAAATATGGTCCAGGAGCAACTAACCCAAAGGCAGTTATAGAATTAGCAGAAAGATTAGAAAATGGAGAAACAGTAGGCGTTGAAAGAGGTAAGAACTTTTCACAAGAAGTAGATGATTTTTACACTAATGTAACTGAAAAAAGGATAGATAAAATTCATAATGAAATGCAGGCAGATTTTAATAAAACTAAGAATGCTGAAAGCAATGCTAAATTTGAAGAAAAAATATTTAAAGATGGTGTGCCTGAAAATAAAAATCTTAATGATATAAATGCTAAGGCTTCTTTAAGTAAGACATTAAAACCTATTAAAAATAAAATTAAGTTAAATTCAAAGCAATTAACAGCAGAATATAAAAGCAAACTAGCATATATTCATATGGAAAATGGAGGTAGTTCAAATTTTTCTCGTATAGGAGATTTGAACGAACTTATCATAATTGAAAATAACATAGATGGTAAAACATTTAAAGGAATGATAAGAGGTTATGAAGATATACCTGAAAATTTAATACCTTATGCTAATGAATTTAGAAATATTGCAGATGAATATACTAATTTAAAATATGGCACAGACTTATCTAACAAAGGTTATAATTTTGATATTGTCTACGATAAAAACCAAGCTATGTCAAATTTAAAGTTAGCAATAGATACTGATGACTTGAATGCAAAAAAAGTTGTTGTTGACAATATATTAAAAAATACTGAAAAGAAAGTTTTTTTGACAGAGGCACAAGCTAAACAGTTTAAGGTTGGAGATACAGCAGGAGTATATGTTCTTGATGAGCATAATATCATTAAAAAATTAAGAAATGATATAAATGCGACTACTCTTGATATAAGAAGAAATGGAAAGCTAGTAGGATATGAGAGCAAAAATTGGAAAGATGTAGCAGTTCAAAATGCACCTTTACCAGAAATGGAAAAATATTTTAATGCTAAAAAATTAGAATTAGAGGGCAAAGTATTAACACCAGAAGTTAAAACTTTTATAGAGAATTATGAAACAAAATCTATGAATTGGCTAGATGGTTTCTTAAATGAAATAGACGCAGAAGTTGACCCTGTTAATTCTCTAAATAGAATATACAAACAAGTAATTAATGAGAAAAGTGGACTTAATACATTAAGAGAAAGATTAACAGGAGATTTTGATAGAATAGAAGTTAATCATAGCACAGATACTGGGAAAAATAGATATGTTCAAAATAACAAATCATTAAAAGAAGCATTGGAAAATGAAACTCAACATTTATTTGAATTAGATGCTGATGTATCTACAAGAAAATTTTCAGATATGTCAGTTAGTGGAAAAACTATGTATAATACAAGAAATTTGATGATGTATAAATTTTTATCTAATTTGAACTATCTTAAAGAAATAGCTACTAATAAAGAAAGAATTAATTCAGGACTTATAGATTTAGGTTTCAATGAAAGAGTTGGAGTTTTTCAAAGTTCAAAAGAAATGTTAAGAGCCACAAAAGTTATTTCTAAAAAATATCAGAATCTAAAAAATATTGATTTAGACACTATAACTAATCCACTGGAAAGATTGCAAATAGAAGCTTATATTGATAAAGTTATGGAAACTGAAATTGATATGAGAGGATATTCATTGAAAAATGCTGGTGAGTTAGGAGCAAAAGGGCAAACAGCTTCTGATGTACAAAGAATAGCTTTATCAGAATATTTTACAGCTAATGCTATGTATGATGAGTTTACAAAGTTTAAAATAGAAGATGTTACACCTACTATGAAGCAAGTCTTATTTGATATGGGAATAGATGATAATATAAAATTAAAAGCTATTCAAGATGAAATATTAAATACAAATAGTGTTACAGGACTATTAGATATTGTAAAAGACAGGAATAATACATCTACTATAAAAAGTTTATTTGAACAATTTGCTGACATAAATGGAAAAGAATTAAATGCTTTTAGTGGACATACAGTAGGATTGAAAACAGATAGTCTTGTTAGCAGATACTGGGCTAATTTTAATGGTATGTTTAGAATGTACAATATGAATTTATTAACAAGAACATTTGACAGATTAACAACTTATATTGATAGCGATGGTTTTACAAGATATAGATTTTTAGTTGATAATACTCCTGCATTTAATAAAACAAGTTTTACAGGTTTAAAGAGTTGGAAGACAGGATCAAGAATTTTTAATTCAAGTACAACAGCTTTAGAAACAGCAGGACTTGTTTATGGCATTGGTTGGCTGACAGGTAAAATAACAGGTACATCAAGAGATGAAATGATAGAAGCTAAGGTAGATGCTTTAATGCACGGAGAAATTTCTGACACTGTCCTTGATGTAATTACAACAGGTTTAGTAGATAATACAGGACTTGAAATTACTATGGGTGGAGAAAATGTTGTGGCTAGTTTCTTTAATCAAAACTTTAAAGGGCTAAAAAGAGATATGTCATCAAGTTTATCTCCTATACAAAAAATAGTTTATGGGTCATTATATTTAGTTTCTCCTAATGCAGTTTCAAGAGGTATAGATAATATCAAATTTGAAAAGAACATACCTAATAGACTTGATACATCAAGCGAGTATTTAAAAGAAAAATGGAAATATAAATATAAAGAAAAGGCACAAGCTGAACAAGACGAAGGATTATTACCAATAGAAAAATTAGGGCTTGCTGGATTAGGACTTTTATATGATGGTGGTAAAAAAGCTTTTGATAGTGTATTAAAAGAAAAAACAGATTATCAAGAATATTTTACTAATAACCCAGAACAAGCTGAAAGATTTGGAGAGTTTAAAGAAGATACTCCACAAGAAGCTAAAATTGCTTTGGCTAGTGGTATTATGGAACTAGCAGAGTATGGGGCAAGAAATGAGCAACTTGATGAGATTCTTTCAACAGCAGATACAGTAGAAGAAAGAGAGCAAGAGTTAAAAGAATATGGAATGGACTATCAAACTCAACTTACTAAGATGGATAAAAACAATAAACTTGTGTTCCATGCAGTTATGTCTTATGCAGAAATAGAAAGTCCTGAAACAATTATACTTGCTATGAATGAATTTAATGGGTTAAAAACTAAGGAAGAAAGAGAAGCGTTTTTAAGTAATTTTATAAGAGAGGATCAAGTTGATGATTTTAATAACTTCTTAGATAAAGTTATGGAGGATAAAAACAAAAAAATGGATAGTATCTATGATAGAGATTATTCATATGGCACTGAGGGATATATAGAATTTTTACAAACTTTAAGAAATGAGATGTAATAAAAAAGTCCAGTTATTAGCTGGGCTTTTATTCGTTTATTTGATTTTCTATTATTTTTATTATATCGAAAATAGGTTTATTAAAATCTATACCATATTTTATTAATTCAGGGCTTTCAATTCTTATTTTTATATTCATTTTTTCATCTATATAATCATATTTTTCAGGGAAACTTGTGTTTTCTAAAAATTCTGCTGAATATAGATAATTAAGTACTGCCTTTAAAATTTCTTTAGATTTTTCGTTATAACAATTTTCTTCATTAATTCTAAATTTTAAATATTTCAAAATATAGTTAACTTTATTTTTATAAATTTCTATTGTACTATTAAATTTTTTTAGCATTTTATCTATTTCTTCCTTTTTTATTTCATTCATTTTTTATTTTCTCCTTTTTATTTTCATTATATCATAAAATTAAATTTCAATTATACAATTTTTTTCTATATTCTTTGTATATTGCTAATAAAAGTCGTGTTTCATCTCCACCATTACTATCAATATACATAGGAAATAATCTAAGTGTTATTTCTACATATGTTTCATATACTTTTATCTCTTTTACAAAAGTTTCAATTACTGACTTTTTTATATTACTTTTATTAAAATTTGACTTAAAATTTCTTATAAAATTTTCTATATTCTCTCTACTTATCTTTTTAGATGCAGAGAGTTTATTTTTTTCTTGTGTAAGTATAAACAATTCATTTTCAAGCTTTCTATTTTTATTTTCAAAAGATTCTTTTGATACTTTGTTATCCAGGAATATTTCTAATAAGGTATCAATCTTATTTTTTATTTTTTGGATCTCTATTTCTATTTTTTTAATTTCTTGAACTTTATTCAATATTTTTTCATTTACAGATTTTTCAACTTTCTTAGCTATGCTTTTTATTCTCTTTTCTGTAAATATTTCTTTCTTGATAGTTTTAAATATAAAGTCTTCAAGAATTTCTTTTCTAATTGGCTTATTTTTACAGTCATTAACTTTTGTTTTTCTATTTATACAAGTGTAACCATAAGTTATGCTTCCATCTCTTTGTCTTGAACGATAACCACCTGAGTATCTTCCACCACATTCTCCACAAGTACAAACTCCAGTCAAATAATATGTTTCATGTGCTGTTGCTCTACTACCAGTTTTTCTGTTCTTCATTTTATTTCTTATCTTTTCAAAATCTTCTTTGCCAATTATTTGTGGTACTCCACCTTCAATTTTAACTTCTTTACCTGTTAATCTACCTCTGCCATCTTTTTTACCATACACAAAAACACCTGTATATTTTTCATTTATTAATATGTCTCTTATGGATGTTTTTCTGAATGGCTTACCTAATTTATTAAGCCTGCCCATTTTATTTAATTGTTCTGATATACTTGTATAGCCTATTCCCTCATTATACAATTTATAAATTATTCTTACTGTATCTGCTTCAACTTCATTTATGATATATCTTTTATTTTCATCTAAATCATATCCCAATGGTGGTATTCCTCCATTATGAATACATTTTAAAGCGTTTTCATTTAAGCCTTTTTTAACTTCTCTTGATAAGTTTAAACTATAATATTCATTCATTCCAGTAAGGACCGATTTTAATATAACTGATTCAGGACTATCGTTTAATTGCTCCAACACTGATAGCAGTTTAACACCATTATCATTTAACTTCTTTTCATAAATAGCGTGGTCATATCTATTTCTTGCAAATCTATCAAACTTATGTACAACCACGCATTGAAATTCTTTCTTTTTACTATCCTCTATTAACTCTAAAAATTCTGCTCTGTCCTTGATTGATGTTCCAGAAATAGCTTCATCTTTGTATAATTTTATTAAATTGTAATTATTCTTTTGACAAAATTCTTTTATAGCTCTTTCCTGAGCTACAATGCTTTCTTCTCTTTGATTATCAGATGAATATCTAGCATATCCTACAACATTAATCATTTTCTTACTCCTTTATATTTCTTCTAAAAAACTATTTATTAATATATCAATAAAGTTATTATATAGCATATCATCACTTTCTGTAAAAGTTACTTTTATGGTTTTTTCTCTTCTCATCAATTCCACTCCTTCCCAATTCTCTGCATATTCTTCTGCCACTTTTCCCAGTAGCAGTTTAATATGTCATCTTTTGTATAGCCTAGTTTTACAGAACAAGTTAATAAACCACCAAAAAACCAACTAAAATTATCATCTGTCAAATTAAAGATTAATCTAGTAAAATAACTGCCTGCATAATAACCAGGAAAAAGTTCGAACTCACGACAATAATATTCTTTTTTAAATCGACCATCTCTGCTTTTATAATTTATTAGTTGTGCAAAAAAGAAATAAACATCGGTTAGTTCTTCTAGTTCTTTATCTTTATTGTATTCCTTAGTTTTCCAAGTTTTGTGACTGTATTTTGTTTCTTCGTTAAGTTCAATTAATTCGGCTATTAAAGATAATTTAATATCTTCTTCTGTTCTTTCTCTGGAACTATGTATACTTTCATCTAAATGCTTTTGAAGATTTAATATATCCTCAAAAGTTTCTGGTCTTTTATATTCCATTATCTCACTTCCTCATAAGTTGCTTGAAATATATCAGGCTTACAAGGATAAAATTCACCTTTAATGCCTTTTATTATGTAATCTCTAAAACTAGCTTTCATATATCCTTCAAGTGTTGAAATTCCCACATAACCTTGTTCTTTTATTCCATATACCATCTCATCTAATTCTAATCTACTTTTAATTTTTTCATAATTTGTGTCATCTAAAAAATCAAAAACCTCTATAATGTTATCCTCTTTTAATTGTATTGCTTCTACTTCCACAGGCTTTTTAACATATTTCTTAATCATAGCTACTCCTCTTTTATAAACACCAACCAATGTGTTTTTGCTCTCTTATTTCCAAAAAGAGGTTTAACATCAGTTAGTTTTAATATTTCTGATAATTTTATTTGTTCTTCATTCCATTTAAAAACTAATATTCCATTAACTTCCAACACTCTAAAACATTCTTTAAAACCTTGTTTTATATCCTCTTTCCAGTTATTACCTAGATGGCCATACTTTTTAGCCAACCAACTTTTCTCTCCAACTCTCTGTAAATGTGGAGGGTCAAAGATTACTAACTTAAATGAGTTATCTGAAAAAGGTATATTTCTAAAATCTGCAACTATATCAGGTTTTATTTCTAATTTTCTGCCATCACACAATACATCTTCAACTTCTCTATTATCCATATACACTGTGTCATCTCTCTCTTTCTGAAACCAAAACATCTTGCTGCCACAACATACATCTAAAATTTTTTTCATTATTGTCCTCCTAATAATTCAGGGTTTTTATAAATATTTTTTACACTTCCACATTCTCAACCTCCAATCTCTCCTGCTCTTACCTTAGCCCAGAAGTTTTGATATTCTTTACTATCTATAACTTTTTGTGCTTCTTCTCTTGTTTTAAAATAGTTGCCTAATTCATAATTTTTATTGTCAGATTCTTCATAAAAATCAAGGCATAAAATAATATAGCCATAAGAATTTAAAAAACAATATTCTTTATATTTTTCTGCTCTCCATTTCTTAGGTATTCCATATTTTTCGTTAAATTCTTGTAAAAATAACTCTAAACTTTC
>ERZ773065.1074-NODE-1074-length-14335-cov-5.775560_pt1 | contig 14335 bp, 8 predicted proteins | sample MGYA00580623_ERZ773065 | MGnify/ENA primary metagenome ERZ773065 (study PRJEB29015, sample SAMEA2738017) | human oral metagenome | biome: human oral; feature: human-associated habitat; material: dental | place: China | collected 2047 ...
ACCTGCTGGCCGACACCGTGAAGGTGACGCTGGGCCCCAAGGGCCGCAACGTCGTGCTCGACAAGAAGTGGGGCGCTCCGACGATCACCAAGGACGGCGTGTCCGTCGCCAAGGAGATCGACCTGGAGGACCCCTTCGAGCGCATCGGCGCCGAACTGGTCAAGGAGGTCGCGAAGAAGACCGACGATGTCGCTGGTGACGGCACGACCACCGCGACGGTCCTCGCCCAGGCGCTCGTCCACGAGGGCCTGCGCAACGTCGCCGCCGGCTCGAACCCGATCGCCCTCAAGCGGGGCATCGACCAGGCCGTCGACGCGATCGTCAAGCAGCTGCACGCCGACGCCAAGCCCGTCGAGACCTCCGAGCAGATCGCCGCCACCGCGTCGATCTCCGCCAACGACACTGAGATCGGCCGTCTCATCGCCGAGGCCTTCGAGAAGGTCGGCTCCGAGGGCGTCGTCACCGTCGAGGAGACCAACTCCTTCGACACCACCCTGGAGACCACCGAGGGCATGCGCTTCGACAAGGGCTACCTGTCGGCGTACTTCGTCACCGACCAGGAGCGCCAGGAGGCCGTCCTGGAGGACGCCTACGTGCTGCTCATGGACTCCAAGATCTCCAACGTCAAGGACATCGTCCCGGTCCTGGAGAAGGTCATGCAGACCGGCAAGCCCCTGGCGATCATCGCCGAGGACATCGAGGGCGAGGCGCTGGCCACCCTGGTCGTCAACAAGATCCGCGGGACCTTCAAGTCCGTGGCCGTCAAGGCCCCCGGCTTCGGCGACCGCCGCAAGGCGATGCTGCAGGACATGGCGATCCTGACAGGCGGCCAGGTCATCTCCGAGACCGTCGGCCTGTCCCTGGAGAACGCCGACCTGGAGCTGCTGGGCCGCGCCCGCAAGATCGTCGTCTCCAAGGATGAGACCACCATCGTCGAGGGCGCTGGCGACAAGGACATGCTCGACGCCCGCGTGCGCCAGATCCGCCAGGAGATCGAGAACACCGACTCCGACTACGACCGCGAGAAGCTGCAGGAGCGCCTCGCCAAGCTGGCTGGCGGCGTCGCCGTCATCAAGTCCGGCGCCGCCACCGAGGTCGAGCTCAAGGAGCGCAAGCACCGCATCGAGGACGCCGTGCGCAACGCCCGCGCGGCCTCCGAGGAGGGCCTGGTCGCCGGCGGCGGCGTCGCCCTGATCCAGGCCGCCGAGAAGGCGCTGGCCTCCCTGGAGCTGGTGGGCGACGAGGCGACCGGTGTGAACATCGTCCGCCTGGCCGTTGTCTCGCCCCTCAAGCAGATCGCCGAGAACGCGGGCCTGGAGGGCGGTGTCGTCGCCGACCGCGTCGCTGGCATGCCTGACGGCCACGGCCTCAACGCCGCGACCGGCGAGTACGGCGACCTCATGGCCGAGGGCATCTCCGACCCGGTGAAGGTCACGCGCTCCGCGCTGCAGAACGCGGCCTCCATCGCCGGCATGTTCCTGACCACCGAGGCCGTTGTGGCTGACAAGCCCGAGCCCCCGGCTCCCGCCGGCGGCGCCGACGACGGCGGCATGGGCGGCATGTACTGATCGTCCGCCCTTCAACGGATGGGGGCCGGCCCGCAGTGGGCCGGCCCCCATCCGTTTCCTCATCCGGGACCGCTTCCCCGCGCTCGGAAAGGCGCCGCAATCCCTATTCTGAGCGCGGGGAAGCGGCATTGGAAAGGAGGCCGCCAGCCGTGTGCGTGCGGGGCTTTGGTGGAGCGCGGGGAAGCGGCATTGGAGAGGAGGCCGACGTTCGTCGCAGAAAGTGGCGCCGCATTGGGCTGGGAAACCGCCCATTGGGGTAGGAAACCGCCCATTGGGGTAGGCGAATTGCCTACCCCAATGCCCCGTTGCCTGCCCCAATGCGGATCCGTATCCGCCCGGGGCGGTGCAGCGGCCGCGTTCAGCCCGCGAAAAGGGCCGTGGAGCGGGCCTCGGCATCGGAGTAGAGGGCGGCTGCGGTCTGGAGCTGTGAGGAGATGGCGTCCAGCGCCGCCTCGACCTGCGCCTGGGCGCCCTGCCATTGGGCGACCGCCCCTTGGAAGGTGGCTTGCGCGCCGCCCGACCAGGACTCGCCGAGGGCGACCAGCTGCGCCATCATCGCCTGGACCTCGGATCGGATCTGCCCCGCGGTCGCCGTGATCTGGGTGGCTGAGGCCGCGACTTGGGCGGAATCGACCATGTAGGTGCTCATTGTTCTTCCTATCGTTCGGCACCCCGGTTGGATGCGCTAACGAAAGGCTACGATCCGCATGAAACCGATATGAAAAAGAGCTTGCCGAGGTGTGGACGGGCGTAAGCGGCTGCGCGCGCCTGTGGATCTGCGGCGATGGGTGGTGTCAAGGGGGTGGTGGTGGATGAGTTGGGTGAATGCTTCTTGTGGGGTTGGGGTTGTCGGGGGTGGTGCGGGGGCGGTTGCCCGGTTCGTTGGCGATGGCGCCCGGGTAGGGGTTGGTGGCTGGTGATGGCGGCGCCCCTGGCGCTGGTGGCGGGCCATTTCGCTCCCCTGGTCCCAGGTCAGGGCGCTCATCGCGCCGTCGGGCAGTGCGCGGATGCGGCGGGTGAGGGCGCCCGCACCAGGTCGGCCCTCCCGGCCCCTGGGGAAGGCCCACCAGGACGAGGCAGCCGGTGGCGCGCTCGACCAGGGTCGCCCATCGCGCTGGCCCCGCTTCTTGCCGATGATCAGGTCGCCCTCCCAGGCCGCCGGGTACCGCCCGGTCGTCAATTGTCAGGGCGCCCGCCCGGTCAACCGCATGCCCACGACCCGGGGGCTCACAACCCGGCGGACGGGTGTCCACTTCTGCGCGTCCCGCCGCCGGGGGCAGCACGATCCCGTGCTCCTACGAGGTTCCTCCCCCGGGATGGCGTGTGGATCCACGTGTAGATCGCCTCGTGGCTGATCGTGCGCCCATCGGCTGCTGGGGAGCCAGCACATAGCACCCCACCCCCGCCACGCGCTCCGGGCCTTGAGGCGCCCGCTGATCTGGCGGGGCGTTCGGCCCCGGGCGAGGTCGGACACGACACGGGACCGCAGAACAGGGTCGGCATCGATGGCGCGCTCCTTGGGACGGGCGCGTCGGCGTGCGGCCATGCGCCCCGCCTCCTCGCCCCTGTAGCACCCGTCGGCGCCCGCGTTGCGCTTGATCTCGCCCCTGATCACCGACGGGGACCGGCCGAGCATTCTGGCGATGCGCGCCTGGCACAACCCAGACTCCAGCCCCGCACCGATCGCAGCACGGTCCTCCATACTCAAAGGCCGACGACAACCCACACCCAACCCCTCTCAACCAGGAAACCGGCTCACACCCTACGACACCACCCCTGCCCTGGCCTGGTCCCACGAGAACGACCAGGGGCCGGCCGCGGTCGGCGACCATCGCGTGGATCTTTGTGTTCGTCCCTGCCCTGGAGCGCCCCACGCCATGGCCGGGCCACTCAACGAGCCGGTTCCCGCAACTTCGGCCAGCCCCCTGTGCGGCAGGACGTGTTGGTCGCGCGCTGGTGGGCGCGGACGACGCACGAGTCCATGCCCACGTCCCAGTCGAGGCCGCCGTGCTCACCGGCCCGGGCCATCAGTGCCCGGTGGACGGCGTCCAGCGCGCCGTCCCACACTCAGGTGCGGTGGCGTTCCCACACCGTCTGCCACGGCCCATAGCACCCGGGCAGATCACGCCACGCCACCCCCGCGCTGCCGGTAGACGATCCCCTCGGGAACCTCACGGCGATCACGACGCGACCTGCCCCGCACCGGCCTTTGAGGCGGTAGCAGGTCCTTCAAAACCTCCCACTGCCCATCACTGATCGACTACAACCGAGACATGCCACCCATCCTCCCGCCCCACACACCACCCCTTTTAGAGACACGCTCTAGGGGGACTGGTGCGCCGTCGTGAGCGCTAGATGAAAATATCATCAGTGCCGTTCGGATGCCGACTTTGATACAGTGCGCGTCGTCTGTCAATATTGGAAATATACTTCGACGAAACGTAATGTCGCCGGGCGACTCCAGCGCTTCCCCTATGCTCTTTCTGCACTATCGAAAGCATATAATCCTTCATGTAGCCTTTCGAAACATCGTCTAATGAGCTATCGCAGATGTAGCGAACTTCAATGAGATAGAATAGAAACTCACTCGAAAAGAAAGTCTGAATCTGCTTCTGCGAGAGCTCCTTAAGCAGCGGAGTCCAAACTGCGCACGGAGCGCTCATGAGAGCAACTATGCGCAATAGTGAAACTTTTTCCCACTCTTCATCCTTCGTTCGGGCGCCTAGCTCACGAAGGCGTATGTCTAAACTGGGATCGGAAAGGCTTGAACGGATTCCCGCCGCAACCAAAAAAAGAGGAAGGATGCGTTGAATGAAAAAAAGGGCGTGCTCTGTATCGTTGGAATCCTCTGTTTTAGCGCCTACCGCAGCTTCGATGCTCATGCGCAGGTTATCGAGTGCGCAAAACTCTTCCTCTAGATGGGCGATGAGGCAAGACCAAGCGCGTAAGCACTCGTAGGCTGCTTCATCTTTCAAGCTTTGGTCGGGAACCATGTCCGATACTTTGAGGATGCGGGATGCAGCCTCTGTAACATACATGAGCCTTGTGGCTGTAGACGGGCTGCTATCAAGAGCGGTTGAAAACGGCGTGATATCTGAATCGGGGAGAGGGATGTAGACTTCCCCTTTCTGTGTGCCAGGACCATTCTGTGCATAGGACAAATGCTCGTAATCATCTTCTGATAAATCTGAATCAATACTCTTAAGTTGAAGTGATTCGTATTCACTGAAAGCCAGGGCGGAACTTTCTTGCGATGCTTCCTCTTTAAGGATTCTGGTGACTCTCTTTACGGCTTCCGAGTCATCATGCTTATGTGAACAGTAGCTCAGTATGATTGGTAGAAGGGCTCTGAAGTCGGAAAACACAGCACTGCGAAAACCGGAGTCATGACAGGCTGCTAATCCTGCAAAGTAATATAAGTAGCTCGACTGGCGAAATGAAATGCAATCATTGGTCTCATCCTTAAGTATGCGCCTCTTAACAAGCAGTTCAAGGCACTGTCTGGCACTGTACGGCCATCCGAGAGTTTGGAACAAGCTTGAGATCTGTTGTGTGCAGAATGCAGCGTCGAGGGCTGCTGACCGCTCTATGGTGAAGTTGGTGGCAAGATGTTCAAGAACCCGGAACAGATGCCTGGAGGAAATGGGAGTAGAAGTAGAATGAGGATAGGTGGAATCGTCAACAAGGTACTCGATGAATTTTCCTATTAAGCTCCAGTTGCTGTTCGCTTCGTTGTCAAGCTGGCCATTTATAAGCAACTCGCATATCACGGCAACTGTAAAGGGTGTTCTCGGAAGACGGTTTTCATATATTGCTTTCATTGCTCTACCTCTTGTTGCCGGGTCAGGCGAGCCGTGTATTAGGCGTATCATGCCGTCAACTTGGTCTTCGGAAAAACGACCGAGGTGAGCAATGGTGACCATGCCCACCCCCGCGAAGTGGCTCCGCAGATATGGTAAATCTGTCATGCGGCATCCAACAAATAGCTTTCGTATAGGGAGGCTTCGTATTTCATCGCATAGATGTCGAGTGTCGGTCTGTCCAAAATCATCGATAGCGACGTAACACTTGTCATACTCACGGTATTTGTCTTCTGTAGCATTCCATGCGTTGTACTTACGGTCAAGCTGCTTCTTTAGTGTATTTTTGCCATACTTCCTGATGTGTCGTAGGTATACTCCGTGCGTTCCGGGATCGTGAGTCATTGCGGAGTACAGTAGGTATCGTAGTGACGTTGTCAGTCCGGACTTCTCTTCTCCGACGACTATCGCTACAGGAATGTTGGTGTCGAGCAGTGTATTTTCTGCGAGTATCTTCGGACTATCATTTAGTATATCGTCCGGCAGGCTCCAAACGTACTCATCGTGTGACTGTTCAAGGAATACTGGCTTTACAAACATATTTTCAAGGTTGGACACCTCGGCAAGATCCACGTCGCGTTGAATTACATTGGATTCTGAAATCGCGTCGGCAATCTCCTTTCTTGAAGAAAGCGCAAAAGTGGACCGTAGGGCGACTGTTTTGGTGGGCTTAAGATCGTTTAGGAAGTTTGCCAGTTCTGCGTACTGGTCTCCGTAAGGTATGTCGGAAACCGTACTAGCAAAACTGTCGGGGGACTGTTCGGATGATAGACATAGTCTGTAGTGGCGAGACAGTGAGCTTGGATATTGCGTAAATATCTTGTCCATTTGTGGCTTGAAATTGGAATCGTGTATTCCCAAGCCCATTCCGATGAACAGGATAGTGTGGGTTGTCAGTATGCTTGTCAAGAAGCTCTGCAGAGCGGTGTCTGACTTGATTTTTCCGTAGTCCTGAGCGGAAAAGATGATATCATTCGGCTCGCTCCACACTCCGTGGATATGGCCGATCCCTCTACGTCGCCCGTGTAAAATGTCGCGGAACATGCTCGGTTGTTTCCAGCTGACCGGAGGTCTTTGGAGCGCATCGTCAAGTACGATGTCATAGTTCGTGGTGAATATCGGGCATCTTAGAGTCCGTAGCGCCTCTGCGAGCGAATCATCTTTTAGTTCTAGTTTTCCGATCGTTTGCGTAATGAACTGATTGAACTTGTTGTCCGCAGATAGTTTTTCTTTGATTTCAGAGGCGAGGATCTCCAGGTTGCCGTCGGTGTTGATTCGGTTGAGTAATGCTTGCCCTTCTGTCTGATTGGTTTCGCTAATAACTTCCGCCCCTTTTCTTACAAGTCCGCTCCATGTCGCTTCTTGTTGGTTTCCTGTTAGAGAGGCTGTTACGCCGCTTCCGGTGATAATTATCACCTTTTCTTCATTGATTTCTTTTCTAAGGTCATCGAGGGTTGACATGGTTCTCCTAGAGCAGAGGTTGTTGAATGGGGTTATTGGATGTTATGCTGCGGTTCAGTGGCGGGAGTGCTGCAGTAGCATTTGCTTTGTGGGGGTATTGGCTCTATCGCATTAGAATCGCCCATAAGCCGTCTTCCGGTCCTCTTTGTCTTTTCTCGCTGCTGTTCGATGCGCATCGTGCGTCGCTACCGGTAGTATTGTTGCTTTGCTTCGAGGACGTGCACGTGTGCTCTAAGACTGCAACGTACTCTGAGTGCGCTTGACATCTTGAACCATCTTTGGTGGAATAGGTCATATACTCAGTATATACGTATTTTGCAAACTTCGATGTTACGTAGCTCGTATGGCGAGGATCTCAGCGGTTAGGCAACAGTTTCGGGTGCTGGTGAAGGAAGGGACGGGTGCTTCCGGAGTCTGTCAGCCGGATGTATGGCAAAGGGCTGCTTCGGCAGGATGTGTCCGTGGACCGCGCCGGGCCTCGGCCGCTGCCCGTCAGCCCGCCCTGGTCCGTCAGTCCACCGGGGTCGCGGGCAGGTCGAGGCTCTCCACGGCGCTCTCCAGGGATGAGGTCGCCTCGGGCTCGTCGGCGTCCGGGGCGGGCTCGGGCGCTTTGACCGGCAGGATCCCGGTGCCGGTGGCCTCCTCGGGAGGAGGGGGGCACGGGTTCTTCTTCAGCGTGCGGCGTTTGATGACCAGGGTGCCGGTCGTCGTCACGCGGTCGGCGCCGTAGGGCTCGTCGTCCGCGTCGTCCGCGTCCGCCTCGTCGTCGGGGCCGGGGCACAGTTTCGCCTTCGCGTCCTCCAGCCGCGCCAGCTCGACCTCCAGGTTCGCCCGCGCCGCGTTCTCCCAGGTGTTGCCGAGGGGGGACTGGTAGATGCGGTCGTAGCCGAGCAGGCGCTTGACCAGGGCGCAGCGCGCCTTGAGGAACTGCACGTCATCGAGGTCGTGGAGCTCGAGGCGGAGCTTCTCCCGGAACTTCTTGTAGTCCTGCGGGCTGCACGCGAGCACCGCCAGATCCGCGTCGACGAGGACCTGCGCGTCGAAGTCGGTGCGGGGGGCGCGGTGGCGCGTGAGGAACGCGATGAGCTCGTCGATGCGCGCCACCACCTCCTCGGAGACGCCCAGTTCCGTGAGCCGGTTGTGGGCGTGGTCGATGCACCGGGCCGAGGCGAACTGCGCCTCGAAGCCCCCGAGTCTGACCTCGAGGGCCCTGTTCAGGAAAGCGCCGTGGTACCAGGCGGCGATCCGCAGTAGATCGGGGTCGTGGGCGGATAGGGAGATCTCGTCAATGTGCGTGAGGACCTTGATGAGCCGGTGCAGGTCGTGCAGAGCGCGGCCCTCGGCGGACCAGCGCTCAGCCAGGTCGCGCGCCTCCGCCGCGAGCTCGTCCGTGGGCGCGGTCGCGCCGATCTGCTGCATGGCCTCAACGAAGGACCCCAGCAGCCATTGAGGTGCGTGGGCACCCATGGACAGCCTCCTTGTCAGGGGATACCCGAGCCATGCTAGACCGTTGCGGCGCTGTCAGCATCTCCGGTGACCATTGCCTCGTTCTGGGGGCGCGGCAGCGGCAGCTCGATGCGGACGGTCAGCCCGCCGCCCTTCGTCTTCGTGAGGGCGGCGTTGCCGTGGTGGGCGCCCAGGATGCCCGAGACGATCGCCAGTCCCAGGCCGGACCCCCCCGACCTGCGGTTGCGGGAGGAGTCGGAGCGGTAGAAGCGCTCGAAGACCCTCGACCGGTCGCGGTCCGCGATTCCCGGTCCGTGGTCGCGGAACTCCACGACGGCGTAGTCGGCCGCCGTGCCGAGGGCGATCTCGACGGGCGAGCCGGCGGGCGTGTAGCGGACGATATTGCCGATGAGGTTGGTGAACACCTGCGCGATGCGGTCGCGGTCGGCGGAGACCACCAGTGACATCGGGGCCCGGCGGCCCTCCAGCGAGGACAGTCCGACGGTGCGCGTCGAGTCGAGGGCCTGCAGGTCGAACACGGCGTTGTCCGCCATCTTCACCAAGTCGATGTCCGTGAACTCCAGGGGGCGCCCCTCGTCGAGGCGCGCGAGGGTGAGCAAGTCCTCGACGAGGACCGCCATGCGGGTCGATTCGGAGGAGATGCGCCCCATGACCTCCTCGACGCGCTCGGCGGGCACCCCGCCCATCGAGTAGAGCTCGCAGTAGCCGCTGATCGCGGCCAGCGGTGTGCGCAGCTCGTGCGAGGCGTCGGAGACGAAGCGCCGTATCTTCTTCTCCGAGGCCTGGCGCGCCTCGAAGGACTGCTCGACCTGGGTGAGCATGGAGTTCAGCGACAGGGCCAGGGAGCCGACCTCGGTCGAGGGCGGGCCCGGGCGCACTCGCTGGGTGAGGTCCCCGGCGGCGATCTTGCCCGCGGTGGACTCGATGGAGCGCAGGGGGGACAGGGAGCGCCGGACCAGCCAGTGGCCGACCCACCCTCCCGCGAAGACGATCACGACCGCCGCGATGGAGAAGTAGGCGGCGGTCGTGCGCAGCGTGTGCTGGACGTCCGTGAGGGGAAGGGCGATGGTGAGGACGCCCGTGGACGGGGTGGCCCCTTTCACTTCGATCGTGGTGGCCACGACCCTCCACGGGTGCCCCTCCTTGCTCGAGGCGACCGTGACCGCCTGCGTGTACTCCCCGGTGCCCGCGCGCGCTTCCCCGGGTCCGAGCAGTTCGGGCAGGATCGGCGTGCCGGAGGCCGCGGTGGTCTCCGGGTAGAACGTGACTTGGTCCGGATCGATGCTGGGGTGGTGGAGCCGCAGGTAGTAGGCGGTGGGGACCGTGGAGGCCATGCCGTTGCTGGCGGCGGCCCCCGTCTGGTTGAAGAGGCGGAGGGCCGCGTCGGAGGTCAGCTGCGCGTCCACCTGGGAGATCAGGTGGCGCTGGAGGAGGCCGATCATCACGGTCCCGCTCATCGTCAGGCCCACCGCGAGCAGCCCGGTGATGAGGACGACGAGCTGCGCGGACAGCGGCCTGTTCGTCCACGCCCGCTCGATCCGGTCGGCCAGGCCGATCCTCTCGCTCAATCCTCGGCCCTCAGGATGTAGCCGACGCCCCGCTTGGTGTGGATGAGCTCCCCGGAGGCCCCCTCGACGGCGAGTTTGCGCCGCAGGTAGGAGATGTAGGACTCGACGATGGCGACCTCGCCGTCCCAGTCGTACTCCCACACGTGGTCGAGGATCTGCATCTTGGACACGACGCGGCCGGCGTTGATGACCAGGTACCGCAGCAGCTTGAACTCGGTGGGGGACAGGTCGATGTCGACCCCGGCCCGCTTCACCTCGTGCGCGTCCTCGTCGATGACCAGGTCGCCGACGCGCAGTTTGCCGTCCTCGTCGTCGCCCCCCATCGTGCGGCGCAGGATCGCGCGGATGCGGGCGACCACCTCCTCGAGGCCGAAGGGTTTGGTGACGTAGTCGTCGCCGCCGACCGTCAGGCCCTGGATCTTGTCGCGCATGTCGTCGCGCGCGGTGAGGAACAGGACCGGCGTGGTCAGCCCGGCGTCCCGGAGCCGTCGCGTCACGGTGAAGCCGTCCATGTCGGGCAGCATGACGTCGAGGACGATGAGGTCGGGGCGCACGGCCTGTGCCTCGTGGAACGCGGAGGAGCCGTCCTCGGCGGTGGAGACGTCGAAACCGGCGAAGCGGAGAGATGAGGCGAGCAGGTCGCGGATATTGGGCTCGTCATCGACGACGAGGAGCTTTGCTTCGGGGGCGGGTGCGGTCATGGGAGTATTCTTCACGAACATCCTGAATATTTCCTGTGAGGTAGGTGGATGGTGGCGACGTGGTGGATAATTCAGGGAGAGCACAACGCGAAAGGACTCCAATGGCCGATCTGATGGCCCCCGACTCCATTTCCTTCACCCCCGTGTCCAGCGCGCTGGCGAAGGTCCGGCTCGCCACCTGCGCAGTGGTCCTGGCCGCCCTCGCCGCCGGCATCGCGGTCGCGGCGCTCGCCTCGGACGAGGCGGGGCTGTGGCGGTGGGAGGCGGCCCCCGTGTGCCTCCTGGCGTGGCTGTGCTGGCTGGTTCCCCGGCAGGTCCGCGCCATCGGCTTCGCAGAGGGGCCCGACGAGTTCATCATCCGGCGGGGCGTCATGTTCCGCTCGATGACGATGGTCCCCTACGGGCGCATCCAGTACGTCGATATCGCGCAGGGCCCGGTGGCCCGCTTCTTCGGGATCGCGCAGATCAAGCTCTCCACGGCCTCGGCCACCACCGACGCCACCTTGGACGGCGTGCCGGCCGCCGATGCCGCGCGCCTGCGCGACGCCCTCGCCAAGCGTGGCAGCGCGGAGTTGATGGGCCTGTGAGCGCCGAGTCCCGTTCGATCACGGCCGACGGGGTCGCCGCCGACGCCTGGCACCGCGTCCACCCGGTGTCCCCCATCATCAACGCCTGGCAGGTGATCGCCGCGCTCGTGGCCATCATCACGTACCGGGGCGTGAGCGCCTACAGCAGCGGCGCCCCCTCGGGCTGGGAGATCCTGAACGGAATCGCGGAGGCGTTCCACCTGCGGGGCGTTCTCATGGCCACGGTCGCCGTCGTCATCGCCGTCCTGGTGGTCAGCGGCCTCTACTCGTGGCTCCAGTGGCGGGCGACCGCCTACGCCGTCGACGGCGGCGCCGTCTGGTTCCGGTCCGGGATCGTCTTCCGCACCAACCGGCACGCCCGCCTCGACCGCATCCAGTCCGTCGACATCCACCTGCCGCTGCTCGGGCGGATCCTGGGGCTGGGGAGGCTGAGCATCGAGGTCGCCGGGGGCGCGGGCTCGAGCTTCACCATCGGCTTCCTGCGCGCCACCGAACTCGACGAGCTGCGCGCCCACATCCTGGCGCTCGCGGCGGGGCTGGAGGTCGGTCCGGCGGGGGAGGGCGCCCAACCGGGTGCCCCGGCGCGCCCGGCCGCCGAATCCCCCGGGCGCGTGTCCGGCGCCCTGGAGGCCGAGGCCGCCCGCGGCGCAGCCAGGCGCGGCGCCTTCACCTCCTCCGCCCCCATCGCCCCGGAGAACGTCCTCTACGAGGTCGGGGCCGGTCCGCTGATCGGCTCGCTCCTGCTGACGGTCCCGATGATGGTCCTGCTCGTCGTCCTCGTGGCGGTGGTAGCGGCGTCCGCGTGGGCGATCGCCGCGCGGGGGGCGGTGGCCGCGCCGTCGCTGTTCGCGGTGGTGCCGCTGGTGGTGGCCTCGGGGTCGGTGCTGTGGGGGCGCTTCAACGCCGAGTTCGCCTTCACGGCGGCCGCCAGCCCGGACGGGATCCGCATCCGCAGGGGCCTGACCGACTCGCGGAACCAGACGATCCCGCCCGGGCGCATCCACGCCATCGAGATCCGCCAGCCCCTGCTGTGGCGCCTCACGGGCTGGTACCGCGTCACGATGACCCAGGCGGGCAACTCCGTCAAGATGGGCAAGGAGAACAACGGCGGGAACAACGAGCTGGTGAGCGCCCGGGTGCTGCTGCCGGTGGGGAGCCGCGCCCAGGCGGAACTGGCCATCTGGATGGTCGTCCAGGACCTGGGGGTCCCCGACCCTGCGGCATTCGTCGATTCCGTCTTCGCCCCGACCCACGCCGGGGCGGACGCCCACTTCACGCGAGTGCCCCACCGCGCGCGCCTCGTCGACCCCTTGGTGCGCCGGCGCCGCGCCTACGCGCTCACCGGCTCGCTCTTCGTGATCCGCGACGGGTGGCTCACGCGCCGCTGCGCGTTGATCCCGTTGGCGCGCATCCAATCCACGCACATCCTCCAGGGGCCCGTCGAGCGCCGCCTCGACGTGGCGACCGTGCGCGCGGACCTGGTCCCCGGAGTCGTGTCCCACACCGCCAGGCACGTGGACCGGCGCGGCGCCCAGCTGCTGTGGAAGCGCCTCGAGGACGCATCCCGGGTGCGCCGCGAGGCCGAGCCGCCGGAGAAGTGGATGCGCCGCGCCCTGGCCGCGCGCGACCACGCGGCAGCGCCCCAGGGGGAGGGGGCGTGAGCGCCCGGGTCGGCCGGCTGGGCGTCGGCGTCATCGGCATGGGCCACGTCGGGCCCGTCATCGCCAGCGCGCTGCGCGCCGCGGGGCACAGCATCGTCGCCGTCTCCGCGTCCTCGGACGCCTCCCGGGAGAGGGCGGACGCGATGCTGCCCGGCGTGCCCGTCGAGGACGTCCCGGTCGTCGTCGAGCGCAGCGAGGTGGTCGTCCTGGCGGTCCCCGACGACCAGATCCGCCCCCTCGTGACGGGGCTGGCCCGGTCGGGCGCCTGGCAGACGGGGCAGATCGTCATCCACCTCTCCGGTGCCCACGGCGTCTCGGTCCTGGACGGGGCGGCCAGCCAGGGCGCCATCCCCCTGGCCATCCACCCCGCGATGACCTTCACGGGGACCAGCGTGGACGTGCGCAGGCTGGTGGGCGCCCCCTTCGCGGTGACCGGCGCCGCGCCCTTCCTCCCGATCGCGCAGGCGCTCGTCGTCGAGATGGGGGGCGAGCCCGTGGTGGTCGATGAGGAGCGCCGCCCGCTCTACCACGCGGGCCTCACGCACGGCGCGAACTCCATCGCCGGCATCGCGAACCAGACGATGCGGATCCTGGGCGTGGCGGGCGTCGAGGACCCGGCGCGCTACGCCAGGCCCCTCCTGGAGGCCGCCCTGGACAGGGCGCTCACCGAGGGCGTGGCGGGCATCTCGGGGCCCGTGCCCCGCGCCGACGCGGGCACAGTGGCCGCCCACGTGCGGGCGCTCGGCGCCAGCGCGGGCCTGCGCGGGGAGCTCGACACCTACGTGTCGATGACCCGGGCGCTGGTCGCCCTGCTCCAGGACGCGCGCCTGCTCGACGAGCGGCGGGCCACGGAGCTGCTGGCTGCCCTGCTCCAGTAGTGAAAAGCCGGACTCGATTGGCACCGGCGGGCCGCGCCGGATGACAATGGGCCTATGACTACCCGTCCACGCCTGGTGCGGACCCGCACCGAACTCGCCGACGCCCTGGGGGCGCTGGGGGGCGCCCGCGCCCTGGTGATGACGATGGGGGCCCTCCACGAAGGGCACCTGCAACTGGTCCGCGAAGCCCGCGCGCTCGCCGACCACGTCGTCGTCTCCATATTCGTCAACCCCACCCAGTTCGCGCCCGGTGAGGACTTCGACGCCTACCCGCGCACGCTCGACGCCGACATGGAGGCCCTGGCCGGAGTCGGCGCCGACCTGGTGTGGGCGCCCGGCCCCGCCGACGTCTACCCCGCTCCGGTGCGCGCCACCATCGACCCGGGTCCCGTCGCCCGCGTCCTCGAGGGCGCGTCCAGGCCCACGCACTTCGCGGGGGTGGCGCTGGTGTGCACGAAGGTCGTGAACCTGGTGCGCCCGGACGTGGCGCTCTACGGCCTCAAGGACGCCCAGCAGCTGGCGGTCCTGCGGACGGTGTTCGAGGGCCTCGACGTCCCCGTGCGCCTCCACCCGGTCCCGATCGT
>ERZ773065.1083-NODE-1083-length-14250-cov-3.687214_pt1 | contig 14250 bp, 15 predicted proteins | sample MGYA00580623_ERZ773065 | MGnify/ENA primary metagenome ERZ773065 (study PRJEB29015, sample SAMEA2738017) | human oral metagenome | biome: human oral; feature: human-associated habitat; material: dental | place: China | collected 2047 ...
TTACTACTAATTATATATATGTTATAATACAAATATAAATATATAAAGTATTGTGTTTGACTAAATGATAATAGTAAATTTTTGTGTTGGAGGTGAGTGTTAAAAATAGTCGGATACAAAGCTAAAAGTTATTTATCATAGAAATTCTTGAAAATATATATAATAATAATGAGTATGAAATGAGGAGATATGATTAAATATAAATGATAGTTATGGAAAATTTGAGAGAAGAAGTATTAGAACTTAGGCGAAATGCTTTTGTAGAGACAATAATGGGCTTGGAGAATGAAAGATACATAATAGGTTACTTGGGAAGAACCGTTCCGAAAGAGATATTTTACGGTTTTGACTTGGTGCCTCTACCTTTAGATGGAGTAGATAAATACATATTGGAATATTCAAACGAAAAAGATTTGTGTAGCATAGTAGATTCAACTCTTACTTATGTTGTAACTAAAAAATGCCCTTTGCTTTATAATGCAAAATTGATTGTTGTAGATAATTCTTGTCCTTTACTTTTAAAAATTTTAAAAGAAAATTTAAAAGATAAGATTTTTTTCTATGACGGGAATTTGGAAGAATTGAAAAATAGAGTAGGGGAAGTTTATAAACGAGATTTTTCTGAAAAAAGTTTTTTAAAAGCCGTTGAGTTATCAAAAAATATTTCTTCAAATTTAGAAAAACTTTCAAAAACAGATATTGACTCCAAATTTTTATATGAAGTCGAATTTTATACTCAATTTATTTTCTCTTTGGAAGAAAAAAATAATATGATTAATAGAATTTTATCTAATTTTAAAGATGTAGATAAAAAAAGGCAGAAACTATATATTCCAAGAGCAATTCAGATTTTGGACGATATTGATAAAAAATATAAGGACTATAAAATCATAGAAAACTTTTGTCTTGGAGAAGTTTTTAAGACTTATAAAAGTAGTGGTTATGAATTTTTAAAAGAGAAGTATAATCAAGAAAAAGAAGAGAAATTAGATATTGTATTTCAAGATTGTCCCTATGGTAATAAATAAAAATTTATTTTAGGAGGCAAGAAATGGCTGATTACAGAAAAATGTGGGAAGAATTAGATATGGACGTTAATACTCATGATATTTTATGTGAAGTTTTACCTGTCGCATTTGGAGATGTTTTTTTAAGTCAAGAAAACAGACCTGAGAGTATGGATTATTTCAATATGGTAGTTGCAGAAATTCACGGAATTAGACCTGCAGAACTTATTGAATTTCAAAAGAAGGGTGGGAAAGTTGTAGGCTCTTTCTGTATCCATGTTCCTGATGAAGTTGTAGTTGCAGCAGGAGCTATTGCGACAGGGCTATGTAGCGGATCTCAATTTTGGGTTCCGGGTGGAGAAAAAGTACTTCCAACATCAACTTGTCCATTGATTAAAGCATCTTTGGGAGCAAGATTTGACAGAACTTGTCCATTCTTTAGAATTGCCGATTTATTCGTTGGAGAAACAACTTGTGACGGAAAGAAAAAAGCTTGGGAAATATTAGCAAAAGATGCTCCAATGTATATAATGGATATTCCACAAATGAAGAGAGAAAAAGACTTTGTTAAATGGAAAGAAGAAATAGAAGGCTATATGGCTGAATTGGAAAAATTGACAGGAAATAAAATTACAGAAGAAAGTTTGAAAAATGCAATTGTAACTTTAAATAATAAGAGAAAAGCATTACAAAGACTAAATAGTTTTAGAAAACTTGAAAATGTACCTATTTCAGGAAGAGATGTACTCTTAATTACACAAATAGCATTCTATGATGATCCTGCAAGATTTACTGCACAAGTAAATAGACTTTGTGATGAACTTGAAGAAAGAGCAAAGAATAATGTAAGTGTATTTAATAAGGGAACAAAGAGAATATTACTTACCGGTACTCCACTTTCAATTCCAAACTGGAAGATTCATCAAATAGTTGAAAATATAGGGGGAATGATTGTCTGTGAAGAAATGTGTACAGGCAATAGATATTCTGAACATTTAGTAGATGAAAACGGAAATACAATTGATGAAATGGTTGAAAATCTAACTCGTAGATATTTAGGAAGTATCAACTGTGCATGTTTTACTCCGAATACAGAAAGAGTTGATGATATAATTAGATTGGTTAAAGAATATAATATTGATGGAGTTATAGATGTAAACTTGAAGTTCTGTACTCTTTATGATACAGAGGGAACAATAGTTGAAAAGGCTTTGAAAGAAGCTAAAATTCCTGTTCTTGGAATTGAAACAGACTATACAGATGCAGATAGTGAACAACTAAAAACAAGAATTGGTGCATTCATCGAGATGTTAAGCTAATGTTATATTATATTTTCTTTAAGGATACCAAAAACGGTCAGGAGCTTTATCAATTAATGAAACAAAATGGAATAAAATGCACAATAGCACCAACTCCTAAAACGGAAGATCACTGTTGCGGAATAAGTATTTTGTTTTATAATATTGAAGATAAAGCATTAATTGAAAAATTGATTTTGGAAAATGGTATCGAAATTTTAAAATTTTACGAAAAAGAGAAAGATATAAATCCTAATCGAATGAGATTTTGTTAAAAAAAACTTCGACATAATTGTCGAAGTTTTTAGTTTTTCTAATTATCTTTCAACATTTAATTTAAAAGTTTCTTCTTCCTTATCAAAAGATAATAAATAAGTTTTTCCTTTTTCAACTTCAAGTGAAAGTTTTGTAGGACCCCAAGTTGTAGTTACATTTTTATGTAGTATTCCGGGTCTTGTATAACTGTAAGTAAGTTCAACATCAACAGTTCCCGGTAATGCATAAATTACAGACTTAGTTCCTTCATAAGCAATTTGCGGATAAGCATTTGGACTTAAAATTCTTCCTACAAGAGATTTTGAAGTGATTGGGCTAAAACTTGTAGATAAATAAATTTTAACCGCATCAGGATGATCTGAAAGCCATTTTTCATATCCTTGTTTTCTCTTTTTCATCCAAATTACAATTCCGATAACATAAACTATTAAAACTGCAGGAATTATATAAGCCATAACTCCCATGTTTTTAATCATTTGTGAAATATTATCCATAATGTCCCTCCTATAAATTATTCCGCTTTAAGCGTAATTGGTTCTGATTTATCTCCGATAATAGTAAGATCTTCAATGAGCTTTTCAAATTGTTTATAACCTAATAATGAAAGATCATAACTTTTAGTATTATCATTTGAATCAGTTACATATAAAGTTAGAATATCATTATTTTTTATTCTAGCTTTCATTGCACATTCTTCAATATTATATTCATCAATTTTTTTGCCCTTTATTACTGTTAAAGTTTCATCAGTAACTTTAACATATAATTTTCTGTCGCTAAGTGTAAAATACAATGATACAATGCCTACAATCGCTACTACTATAACATTAACATATAGTTGGACAAAGAAATGTAAAATAAAGCCTAAAAATGCACAAGCAATAACTAACATTACCAATTCTTTTACAAATTGAAAAGAAGTTGATTTGTAGATTCTTTCGTTCATAAATTTCTCCTTTCAATAAATTTTTTATAATTAACATACTTTGGTTTATATAAAAAAGTATGTTGAAATCAATTCATTTGAAATAAATTTATTACTTATTTTAAATTCTTTCTTGTAAATATCATCTTGCCTGCAGGAGTTTGCAATATACTCGTTACTGTTGTTTCTATTGTCTGTCCAATATAATCCTTTCCGTCTTCAACTACAATCATAGTTCCGTCAGAAAGATAGCCAAGACCTTGTTCAGGTTCTTTACCACGGTTTATAACTTCAACAATAAGTTTTTCTCCTTGAATTACAACTGGTTTAACTGCAAGTGCAAGCTCGTTTACATTGAGTATAGAAATTTTTTGAAGCGAAGCAACTTTATTCAAATTGTAGTCATTAGTAATTAATTTACCATTATAATCTTCTGTCAATTTTAAAAGTTTATGATCTACTTCCTTAATATTTTTATAATCTTTATCAATTATTTTTATTTCGATATCTTTTTCATTTTGTAATAAATCTAAAATATCAAGACCACGTCTTCCTCTTTGTCTTCTGTTTGGATCTTCAGAATCGGCAATATATTGCAATTCTTTAACCATAAACATCGGAATTATAATTGGCCCTTCTACAAAACCTGTTTTTACTATATCGTAAATTCTTCCGTCAATAATAACAGAAGTATCTAATATTTTAGGACAAGAATGCCCTTTTTTATTGGATTTTTCTCTTGAAAAAATTTTGAATTTCAAGATTTCTTCTTTTTTATCTACTGCAATTTTAATTCCTACAAATCCGAGTGCAACATATATAAAAATACTAATTGTTGCGCTCAATAAATTTCCGATAACCGGAAATTTTATATTTGAAATAGGTAATGAAATTAAGAAAGCTATAACAAGACCAACTATAAGTCCCAAGATTGCGATAACAAAATCTGAAGTTGGTGTCTTTTGAGCTTTTTTAATCATAACATCAAAATTACCTGTTAGTTTCTTTAAAATTGCGGGGAATAATAAATAAAAAATAATACCAAAAATAATTGCAAAAACCGAATAAATCGAAACTATAACAGGGTTACTTAAACGTAACTCAAAAACTTGACCAACTCCGTAGGCTAATAAAATCCCTATAAGCCCACCAAAAACAAAGGTCAAGTACCTTAAAACTTTATACATACTTTCCTCCTAATGTTCTATAGAATAATCTATAATTTTATTTATTTTGTTTTTTGGAAAACCACTTACCATTACAAATTCTGAAATTAAAATTCGCTTTGCAAGGTTTAACATAAATAATTCTTTTAGAGAAAGTTTACCTTTCTCATTTCTAACTGCCAATCCTTTGAAAACATAAGCTATTTCGAAAATATCAGAAGACTTAAGCTTTTGTGTATTTTCTTTATACCTTTGTACCCAATTATTTGGCATAGGGCATTTCTCATTATTAATATAATTGTAAACTTTATCAAGGGTATCTTCGTTTACGAGCTCTCTAAATTCAAATTTACTAATATCTTTTTCTTTAATAAAAATTTGTAAATTTTGCTCAAAAGGGAGTTCAATAACATAAAATCTCTCACAATTATCGCCGAAATTTTTGATTTCTATGCTTTTAACCAATCCTGCTCCATGCATAGGATAAAATATTTTGTCTCCAACATCCATAGCAAACTCCTAAAATAAAACCCTAACTACATAACAACCTCCAATACTATTATACAACAAATTATAAAAAAATTAAAGGATTGTTTAGAACTTAACATTATTAGATTAAGTTTAATAAAAGGAGTAAATTTTCTTTTATTATTTTGTTATTTTTTATTATAAGAACAAAATTTTCATTTAAATTTGAAGATTCTTTAAAGATTTTATTGTCATATTTTGATTTAAAAACTTTAGCTTTTATATTGTTTTCAATTATTCCACTTTCTAATTCCAAAGTGATTTTTATTTCATCTTTATTGCTTGTAATACTGTAATTGCTTTCGTGAAAATTTATATCTATATTTTTTATATTAAAAAGTCTTATTATAAGATTATTTTTTTGAATATAAATAGTCTTTAAAATTCCTTTAAATTTCTTATTATTAATAGTTAAAATTTTGTTTAAAATGCTTTCTTTATACTCATAGATATAACTTAAAACTTTAAGGTCAATATAATTATGGTAAATCAGCTTTGACAGTATCTCTTTATCTTTAAGCTCTTGATACATCTTATAAATTTTAGGCATTTCTTGTTGGGTAACATGATCATGAACGTCAAATCCAAGTCTTTTTCCTAAACTAATAGCCTTTAAACTAGGCTCATCTAGAAAAAAGTTGAGTTTTTGGAATTGCCTGTAGATGTCAATGTTTTCAAAATCAAATTTTGTTATATTATATTTTTCCATTTTTTTTCTGATAAATGGAAAGTCAAACCTATCTCCATTGTATGAGATGACTTTTTTTGATTTTAAAAGCTCTTTTACTGTTAAAATCAGCTCTTTTTCTTCTGCTTCGTCTTCAATATAGTATTGAGAATAGATTAAATCTTTTCCTTTTTTCTCGCAAATTCCAAACATATACATAAAGTCTTTAGTTCTATTAAGACCTGTTGTTTCTATATCAAATAAAATATAATCTTCAAAATCAGAGTCAGTTTTTTCAATATTTACAACTTTTTTCATAACAACTCCTTTCTTAAATTTAAAAAAGAAAAAAAGTAGAGTCAAAACTCTACTTTTTTAATGCTTCTATAGTAATAGAAATGGTGCAGGAAAGAGGACTTGAACCCCCACGTCAATGACACTAGATCCTAAGTCTAGCGCGTCTGCCAGTTCCGCCATTCCTGCATATATGGGGTGGATGATGGGATTCGAACCCATGACCTTCAGAGCCACAATCTGACGCCCTAACCAGCTAGGCCACACCCACCAAACTTTGCATTCATTCTGAATGCCTGTATATTATATCAATTTATAAAAAATTTGTCAATACTTTTTTAAAATTTTTTAATATTTATATACAATGTTCATCTTTACATTTATGATTACTATGTACTTCTTTACCGGAATCTTTGATACATTCCAGTTCTTCTTTTGTGAGTTTTTCTTGGCAATTTTTACAAATGCCTTTGATTTCTAAATGATGACCTGTAACTATAAATTCGGTTTTATTTTCAATATCATCAATTAAATTATGTATTGGGCAATGATTTATTGGAATTATTTTTTTACATTTTTCACAAATTAAACTGTGGATATGTCCGCTATTTAATTGATAATATGTAGTTCCGTCAATTTCTGCTGTTTTTTTGGCGATGTTTTTTTCGCAAAATTGATTTAACGCTCTATATATACTGGAAATGCTAAATTTCTCTCCTTTTGTTGAAATAGCATTGTAAATATCTTCAGCAGTTGTAGGAACTTCTCTTTTTTCTAATTCTTTTAGAATTGCTAATCTGTTTTTTGTAATTTTTAAGTCATTATCTTTTAGAATTTTCAAAAAAGCTTTTTTCATAAATACTCTCCTTTGCTTGATTTTTAGATGAAATGGGTATATAATACTGTATGTAAATGAGTGCTATTTGCAAATAAGTGCTCTTAAAAGGAGAAATTACGAAAAAATCATAACTAAAATCATTTCCTTTGCCATTATTATATCACTTTTTTCAGTATGTGGCAAAGCTAATGTAAAAAAAGAAAAAACAATAAAGATTATATTCAACTTATGGAAAAAAATTTAAAAGCCACAGTTGAAGATACAAATAGGAGAATGATTTGAAAAATATTATTTCAATAAAAAATCTATCTTTCTCTTACAGTGGAGGTATTAATGTTTTGGAAAATCTTTCTTTTGATATTCAAGAGAAAGATTTTATCGCTATAATCGGAGCAAATGGTAGTGGGAAATCTACTTTACTCAAATTGATTTTAAGGGAGCTTAATCCTTCAAGTGGAGAGATATTTATAGAAGATACTAATATTAAAAATTTTAAAGAATGGAATACAATTGGATATGTTCCACAGATAAATGCGAGTAATATACCTAATTTTCCCATAACTGCTATGGAGATTGTAACTTTAAATCTTTACGAAAAAATGGGCTTTTTTAAGTTTTCTAGAAAAAGCCATATTGAACTAGCAAAGAGGGCATTATCTCAAGTTAATATGCTTGATTTTGCCAATACACCTATAAATAAAATGAGTGGTGGACAACAACAGAGAATTATGATTGCAAAATCTTTGATAAATAATCCAAAGATTTTAATTTTTGATGAACCTACTACGGGTATTGACAAGGAAAGTAAAAATCAACTTTTTAAAATTTTAACTCATCTTAACAGGATACATGGTATTACAATTTTACTTGTAACTCACGAGCTTGAGATTATGAAAGATAATTTGACAAAGGTTGTGGAAATAAAAGATAAGAAAGTGGTGGTAAGATAATGTTTCAACTTGAATTTATGAGAAGAGCTTTTTTAGTTGGAATTATGCTGTCCATTGTTATACCTTGCATTGGAGTTGTTATGGTAAATAAGAGAAATTCTATGATTGGAGATGCTCTGTCCCATGTTTCTCTTGCTGGTGTTACAATTGGTCTTATATTTAGAGTAAATCCAATTATTACTGCCATAATTTCCTGTGCGATTGCAAGTTTTTCTATCGAAATTATGAGAAGATATTTTCCTAAAAATTCTGATATATCAACGGCAATAATGATGAGTTTAGGTATCGGGCTTGCGGCTGTTCTTTCTGATTTTGTTAAGGGAGCGGCTAATTTCAACAGCTTCTTATTTGGTAGTATTGTGGCTATAAGCGATTTTGAAGTTATTTTAGTTACATTGGTATTCTTCATTGTAATAACAGTTTTTACAGTGCTTTACAAGGCGTTATTATATGTTTCATTTGATGAAGTTGGAGCAAGACTTGCAGGAATTAAAGTTCAAACTGTAAATATAATTTTTACATTTTTAATTTCTCTTTCCATTTCAATCGCTTCAAGAACTGTTGGAGTTTTAATGGTTTCATCACTTATGGTAGTTCCTGTTGCATGTGCATTAAGAGTTTCAAAATCTTATTTTCAAACTGTAATTTATTCTATATTATTTGGAATGACATTTACTATTGCAGGAATTGTGATTTCTTTCTATCAAGGATTAAAACCAGGTGGTACAATGGTATTAACCGGAATTGCTGTGCTTTTTACTATAGTAATTTTTCAAAATTTAAGAAAGCTATTAAAAATTTAAAGAAAATCATATTGGTTTTCTTTTTTTGTGCACTATTTTTATAACTTAATTTGTGGTAAAATATAGTTAAGTTAAAATTAATTTATGGAGATATAATATGATTTTTGTTGAAAATAAAAATTTTGATCCGGCATTAAATCACGCAATAGAGCTTTATCTAATGGAAAATTATGATGAAGATATTTTTATGCTTTGGAGAAATAGACCTTGTATTTTGATTGGAAGATATCAAAATATTGATTTGGAAGTAAATTTAGATTTTACAAATGCAAATAATATGGATGTAATTAGAAGATTATCCGGTGGTGGTGCAATATATTGTGATACGGAAAATATGCAATATAGTTTTATAACTAAAAAAACAGGAGATGATGTAGATTCGTCTTTTAAAAAATTTGCAAAACCTGTTGTTAATTTTTTAAATTCTTTGGGACTTAATGCAGAGTTTACAGGAAGAAATGATATTCAAATAGATGGAGCAAAGGTAAGTGGAAATGCTCAATATCAAAATAAAGAAAAGATTTTGCATCATGGAACTTTTTTGTTTAAAGCAAATCTGTATAATTTAACTAATTCTTTAAAATCAAGAGATATAAAATTTAAAGGAAAAGCTGTTCAATCAGTAAGATCTAGAGTTGGTTTTATCGGAGAAATGCTTGACATGGATGTTGAAAGCTTTATGGATAAAGCTATTGAATACATAAAAAAAGAATATAATATAACTGATACTACTATTTTATCCGAAGAGGAGATGAAAAAAATCTATGAAATTAGAGATTCTCTCTTTGCAACAAAAGATTGGAATTATGGAAGTGGTTCTTTAAAAAAGAATAGAAAGGCCGAAAAATATTCCTGTGGAGTTGTAGAAATAGGACTTGATGTAGAAAATGGAAAAATAAAAGACATTTCTATTGAGGGAGATTTCTTTAGTGAATTGGGTATAGATAGATTATGTAGTATATTAAAAGGCGTTCAATGTTCAAAAGAGACTGTTGAAGAAGCTCTTAAAGATATTGAGCTTGACAGATATATTAAGTCAATGAATAAAGAAGAATTCATTGGAGATTTGATAAAATTGTTTTAAGAGGTGTAATATGCTAAGAAAAAAAGCAGAAATAATGAGAAAGCCTGAATGGTTAAAACTAAAAATTCAGGGAGATAAAAATACAACCGATGTTGAAAGTATGGTTGAAGGTTTAAACTTACATACTGTTTGTCACGAAGCAAATTGTCCTAATAAGATGGAATGCTATTCAAGAAGAACTGCAACTTTCATGATTTTAGGGAGAAATTGTACGAGAAATTGTACTTTTTGCAACGTAACAAGACATACTCCAGATCCTATAGATTTGAATGAACCTGAAAATCTTGCTAAAGCTGTTCAAATTTTAGGATTAAAACATGCTGTAGTAACATCAGTAACAAGAGATGATTTACCGGATGAAGGAGCAAATCAATTTGCAGAAGTTGTAAGACAATGTAGAAAGTATAATCCTGAAACTACAATAGAACTTTTAATTCCGGATATGTCAGGAAGAAAAGAATTAATGGATATTATCTATGAAACAAAACCTGATGTTTTAAACCACAATGTTGAAACAATTCCGGCGTTTTATCCAAAGGTAAGACCTGCTGCAAACTTCCAAAGAAGTTTAGAAGTTTTAAAATATGCAAAAGAATGTGGACTTAAAACTAAATCTGGACTTATGGTTGGTTTCGGAGAAACTGAAGAACAAGTTGTTGAAGTTTTAAAAGCACTTAGAGAAGTGGATTGTGATATGGTAACAATAGGACAATATTTACAACCTACAAAATTCCATATTGCTGTTAAGGAATATGTACATCCTCAACAATTTGATAGATATAGAGATATAGCTTTTGAAATGGGCTTTTTGAGAGTAAACTCAGGACCATTGGTAAGAAGCTCATATCACGCAGAAGCACTTTAATTATAGAACTCATTTTTACGATTGTAGAAATGAGTTTTTTGTTAAAACACTATATTTATTAAATAATTTGTGGTAGAATAATTGTAACTTGTGATTATGAGGTGTTTTATGAAAGAGTTTTATATAACTTCAAGTATTGATGACAAAAGATTATATTGTGTAGATTTTGCTGAAAATTTAAAAAATCCTAATTTAATTGTTCAAATATGTCATGGGATGGAAGAACATATAAGAAGATATAGAGATTTTGCTAATTTTTTGGAAAAACAGGGAATTAGAGTCTTTGGGATGGACAATAGAGGACATGGAAAAACTTGTGAAGATGAAATAGAAAAAGGACATATCGCAGATAAAGATGGAGATATTAAATTAGTTCAAGATGTCCACGACCTTAATAAATATATTAAAAAAGAATTTCCGGATAAACAAATAGTAATATTTGGTCATAGTATGGGTTCACTTATAGTTAGAAATTTTTTAAATGAATATTCTGACTCAGTAGATGGAGCGATTATTTGTGGAACAACTGGACTTTATAATATGAAGCATAGAATTGCAATGCTATTAGCCAAGGTATTAAGTGGTAAAAATAGCGATAAGAAAAGTATGTTTATAAATAGACTTGGTTTTAAGGGATATAATTCTAAAATAAAGAATAGAAATACAGATTTTGATTGGCTGACAAGAGATGAAAAAGTTGTTGATAACTATATTTTAGATAAGGATTGTGGTTTTCTTTGCACAAATGCTTTCTTTTTAGATTTATTAAATCTGATAAAGGAATCATCACAAAAGTCCAATATTGAAAATATAAAAAAGGATTTGCCTATTCTTTTTGTATCAGGTAAATCAGATCCGGTAGGAGATTATGGAAAAGGTGTTTTAGAAAGTTACAGATTATATAAAAAAGCAGGAATGAAAAATGTTAAAATAAAGCTATATGCACAAATGAGACATGAAATCTTAAATGAAATTGATAAAAACAAAGTTTATCTTGATATCTATAAATTTTTAGAAAGTATATATGAAAATAACTAAGGGAGGATAAAGAGGAGTTATATTAAAAGTTACTCCTCTTTAGTTTTAACTGCTATTTATTGGAGGAAAAACATTGAAAAAAAGACCGGAGTTTCACAAAATTAAATCGTTTGAAGAATTTTGTAAATATTATTGGTATCGTGAAGAACTTTCTCAAATATGTAAATTACTAGGTTTAGAATATAGAGGGACAAAACAAGAACTCAATTGTACTATTGAGGAGTATTTTAAAGGAAATGTCATTAAAAAGACTGTAATAACAAAAGAAAAGAAGAAAGTAGAGAATATCACTTTAGATACGCCATTACTTGAGTGCGGTTTTTCCTTTAATACAAAGTTTAGAGAATACTTTTCTAGCTTAACAGGAATTTCACCATTTAAATTTAATGCTGATATGGCGACATCTTGGAGAAAAGTAAAAAAAGATAAAGATTCGAATTTTACAATTCAAGATATGCTAAATGTATATTATGGAAAATCGGATTATGCAAAGTATGATAATTCAGTATGTGAATGGAATCAATTTTTAAAAGACTTTTGCTCTGATAAATCTAGTTTGCAGTATTCGAATAAATTAAAAGTTGCTTCTATTCTTTGGAAAGAAGTTAGAGATTCGAAAAATGATAAAAAGTATTCGAGAGAATTATTGGATAAGTATTCTAGTAAATTAAAGGAATATCGAAAATAAATAACTATTAATCAGACTAATAAAGGAATATTAAATCGTAAAGAATTGTTATTCCTTTTTTAAAATTGAATTGAGAATATTAGCTAATAAATAGATATTGACAAAAGAATTATTTACTGTTATTATATTGATGTAATATTGATAACTCAAAGAGAAAGTGCACATAGGGTTCCGAAGAATTTTCTTGCAGGTCCAAGCTGTGCAGGTGCTATGCACTACACCTAAGGGAGAAAAGCCCTGAAGGTAGGTTTCGCTTGAAGCCTGCTTTTTGGGCATTTATTTTTTAGCTGTTAATTTTTTAAGAGTTATTTTTGTTTTTGTAAAAAAATTTTTTAGGAGGAATTATGAGCACGTTTTTTGAAAACTTTTTCAAACTTAAGGAACACAAAACAACTGTCAGAACAGAAGTTTTAGCAGGTATTACTACATTTATGACAATGGCTTACATATTAGTTGTAAACCCTGCAATTTTATCTGAGGCAGGAATGGATAAGGGAGCTGTTTTTACGACAACAGCCATTGCATCATTTATAGGAACAGTTTTAATGGCACTTCTTGCTAATTATCCTTTTGCATTAGCTCCAGGTATGGGATTAAATGCTTATTTTGCCTATACGATAGTAATTGGTAAAGGATATAGTTGGCAATTTGCTTTAACAGCAGTTTTACTAGAAGGTATTGTATTTTTAATCTTAACTTTTACAAAAGTTAGAGAGATGATTGTAAATGCCATGCCATATTCACTTAAACAAGCAGTAAGTGCAGGTATTGGTATCTTTATCGCATTTTTAGGATTATATCAAGCCGGGCTTGTTAAACAAGGAAAGGGAATACCTCTTGATCTTGGAACAATTACAAGTGCAACTTCATTAATTACAATTTTCGGGATTTTATTTACTATTTTCTTACTTGTAAAAAAAGTTCCCGGTGCAATTTTATTTGGTATGATAGCTACTACAATAGTTTCAATAATCTGTGGAGTTTCAGAACTTCCAAAAGCAGTTATTGGAAAACCATCAAGTATAGCACCAATCTTTATGAAATGTGATTTTAGTAAAGTTTTATCAACAGAAATGTTTGTAGCATTATTTGCATTTTTATTCGTTGACTTATTCGATACAGTTGGAACTCTTGTAGGAGTTGCATCAAAAGCTGATATGTTGGATAAAGATGGAAATTTACCAAAAGCAAGACAAGCTCTTTTTGCAGATGCAGTAGGAACAACTGCAGGAGCAATGCTTGGAACATCAACAGTAACTACATTTGTTGAAAGTGCTGCAGGTGTTGCTGAAGGTGGTAGAACAGGACTTACAGCTATTGTTACAGCTTTTCTATTCTTACTAGCTTTGATTTTCCAACCTATTTTTGCGATTATTCCAACTTATGCAACATCTTCAGCATTAATCGTAGTAGGATTATTTATGATTACAGGAGTTAAGAAAATTAACTTTGACGATTATACAGAAGCTCTACCGGCATTCTTAACTATTATTATGATGCCTCTATCATACTCAATAGCAAACGGAATTGTATTTGGTATAGTTTCATACGCAGTATTAAAATTAGTTTCAGGCAGAAGAAAAGAAGCTTCTCCAGTAGTTTATATTTTAGCTCTACTATTTATATTAAAATTCGTAGCAGAAGCATTTATGTAATTTAAAAGAGTAAGAAAAAGGATTGAAATGTTATAATTTCAATCCTTTTTTAATTAGAAATAAAAAATAAGTTTAAATTGTAAATAGATATAAATATTTAAATATGGTATAATATAAACTATAATTTAGATGATTATAGTCTAATAATTATAATAAATATTATGATAA
>ERZ773065.1086-NODE-1086-length-14230-cov-4.021446_pt1 | contig 14230 bp, 10 predicted proteins | sample MGYA00580623_ERZ773065 | MGnify/ENA primary metagenome ERZ773065 (study PRJEB29015, sample SAMEA2738017) | human oral metagenome | biome: human oral; feature: human-associated habitat; material: dental | place: China | collected 2047 ...
AGGACGTTATCGACCTTGCTGAACGCCTCGGTAACAGGGGTGCTCTTGTCGATGATCTTCATGAGGCGGTCATTCGGGATCGTGATAATCGTATCGACGTGCTGCTGCAGATTCGTGATGCCCAAATCCGCATTGCGTGCGCGCTTCATTCCCTCGTAGGAAAAGGGACGCGTCACAACCGCAACCGTCAGTGCCCCGAGTTCACGTGCACACTCCGCCACAACAGGCGCTGCACCCGTACCCGTGCCGCCGCCCATACCGGCGGTAATAAAGACCATATCCGCGCCGCGCAGTGCCTCGACAATCTGATCGCGGCTCTCCATCGCCGCCTTCTCGCCAATCTCCGGACGTGCCCCCGCACCGAGTCCGCGCGTGCTCTTCCCACCAATCTGAATGCGCAGCGCCGCCTTCGCCTGCAAGAGCGCCTGTGCGTCCGTATTGATTGCAACAAATTCGACGCCCTGTAAGCCGGAGTCGATCATATTGTTGACTGCATTACCGCCGCCGCCGCCTACACCGACAACGATGATCTTTGCGAGTTCTTCAAAGTTATCATCCATTTCGAACACAGCTTCAGCCTCCATATTTTGTCTGTATCATGTTCTTCTATCAATAAATTATAATTGTCCTCGCATATTCTACCATGAAATTATCTATATTTCCATAGCAAGAAAAATTTTTACACTCCTTTAGGAATTGCCAGATTTATTCCGTTTCCTGTACCGCCGCCCTCTCCGCCACAAATAAATAGTGATCAGCAAGACGCCCGCCCATGCCGCTGTTCCTACTGCATTTCCCACAGTGCTGTGTGAAAGCGGCGCCCCCATTCCAATGAGGGAAAGCAGGGCAAAGACGACGGGCAACATCCATACGTCTACAGCGGAGCACGTTTCGGTCAAGAGGACAGGTGGGATTTCCTTTTTGCGCCGGCTGCGCTGCCCCCACCCAGCGAAACCGCTCACAATGACAATGACGGTCAGGAGGTCGAGTACTGCCCAGAGAATTTTGAGTGGCATAGTCTCATGGTTCCGCGTGTGGAACGGGCGCAGTGCGTCACACAGCCGAATCCACCCCGGGATGGGCTGTGTAATATGCGTCAGCCCCTCCTCCGTACGGATAAGGTACACCTCCTGCCCGCGAGACATCGAGGGGCGCGTCTCATCTGTCAGCGTCATAACGGCTGGAGCGTCCTCGTCAGCCGCTGCAAGATAAAGGAGATCCTGATTCTGAAAATGCGTCTGGGCGTAGACGATCATCTCCTCATATCCGACGGGCTCCTCGTTCCTGATGTCCAGAGGGAGTGCCGCCTCCACATCTGCCCGATAGCTGCCATATCCGATGATATAGACGGCAATCGCTATGCCACTGAGGGTCATGAGCACCGCCCATACCGCAGTGATCATGCCGAGAAAATTGTGCCAGTCGAAGAAATTCCCCGCAGATGTTCCACCGCGCGTCCCACCGAAGAGATGCCGCCGCATAAAAGACGGATAGAGCAGAATACCACCCACAACGGAAAGGAGGGAGAGAATACACATAACCGTGAGAACAATCAGCCCGACGTAGCCCATCGACATTCTCAGATGCAGATCGTGCATTGTCCCCATAAATTCGGCAAGCATCGGAGATTTGACATACGAGCTGCGCCACGGTACGATCTCACCGCTTTCGGGGGCATAGGCGAGACGCGCTCTGCGCATGTTGCCATGGTCGCCCTGCCATGTAAGGCTGTATAAAAGCACGCCGCGCTCGGCGTAGGCTGCAATCGCATCCACTCGGCACCCCGGCATCTCCGCCGCAAATTGTGTAAGACCTGCCGCCATCCCGCTCCATAGTTCCTGATAGGAGAGTTCACCGAAATTCGGCCGCTCATCGATCTCATTCCAACGATAGACATCCCCACTGAAGATCAACGGCAGCCCCGTTAGGCAGAGCAGCAGAAAGAAGGCACCGCAGATTGCGCTGATCCAGCGGTGAAGACGATAGAGTATTTTCATGAGATGATCCTTTGCAATAGAGACACTTGTGAAATTGCTGCAATATTCATATCGAAGCATTCTTACGGGTTGTAAACAACAAATGAAGGGACTGCTGTACGAAGACAAAAATTTCTTTGTACAGCAATCCCTTCAGAACAAACGTGATTTTTTAGAATGAGCAGGTCGTACCGAAGGTATAGGTTCTCTCGTTCGCCGCTTCACCCGCATAGTATTTGCGGTTGAGGAGATTCTCTATGCCGAACTGCAGTTTAACATTCTCGTTTATTTTGTAATTGAGATACAGGTTGGTCACAAAGAAGCTGTCCTCCGATCCATATTCCCCCGTAACCGCATCCACCTGCTGTCGTGCAGCAATGTACTGTGCGTCCAGAGTGCCATTAAAACGATCACGGTTGTACTCAATGCCGAATCGCATCATATACTTCGGCAGGTACCAGTCACGCTCGGTCGTTCCGCCATACGTATCCTCGCCGGACTCAAAGGTACAGTTGAAGTACGTCCGCCAGTCGCGATGGAAACGGTGCTTCAGCTCAAATTCCGCCCCCTTGATCATTGATTCATTTATATTATAGTATGCGCGCACGCGATCCCTCGTCGCAATCGCAATTTTATCCGCAGTATCCACACGGAAGAGCGTGAGTCCATAGGAGGTGTCCTTATTGATCTTCTGCTTTATTCCAAGCTCAAATGTGCGGGAGATTTCCGGGGTCAAATTCGGATTTGCCTGGATGGAGCGCGCACTGTCCCCCGCACGACGATACAGCCGATAAATCGATGGTGGATTAAAGGACTTCCCATAGCTCACATAGAGCATGGTATCTTTCTGCGGCTCGTAACTAACTGCCAGCTTCGGACTCCACGCATGGAACGATGTATCTTCGTAGTCCTTGCGTACGGCATTGATATAGGAGTAGCCGTCCTTTTTGTCAAAGCGGTCATAGCGCATTCCGAGCTGCAGTTTCCAACGTGCGTCAAGTGCCAGTTCATCCTGCACAAAGAGTGCGGTGGACATCACGGAGCCGCCACTTTGCTGATACGGTGCTGCATAGACTGAACTCCAATCCTTCCAGTGCAGGAGATCGTATCTGCGATAGCGCATCTTATCCTTCATCCACGAAAATCCGGCAAGCACGGTATTGTTCCCGACCATCCACTTCTTTTGCAGATCTGCATTATAGTTCTTTGTCGGGTACTCTGCACGGTCTCCGGCTCCCGTCCAATCAATACTTGTTGGTCTATCAGCGCTGGAATACCCATCCTTCCATGCGTTGCTGTAGCCAATCCCCGCCTTGAAATCGTTCTTCGTATCCTCATAGCGCAGCTTGTGAATATCCTGCTCTCTCCTGCCGAGATAACCGAGGAAGTCATCGGGCGTGCCACTGATATAATTTCCGTTTGGTAGAAGCACGATGCCCGAAAAAGTGGGCTTACCGGCAGAATCACGGAAATAGGTGATGGGATCATGATAGGAATATTCATAGGAAGCGTGCAAATATGAATAGCCGAGTGAGCGGTTCTTGTCGAACGCATAGTTCAGATCGACATAGGTATTCTCGCTTTCCTTCTTCTTTGCACCGCGGCTTCCCACAATATAGTCGCCGGAGGACAGTTTCTTAAACGAGCCTGTTGCATCGGGCGTATAGCCTGTATCATACCACTCTTCCGCAGTGACAGCATGTCCGACCCATCCGTCCGAAGTACGCTTTTCATAGCCAACACGGAAAGAAATGTTTTTATCACCGCCCGTAACCTGAAGCCCGCGCTGCCACGTATTGTTGCTGCCGCGCAGCAAATCGACCTGACCGTGAATCTGTTGCTGTTCACCATCGCCGGGGGCTTGCGCCTTCTTCGAGATGATATTGATAACCCCCGCGACGGCGTGACCGCCGTAGAGAGAGGACGCAGCACCACGCACAATCTCAATGCGGTCAATATTAGCCAACGGAATGGAGTCCCAGTTCACGCCGCCGTCAAAGGCAGTATTGAGCATCTGTCCGTTATACATGACGAGAATATCTGCACCTGAAAAACCACGCAGCATGACACCATCCTTGACATCAGCCGTCGGCGAGACATAGATCCCCGCTTCCCTTGACAACGCCTCACGCAGACTGAACACATGCCGTTTTTCAAGCTCTCTTGAGGTAATTACAGTAACGTTGGCGGGAACTTTCATGAGAGGCTCTGTGAGACGCGTCGCTGTCACAATCGTCTCTCCAAGCTCATGATTGTTCGGCAATGCGCTGAGAGTGGTGTCCGTTCTGTTTTCCACCTTGTCAGACGGTGTCAGTTCGTCAACGGAATTGCTTGCGGCTGCCCCCGCAAGTGAGGTATTGCTTCCTGTCAGCGCACAGAGAACCGCAAGTGTGAGACATTTCTTTTTCCATGGATTCATTTCGTGAGAGACTTCCTTTCTCCTCCTAAAAATACGACAGAGTTCATGACATAGAAACAGCCCCGTTTCATCCAAACGAGAAACAGGGCTGAATATTTCACTGCATCATGACAAAAGCACAATACAAACATACACACCACAAAATTCGATGTGTATAGGAATCGCTGATAAAATAAAGTCTGTCAGATTTGCGTAGATTTTTTGTCCGAACAAGGAGACAAACCGGACGCATAGCAAGGGCTATGTGGAGGATTTGTCGACACAGTGCGGGCAAAAAAGATACGTCAAGATGGCGGGCTGAATTTATCAGTGCTCCCTATAATCCCCTCCCCATCACTCGTAGATCAATCGGTGATTCTAAATCAGGCAGTTCTCCTGGCTCCAGTTCATCGTTTCTCTGCACCTTCCCAGTTTTCCCAGTGGCATATTGCAGAGGCACTCGCTGTTACAGTGGCGGGACCGCGTCGGCTTTAACCGACTTCCCTATTAAGTCTTGCGACACCTGACCGAACATTATGCTGTTTTAAAATGAAATGATCTCTTTCAAAGAAGAATATCACTCTGTGATATTCTTGTCAATTATATTATCGGAAACTTTCAGAACGAAATAGTGGTACAGAGAAGACAGAAATTATTGTCTAATCTACTCCACACCGTCCCGATAGTCCTTGAGCAGGAAGCGGCGCAGGATGGCGAGGTTCTTGAAGATGCGGAATCCGAATGCGAGCAGTGCCACGTAATAAAGATCGATGCCGAGGCGGTCGCCGATAAAGACAAGTGCCGCTGCGAGCAGTGTATTGGAAAAGAAGCCCGTGACAAAGACGTGCTTGTCAAAGCGCTCCGCGACCGCTGCGCGCAGCCCGCCGAACGCCGCATCGAGTGCCGCGACGAGTGCGACGGAAAAGAGTTTCGAGTACGCAAGGGGAATCACAATCGGACTGTTATAGCCGATGAGGAGTCCAATCGCAAGGCTGATGATGACGATGTAGATCATTTGCTTCCCTCCTCACGCTCTGCGGTCTCACGTGCATAACTCTGGCGAATGCTCCCGCGATAGGGGGGGATGTAGACATCATCGCTCACTTTGATATCGAGCTGGATGCCCCAGACGCTCAGTGTCTCCACGACACCACCGCGCATGCGCAGCGAGTTCTCAAGCGACTTCTTATCGCCGATGGCGCGAATCTCAAAGGGCGCGGACGAGCGGACATTGTTCACGGAGAGCGTTGGTCCCGCGCAGCGAATCTCGGAGATGCCTGTGAGACGCTGCCCGTTGACAGAGATCGCCTCCGCGCCTGCCGCACGCAGTTCGTTGATAACACGCAGGAGATCGTCGTCGTGAATGACGTAGAGGTTCGGATTCTCGCCCGCCTTCACGGGCTTCGTGCTGTCGTCCATGCGCACAATGACGCCCTCTCCCTCAAGCGGGACAAGGGCGGCTCGATAGCGCAGCATGTCCTGATCCTCCCGATTGCCCGCCTCAATGGCGGCAGCCTGCATCTTGCGCAGCTCCTCACCGAGTTCGTCTCGCTCGTGCTCGGTCTGAAGCAATCGATCAGAGATCTCCTCAATGCGCTGCTGAGAAAGGCTTCCCTTCCCATCCTGTGCCGTGCGGAACTGCACGGCAACCATAAATCCAATCAATACGCAGACGAGCGCAATAAGCCACCCGCCCTGCCGAAATTGTTTCATTTATTTCCCCTCTGTCACTTTATCCGCGAGTTTGATGAATGGCGCGTCATAACTGAAATCGACAAACTCCACGGTATGACGCGTGGTCTTCTGATCCTGCAAAAAATCCTGTGTGAGGCCTGCCTTATCCGGTATCCCATCCAGCTGCCCCAGACGGATCGGCAGGGCAGTCTTTGTATAGGCGACAACGGCAGAGGGCACGGTGATATTGACCTCTGAGATCTGCCCGATGTCCGCAGGGTCAATCTTGCCGAGGAAGGTAATCACCTTCGCAACCTGCGCGTTGTCATTGTCATCACCGATGTATAGATCACGCAGCTTCACCCCCGTGATGATGGGGATGTCTGCCCCCTTGAGCGAGCGGTAGCTGGCGATGACCTTCCCCTGTCGGTCAAAATCCAGATAACCGTAGTCGCACGCGACGGTGGCAACAGGAATGCGCTCGACAATGTCCATCTCAATCTTGTTCGGCAGCTGACGCCGGACGACGGCAGACTCGATGCGCAGATCGTGCAGCAGATTCGCCGTCATGGTATCCGTCTTGAGTTCAAAGAGCCGCTGACCGTATTGAATCCGTGCGATTTCGCAGAGTTCATCCGTATCCAGATGGACGTTGCCGCGCACGACAAGCTGCTGAAAGGTGAAGAGCGGCGAATAGATGAGGGCGGCGATCACAGCACTGGTACAAAGGAGGTAGAACGCCCCCTTTAGCACACGACGAGAACTCATCGGCGGTATCCTGCCATCGCGAGGATTCGGGCGCAGAGTTCGGGGAATTCAATGCCCATGGCACGTCCGGCATCCGGGACGAGGGAAACCTTCGTCATACCAGGCACGGAGTTGATCTCAATCGCATACGCCTCACCCGTCTTGCTGAGCACGATATCGACGCGTGCCAGCCCTGCACAGTCGCACGCCCTGTATGCACGGACGGCAATGTCCTGCACCATCGCCGTGCACTCTGCGGAGAGGTCTGCGGGTACAATGTGCTGCGAGGCCCCCGGGGTATATTTGCTCTCATAGTCATAGCGTCCCGATGTGGTTGTAATCTCAATGATCGGGAACGGCTCTGGCGCCGCCAGCGTTCCCCATACTACGACGGTCAGTTCCCGCCCGTCGATGAAGTCTTCCACAAGGATCTCGTCCCCATAGGAGAACGCCGCATCCATCGCAGACAGCAGCTCCTCGTCCTTCGTCACGATGTATACGCCAATGCTCGAGCCCTGCTCGGGCGCCTTGACCACAAGCGGCAGATCGAACGCCGTGCGAATGCGCTGTGCCGTATGCGCATCTCTCTCCCCTGCACGAATGGAAAGAAAACGCGGCGTTGGAATCCCCTCTGCACAAAAAATGCGCTTCGTCATCGTCTTGTCCATCGTGAGTGCGGCGGCGCGCACGCCCGATCCGGTGTAGGGAATACCAAGCATATCCAACATCCCTTGCAGAACGCCGTCCTCACCGTACTTCCCGTGCAGTGCATTAAATACAATGGCGGGGCGGAGCTTTTGAATCTCCTCGGCAAAGGTTTTTGGCTCCAGTTCCATGCCGACGGCAGGATAGTTTTTCGTGCGCAGAGCCTCAAGAATCGCCGCCCCCGAGTTACGCGATACTTCAGCCTCCGTGGAAGGTCCGCCCATGACGACGACGACGGGCTGCTCCCCCGCGCCGGCGGTTCCCGCCTTCAACTGTGCGACCAGTGCCTCACCGACCTCTAGAATGTTGCCCGCGCCCATCGTGATGACGAGATCCCCCGCTCGTACGTGCTGCGCGAGATAGCGTTCGAGATCGGCTCGTTCCGGCAGATAGACAGCATCCTGCCCCGTCTGTTTTGCGACCTCCTCCATCAGTGTCTCCCCACTGATGCCCGGGATCGGTGCCTCTCCTGCCGCATAGACATCGGTCAGGAGAAGCAGATCAGCATTTTTGAAGCACGATCCGAACTCCTCACGCAAAAGCTGCGTGCGCGAATAGCGATGCGGCTGAAAGACGCAGATGAGACGACCGGGGGTCGTCTGTCGTGCCGCCGCGAGCGTCACGGCAATCTCGGTTGGGTGATGGGCATAGTCGTCCACCACCCACACGCCGCGCTCCTTCCCCTTCGTCTGGAAGCGGCGCTTCGCTCCGTGGAAGCCTGCGAGTGCGTCCTGAATCTGGGTGAACTCCACCCCCGCAAGGCGTGCAACCGCAATGCAGGCAAGAGCATTGAGGACATTGTGCCGGCCGGGGATATTGAGGGAGATGCGCCCCAGCTCCGTACCGCGCTCAAAGACGGTAAAGGAGATGATGGAGCCATGCGTCTCGATGTCCGCCCCACGGTAGTCCGCATCTGCATCAATGGCGTATGAAATGACCCTGCGCGGTGTCTCGGCTGCAATCTGGCGCAGAATCTCATTTTCGAAGCAAAGAATGGCTGTGCCATCCTCGTCCACTTGATCGACGAACTGACGGAACGCCGCGATGATCTTTTCCATCGTGCCGTAGTGATCCATGTGATCGTCCTCGACGTTCGTCACGACGGCGACATGGGGATGCAGCTTGAGAAAGGAGCCGTCGCTCTCATCGGCCTCGGAGACGAGATATCGGCTGCTGCCAAGCTTCGCATTCGTACCGAGGTCGGGCACCTCTCCGCCGACGATGATGGTTGGGGAGATCCCCACGCGGTCAAGCGTGACACCGATCATGGACGTGGTCGTTGTCTTGCCGTGCGATCCCGCGACGGCAATGCCGTCGTATTCGTTGACAAGTGCGGCGTTGATATCCGAACGGTGCAGCTTTGGGATGCGCAGATCCCACGCGGCAATCACCTCCGGATTGTCGTATGGGATTGCCGTAGAGACGACAATGGCATCCGCACCTCGCACGTTCTCTGCGCGCTGCCCATCTGTCCATACACGCGCACCGAGGCGCACGAGTTCCTCGATGATGGACGATGAGCCCTGATCGGAGCCGGACACCTTGTATCCCAGCAGGAGAAGAATCTTTGCAAGAGGACTCATGCCCGCCCCGCCGATACCGACAAAATGAATGTTGTGAATCCCCTTCAAATCCTTGAGCATCGCTCTTACCCCTTCTATGTTCAACGGAGCACTGATCGGACCGATTTCATATCAGCGCTTCCTTACGATCCGCAGCGCAAGTGCTGCAATTTCCTCTGCCGCCTCCGGCTTTCCAAGCCGCTTCATCGCCGCCGCCATTGCCGTCCGCCGCGTGTCGTCCGCGAGCAGTCCGCGCAGAGAACGCTCAAGTACTGCGCCGCTGAGGTCGCTGTTGAGGATCACCTCTGCCGCTCCCGCAGCCTCTACCGCACGCGCATTTTTCTCCTGATGGTTCTCCGCCGCATACGGGTACGGGATGAGAATCGCGGGCACCCCCCGTGCCGCAAGTTCCGCCAGCCCCGTCGCGCCCGCGCGAAAGACGGCGACATCCGCCATCGCCATCGCCTCGGGCATATTGTAGAGATACGGCAAGACGCGCAGGTGCGGATGCTCCTCCAGATGCACCCCCGCACGGTGTATGCGTGCAAGCGTATCTGCGTATTCATCCGCCCCCGTCACCCAGAGGTACTGCACCGCCGTCTGCTCCGCTGCCCGCGCAATGACCTCGACCATGGCGCGGTTGATGGAGCGTGCGCCACGGCTGCCGCCCGAGACGAGCACGGTCTTTTGCGCCGGATCAAAGCCAAAGCTCCGAGCCCCCTCCTCACGCGTTGCGGTCAGCACCTCCGGGCGGATCGGATTGCCCGTCACATACGTTTTTTCTTTCGGGAAGACATTCCGTGCATCCTCCATGCCCACGGCGATTGCCGTCGCAAATTTTGCGAGAATGCGGTTGGTTACCCCCGCAAAGACGTTCTGTTCCTGCACAAGTGTCGGTACACCTGCCATGCTCGCCGCGAGGAGGATGGGACCTGCGACATAGCCGCCCGTCCCAATCGCCACGTCGGGCTGAAAGCCATGCACGATGCCGCGTGCACGCGCCACGGCGCGCAGCGCACGCCACGCGCGTCCGATGTTTTCGAGCGACAGCTTCCGCTGAAATCCTGCGAGATCCATCGCGACAAAGTCGATCCCCTCGCGCGGCACGATGTCCGCCTCAAGCCCCCTGCGCCCGCCGACATAGAGAATTCGCGCGGACGGCTCGCGCCGCTGGATCGCGCGGATGATCGTGAGCGCCGGATAGATATGCCCGCCGGTGCCGCCGCCGGATACGATGATGTTCATAACTCGTTCACGATCCTCTTGAAGTCACGCCCGCGCTCCTCATAGCCGCCATACATGTCAAAGCTGGCGCACGCGGGCGAAAGGAGAACCGTCTGACCTGCTGCTGCGAGATCGTGTGCCATGTGCACCGCCATTTCCATGTGATAGCCCGCACGATGGATATGCTCCGCTGCAATCCCAGCATCGAGTGCCGCCGCACCGAACCGCTCTGCTGCATCACCGATAAGGATCAGCTCGTCCACACGCGCGCATACGAGCGCCATAAACTCCGTGAGATCGGTCAGCTTGTCATCGCCCCCCGCAATGAGGATGATATGTCCGTCGAACGCCTCAAGTGCCTTGATCGCCGAATCCGTATTCGTCGCCTTCGAGTCGTTGTAGTAGCTCACACCGTTCAATATGCGAACGAATTCAATGCGGTGCTCCACGCCCTTGAACGCACGCAGGACGGGACGCATCTCCGCAGAAGTCACGCCGGCAAAGAACGCCATTGCCGATGCCGCAAGCGCATTCTCGATGTTGTGCCCGCCCGGAATGCCCAGCTCATCGACCGGAATGAGGACGTGCTCCTCCTCATTCCAACGAATGACAATCATGCCGTCTGCGCGCACAGTCGCCCCCTCGGCGAGTTCCTCGCGGCGGCCAAAGAAACAGACGCGCCCCTTCGCACGGTCGGCCATGCCGCGCGTATGCGGATCATCGTAGTTCAGCACGAGGAAGTCCTCTGCCGTCTGTGCGGCAAAGAGTTTCTCCTTCATCGCCTGATAGACCTCCATCGATCCATGACGCACGATGTGGTCGGGGGTCACGTTCAGCTCCGCAACAATGGCTGCATGAAAATGTGCGGTTGCCTCCATCTGGTAGCTGGAGATCTCCGCTGCAATCGCACCGTCCGCAGGGGTCGCCTCTGCCACGTCGATGAGCGGCACACCGATGTTGCCGCCAACGCCGACCGCAGGAAAATGCGCGCGCAAAAGCTCGCCGAGCAGCGTTGTGGTCGTCGTCTTGCCGTTCGTTCCTGTGATGGCATAGATGGGTGCACGCGCAATCTCACCCGCGAGTTCCACCTCCGTGGTGACGCGGATCCCGCGCGCACGCGCTGCCTGCACAAGCGGAATACGCTCAGGTACGGCGGGCGAGAGGACAATGAGATCTGTCCCCTCCAGCAGTTCTTCCCTTTGTGCGCCAAAGACGCAGGAGATTCCCTGCGTCCGTAAATCTTCAATATGCTGCTGTGTCAGCGGATCCTTTTCTGCGTCCGCCTCATCCTTTGCATCCGAAAGCGTCACGCGTGCGCCCGCCGCAGCGAGGTACTTCGACGCTGCAAACCCGCTGATGCCCGCCCCGATGACGAGCGCAGCCTGATTGTGATAGGACAATTCCCTGTGTCCCCCTTATTGGTAAAAGTATTTATGACATAAGTACGACAAATCCAGCGAGAAGCGCCCCCACTGCGCCGACCGCCCAGAACGTATAAACCACGCGCGTCTCGCTCCATCCACCAAGCTCAAAATGATGATGGATCGGGCTCATGCGAAAGATGCGCTTGCCGCACGTCTGAAACGAGATGACCTGCAGAATCACGGACAGTGCCTCACAGACGAAAACAAAGCCCACAATCGGCAGCAGCGCCTCTGTGTGTGAGAGGATCGCCACCGCCGCGAGTCCCCCGCCAAGCGCGAGCGATCCTGTATCTCCCATGAAGATACGCGCCGGATAATGATTATACCACAAAAACCCCACACATGCACCCATGATTGCCGTAGAGAAAACCATCAGGCTGCTGTCCGTGCCGTACATAATCAGGGCGTAGAAAAGTGCTGCCACGGCGACCGTCCCCGAGGCAAGCCCGTCGAGTCCGTCCGTCAGATTGACCGCATTCGATGTGCCGACAAGAACAAAGACGACGAGCACATAGTACAGCGCGCCAATATCGAGCATCTCACCCCAGATCGGCACCCATACGCTCGTATCATGCCCCAAGAGAGAACGCCCGATCAGGATGGTAACAAGGGCAATAAAGATCTGACCGAGCAGCTTCTGATAGGCGCGCAGTCCGAGATTGCGCTTTTTGACGACCTTGATGTAGTCGTCCGCAAAGCCGAGCAGAAAGTGCCCAAGAAAGATGAAGAGTGCGAGCAGTGTCGTCACCGTAAACGGTGCAAAGAGGAGTGTCGCCGCCGTCACGGCGAGCACGATCATCATGCCGCCCATCGTCGGTGTTCCACTCTTTTTCTGATGGCTCGCGGGTCCCTCCTCACGGATGCTCTGCCCGTATTTCAGACGGTGCAGAAACGGGAGGAAGTATACGCCGCTGAACAGCACGATGGCAAGCGATGTCACAAATGTCAGAAGAAAGCGCAGCTGCGGGGAAAGAAAATCTACGAGATGTTCCATCAGTGCCCCGCTTTCTCGCCCGTAATCTGCGCGATGATGTTCTCCATTTTCATGCCACGCGACCCCTTGAAGAGAACCGTATCGCCGTCCGCAAGCAGCTTCCTTAGCAGCTCTGCAGCCTCTGTATGCGTCTCAGCGTGATGTGCGACGCAGCCTGCGGACTTCGCCTCCTCGTACATCCAGTGTGCCTGTGCGCCATAGGTCACGAGCACATCAAAGCCCAGCTCCGCAACTCTTTTTCCGACGTCCCGATGCGCCGTCTCAGCTGCCGCACCGAGTTCGAGCATATCACCGAGCACGGCGATTTTGCGCCCCGCATAGAGCGCCGCTGTGGTCTCAAGCGCCGCGCGCATGGACGAGGGGCTCGCGTTGTAGGCATCATTGATGAAGCGCCACGCGCCGACCTCATGCACCTCATAGCGCATTTTCGTCGCCGTGAGATGCGAAAGCCCTGCCTGCATCTGCTGCGGTGTGAGTCCGAGCACAAAGCCCGCCGCAAGCGCCGCGAGTGCGTTGCTCACATTGTGCCTGCCCGCGAGCGGAATGCTGTAGTCGTGACGCTCATTTGCCCACGTCACCATGAACTGTGACCCTTCTGCACCACAGCGCAGTGCCTCGGCGCGAATATCCGCACCCGCGCGGATGCCGTAGGTCAGCACACGCACCCCCTCCGCCGTAAGAGCCCGCATCGCCGCCACGCGCGCATCATCCGCGTTGAGGATGACCGTCCCGCCCGCAGGAATCGCCTGCACGAGTTCCGCCTTTGCCTTTGCAATGTTCTCAATGGAGCCAAGCAGCTCCATATGTACCTCGCACACATTCGTTACAATACCGATCACGGGAGCCGCGACGGGCGCAAGTGCTGCAATCTGGCCGAGCCCGCGCATACCGATCTCCACCACAGCGGCGGTATCCTCCTCCGTGATGCCGAGCAGCGTCAGCGGCAGGCCGATCTCGTTGTTGTAGTTCGCCGCCGTGCGGCAGACCGCACCACGTCCCGAGAGAACAGCGGCGGTCAAATCCTTCGTCGTCGTCTTGCCATTCGAGCCCGTGATGGCAACAACAGGGATGTTAAATTTCATGCGCCACGCATGCGCGATTGCCTGATATGCGGCGAGGGGGTCGGGCACCGTGAGGACGGCTCCCTTCGCCTTCCCGAGAGCCGTCTTGACAGATGACGAAAGAGGCGCACTGACGAGAACCGCCGCCGCGCCCTTGTGAAGTGCATCCGCCGCAAAATCCGCGCCGTCGAAGTTCTCCCCGCGCAGCGCGATAAAGAGATCACCTGCCGCAATCTTGCGTGTATCCGTTGTGATATGAGGGATCGTTTCATTTCCGCGCAGTTTCCCACTGTATACCTCGGCACCCGTCGCCGCAAGCATCTCGCCCCACGTCATCATATCACAGCCCCCTGATTGCTTCGCGCGCCGTCTCACGATCGTCGAAATGAATTGTTCCGTCCTTTAAGATCTGATAGTTCTCATGCCCCTTGCCGAGGATGACGACCGTATCGCCCGCCACTGCCG
>ERZ773065.1095-NODE-1095-length-14141-cov-3.334872_pt1 | contig 14141 bp, 12 predicted proteins | sample MGYA00580623_ERZ773065 | MGnify/ENA primary metagenome ERZ773065 (study PRJEB29015, sample SAMEA2738017) | human oral metagenome | biome: human oral; feature: human-associated habitat; material: dental | place: China | collected 2047 ...
AGGCGTGAAGCAACGCGTCCTCGATCGCACCCACGATCACGTCGACGCTGATGCCGAGCTCGCTTTCGACGATGCGAAGCTCGTTCATCTGAATGTCCATCAGTCTTCCTCCTCCTCGATCGCGGACTGCGGAGCCCGGCTCATATCGATCTTGACGCGGCCGGAGACGACCTCAGCCATGGGCACGCTGCGTCGATTTCCCTCAACCTGGACGTTCAGCGTGTCCCCGGAGAGGCTCACGAGCCGGCCGACGACGCTCTTCCCGTCGACCGTGCGCAGCTCCACGAGGCGCCCTTGCGCCCTGGAAAAGTGGCGGGGTTCGCGCAGGGAGCGCTCGGCGCCGGGAGTCGAAACCTCCAGCGTGTACGCGCCCTGCACCAAATCGACGTCGTCGAGCCGCTGCGAGATGTCGCGCGAAACCTCGGTCAGCCGGTCGGAATCCACTCCCCCGGGCCCGGAGGGCAGGTCGACGACGACTTTGACGACGAGGTTCTTGCCGCCCCTGCCGATCTTCACCGCTTCCAGGTAAAGTCCGCGCGAGGCGACGACTTCGTCCAGTGCCGTGGAAATGCTCTCGGTCATCTCTGCGTTTTCCCGGCGTTCCTGGTGCGGACGGCGTGAATTGCGGGAGTCGCGACGTCCACCGGGATGAGTTCTACGTGACGGTGCCATGCCCCTAGCCTACCGATTCATCGCCCCCGAGCGAGTGAAGTGTGGGATCGCGCCCGTGGCAAAATTGGCTCATGACATCTCGTCGCTTAGTTTTCGGCCTTTCCGCTCTTCTGGCGGTGCTCATAATCGGCCTGCTCATCGCATCGGGCGTGCGCTTCGACAATCAGGACGTCGAACCGGCGCCCGCTTCGAGCCAGGAGCGCAAGCGTCAGGCGCTCGCTGAAAAGTCGACGCTCATCGCCGATGCGGCGAAGCGGCTGGCCGCCTCGTCGCCGAATTCGAACGTTTTTCCCCGTGTGGAAAGCGCCGCCTCCGCGTATGCCTCCGCGTTGGGAGGGGTGTGGAGGCCGTGGCCGAGCGGCGCGCCTTCGGGACGCACGAACCCGCCGGTTTCGACCTCGGCGCCGGCGAACGCGGATGCCTCCTTCCTTGCCCTCAAACTCGGCGAGCTCTCGCGAGAGGCCGTTGCGGCCGCCAATTCGGCCCCGGCTTCGCAACGCCAAACCTATCTTTCGGTCGCTCTCGACGCCCGTCTTCAGGCCGCGGGCGTGGCGACGCACGCCGGGGGCAAGGCCTCATGCGGCGACGTCGATCCGGTCGCCGCGGGCAAGGCGGCGGCGACCGAGGAAGCCCTTTCGGGCGTCGAGGCGGCCCGCCAATGGCTGGAGACGGACGTCGCCTCCCTTCCCGCGAATCAACGACAGGCGGGAATCTCCCGGATCGACTCGATCAAAGCCGCCCAGTCGGCGATGATGTCCTCCGGCGCCAAAGACAGGCGCCCGGCCGTCGTCGCCCTTCCCAAGCTCGCCGCGGGCGAGACCTTGAGGGGCGCCGCGCTGAAGAGAAGCTCAAGTGCGCTCGTGAGCGGCGCGGCGAAAGCCGACAAACCCAACGGGGAGGCGGCTGTCAGCTACGCCTGCTCTCTGTATGCCGCGCAAGAAGAACGCGACAGCGTGGGGACGCTCCTGAAGAAGTAGCGGACCAAACCGCCCGGGCGCGGCCTGGCGCCCGGGCGTCAGCTCTGCGCGGACAAGGCGGACCGGACGAGCTCGCCGACTCGCTCGCGAGCCTGCTCGACGGGCGCCTCGATCGTTTCTCCGGCCCGGTCTCGGATCTCTACGCGTCCCTCGGCCAGCCCGCGTCCGACGACGACGCCGAAGGGCACGCCCAGCAGCTCGTAGTCGGCGAACTTCACTCCGGCGCTGACCTTGCGGCGGTCGTCGAGCAGCACTTCGACTCCGTCGGCCTCCAAACCGGCGGCGATTTCCTCGGCGGCGGCGTAAAGGGCGTCGTCCTTTCCGGCGGCGACGATGTGAACGTGCGCGGGCGCCACGCTCGCCGGCCACATCAAGCCCCGCCCGTCGTGGTTCTCCTCGGCGAGCGCGGCCAGAACCCGGGTGATCCCGATTCCGTAGGATCCCATCGTCACGGTTCGGCTCTTTCCGTTCTCGTCGAGGACGGAAAGGCCGAGGGCCTTCGCATACTTGCGGCCCAGCTGGAATATGTGCCCGACCTCGATTCCCTTGGCGATCTCCAAGGGGCCCGAGCCGTCGGGCGCCTCGTCCCCGGCGCGCACCTCAGCCGCTTCGATTGAGCCGTCGGCCTCGAAATCACGCCCGTAGACCAAGCCGACCACGTGAACGTCCGGCTTGTTCGCCCCGGTCACCCAACGGGACCCCCTCGCGACGTGGGGATCAAGGAGGTAGCGCGGAGCAGGCGGCTCCGCCTCGGCCGGACGCGCCGACTGCGGCCCGACCGCTTGAGGCCCGATGTATCCGGGGACCAGCTCCGGATAGGCCTCGAGGTCTTCCGGCGTCGCAATCTCGACCTCTGCGGGGGCGAGCGCCGCCTCCACCCGCTTCATGTCGACGTCCCGGTCGCCCGGCAGCCCGATGACGATCACCTCGCGCCTGCCGTCGGGATGGACGGCCGCGACGACGACGTTCTTCAGGGTGTCCGCGGCCGTCCACAGCCCGTCGGGCTTCGGCGCCGCCTCGTTCACCGCGTCGACCAGCGTGGCGATCGTCGAGGCTCCGGGGGTGACTATCTCGACAGGCTGGCCGAAGGAGGACGAATCGACCTCGACCGGCGGGACTGTGGTGACCGCCTCGGTGTTGGCCGCGTACCCTCCGGCGGAGCGCACGAAGGCGTCCTCCCCGATTTCGCAGGGAAAGAGAAACTCCTCGCTTCGCGATCCCCCCATCGCACCGGAAACCGCCGAGCATATGACGAAGGGCAGGCCAAGCCGGGCGAAGATTCTCTGGTAGGCGGATCGCATAGCGGCGTAGGAGGCGTCCAACCCCGCTTCATCGACGTCGAAGGAGTAGGCGTCCTTCATCACGAACTCGCGGCTGCGGATGACCCCGGCCCTCGGGCGGGCCTCGTCGCGATACTTCGTTTGAATCTGGTAGAGCGAGAGCGGAAGGTCCTTGTACGAGGAGTACATGTCCTTGACCAGCAGGGTGAAAAGCTCTTCGTGCGTCGGCGCCAAGAGGTAGTCCGATTCCTTGCGGTCCTTGAGCTTGAACAGCGTGGGTCCGTAATCGCTCCACCGGCCCGAGGCCTCGTAGGGTTCGCGCGGCAAGAGCGCCGGGAAATGGACCTCTTGGCTGCCGGCCGCTTCCATCTCTTCGCGCACGATCCTCTCGATCTTTCTCAGCACCCGGAGGCCAAGCGGCAGCCACGTGTAGATTCCGGGGGCCGCGCGGCGGATGTACCCCGCCCGCACGAGAAGCCTGTGGCTGGCGACTTCGGCGTCGGCCGGATCTTCACGCAGCGTACGAACGAAAAGAGATGACATTCTAAGCACGGGTACAAGCATACCGGGCGGCCTGCCGAAGCCGTCGAATCCGACGGGCCGCGCACGTTTTTCGCCGCATCCGCTGCCTCGCCGCTCCCCCGTTTTCGCCGCGCCCCGGTGCGGCCGGCCGCGCACGGCATTCGGCAGCACCGTGCCTCGGGCCCCGCCCGCACGGCTATATGTATATCGTCGTCCATTCTCCGACGGCGTCGAAGCCCACCTTGCGGTAGACGGCGACGGCGGGCTCGTTGAAGTCGTTGACGTAGAGGGAGACGGTCGAAGCGACCTTTTCCCGAATGAGGGCGACGGAGGCGGCGATCCCCGACGTGGCAATGCCGCGCCCCCTCAGATCGGGCGGGACCCACACCCCTTGGATCTGCGCCACGCCGCCGGCCAAGGCGCCGACGTCGGCCTTGAAGACGACGCGCTCGCCCACGCCGTCGGCTGCGGGCGCCGTGCGAATGAACGTGTGGCCGCGCATGACGAGGCCTTCAGCTCGTCTCTCATAGGCGTTGCCAAAGGCGGTCGGGTCCTGCCCCACTTCCTCGATGTACATTGCCACGGAGGCCGGAAAGACGATGGGCATGTCTGAAAGCTCAGCCTGCCGGACAAGCGGATCCGGGGCCGTCTTGAGCCTTTCGCCCATGACCATCGAGTGCTGCCGCCTGCGAATTTCACGGGCCGGCCCCCATTGGCCCTCCACCCGTTCCCACAGGCCCATCACTTGGTCGCTGGGGCCCACCATCGACGTCGCCGACCGCCACTTCCCGAGCAGCTCTTCGGCGAGGAGGTCAAGGCCCGCGGCGTCGAAGCCGAGGGGAATGACGTTGCCCCAGTCCCACGCAAACCCCGTGAGCTCGTTGGCGGCGTCGAACAAGCCGATTCCCCTGTGGCCGGAAAGCCCCATGTCTTCCACGGCCACCCGCGCAAGGACCGCATCCACCGGTCTGCTTTCGAAGAAACGCAAGACTGCCTCCGCGTCGGAGGATCCGAGGGAGCGCATGCCGGGGCAGCGTTTGCGATTGAGCCAGGACACGTCGACCGCTCAGAACGCCTGAACCACGGGCTTGTCGCCTTCGGCGGCCTCGCCCATTTCCTCAGCCATCTCGTTGGCGTACTTCAGCAGGGTCTCGACGATCTGGTCTTCAGGGACCGTCTCAACCACCTTTCCGTGCACAAAGATCTGGCCCTTGCCGTTTCCCGAAGCGCAGCCGAGGTCGGCTTCGCGAGCCTCTCCGGGTCCGTTGACGACGCAGCCCATGACGGCCACCCGCAGCGGCGCCTTGACGTCTTTGAGCCCTTCCTCGACGGATTCGGCGAGCGTCCACACGTCCACCTGGGCTCGGCCGCACGAGGGGCAGGAGACGATCTCGAGCTTGCGCGGACGCAGTCCCATGAATTCAAGGAGCTTGGATCCGACCTTCACCTCTTCGACGGGAGGCGCCGAGAGGGAGACGCGGATCGTGTCGCCGATCCCCTGCGCCAGGAGCGTGCCGAAGGCCGCGGCGGATTTGATGGTTCCCTGGAAGGCGGGGCCCGCCTCGGTGACGCCGAGATGGAGGGGCCAGTCGCCTCGCTCGGCAAGCATCTGGTAGGCCCGCACCATCGTGACGACGTCGTGGTGCTTGACCGAAATCTTGAAGTCGCGGAAACCGCATTCCTCGAAGAGGGAGGCCTCCCAGACGGCGGATTCGACGAGCGCCTCCGGGGTGGCGGAGCCGTATTTTTTGAGCAGCCGCGGGTCGAGCGACCCAGCGTTGACGCCGATGCGAAGGGAGACGCCGCAGTCCGAGGCGGCCTTGCAGATGTCGGCGACCTTGTCGTCGAACTTCCTTATGTTTCCGGGGTTGACCCGAACGGCCCCGCATCCGGCCTCAATGGCGGCGAAAACGTACTTGGGCTGGAAGTGAATGTCCGCTATGACGGGGATTCTGGACTGCTGGGCGATGATCTTCAGCGCGGAGGCGTCTTTGTCCGTGGGGCACGCAACGCGGACGATGTCGCACCCGGCGGCCGTGAGCTCGGCGATCTGCTGGAGGGTCGCGCCGATGTCGTGGGTCTTCGTCGTGGTCATCGACTGCACTGAAATCGGGGCGTCGCCGCCGACGGCGACGCTCCCGACCTGGATCTGACGCGTGCGCTTCCTCGGGGAGAGGACATTGAGCTCGGGGCGCAGGCCCGGCATGCCAAGGTCAACAATCACGCGTCCAAGTATCCCACGTGAACCGCGACGATGTGATCTCGGGCCTGTCTGTGTGACGGGAGAATCAGCCGCTGCAATTTCACTCGCCGTGTGTGAAAGCCCGCGCCGGCTTGACGAAGGCCAGGCTCACGGCCGCCGCGAGCAGACTCAACCCTCCCGCGATGAGCGAAACGGAGACGAGGAAGAAGCTCACGCTCGTCGGCACACCGACGCTGTGCAAAATCGAGGGATGGTCCTCTGCGCCGTCGTTCTCATACATGCTCAGTCCGTAAAGGATCGCGCTTGCGTAGACGGCCGTCAAAAAAACGGCCGTCGGAGCCGGCATTGCGCGCGCGACGTCGTTCGAACGCTTCATTCGCGAATGCGTGACGATCCGCACGAGCAGAAGGCCGAAAAGCGCGATCGGGGAAAGGAACAGAAGGCCCAAGAAAAGCATCCAGCCTTTTTTGCACACGCCTCCGGGCATAAGCGTGATCGCCGCGACGACGCCGAGCATCATCAAGCCTTGGCGCCTGTAGACGAAGCGTCGAAGCCCGGACACGGCGGGGCCGCCTCCCTTTCTTTGCCTGCTCGGCGGGCCGGGCTGGCCTCGCACGGGCGTGGGCGATTCTCGGGCCCCGTCGGCTGTCGGCTCGCTCGTCAGGGCGGATGCGACCGCCGCAAGGAGCAAAACGACCATGACCGGGGCGGTGAGACGAAGAGCCGCGCCGCGGTCGAGTCCGCGCACGTGAAAAAGCCTTGTGCCGAAGGCTAGGCAGACAACGACGAAGGACGCGCAGGCGCAGTAGGCGACAAGACAGGCAGCCGTCGGCCTTCCCAAACCGAGAACCCCGATTCTGCGGGCTTTTATCACGCTTGCAATCCAGGCGGCCGTCTGCCCGATGAGCATGGTCAGGGCCATGGCTAGGACCATGTCGACGTCGGAGGAGTCCCCGGTTGCGCCGTACGCCGCGTAATACGAGGCGAGGCAAGCCAGAGGCACAACGAATGCCAAAAGGCCCTGCAGCCGATACAGGCCGTACATGCTGCCGAGCGTCGGCCGTTCCTCTCGGTCTGGAAGGCTCTCGCCCCCTCCCTCTTGAACGCTCCCGCCCTTTCCCTTTCGAACGGACTCGCCCCCGTCGCCGCGAATCTGCTCCCCTTCGACCTGGTTCATGTCTCCTCCAGCGTATTCTCAATTCCTCCAACCGCATTCGCGGCTTTTCCGGCCATTGCGATCTTTCCTTTGAAACCGGAGCTCCTTCGGCAGCGGGTTGGAGGCGATCGCCGCCACTGCGGTCATGGGCAGGAACGCTGCGCCTGCCAGAAAGGAGGGCAGCGCAACGTTTCTCTGCACTCCGCCTCGCGCTCGCAAGCATCCAGCGCCTACGAGGATATGAATGGACTTCCGTCGCCGTCAAGAGTTCCGCGCTCGGAAACCTTCCGGTCAACGAGAACAGACTTTTCCTTATCAGGCTTCTTCGGAGTGTCGCAAAACGACGTCGCCAGCGCCAAGAGCAGGGAGAAGACGCCGAAATAGACGCTGAAAACGGCCACGGACATCGAGGTTTCAAAAGAGAAGCCGATTCTGCGGAGGAAAGGCGGATGGCTTCCTTCCCCGCCGAATCCTCCCATGCTGAGCGCGTAGGCGAATACACAGAGATAGTAAGAGCACAGAAAGGTCGATACGACGTAGCCGAGTGCAAAGACGCCGCTGGAGATGGCGCGCACCATCGTCACAATGAAAATCAGCATTTGAGCAAGAAGCATCACGGGAAGAAACAAGCAAATCGCGATCATGTCGATCGCAACGTCGTTTCCTGACCATCTCGGCACCAGAATCGCCAAAAAAGGCGCAAAATAGATCATCGCAATTTGGAAGAAAAGCATGAACCGAACGAACCATCCCGGCGTTCGGGGCTCGGTGCGCGCGGCAACTCGTTTTGCAGCGATCGCCGACATCCTTCTTCCGCGTCCGCCCGTTCTTTTTGAGCGCAGACGGTTTGATCCGTTTTGGGTCTCTTTCTTGCGTTCTTTCTGCAGAAAAACGCCCAACAAATCGCCGAAGGCGTCGTCGGCTCGGTCGTCCATTTGCCCGCTCCCTCGTTTTCCTCGTTTTCATTTCCGCCGGGGACCTCCGGCTTTCATCTCGGCTCGGGCGTCTGCCCGGCGGGCCCGGACGAATCGGCAAAGTCACCGGTTTTCCATGTCCGAGGCGTCTCCCTGGCCCGTGTCTCTTTGGCCCGCGTCCCCTATGCCGGCGCGTCCCGTGTGCCCGCGCCCGGCCCTCAAAGCCCTTGGCCCGTCGGCAAGCGAAACCATCAGCGTCACAAGCAACATGACGGCGCCGCCCAGCATCGCAAGGTCGACGAGCGAAGCGCTGGTCCCGCTTGAGACTCCCATTCTCATGAGAAGCGAGGGGTACGTATCTACGTCGTCGGTCTCTGTGGCGGACAAAGTGTAGAGGAGGACGCAACCGCAGTAGGCCGCAAAGCAACAGAGAGTCGGCCTTCCGAGCGCCATAATGCCCGAGCGTCGGGCGTGAATCGCAGTTGCAATCAAAGTGATCAGCTGGCCGAAGAACATGGCGGGAGCGAAGACGACACCGGAAATGAGCATCGTGAACCCGCCCCGGTCGGCGCCGCCCGGCAAGAAGATGGCCGCCCAGGGCAAAAGGAGCAGGCATGGCCCCTGAAGCCAGAACACAATCGTCGCGACCACGCCGGCGCGTGCCTGCGGCATTGCTGCGATGGAATGCCCTTCCGCCGCTTCGGCGCGCAATTCTACATCCAGAGCCCCAGCGGAGTTCCCGCCGACGGCTGACTCGTCGTTCATCAAAATTCCTCCTCGCCGTTTCAACGCTTAATCGCCCGTCGCTGCGAACGCCCCGGATCTCGGGCCGTCCAAGATCCAAAGCCTTCGCCAAGCGACGTCGCTAAAGCACCCTCGCGCCCAGTGACGTCACGAACGCGGCGACGCCAAAAGCTCCGTCACCGTCAAAACTATCACCTAAGCAACGCCCTCGCCTGTGTTTTCGGGAAGACGACTCGGAGCCGGGCGGCGGCTGCGAGGTCTTCGGGCAGCGGCTCCAATCTGAGAGGCCGCTCTAAGCCGGACGGCGCGGACTCGGTTACAGAAGCTTGACCGGGTTGACGACGTCGGCCACGACGAGGACGACGGTCATGGCGATGAAGGCGATCGCGACGGCGTAGCTGAGAGGCATGAGACGCGCGGTGTCGATCGGGCCCGGGTCGGGGCGTCTGCGCCTTCGGGCGATCGATCGCCGCAGCCCCTCGAACGCGGCGCCGGCCAAATGCCCGCCGTCAAGGGGAAGGAGGGGGATGAGGTTGAAGATGAAGAGCGTCATGTTGAGCGAGCCGACCAGCAAGAGGAGATCGCCGAGGCGCGCCGGCCAGTCGTAGGACTTTGCCTGCACCGAGGCAATGTCCCCCGCCAGATCGGCGACGCCGACGATTCCAACGACGCCCGAAGCGGATCGCTCTTCCCCCGTCACAACGCTTCGGGCGGTTTGCCACAGGCCCACAGGAAGCCGGGCGAGCGCTTTGGCCGTCCCTCCCGCCTGCTCGAGGGCCATTCCGGGAACCCGCGTCAGGGAGTCGGACCGGCGTTCGTGCGTGGGAGAAATGCCCACGTAGGGCTTGATCTCGTAGACCGTTTCGCCCCCGGCGTCTTTGACGGCCTTCCCTGAGGCGTCGGTCTTCGGCCGTTTCGTCGCGATCGGAGTGATGCTCAGCGTCATCGTCGCGCCGCCGCGCCGGACGACGACGTCGGCCTTGTCGGTGCCGCCCTCGGCGATCGCCGCCTGGATCTCTTTCCAATCCTTGACGGCGCGTCCGCCCCAGGAGGTGATTTCGTCGCCCGCGCGCAGCCCCGCCTCAGCCGCCGGCGACTTGGGATCCGAAGCCGCGCACTCGGATTTCTGGGTCACGCACGGCACGACTTTCCCAACCGTCGATGTGGCTTTGGGAAGCCCGATCCCGCATACGACGATCGCCAGGCACGCGAAGCACAGCACGAGGTTCGTCAACGGCCCGCCAAACATGACGATGAGCTTCTTCGGAGCCGAAAGCCGCCAAAACGCCTGGGACTCTTCGCCCGGTCCGATTTCGGAGGCGCTTTCGCGGCGCGCCTCTTCGGCCAGCGTGAGCTTTCCCCGCCTGTTGAGCTCTTTGCGCCCGGGCCTGCCCGGCGGAATCATGCCCGCGATCTTCACAAATCCGCCCAGGGGCAGCGCCTTGATCCCGTATTCCGTTCCGCCGGCTTTCTTCGACCACAAGGTGGGGCCGAAGCCGATGAAGTACTGGGAAACCTTCACCCCAAACTTCTTGGCGGGGATCATATGGCCGAGTTCGTGGATTCCCACCGAAATCAGCAAGCCCAATACAAGGAAGAGGATTCCCAGGATTGACATCAAACTCCCATCGTCTCGCGGGCGCGGGCGCGGGCCCATCTGTCGGCCTCGAGCACGCTTTCGTAACTCGGCTCGTCGACTGCCTCGAAAGCCTCCAACACATCGGCGACGGTATCGACGACGGCTAGGTAGGCGATCCGCCCGCGCAGGAAGGCTTCGACGCATTCCTCGTTGGCGGCGTTGAAGACGGCGGGGTGCAGCGGCGATTGCGCAAGCGCGGCTCGCGCCAGGCAGATCGCGGGAAAGGTCTCGTCGTCAAGCGGCTCGAACGTCCACGCTGCCGGCTTGTCCCAGTCGTTCGCGGGGACGACGTCGGCAAGCCTCCGCGGCCAGGACAGGCCGAGCGAGATGGGAAGCCTCATGTCCGGCGGCGACGCCTGGGCGATCGTCGATCCGTCGCGGAATTCGACCATCGAGTGCACCACGGATTGGGGGTGGACGACGGGGAGGATGTCCTCGGGTGCGACGTCGAAAAGGTAGGCCGCCTCGATGAGCTCGAGCGCCTTGTTCATGAGAGTAGAGGAGTTGACGGTCACGACCGGCCCCATGTTCCACGTCGGATGGGCGAGCGCCTCCTCCGCGGTGACGCGGGCCAGTTCGGCTCTTGTCTTGCCTCGGAAAGGCCCGCCGGAAGCCGTCAGGACGATCCGCCGCACTTCCGTCGAACCGTCGACGACGGGGCTCGTCAGGCCTTTGCGATGCCGCCCGGACGAGAGGGCTTGAGCTATGGCCGAATGCTCCGAGTCCACGGGGACGATCTGGCCCGGCCGGACCGTCGCCTGCCCGACGAGGGGGCCTCCGACGACGAGGGACTCCTTGTTGGCCAGGGCCAGCGTCGCTCCCGACCGCAGCGCCGCGAGGGTGGGCGCCAGGCCGATCGAACCAGTGACGCCGTTGAGGACCACGTCGTCCTCCCCCGCCATGGAGGCTATCGCGGACATCGCCGACGGGCCGGAGACGATTTCCGGCAGCCGGCCGACGCCGAGACTGCGGGCCGGATCGGCGGCCTCGACGGAACCGGCGGTGAAAGGTTCGGCGTCCGCTCGCGCGGAGGACGAATCGTCGGCCGAGGGGCGTGCTGCACCGCACGCGTCGGACCAGCTTCCGGCGGAGGCATAGGCCGAAAGCGCCTTTGCGAGGGCTGCCTCCGCGGCCGGATCGGCGACCGCCACGGCCTTCGCGCCGAATTGCACGGCCTGGCGGGCCAGCAAATCGACGTTTCCTCCGCCCGCTCCGAGCGCGAGAATGCGGAAATCCTCCGGGTTCCGAGCGACGACGTCGAGCGCCTGCGTGCCGATGGATCCGGTGGACCCCAAAAGAACCACCCCGCGCTGCGAACCCGCCATCACTCGACCGACAGGAGAACGCTCGCGGCGCGTTCGAGGTAGACGTCGACGACCGACTCGTCGTAAGCGTGATTGTCCTTCGCGGAGCCGAAGACCGCTTCGCGCACCTCGCGCGCCGACAGATCGGTTTTTCCGTCGAAGTAGTCGGAGAGCCTGTCGATGAGTTCGTCGACCTCGATCTTCGAGTAGCCCCACCCGTCTGCCTCGCGGAATCTGCGGCCCACCGGGCGCAAAAGACGCGGGTAGAGGCTCTTGGCGTCCTGATATGTGGTGTTCAGCCAGGCTTTCTCGCCCCGGTCCGCAACGACCAAGGCCCTCCGCTTTTGGACGAAGGCGGCCTCCAGCCTGTCGAGCGCGTCGTCGATCTCAGCGGGCACGTATCCGCCGCGCGCCCTGCTGAAGGCGGCGTTTCGCACGGTGTTCTCGTCGAAAGCCGGAGTCAGCGGCCCGTTGTAGGCGTCCTTCGCCCTGCGGAGGAAATCATCGACTTCCTCGATGTCGTATCCCTTGTCGAAGATACCAACCGTGCGAAACGGTCTGTCCTTCATCGCAAAACCCCCTTCGGTCCGTCCGCCCCCGACCCGCGCCTGACGAGCTCGGCGGCCTCGGCGGCCTTGGCCGCCCTTGCAGAAGATCGCGTGACTTCAGCTGCCAACTGTCCGCAGGCGCCGTCAATGTCCGATCCGCGCGTGTCACGTATCGTCGTCGGGATGCCCGCGTCCAGCAAAGTCTGTACAAAAGTATTCTGGGCCTCTGGGGTGCTCGCAGTCCAAATGGAGCCGGGAGTCGGATTGAGGGGAATGGGGTTGACGTGCGCCCACCCCCGGCCGCGGCGGTTAAGCTCGTCGGCCAACAGCTGCGCGCGCCACTTGTGGTCGTTCATGTCCCGGATGAGGGCGTATTCGACGGAGACGCGGCGGCCCGTCTTGGCGAAATAGGAACGGGCGGCGTCGAGCAGTCGACCCACGTTGAATCGCGAGTTGATGGGAATCAGGGGGTCGCGAAGCTCGTCGTCGGGCGCGTGGAGGGAGATCGCCAACGTCACGGGCATGCCCTGCTCGGCGAGCTTCTCGATGAGCGGCGCCATTCCCACGGTTGAAACCGTGACGTTGCGGGCAGACAGGCCGAAGCCGGCGGGCGAAGGCTCAATGATCCGCCGGAGGGCTTTGAGCACCTGTTTCCAATTCGCAAGGGGCTCGCCCATGCCCATGAACACGACGTTGGTCAGGCGGCACGGTTCGCCGAGGTCGCCTCGCGCGGCGGCGAGCATCCCGCAGCGGACCTGTTCGACGATCTCCCCCGCGGACAGGTTGCGAGTGAGCCCTCCTTGGCCGGTTGCGCAAAACGGGCACGCCATCCCGCATCCGGCCTGGGAAGAAATGCACAAGGTTGCCCTGTCGGGGTATTTCATGAGCACCGTTTCGACCATTGCGCCGTCGAACATCCGCCAAAGCGATTTGATCGTGAGACCCCGGTCCGCGGTCAGGTCGCGGACTTTCGTCAGCAGCGGGGGAAAGAAAGTTGACACGAGGCCCTCGCGGCCCCGCGCGGGAAGGTCGGTCATGCGCTCAGGGTCGACGTCAAAATGCTCGAAGTAGTGTCTCGACAGCTGATCGGCCCGAAAAGCCGGAAAGCCTGCCTTTGCCGCTCTGTCTTTCCTTTCGGCGAGGTCGAGGTCTGCCAGGTGCTCGGGCGGCTTTCCCCTGCGCGCCTCCGCGAACGAGAGCAGCGGACGCGGCCCCGATTCGACGGCGGGCATGACTTGGCGGCCGCCGCGGCCAGGCGCGTTTTGGCTCGATTGAGCCTGGGATGGTGGTGGCGTCATAACTCGCCCATTCTCTCACGGTAGGCTCGCTCGTTCGCAACGGCCCGACTGTCGAATGAGGCACGTTGCGTAGAACGAATCAAGATTCTGTGCAGGCGGACGCAACGGAAAATTGCGCACCCTTCCGCCGGTGAGCGATGCTTGCGGAGGGCTGGCCGTCTGCCGTATGGGGATTACGTACTATATGGGGATTGAGTACTGTATGAGGTTGTTTCGTCAGCGTTTCCAACTCGCCGACGGTGAAGAGCATACCAGATTACGAGATCGTTACATTACCTGATCGTCGTATTGTTTCCCACAGGGGATTCGCTTGCCGAACCGCGGGAAGTGTGCCTTGCGGCGTATCGCAGACTTTTCGACAGCGGGCCCTGTCCGAACGCAAAACAAGTGCCCGGCGGCAATCAGAGACCTGCCAGCCCAAGGGGCATGGCGAGTCGACGGCGTCATCTCGCAAACGGCGCGGTCATCACCGCGTAACAGACCGGTGCCCACATGAGGATCGAGTCGATGCGGTCGAGCATTCCTCCGTGGCCGGGGAAGATGGATCCCATGTCTTTGACATCCAAATCGCGTTTGAGAAGCGACTCGGACAGGTCGCCGACGGTCGAGCAGAGCACGGCTGCGATCCCTACGAGCAAGGCGACCGGCCATGGGCGATCCAACGCCGAGCCGACCAGAGCTAAGGAGAGCGCGACGGCCGCAACGAGAGAGCCGGCAAAGCCTTCCCAGGATTTCTTGGGCGAGACGGAAGGGCTCATCGGATGGCGGCCCCACAGCACGCCGAAGGCCCAACCGCCTGTGTCGGAGAAGGCTGGCATGAGGATAAGCAGCGCCACCATCCACTCGGCTCGCGGAAGGCCGGCGAGCGCTACCGCGAAAGAGCC
>ERZ773065.1100-NODE-1100-length-14095-cov-3.450997_pt1 | contig 14095 bp, 19 predicted proteins | sample MGYA00580623_ERZ773065 | MGnify/ENA primary metagenome ERZ773065 (study PRJEB29015, sample SAMEA2738017) | human oral metagenome | biome: human oral; feature: human-associated habitat; material: dental | place: China | collected 2047 ...
TGTTTTTATACATATATAGTATCATATCATTCAATATATGTCAAGAAATAATGTTTAATAAAAAAATCCGCCAAATTTTAGCGGATAATAATATAAAACTCTATTTATTAGATAATATATAATAACATTACTTTTTAATTTTGTCAAGATATTTTTTAGTCCTTTAAAAGCGCAGGCCCAATCTCCGAAGCTCTGCCTTCTTTCAGAAGCATGATGTTTCCTTGAACAGTTTCTACATTGCCTAGGCTTTCAGGGGGCTTCACGCAGTAAATCTTTTTGCCATATTTTTCAGCAAATCTGACTGTGTGCATTGTTCCGGAATTAATTCCGCATTCTATCACTATGATTATGTCGCAAAGCGCGGCTAAAACTTTGTCCCTCTCAATGTACCTTTTCTTTTCCGCTCCGCTTTCATTTGGATATTCACTTAGAAGGCAGCCGTCGTTTCTGACTATTTCTTCAGCCAATGGACGATTTGAAGCAGGTGCAATGTTTTCTGTTCCGCAGGGAAGTATTGCAATGGTTGGTATTTTATTTTCAAGTGCATGTTTATGAGCAAACGTGTCGCATCCGATGGCAAGGCCCGAAACTATTGTACAGACAATTTTTTCTTTACTTATTGCCTTTATAATTTTTCTTATGGCTTCATTTCCATATTCAGTTGGATTTCTAGTTCCTATTATTCCAACATTCAGCCTTGACTTCAGCAGTTCCCTGTTACCCTTGCACCAAAGAAATAAAGGATAGTCAGCAACTTTTCTCATTTTTTTTGGATAGTCGCTATCTAAAACTGATACTGCATGAATATTTTTCTTTTGCAAATTTAACATTCTTTTTTCAATCTTTACGTACCTTTTTTCAAAATCTTTCACTTCTGCCAGCTCTTTTCCAAGACTGCCCGCAATATATGAAGCAAAAATGCTTTTTTTATTATATCCGTATGAAAGGCAGGTTTCAATAACATAATTTTTTTTCATTTCATTCTCCTGATATACACTTTTTTATATTAATATAGTATCATATTATATAAAACGTGTCAAACATTTTATTTGGAACCGTTAAAACATCTCAAAATCAAACTTAAATAAAAAAGTTGTTGACTTTTAATAAGGAAAATGGTATAATAGGTTATCAAAAAACGAAAGGGATGATAATATGTTCTCAATCATTACATTGAAACAGTTAAACAATACTTTGAATATATTCAAGAAAAATAAAATAGAAACTGAAGAGGCCTATGTAAATTACATAAAATTTTTAGTAAAAAGGGAAAAAGACATATTCAAGTTTTCAAATGGCAAAAAGAACTTTGAAGTGAAATTTAAAAATGGAAAAGTAACAGATTTTATGGTTGAAACTTCAAGACCTGGAACAGTCCGTGAAATCTCTCTTAATGGAAAATTCCTTGATGGAAAGGCTCTATGGGAAATAACTGAAATTATTGAAGGAATAAAAAGATTTTCATTTGAAGTAACATTCAGCGAAATTTCTACGGTTGACTTTGAAAATATAATAGGATTTATCGAAAATTAAAGGTAAATCCTTTATTTTTTGAAAATTTTGTTGACTTAAAGTGTTTTATGTGATACTATAAGTGTATAGAATTAAAAGGAGAAAAAAATAATGAAAAATGTTAATGCGTCAAGAATTAAGCGGCTCAGGGAAAGCAGGAATATTTCACAGGAAAAGCTGGCTGAAAAAATTGGCATTTCCAAAAGTGCCATAAGCATGTATGAGCAAGGCGGCAGAATTGCTCCAATGAAGATACAGGAAAAGATTGCAGACTTCTTTGGCGTGAGCCTTGACTACCTGTGGGGAAGGAAAACCGAAACAAAAGGATGTTCTGCTGAACTGACAAAGTGGCTGGAAGCGCAGCTTGCTTCAAAGGACAAGGAGCAGGTAAGAAAAATAAGAAATATAATAAATGAAGTTATAAAAAATATCTGAAAGGGGAAAATCCTATGAAAGAAATACTTAACAATCCATGGTTCTGGGGAACTGTATTTTTTGCGGGCCTGTCATTAATGATCTACGTGATTAATTTCATAAAAAGCACGGCAAGAAAGATTAAAAGACTCGCAGTGAGTGGAATTATGATGATAACAGGGCTGTATAATACAGCTGGAAGCTTTGTGAACAATTTCAAGGAAAAGCCTAAGAGTGTAAAGAAGATACACCGTTCCGCAAAGCATTACGAAGGAAATAAAAATCATAACAGATAAGGAGAAAACAATGGAAAACAAACTATGTGAAATGTTAAAAGAAATTATGAATGATGATGAACTTGATAAAAAAATAAAATATTCACAGAATAACAGATACAGGGAATTTTATGAAAACGGCTATGGAATTTCTATAATTCCTGATATTTCAAATCCTGGACTTTATGAAGTTGCAGTCATTAAAGGAAATGAACTGAACTGGGAACTTCTTGAGGATTTTGAAAATCCTGTAATGAATGACATCGAGTCAGGACTGACACTTGAGGAAGCGCACGAAATTGGAAAGAAAGTTTCTGAACTTGAAAGAAATATAAAAGTTACGGTTTTACCTAACGGCAGATATGACTATGATGAAGAAAGCGTTTATAAAAATTTTAATAAAGGACTTTTACGTAAAACTTGTATCTATGCAAGAGTTTCTACTCCAAAACAAAAAAAAGATTTAGAAAATCAGATTGAACTTTTAAAACAGTTCTGTTTTTCTGCCGGATATACTATTTCAGATATATATTCAGATATTGCAAGTGGAATAAGTTTTGAAAAAAGAAAAAATTTTTTCAAAATGTTAGATAAAATTATTGAAGGAAAAATTGAAAGAGTAGTCATAACTTACAAAGACAGATTAAGCAGAGTGGGATTTGAACTTTTTAAACACCTTTTCGAGAAATATCATTGCGAGATAGTGGTAATGTCAGAACAAGGTTCTAAGAAGTTGGACAGCAATGAAATTTTTGAAGAAATTGTAAGTTTGCTACACTGTTATTCAATGAAATTATACAGTAAAAGAAAAATAAGTAAAATTAAAGAAGTTGTCAGCGAGGAAGAATAATTATGAATGAAGTTGCAAGAACTGAAAGGCACGTTATAAAGAAAAATCATATTCTTTATTCAAAATTTGAGGAAATCACATTTGCTTCCAAAAATCTTTATAATCTTTCTAATTATTATATGCGTCAAGTTTTTATTATTTGTGATAAAATTAAAAATAATGTTCCTCTTAATAGCGAACAGTTAAATTTTTTAGAAGAAATAAATAATAAAGTTAATGATTATAATAAATTTAAAGAAAACAATTTAAAAATGAAATCAAAAGAAATTAAAAAACTGAATTTTTTTGATGCTGACAATAAAAGTATCAAATATGATTTTTTAAATTTTCTTATGAAAAATACTCTTGAATATAAAAGTTTATACGCTCAAACTTCACAGCAGTGTCTTAAACTTTTGGAAAAAAACTGGAAATCTTTTTTCAGCTCAATTAAAGACTGGAAAAAAAATCCGTCCAAGTATTCTGGAAAACCAAAACTGCCAAAATATCTTAAAAAGGATGGAAAAAATATTATTATATTGACAAATCAATTAGTTAAATATTGTAATAATCAATTAATTTTTCCAAGAAAAATTGACAGTTTTAAACTAAAAACTAAAATAAGTGGAAAATTTCAGCAAGTGAGAGTGCTGCCTAGAAATAATTTGTTTGTTATTGAAATTGTATATAGAAAGCAAGTGCCTGAATTTAAGAAGAATAATGGAAAATATGTTGGTGTTGATCTGGGAGTTAATAATCTTGCCGCATTGACTAATTCTGAAAATATTTCACCTGTTTTAATTTCTGGAAAAAAAGCTAAATCTATAAACCAGTATTATAACAAGAAATTATCATTTTTCAGGAAAGTTACGAAGCAGATGAATAATAAAGACTGGTCCAACAAAATGGGAAAAATAACCTTGAAAAGAAACAATATTATGAAAGACTGCTTCCACAAAGCAAGTAAAAGCATTGTTGATTATGCTTTAAGCTGTGGAGCAAATACTGTTGTAATAGGATATAATCAAGGCTGGAAAACAAATGTCAATATGGGAAAAAAAGTTAATCAGATGTTTGTTGGAATGCCTCACAAAACTCTAATTGAACAGATAAAATATAAATGCGAGGAACATGGAATTAATGTGGAATTGCCTGATGAACGTTACACATCTGGAACAAGCTTCTTGGATAATGAGAAACCTGTAAAAGAACTTTACAATAAAAAAAGAAGAGTTCGCAGAGGGCTTTTTAAATCAAATGCTGGAAAATTTATAAATGCAGATATAAATGCCAGTCTTCAAATAATCAAGAAAGTATCTTCGGATGCCTTCAGCGAAGGCCACGGAGTAGAGGATTACGGGTTCAATCCAGTCAAAGTAGTTCTATAAGAATGATTGACAAACAAAATTTTATTAATGTTTGATATTTTATTATATTAATTCAATAAAATTTTATACCTTAATGCTCAGGAAAATGAAAATTTTCCAATTGAAGTTGTTATTAATGGCTTACCTATAAATATGCACTCAACACTTGAAAATTTAGGAACTGTAATATATGCTGTTCAAGATTTCGCTACGGAAGGCGTAAATTTTAAATTTGATTTTATAAACGGAATTGCTGAAATTAGTATTCAAAACAGTTCAAAAAAAATACCGTTATTTTTAGACAGCAAATATACAGAAAATTCAGATCTGATGTTTTTGGAGTTTAAAGAAAATATAAAATCAAAAGGAAGAAAGCTTTGCAAAAATTAGAAATGAAGAATTTTTAAAAATTTTTGAAAATTAGTTAGTTAGGTCCGAAAGGGCCTTTTTTATTTTGAAAAAATAATTTTATTTCTGACAAAAAGTAGTTGACTTTAAAACCAAAATGTGTTAATATATATACAGATAAGAACAAAGATGATAAGGAGAAAAAATTATGAAAAACATTGAATTGATTAAAAAATGGAATGAGAAAAAAGGAAATAATTTTGGAATTAATTTGCCTTTGGATGAAGACAGCTACGTTGAAATAGGAAACGAAATCCTGATATTGAAAGAAATGAAATTATATTTCACAAACTTTGATAATGAGGAAAGTAAAACTGTTATTACTGGACTTCCAATAAATATGCATTCCACTTATGATAATTTGCAAACAGCAATAAGCATTGTAAAAGAATTTGTTGTTGAAGGCATAAGCTTAAATTTCGACTTCATAAATGGATTTGTAGAACTTACAGTTGAAGGTAATTCAGTTAGCATACCATTATTTTCTGACAGCATATATACACCTTGCGATTTATCAGCACGGATGTTTAAAGAACTTAAAGAAAATATAAATGAAAAAGGAATAGAACTTTGCGAAGAAAATGGAAATGAAGACCTTTTAATTTATTTTGAAGGTTGAATAATTAGGCCCAAAAGGGCCTTTAAAATTTAATTGTTTTTAAAAAAATATTTTAAAAAAGTAGTTGACAATAAAACTAAAATATGATACTATATATACGTAAAAAAACAAAGATGGGAGAGATGATTATGGGAGCATATTACGCTTATCAAATTACAAATGAGGAAAACAGAATTAGCTATTCAACTTTTAATCTGGAAAAGAAATTCCGACTGGAAAAATATTCTGTCGGAGGAATGAAATTTCTTGAAAGTTTTTACAGTGCCAATCCAATAACACAGGCATTATATTTAATTCTGAAAAATATAGGAAAGCCTGCCGTTGTAAGTACAGTCTGCGATTATGATTATGCTGAAGAGTTTAAAAATCAGATGAAGTGGAACAGCGGCTTTGAAAAAACGTCCTTTGACGTGAAGGAAATTGGAAAATTTTTAAGAGAGAAGCATAAACTGGAGAAAAAATACAATCTTATGCCAGCAGCAATGCTAGGCTTCATTGTCTGCGACAGCAAGAAGCAGTACATTGATCTGTACGAATTTTCAAAAGGCATGACAGTTTCGCCTTTGGCACTTTTAACAAGAAGCTCACAAGAAGCACAAGGCGGCGGAGATTTTGACATATCTGATGCTGACTGGAAGGAAACGCAGTACAGGAGAGAATTTGAGGAAAATCCAGATTTTGATAAAAAGCTGGTATCTTCATGGAAAGATCTGGAAGTGCAGTTTTATGACGATGATTATTCAAACCGTCCTGAAGAGCTTAAAACAAAGCTTAATGAATACGAAAACATATCCAAAAAAATCTTGCTAACAAAAAAATAAGTATTGTGGGAGCTCTGCTCCCTTTTTATTTAAAAAAAACAAACAACTTTTGCAGAGTGAATTATATTAAAAAATGGGAGAAATATTATGGAATACTTGAAAGAGGATTATCTCGGAGCGGTTGCCGCAAAAATAATTGTTGAAAACAAGGAAGAAATTGCAAAAATGATAGAAAACGGAAAAAATTCGGAAACTATGAGGGAATTTCTTGAGAACAGTCCTGAAAATACAAATGTTCTTGAAGAGTTCTACGGAAACTGTTTTGACAACGTCATGCAGGCGATTGTAACAATTTCCAAATATTACGGAATGGAAACTTACAGGCCCGAATTTCTTTTGGACAGTTCGGCACAATACATAAAGGAAAGCGCAATTAATATTGCATTCAATGAATTTTTCACGGAAGAAATTACTGCTAAAAAATTAAAGAACTTTATCAAGGAATTTTCGGATGACGAATACGACAGAATGATATTTATTAAATTTGTAAACGAATTATAAAAATAGACTGAGGGGCCTTGCACCCTTTTTTAATAATAAAAGCTGTGATTAAAGAATTTTTCATTAATTTTTACATAATATATTTTAAAAAGTAGTTGACATTAAAACAAAAATATGGTACTATATACATGTAAAAAAACAAAGATAAATGATAAGGAGAAAAAATATGAGCTACTTTATTCTAAATTCACTTACAATCAATGAAAAGAAAAACGAAGTATTCTTTAAAGGGGGACATAACAATACAGTCCCAAGAGAAAATTCCAGAATTGAACTTGAAGGAAAAAACTTCGGAGAAAAAATAAAATCCCTTGCATCTTATATCCTGTCAGGCCAAATACAAATGGGAAATTTAAGTAAAAATATGATAAAATATCAGTACGCCTTTATCAAGGCCATGGAAGAGCTTAATATGACACACCTTGTCCAGTATTGGGATGCTTCACCTGAAGAAAAGAAAAAAATTGAGGAAGAATTTTCAAAAACTTTCCTGAAATACTACAACGAAAAGGAAGGAAAAGAGAAATACGTCGTTGTGAACAACGATATAAGATGGCGTAAGATGATATTTCGTCTTTCAGCAAAATATCTTCCAAAGAAAAGATATTTCTCCTGGTACGACTTTGATCTGGAAAATGATGGCCGGGCAGCTTCAGAGAATGTTTTTGGATATAAGAAGGCAACAGTAATAAAAAGCATTTTAGGTGACAATCATCACCTCGAAAAATTAAGTGAGCTGTAAAAATATAAAGGAAGCTTCATTTCCTTTTTTGGATGAAATATCAGCTATAATTGATAAACTTTTTTAACAAAATCTAGCAAGAAAAAATAAATTTAAAATAGGCCTGCGGGCCTTTTTCTTAAAATAATTTTTATTTCAATTTAGAAAGTAGTTGACAATAAAACGATAATATGGTACTATATACACGTAAAAAACAAAGACGAATTATAAGGAGAGAAATTATGAGCTACTTTATTCTAAACTCAGTTACAATCAATGAAAAGAAAAACCAAGTATCTATTAAAGGCGGATATAACAACGTCGTCCCAAGAGAAAATTCCAAAGTTGAATTAAAGGGAGAAACTTTTAAAGATAAAATCAGAACTCTTGCGGAATATGCATTGTCAGGTGAAATAAAGATGGGAAATTTGAGCAAGAGTGTAATCAAATATCAGTACGCCTTTATCAAGGCCAAGGAAGAACTTAATATAGCACGTCTTTCTGAATACTGGAACGCCCTGCCTGAAAAAAGGGAAGAAATCGAAGAAAAATTTGCTGTTGCTTTTGTAAAATATTATAACGAAAAGGAAAATGAAAAGAAATATGCCGTTGTGAACAATAATATGAAACACCGAAAAATAGCATTTTGCCTTTCTGGAAAATATCTTCCTAAGGAAAGATGTTTCTCTTCATATCAATATGCGTATGAAGAAAATGAATGGAACTGTCCTGAAATTGCCTTTGAATATAAAAAGGCAACAGTAATAAGAAATATTTTAGGGAACAATCTTTATCATCTTGAAGAAGTTGGGGACTAATCCCCTGCTTCTGTTCTAAACTATATTTAAAATAATTAAAGGAGAAATAATTATGAAAAAATTTTTTAAAACAGACAAAGGGGAAATAAACCTTTCAGAAAAAGATGGAATTATTGAAATAACTATTGATAGCGGAAGCTTTATTAGAATTTCAAACACAAAAATTCCTTTATTTGTTTTTGAGAATGAAATTGAAAAACGCATTGAAGAAGCAAAGAAAGAATTGGGAAAAAGCAATGCAGAGCGTGTATTTACAAGTTTATCGCGTTTTTATCATAAAATTAAAGATGAAAAACATTTTGGCAAAGTTGAAAGCCGTCATGTAATCAAATTAGAAGAATATATAATTTTGGCTTCAAGAAAAAATGGTGAAAAAGTTGAATTGTCAATGGAAGAATTAAAAAAAGAAATTGCTGAAAGAAATAATGAAATTGAATATCTTGAAATAGAAGATAACTGTTATCCCATTACGAAAGAACTTTTAAACTTGTTTATTTCGACCAAATGTTCTGGAAAATATAGAAACCGTCATGAGCAATTTGTTCTTATATTAAAAGAAATTGAAGGCAATATTGAAGTTGAAAAAATAAAATGCAGAAATGCAGCACTTGGGGAAGAAGGGAATAAAGCATATTTTAATTGGAATTCTCAACTTTTTAAAATTCCATATATGGATTATTGGTTATGGGAAGATTATGAAAAAATCAGCAAATTTCTTGAACTTTTTGAAAATAATATAAAATTAGATGTAAAAGAAGATAAAGTTGAAATTAAAACAAAAAATTGTTTAGTAATAATCACTTCTGATTATAAAATATTTTTGAAAAGAGGAAAAGTGGAAACTGTTATCCTGAAAGGATTTGACAAGGAACTTGAATTAATTGAAGGAAAAAAATTTACATTAGGAAGTCATTTCAAATTTCGGATCCGCAGAACTTCGATCGACCTTGAATATTATGTAGGAACATGGTTTTTTTCTTCATCAACGCTTTATGATGTTGAGTATCTTGAAGATGAAAACGAGTTCCCTGACTCATCAAAATTAAAAAAAAGAATAACTGCTGAAAGCGTTAAAGAACTTGAGAAACTTGGAAATGAAGTGGAAAAATATTTTTTAAAGGAAGATGTGGAAAAATTCAAAAAAATGGCAAACGCTTTTCGTGAAAAATGGAATAAAGAACATCCTTGTGAAAAAATAGAAGAAGAAAAATAAATTAGGCCTTTGGACCTTTTTCTTTTTAAAATAATTTCCATTTTATTACAAAAAAGTAGTTGACTTTAGAACCGAATTGTGATATAATTACATCAGATAAAAACAAAGAAGGAGAATAAAAATGGAAAACAAAATTAAGCCTGAAGATTTAATCAACGAAAATGAAAGTATATTTTTAGGGAGATTGTGGAAAAAATACAAAGATATGCAAGATGGAGAGGAAGTTTGTCCACAGGAACTTGTAAACAGCTTTGTAGATGAAAAGGCAAAAAGCGAAGAGGAAGCCGCTGATATGAAAGATAGCCTCATGATGCTTCTAGGAAACAATTCTGACACTTTCTGGGGATGGGGCCACATCAATATTAGCCGTATGGCTTTTAAAGATATGATTGACGAACTTGAAGAAAATGGACTTTATACTGGAATGACGCTTGTTTAAGCGTCTTCCTAAAAAATGGAGGTAAAATAATGAAAAAAAACGAAACTAAATTGGTGAAATCAAAAAGATGTGATGATACAGAATACGAAATATTTGTGGATCGTAATTCTATAAAAATCTCAAAAACAGAAAATTCAAATCCTATCGACATTTACAGCATTGAAGCTTTTGGAAAAGTAAAGGATATTGAAAATGCCTATGAAATTGCTGAAAAATATATACTTGATCTTGAAAAAGATTTTGAAAATTATGCTGACATCTCAAAAGCATTTGCTTCAATCTGCGAATTTAAAATTGACTCCAATAGCTATTTTGGAGAAAAAAATGACTTCTTGGGAGAAGAAGCTCGAAAAATAATGGAAATGTTTAAAAATGAAACTGGAAATCAGATAAGATTAATATTTTCAACAGATGAAGGAAAAAACCATATTCTGATTGATAATAATTTAATTGAAATAATGATTAACCAGCACAGTTTGAAAATCGAAGACGGACACATTGAAATCCAAAGCTATCTTTATGAACTTCAAGATTTTGTGGAACAGTTGGAAAAAGTTGAAGATTTTTTCAGCGAAACCGTGAAATTGGCATTTAGCAAACTAAAGAAAATTAATGAATAATTAAAGGCTCGAAAGGGCCTTTTTGTTTTTTAAAAAATGTGATATAATTTATATTAATGTCGATAATGACATATATTGAAAACAGGATGTGATAAAAAATGAAAAAACTGAATTATGATTTTTCTTTTGAAGTTTTGGAAGAAATAAAGGAAAAATATAAAATTGATGAAGAAGAAATTGAAACTCTCTGTGAAGAAATTACCGAAAATTTGAACAAAAAGCTGGAAAAGATTGGATTTAAGTTTTGGGAGTTCGATTTCTTGCTGAAAGGGGAAAATAAAGAAGTAAAACTAACACTTATGGACAATGAAGGAGCTGTATTTATTTCAACTTCTGTTTCCTATAGTATTTTGAAAGAATTTAAGGACAATGCGATAAAAATTTTGTGTTCTATTTCGGACATAATTGCAAATTATTTCTCTTCAGGAACCATAAAATCTAATTTGGCTCTCAACTTTAATAAATTCAGGTTTGCATGTGAAATCTTGAAGGCAAGCAAGCGTGGACGAATTTTAAAACTTGGAAATACAGGGGAACTTGGAACGCTTGCAAAAGGAAATAATAAAGGCGATTTCCTTTTTGTACTTAGTGAAATTTATTCATATATGCCAAATATTGGATTGCTAAGGCAGCTTGTGAATGATGTTAATTTTTATCCTGAAAAACATTCAATAGTAATGAATGATGATATTTTTGGAAATTTATTCTTTGATGTTTCAGGAAGCAGTGAAAATTTGGATGTAAAAATAATACGTAAGGAAAAGCCAAAAGTTGAGAATGATTTGAAAAAGGAACTTGAATTTGTTTTAAAATTTTATCCAACAATTGAAGAAAAAATTTTAAATTTTGAATACCTTTCTGAAAATGTGCATATAAAATATAACAGGGACAAGGGACTTTCTGACCTTAAAATTTTGGATGGGCCTTCAAGGATTGTGATTTCTAACGAAGAATATAAGGATTTTTCAGGAAGTGATGAATTTATTTCAAAAATTATTCTTTTCCTGAACGAAATAAAAGTCAGCATCATAAAATATTTTGCTAATTTCCTTCTTGAAAATGATGAAGTGGAAGAAAATTTTGGGCGTCCGCTTTCAATTTCAGAAAATTCAGAAAATTTTTCAAATACTTTACTGGCTTCAATCATAATTTATGGATTAAAATATAAGAAAAAATTAATGTCATTTTCAAATATGAGCAGAATTGCTAAGATCCTTCCTGAAGAATTGAAATACAGTCCTGATGGAAAATACACCTGCATAAAGGATTATATTGTAATTCCGTCTGAAGAAAGTGAACTTGAAATTTTGAACATGAAAATTCAGGAAATGATTTTATTGGCTGAAGCTGACTGTGGCTTCATAGCTCTTTCAGAAGAACGTTATGTTGTAAATAATGCACTCTGCTTCACTTCCTTAAAATATAAGGACGGAAATTATGAATATGAAAGCTGGTTCGATGAAAACTTGAAAGAAAAGTTAAAAGCAATTCAAAAAATTTCAGAAATTCAGAAAGCGGATATAAAAGCGACTATAAAGAATAAATCCTATTTCTATTCCAAAGGAAAATTGCTGGATTACATTTGATTTTATAAAAATTCCAAAAAAATGTTGACATTTGAAAGAAAATGTAGTATAATTTTCTCGTAACAATGAATATAAACCTCCATTAAAAGTTTGTATTCAATATGTTTTTTTGAAAATAGAAAACATGACATGTTCGTAGTGCAACGAACAGGATAAACAAAAGAAATGCACTATATTTCCAAAATTATATTTTGGAAACGAAAAGCTCGACATAGACGTAGTGTGGCGTCTAGGATAAAATAAAAAAACACACCATATTTTCAAAATATAATTTCGGAAATGAAAGGATGATATGCTTGTAGCACAGCAAGCAGTATAATCGAAAGAAATGTGATATATTTTCAAAACATGTTTTTGAAAACGAAAGGATGATATGTTCGTAGTGCAGCGAACAGTATAATCAAAAGAAATGCGCTATATTTCCGAACCTAAAAAAATCCCTTTTGGGATTTTTTATTTTAGTAAAAAACGTTGACATTTAGATAAAAATATAATATAATTACATTGTTTTAGCATATAGCATAAAACTCCTAAAACTCTATTAATCCCTTTTGGGATTTTTTTATTTTAGTTACGTTCAAATAATTTGTTGACATATAACAATTTTTCAAAAAATGTTGACATTCTGATAAAAATATATTATAATTACATCGTTTTAACATAAAAATATCCATTAATCCCTTCAGGGATTTTTTTTATAAAAAAAAGGAAGTGAAAGAAATGTTAAAGGAAATAAAGAAATGGAAAAAGGAAAACAATAAAAAATATAAAAAACTTCAGGCAGTTTTTTCCTACAATTCAAACAGGATAGAAGGAAATTCCTTAGAACTTGCGCAAGTAAAAAAACTTGCTGAAGGTAAAACGCTAAAGTCAGAAGTTCCTGGAACTGCAATTGAGCTTGTAAAACATCTGAAACTTCAGGATGACATCAGGGAAGCGGAAAACCATTTCAGATGCTTTGACTATGTAATTGACACAATTGACAGTCCAATCTCTCACGAATGGCTTTTTGAACTTCACAGGCTTCTCCTTGAAGGAGTTTCCAAAGAAAAACTTGAATGGTACACAGTAGGGGGATATAAAACTGTGCAGAACTATGTAGGCGGAAGAACAACTGCAAAGCCTGAACATGTCCATTTGAAAATGACGGCGCTTATTGAAGGAATAAACGAAAGTAATATGGATCTTGAAAGCATAGTAAAATTTCATTGCGATTATGAACACATACATCCCTTCATAGACGGAAACGGACGTACAGGAAGGCTAATCATGTTCCGCCAGTGCCTAAAAAACAATATTAAACCATTTATTGTAGAATATTCAAGCAGAATGAACTATTACAAGGGCCTTTCTGATTATCCAGAAAATTTTGCTAAGCTGGTTAGATATTTTGAAAATCTTCAGGAAAAATTTCTAAAAACTAAGAAACCTGGAATATCTGACCTCGACAATAAAACTTGGAAAATTATCTATGAAGGAAGTAAAGAAAATGAATAGAAAACAGATTACTGAATATATCATTGAAAACTATAAGAATGACAGAATAAAGTTTGAATTTCAGGAAGATGTACTTGAAATAATTTCTGAAAATGGAAGAGAATACCTGAATATAGGCAAGCTCAAAAATAATAAGGAAATTGACTATGAAATAAAATTTTCAGTGCAGTCGCTTGAATATGGGATTGCGGAAGATGAAGATTTTCAGAAAATGTTCGCATTCAATGAAGATGAGGCGATAAAATATGTAAAAACTTTTTACCTTAAAGAAAATTCAGATGATTTTTATGTGGAAATTGACTGGGACAATATCGCTGACGGATATTTCGGACATGTTTCAACATTCATAAAAAGCAGGAAGCATAAGTTTGAAATGACTCTTCAGGATATTGAAGCTGGATTTGGCGAAGATCTTCTGAAATTTGTAAAATTGTCATCACAATAACCAAAATATA
>ERZ773065.1105-NODE-1105-length-14053-cov-2.692456_pt1 | contig 14053 bp, 8 predicted proteins | sample MGYA00580623_ERZ773065 | MGnify/ENA primary metagenome ERZ773065 (study PRJEB29015, sample SAMEA2738017) | human oral metagenome | biome: human oral; feature: human-associated habitat; material: dental | place: China | collected 2047 ...
GTCCATATACTCCGTCGGCGGCGTCACAATCTCCCGTCCGATGATTTTGCCGCCGTTTACGACGAACTCCCTGCACGGCGGGCGTGAGTCGAGCGGTACAAGCAGAATCGGACGCTGCGTTGCGGTGTTTTTCGCAGCAGTAGACAGCGTACGCCACTCGCCCGCAGGCGTCGGATGGAATACGAAGTGAAAGAGGAGGAGGGAGAGCGCGAGAAAGACAGTAGTAAAACCCAAATTTTGTTTCATGCGCCGCCCCTCCTCCTTTGATATGTTTAATCAGCAGTATTTTACTGTATTCTGTCATGCTCTGCAATCGAATCCGTCGAAAAGGTGCAGGGAAAATTGCACAATGTCGTGCATCATGTCTGCTAGAATATGAGCATAGATAAGGGCTTTGGAACGATGAGATCGGAGGTATGACCTATGACGACGATGAATCAACTGAAAGTCAATCTTCACATCACAGAGCGTTGTAATTTCAAATGCCGGTATTGTTTCGCACATTTCGAACACAAGGAAGATATGGGGCTCTGCGCGTGGAAGCGTGTGATCGACAATCTGAAGCAGAGCGGCATGGTGACGCAGATCAACTTTGCGGGCGGCGAGCCGGTTCTGTACAGTGACTTTGCAGAGATCTTTGACTATGCCTATGCGCAGGGCTTCGAACTGTCCGTCATTTCCAACGGCTCTATGCTCCTTGACAGCACCCGTCTGCCCGAGGGCTTCTTTCGTAAACTCACAACCCTCGGCATCTCCGTCGACAGCGTCGATCCGGAGACGCTGCGCGCACTTGGATGCTGTGACAGCCGTGGCAATGTCCTGACCAGGGAGCGGCTCGGACAGCTAATCTCTGTGGCAACAAATGAGAATCCCAATCTCATCATCAAGGTGAATACCGTTGTGACGAGCGTCAACGCCACAGAGTCACTGACTCATCTGGAAAAGGAGCTGCCGATCGCACGCTGGAAGTTCCTCAAGATGAAGCTCTTTGACGACGGGCGTCGTTGCAATAAGGAGCTTGCGATTGGCGAGGATGTGTTCCGCCGCTTCCTGCGTAGCAACGCGCGTATGCAGGGAGAGAGCGTACCGGAAAGCTCTCTCGCGAGATCCTATATCATCATTGACAATCATGGCGCGCTCATCGATAACGCAGAGGATAACTATAAGACGGTCGGCAGCCTGCTTTGTGAGGATTTTCGGACAGTGTTTTCCCGCTACGCATTCGATGAGGAGCTGTATGCAGATCGTTATGAAAAGGCAGGGTGAGGACCGCGCTTCCTCCCTTGCTCTTGCAGATGCACATAATTTTCGATAAAATGAAAGATAGTTTAGGAGGTGTGCATTTTCATGAGAAAGAACATTGCAATCAACTTTTTTAGTCCGGTGCGTATGGACAATGGGACGGATGTGGAGACGGGGTTGCCTTTTGCGCGTGTGACAGAAAGCCCGTTTATTCTGGAGGTAGGTGCAGATCCGTTCCCGGGATTCCAGACAAATGAAGCGCCTCTTGCGAATATGGTTGACCTGCTCGCACGGGATGAAGAGCAACTGCACCGCATCTACTGTCTCGTCACGCCGCAATGCCTCTCCAAAGAAATGGGCGGTGATGATCGTGGACTCGTGGTCATGGAGGACGGAGTGCGCAGTAGGTATTCAAGTCAATTTGACTTTTGGTGTGCGCGTATGAAGCGGCTGCGCCCTGTGCTACGTGATGCTGTGTTCATTCCGATCCTGCTCCGCTATCGTGAGGATACGTTGATCGAGGACATCGAGAGTCAGGTTGCATCTCTGACTGAGCGCATCAAAGCGGATGCGGGAGGATTCAGCGCATGGCGGGACTGTCATATCTATGCGGATATTACAGGCGGGGCGCGCTATGTTACCATGATGATGACATCGGTCATGCAGTTTTTGCAGTATGACGGGATGCGGGTCGAGAAGATGATCTATGCCGATTTCAAGACATTGTCGCTCGAGAACCGCATATTTGATGTGCATGGTACCATTGATGTCTACAAGCTGGTCGCGGGAGCAGACGCATTCGTTTCCTACGGTATTTCACGAACCATCGAAGAATATTTCGGCTATGATGCGGAGAAGGGGACGGCGGGCAAAGCGATTGGTGATGAGCTGAAGGGCGTACTCGCCGCCATGCACGCGTTTTCGGATGCCATTCAGATCTGCCAGACGGGGAGCATTCCGCGCGCGCTGTCCGCATTGAGCGCATCGCTGGAGCAGTTCATCAATTTGCCCGAGGAGGCGCGTACGGTCTATGACCGTATGTTTATGCAGCTCATCGACACGATCACCGAGGGCTACGGTGAATTGCTCGTGGAAACAGAGGATGAAGCGGAGCACTACGTACCGATTATCCGCTGGTGCATAGAGAAGGGGTTGCTCCAACAGGCAATGACACTTGCGACCGAGTGGCTTCCCGTGTGCTTTGTCCGGCAGGGAATCGTCCGCCCTGTACCGACGTATGCCTCCTGCGCGGAACGGGCCGTGGATCGGATGCACCCCGGCTGGATGCAGAACTTCATCATCAGGCCGGCGTTCTATTGGAACGCTGTTCAGGAGACGTGCATTGACACCTACCGCACCATGCTCACGGATGCACTGGAACATGGCATTGTTCCGGAGGGGGCGCCGTCGCTCGTCTCTGCCGTGCGCGGTGTGGGGCAGACGTTTTCGCAGCTGCGCAGCAATATGGCAGGGCTGCGGACACTACCCGCAGACATTCTGGAACTTTATGAGCACGTTTGTATGGAGCTTGAGAAAGGAAACAGCGGCTCGTCGTGGACGGTGCGCGGGCTTTTGCAGAACAACAACGCATGGCATCTGATCAAGTCGCAGATTTTGAAGAAAAAGAACAACCCTCTGATCTATCGGCTGCTCGGGATTGAGCAGTGTACCTTTCAGCAGGGCAACCCCAACGATATAGAGGCACGATGGGCAGCGTGGGAGGATACATGGACAAAGATGCTGGAGCGCATGGGGATTGTCCGGACAGACTGCGGCAGAGAAGCAATGCTGTCCTGTCTGCGCGCGTACTTCTACCTGCGTGAGCAGCGCAATCAGGTAAACCACGCGACCACAGAAAACATCATGCAGCGCGGAGCGATCGAGGGACTTTTGAACAATGTGCTTGCGGCACTGGATGCGGGGACATCAGATGTGCAGAGGGAGGAACGGTAACATGAAATCACATATCCTGCTGTGCTTTTTGAGCAACGTCAAACTTGATAAGAAGACCAAAGAAATTTCAGTTGCTCAGTATCAGAACATTGGGGAGAAAAAGGACTGCAAGACAACGAATGAATCTGCAGTTCGCTACCTGTTGTGCGGAGAAAATGCCGTTCGGGAAAGGTTGTCCAAGCTCTTTCTTGTACGCACCAAAATGGTTGCAGGTGAGATTGGCGGATACGAGGCACGCGAGGTGTGGGAGCGGACGCACTACGATTATTTCCTGCATCGGATTTCGGACATTGTGCCTGACGCGAAGGATATTGCGGAAACCATCGCGTTTGACGAGGACGAGCCGATTGAGGAGAATATGAACGTGCTCATCGACGTTGCCACTCGTGTGCGTGCGTATGCGCAGGAAGTCAGAAGCCGTGATTCCAATGCCGAGATCGTTCTCCACGTTGACTGTACAGGCGGAATGCGTAACGCCTCCATGATTCTCGTTGCACTCATGCGTCTCCTTGAGTACGAGCGCATCGAGATCGGCAAAGTGCTCTACTCCAATTACAATCAGCGTGATTCCTCAAAGAATCTGGTAGAGGAAGTCAAGCCGCTGTACTCGTTCTTTGATCTCGTTGCGGGTGCGGAGGAATTTGTTCATCACGGCGAGGTTACCGTGATGAAGAAGTTCTTTGAGAAAAAGGAACGGAGCGAACATCTGGATGCCCTGCTCAACGCCATGCAGAAGTTTGCCGAGGAACTGAAACTCTGTCACTACGGCGATCTGCGTGACGCGATTGGTGCGCTTCGGCATGCGATCGCCGCCTTTTCCTCTGCGCCCCCGTCCGACGTCTCTACGACAGAGAGACAGAACGACGAACTCATGCGTCAGATGCTCGGGCGCATTCAGGAGGACTATGCGCCCATTCTGAAGGAGGAACTCGACGACATCGCCCTCATTCGGTGGTGCATTTCTCATAATCTCCTTCAACAGGCAATGACGCTCTTTACCGAGCGTGTGCCGGAGCCATTGGTCAAATCAGAATTTTTGTGGATTCAACCCGCTTATCAAAAAGATTTTTCCAAAGAGCACAAGAAGGATTCGATGAAGCGGACGGAAGCTTTCTATCTTGTCAATATCTATCCGGAGTCCCGCAAAGATGTAGGACAACAGAAAGACACGCAGGACACGATGTTGGATCAAGCAAAACAGGTATGGAAGCAGCGTTTTCGAGAATTTCTGCAAAACCTTCTGACGAAGCCAAACCATGTAGAAGAACAAGACATTCGCCAATTGCTTGAAAATCCTTTGCCTAAATTCAACGAAATACGCTTAAGCAATGCAGACGAATTGGGCAGGATCCTCTTTTCTATTCATACGATGTGCAGAGCAGAGGCGGGAGAGGTCTCACCATTAAGAGCAGAGATGAAAAAATATCTCGACTACGTTCAAACATGGGTTGCAGATAAAAATGATCTACAAGAGGATATTTTAACGAAAGACGATCATGAGCTTGCGGTAACGGTCATCAACTTCATGAGGGAAAACATTGGTCAGTCAAGGTATTATCTTAGTGTAGAACGCATGCGTGGAGCAATCAGGATGGACGAGGGGCGACTCTGCTCGCGGAATCTGGAAGAGGCACGCCGTATCCTCACGCGGTACTTTGATATCAAGGATGAGCGGAATCATACGAGCCACGCCGGCAACAAGACAAAACGATTTGATTCTGCCGCGTTGGAAAAGCAGATGAGCATAGCACTTACTGAGATCGAAAATGCTTGTAAGGAAACACACACGGAACTCAATGCTTTTATCAACCACACAAATCACCCCTCCTCTCGATGGGAGGAGGGGCAGAGACAGGCGGCAGAGGCATATGGAACGATTGACGATTTGCCGTTTCCTGCCATCCCCGCCGATGGGACGGAGGAGGAAGTACGCCGCCTTGCGGAGGAGAATGCCGAAACGATTCTTGCACGTCACCCTTCGGCGGTACTCGTGCAGGGAGAGTTCAGCTATACCTTTGCGCTTGTTCGCATCTTGAAGGAGGCAGGAATCCCAACCCTCTCTGCGTGCAGTGAGCGTCATGTCACCGAGCGCACGGATGAAAACGGGGAAACGATACGCGAATCGCGCTTTTCGTTCTGCCGCTTCCGCGCCTATTGAGCAGATTTCTGCGGGGGATCGCCATATTCTTTTTGGTAGAGCTCCTGTGCCTTGCGGAGGCGGCGCACAATCTCATCACGGATGGAGGCCGGTTCAAGCACGGTGACATACGCGCCGAAGGAGAGAATACGCCGCAGGACATCCTCCTCCTCGAACGGACGGTAGAAAACGGTGAGATGATAGCGTCCGTCTTGTTCGATAAAGGCTTTCTTGTCAAACGAGGAAAACATTGTATAGGCGCGTTCCCGTGCATTGAACCGATTGCGAAATGCGATGGTGACGTGGGGACGATCCGGGCGATCGGTATCTGTACGGTGCGATGGCACGTACAGCCTCCATGCGTCTTCTGCTGCCGCAATATCCTCTTGTGACAGGAGTGTCATATCTGTATCACAGGCGGGGAACTGTTCTTCATGTATGCGGCAGATGGTATTGTCTTGAAGATTGCAGCACAGGAGATGATAGATTCCCGTAGATATATTCTGACCCAGCCGGAGGGGGACATGGCGCGCATCGTTCAGCCGGATGCCTTGACGGGTGCGAAGCGCGTACACAATGCGTTTCAGTGGCTCATAGAGGACGGCGTGATCCGAGAGATCCTTTCGGTTGAGCTGCCGCTTCCATGCGGCGAGATCGAACGTTTTTTGGTCAGCAAGCGCGGCAAGTAGCTTTTCCTTGAGTGCCGGTGCCAAGAAGACATCCGCCTCGGGCGCGTGCAGTACGGTTTTCAGCCAACGCAGCTCCAATGTGGTCGGCAGAACAGGAAGCGGTTTTTTCGGCGGCACAACGACCCAATCGGACCGCTTTAATTCATAGGCAGGATTTTGGACTTCCTGCATTGCCCTGTTCGACAGCGTAAAATCGAACGCTGCCATCAGATAGAGAGAAAAGAGAGCGGAATGGTCTTCTCCCCGATTGTTCGGCGCAGTTTTCAGAAGGTCTTGCAGTGTCGGCGGTGTCTTTGCATCGCACAGCGAATTATATGTTGCAACAAGCCAGCGAAAAACGGTGGAGTGGGCTTCTTGGAACATCGTGACGTGCGGGAGATTGTTCCTTTTGGAGGGCGGTGCTCCCGCTTTCCGTGCTGCGGTATCGGTTGTCTTCCTATCCTCTCGAATGATCATTTCTTCTTGTGCGCCATCTCCCTCGTACAGGGAAAGTGTCTCGGCGATATTGCGCCGCATCTCCTCATGCAGAAATGCTTTTGGCACCGGAAGAATTTCGATATGCGGGAGAAATGTCCGAAGAGTGGGCAGATATTTCTTTGGATCGCCGCAGACGAAGGAGCAGCAGACGGGATGCATACCTTCTGCGTCGACGGTGACGTCGGGCAGCTCTCTGCGGAGACGGTGCATGAGTGCCTCTTTTTCCTCAGCTAACTCCCAATGGAGGCACAGCCGGATTTCGTTGCCTTGTTCAGGAGCAATGGTTGGGGCAGGAGGGGCGCTCTCCGGGATAAAGGCATGCAAATCGCGAATCTCCTCGATGCGGAGCTTGTGCGGTGTCGGCTTTGTTTTGCACGGATCGGGAAAAAGCGCGAGAAGCTGCCGCCGTCCGTCTCCCTGCTCCTCCTCCACGACGGCAAGCGGATGCACCTTGATCCATGTATCTGTGTATCGGTCGCAATTTCGTGGCTTATGATGCCAACGAACGTGCAGTGAATGACCGGCCTCGATCGCGCAAAGAATCTGATAGACGACATCATCGTCAAGAATACGGCGTATGTCCATATTCGTAAAAAGGAAGGGCTGCCTCCTGTCCGCGTTGATGGAAAATCTGCGGCAGAGCGTATCTGCCAGAAAGTAGCCGGGAACACTCAGGAACGCCGTATTCTTGAAATAATCGACGGCAAAGAGGAGCACCTCCGCTTCTTCCCTTGACAGATCGGCAAAGGGATCGTCTGCCGGAGCATATCGTGCCGGCTTCCGGCCGCTGGTTTTTTTCACGAGACCGCATGCGGCAAGCTGTTGGAGATAGTTCGGGATGGCGCGTTCCTCCGGTGCGCTTGTCAAAGTGAGACCGGCGTAGACAGAGGCGCTCTCTGACAGTGGGATCTCAAGATCTCTTGCCGAGGTGCAGGTGCCTCTTTTCCTCGGCAAACTGTTTAAAATGCGGAGAAGATGGATATAGAAAAAAAACTCTCGCTCCGTTAAGCTTTTCAGGCAATAGGTCGCGGCAAGGAAATTTTCGTTTCCGTCATAGGAATCGCCGCGAAAAGCCGGACGCCTGTGACGCTTGTGTTGTGTCGGCTGATAGTGCTCCTCCGGAAGCACTGTTTCGCAAAGTGTCAGGAAGTTATGATAGGAACGCGGCTTGCAGCCGAGGAGGTGCAGCAAATCCTTTTTCGAGTAGCATCCATAGGAGGCAAGGCGAAATGCGCGGCGACGCAGTTCGTATGTATTGGGGAAGAAATTGTCTTTTGCGGCTGCTTTGCTGGTCGCCGCCAGGAATCGTTCACGCGCATCCATACCTTCATCCCTCTCTCGATGCATCCATATTCTTAGTTGTATCATTTCGCTATATCTCGTCATAACCCTTGTCATAGGAGGAAAATATGCTAGGTGTTCTGGTTCTTCGCCTGCGTGTGAAGGTAGGCGGTCACTATTCCATGTTTCCCGGGAAGCTGCTCCACGGCGCATTCTTTCACTGCCTTTCCACGTATGACCCCACGCTTGCCGCTGACCTTCACACGCGGAAGATCAAGCCCTTCACCATCGGTTTTTTTCGGCGTACAGGAAAAACGTGCCCTGCCATCCCCCGCGCACAGGAGCTGAACGAGCCGCGCTATGCGGCAGGGGAGGAAGTACTGCTGCGGTTGACCGTACTCGACGATGCGGCCCTTGAGGCGTTCCTCCGGATACCGTCTGCAACGGAACTTGTGGTTGGGAAGCTGACGTTCACCGTTGCGGAAATTCTTGCCGACGGGCGGGAGAATACAGGCATCGTTGAGACGGAGGAGCTGATTGCGGCGGCGTTTGCGATGGAGGATGTGACACGGCTTCAATTCTCCTTCCGTTCGCCGACCTCCTTTCATGCGGACGGATATGACTGCGTTGTTCCACGCCCTGCGCTCATCTTTGCCTCTCTCGCGGATAAGTGGACGTGGCAGGGGCTTCCCTTCGCCATGGACAAGGCGTACGTCCGTATGATCGCGGCAAAACTCATTCCGCTGGACTGGCGGGGGGCGGGCGTCAGGATTCGGCAGGGTGAGCGGAAAACAGTGCCGAGTTTCCTAGGGACATTTTCGTTCGGTATGCAGCGACTCTCTACAGAGGAGCGGGAAATCATTTTGCTGCTCGCGCAGTTTGCACCGTTTTGCGGAACGGGACGCCTGACCGCGCAAGGGATGGGGGAGACATATACGTTCTTTACAACAGGACGAGGGTAAGATCAAAAAAAGAAAAAAGGGGAAAGGATTAGAACCGTCGAAATAGAGAATATTCTATACTTGTGAGACAGAGGAGGCTGTGCTATGGAATATAAAAAATACAAAGCAATACTCTTTGACACACGCTCCATTCAGCGCTACATTTTCTCGGGTAACCGCCTCAAGACCAACATCGGCGCGTCCTATCTTGTCGATCGGGTCTTCGATGATGTGTTGCTGCCCGCCGTGCGTAAAGTCCTAGGGGCGGACGGGCTGGATGCTGATACATGGCGCGACAATCCGGAACCGCGCTGGGATGAGATGGAGACGGCGGCGCGTGTGGGCTACATCGGCGGGGGCAATGCGCTTCTCATCCTCCGTGCGGAGACGACGGCGGAGACAATGCGTGCCATCGTTACCGCATTCACGGAGCAGCTGCTCGTTCGGACGCCGGGGCTTCGTACGGGTGCGGCGATGGGGGATCTTGAGCTTGGTGCGGACGGCAGCTATGGCGGAAAGGATCTCACAGCTCTTGTCCATGCGCTGAAAGAATGGCAGAACACCGTATTCCCCTGTGTAAACCTTCCCTACACGGGGCTGACACTCGACTGCCGCGAGAGTGGTGAGACGGCGAATGCGTGGGATGAGAGCGAGCAACGCTTCTACTCGTGGGAAGTCGAGATGAAGCTGTGCGCCGACCGTAGGAGAGAAAAAGAAGCACCGGCTGAGGAAGAGCTCAGACAGAAGCTCCTCTCTGAGCAACAGACAGACTTCATGGAGGGGTATGCCTTCCCGATGGAGTTCTCCGAACTGGGACAGAAAACACCGAAGAATGACATCGCCGTCGTCCACATCGACGGCAACAACATGGGGCTCAAATTCCAGGCCTGCACGACGCTGACCCTGCGCAAGAATCTGTCGCGCGAGATTCGGAAAAAAACCATCGCAGCATTCAATGCACTCATCGAGGAAATCATTCTGTATATCGAAGTCGGCGTATATGATAACGAACTTCTCGTCCTCCATGATGAGGAGGGACGTCGCCTACTGCCCATCCGTCCGCTCGTTCTGGGCGGCGATGATATGACCTTTGTGTGCCCCGCAAAAGTTGCTGTATCATATGCGCGATCCATCATGAAGGAACTGAAGGAAAAGCACAGCATCGCCTCCTGTGCCGGGATCACCATCATGAATACGAACGATCCGTTCTTTCGCGGCTATCAGATGGCGGAGGAACTGTGCGGTGCGGCGAAACAGCGGATGCGTGAATATGCGGAGGAGCAGCGTGTGCGCGAATGCCCGGCGGAGAGTGACACAGAGTCCTGCTGGCTCGACTTCGCCATCCTGCATGGTGAGCAGGCATCGAGCCTTGCACAGTTCCGTGCACAGGAATATCTCGGTGCGTGCGGGGAAATGCACTTCGGTCCGTATCGCATCGATGCGGATGCGGCAGATGAGAAGAGTATCGACGCACTCCTCGCGGGCGTGCGGGGGATGCGCGACCTTCCAAGAAACAAGGTCAAGGAGCTGCGCCGCGTGCTTGCCTATCGGGAGCACGAACAGCGGCAGTTCATGGCGCAGCTGCGCTATCTGGATATGCATCTGCCGGATGTAGCTGCATGGAGAGCGTATGAGGACGACCTCTGGGCGGCGGGGCGGACACCGTACATCGACGCCATCGAACTCATGGATTATATCATTGTTGATGAGGAGGTGTGATCGTGGAGAACATACAGAACGCAATCCCGCCGGACGGGGGGAACGCGATCGACATGGATGCGCCGATCTGCATTGTCGTCCGGACGCGTTCGCCCCTGCACCTCGGCTCGGGACGCGCAGATATACACATCGATGCGGAGATTGTGCAGGATGATGTCGGGCTTCCGTATTTCCCCGCAAAACGGCTCAAGGGCCTTCTCTACGAGAGCGGTCTGGAAGTCGCCGAGATGGCGGCATTGTCGGGGCTGGATCTGATCGAGAAAACGCAGCTGGATGAACTCTTTCAGCGGGGGCGTTCGGGAGCGGTACAGATCGTCCTGGACAACCTGTATATGGAACACTATGATGTGCTTCACGCGGATCTCGCATATCTGCAGGAGAAATACCCCTCCGTATTCCGTCCCGTGTATGTACTGGACAGCTTTGCAAGCCTGCGCTGGCAGACGCGGATCAACCGTGAGACGGGCGTTGCCGAGGTGACCTCTCTCCGCAATATGCGCGTGATCGATCAGGGGATGACCTTCGCAGGGATGATTCGGCTCATCGGCGGAGGGCCTGCACATCTGAAGATCCTCGCACTTGCCGTACGCAACCTTTCCCAATGCGGAGGAAAGCGTACGCGTGGATTCGGACGGATTGACTGCACGCTGATGCAGAATGGAAAGAATATCCTCGCACCACTCGTTGCGGATGCGCTCAAGACAGCAGAGCGGAAAGGGGGAAACACGGATGCATGAGATCAAAGTCCGTATCGAAACGAAAGCACCGGTCATCCTCTCGGCACTCGGCCATACCTCTGTTATGACGGCAACGCAGGACTTCTTCAGCGGCTCTGTTCTGCGCGGCATCTTTGCGGGGCGGTACATCGAGGCGCGGGATCTTGGCAATATGGCGCACAGGGATTCGGAATTCATGCGGCTCTTTTACGGCGGGCTGCGTTTTGTTGATGCCTATCCCGTTGATCCCGAGACGGGAGCGCGTGCGATCGTATTGCCGTTCTCGGTGCAGCGCAGCAAAGACGAGCGGGAGATCAGAGACCTCCTGCAGAAGGGCACGGAACTCGCGCCCGGCTTCAAGGGAATGAAGGGCTTTGCTGCCGCAGCGGATGGGGTGCTCCGCCCCGTTAAGGTGCGAAAGAACATCACCCTCCACATGAGCCGTACCGACCTGAAGGATGACAGCGGGATGGAACGCCTCGCGGGAAAGAGCCGCAGCAGCGGCATCTACAACTACGAATCCATCGCGGCAGGACAGAGCTTCGAGGGTGTCATCTATGGAGCGGCAGAGCTGCTCGCGCAGCTCCGCGATGTGCTCGGGACGCAGTTCACCTGCTACGCGGGACGGTCAAAGTACACCCAGTACGGGCAATGCGAGGTCACGCTCACACAGCCGCAGGACATTCCTGAGGGGGCTGCACCGCAGGGCGAACGTCTCTGCATCCGTCTCGAGACACCTCTCCTCCCGCGCGCCGGTATCCCCGGCGATGCCGCGTCCATGCTCACAGAGATCGTCACAGCCCTCAACGAAAAGACGAGCGGCGGATTCTCCCTGTCCGAAGAGCAACGCAGCATCTTTGCAAAAGAAGCGGAGATCGACAACTTCGTCGGCACGTGGGGCATGAAGCGTCCGCGTGAGACAGGACTTGCCGCAGGTACCGTTTTTGCGCTCGAGAAGGCGGGCGGCTGGCAGGACGGCGATGCAGAGGCGCTACGCACCGTCCTCTATGAGGGCGTCGGACGCCGTCGCGCAGAGGGATTCGGTCAGTTGCGCCTGTGGGACGGCAGAGATATCCGCCGCGCGGAGAAGACGGAGCGCAGCGCCGTAAAGCCGCGTGAACTTGGCGCAGAGGCGAAGAAGATCGCAGCAGCAATCCTCACCGCGCACGTTGTCGAGCAGATCCGCGTGCTCGCCTCCATGGATGTCGAAACAGCGCGCATTTCGAGCGGTGCGCGGCACGCGCTCTCGCGTTTGGAGCAGGAGCTCGGCACGAGATCGGACAGGGCGATCAGCCGCATGCAGGAGTTTGCGGTCTCGATGCAGGGGAAAAAGACGCCCCTCGGAAAGATGATGACGGGCATTCGGGTGAACGGGATATCGCTGCTTGCTTACTTCCATGAGAAAAACATCGCAGACATGCCGTATTTCCTCAGAGGAAAGGAACTCCTGCGCAGCGAAGTGGGAGACATCGCAGACGAGCTTGGCATAGCGCATGGGATCGAGGGAATCCTGCGCGAAGATCAGGTGTTTTACGCATACTGGCACGCATTCTTCCGCTTTGCACGCAAGCGGGCGGGGCGGTCTGAGGAAGGAGGAACAGAGGCATGAGTACGAACGCGAATCCCGCACGAATCTTGAAACGTATCACGGTGAAGGGAAAACTCCGTCTCGAGACCCCCCTCCTCATCGGCGAGGGAGAGAGCGGGGAGGAGCGCGGCGATCGGGACATCCATGTGCTCCGCAGCAAGGATGGAACGCCGTTCATCCCCGGCACATCGCTTGCGGGCGCATTGCGCAGCCTCGTCGAGGAGGAGGCACCGCACGCTGCACAGCTCCTCTTTGGTACAGAGCATGATGCGAAGGGCGTCGACGAACAGCAGAGCGCCGTCTCCCTCTATGATGTCGAACTCAGCGGGGCGAAACTCGGCTTCCGAGACGGCGTCCGCATCGACGGCATCACGGGCACGACCATTCCGCATGGCAAATACGACTACGAGATCGTAGAGAGCGGAGCGACCGGCATATTCTACGCCGAGATCGTTCAGCGAGCCGTGCATGAGAGTGAGGAGCCGGCACTGCGGAGCGTACTCGCGCGACTGCGCGAGCGACTCATCAGCGGCTTCCACGTCGGCGCACTCACCACCAAGGGCTTTGGCAGAATGCGCCTTGAGGGCATGGCGGTGCACTGCTACGATTTTTCCAAACGAGAGGACGTCATAGCGTGGCTGAGACCCGAACGCGGCTGTGCATTGCAGCACGCGGTGACGCTCCCCGATGAGGATGCGCCGCACTCCGTCCATACCCCGCAGGACTTCATGATCGAGGCGGATTTCGCCCTCACGGGATCGCTCATCGTGCGCGACTACGAGGACGCAAATAAAATGGTGGAGGATAGCGACGAGAAGACCCCCGATGCCCTCATGAAGAAGAACGCGGCGGGGCAGTACATCATCCCCGGCACGAGCCTCAAGGGCGTGCTCCGTCACCGTGCAGAATACATCCTCCATGCGCTCGGCAAAGACCCGCATCCACTGGACGAGCTGATGGGAACCGTGAGTGGCGAGACGAAACGGCGCAGTCGCTTCATCGTCGAGGAGGCGGTCGTTGGGGGGAACACCCATCGGCAAATGCGCATCCGAGGCAATCGCTTCACAGGCGGCACCATCTCTGCGGCGCTCTTCTCGAGCATGCCTGTATGGCAGGAGACGCGTGGCGCGCGCGCCGTTACCCTGCGGTTCGGCGCACGCCGTGCGAGCGAATGGGAGGCGGGACTCTGCCTCCTCCTGCTCAAAGACCTCTGGCTCGGGCGCACGGCGATCGGCGGGGAGAAATCCATCGGGCGCGGCACCCTCGAGGGACTGTGCGCCTCCATTCACTACTGTGGACGGACATGGGAA
>ERZ773065.1109-NODE-1109-length-14026-cov-7.736669_pt1 | contig 14026 bp, 12 predicted proteins | sample MGYA00580623_ERZ773065 | MGnify/ENA primary metagenome ERZ773065 (study PRJEB29015, sample SAMEA2738017) | human oral metagenome | biome: human oral; feature: human-associated habitat; material: dental | place: China | collected 2047 ...
GGGTTGTTGAGTTCGTGTGCGATCCCTGCGGACAGTTCGCCGAGCATCGCGAATCGGGTTTTCTCCACGAGTTGCTCGCGCGTTGCCCGCAGGTCCTCGAGTGCCTTCTCCAAGGCTGTGCGTTGCGCTTCAAGATCGGCGGCGAGGAGGGCGTTCTCCAAGTGGAGGTCTTCGGCGCGCATAAGTCGGCGAGTAAGGGATTGGATGGCGAGGGCCGCCAGGGGCGCTGCGAGCGCGGGCTCTCTGAGCAGAGCGATCTCCAATTGTTCGTTCGTCAGGCGAACGACTCTCGCGGTCGAGGTCGTCACAGCTGTGAAGAACGCGTTTTCGCCGCGGGCCAGAGACACGAGACCGATCAACGGCCCGGATGTCGCATGGTGCGCGAGGACCTCTCCTCGCAACCCGTCACGGTGCAAGGACACGTCGCCAGCGAGAACGAGGTGAACTGCGCGCACGGGCTGACCCTGGACGGCAAGTTCTGTACCCGTAGGGATCACAAGTCGAGGACGATGCCCTAAGACCCGTTCAACACCTTCCAAAAGGAGGCGCACGACCTGTTCCTCCTTCAGGTCGAGGCCTTCAAGGATCGGACCTTGGATGGCGTTCGCAGGGGCTTCACCGATGAGTTCGAGGATCTCTTCTGGCGTGCGCCCCTCTCCTTTGAGGTGGTTGACCATCGCCGAATAGGACTGGCCGATGAGCAGTTCGACCGTCCAGGGGACCGACACGAGGGAGGCGAGCCGACCGGAGGTCGTTGAGCGTGCAAGATCGGAGTGGGTGGTTTCATCGGTGACGACGAGCCAATTCGTCGGCGCAAGAATCGGCCGCTCCTCAACGAGTTCGAGGGCGGCGTCAATGTCTTCAACCTCGGAGGTGACGAGCCCGAGGACGACATGGTCGTCGGCTTTGAGGGTCGAGTCGTAGTGGATGAGGTCCTCGGGTCCGTCGATCCGATCGAGGCACAGGTTCGGGAATGCGAGCGCCATGTCTTCGCTGAGCGCTCGGGCCAGGCCCCGCGAGTCGTCTCCCATCACGAGGATGTGGAGGCTGTGGCCGACCCGGTGTCCGCCGTGGCGCACGTCCGTCTTCTCCCACACGTCCTCGCGCCGATCCTCAGGGGGAGCGAGACCCCGTTCCTCGTTCATCTCAGATCACCCCGAGCGGACCCCAGGTGAGGGGTGCGACGAAGGAGAGGAGCAGGACACCGATGATGCCGACGATGACGCCGACGATGACCATTTCACGAGTCGGGGTCGTGCCCGTCGAGTAGGCGATCGCGTTCGGCGGGGTCGAGATCGGCAGGCACATGCCGAGTGAGCATCCCAGAGCGAGGACGATCGCGATTTCCGCGGCGGGAGTGGAAATTGTTGCGGCCAGGCCCATGCCCATGGGGACGAGGAGGTTCGCTGATGCGGAGTGGGAGATGACGTTCGAGGTCACCCAGCCGACGAGGGCGAGAACGAGGAGGAGGATGATTGTCGGGATCGCGCCCCATTGGATTGAGCCGAGGAGCCACTTGTCCAGGCCGGTCGCGCCGACGCCCGAACCGAGGGCGATGCCTCCGGCGACGAGCCAGAGGACCGGCCAGTCGAGGGCTCGCAGGTCGTCGCCGCTCATGACTTTCGTGAGCATGAGGACGACGACGGGAAGGAAGCCGACGATGTTCGCCGAAACCCCGTGGAGGGCTTCGGTCATCCACAGGAGGATCGTGACGAGTGCGGTCGCGTAGAAGATCTTCGCGTTGCGGCTCGTGTCGAACTTCGCGCTCGTGTCGATGCTGAAGACGGCGTCCTTGGGGATGTAGCGCCAAGCGATGAATCCCCAAGAGATCGCGAGGGTGATGAGCATGAGGGGTACGGCGGCGAGCATCCAGTCGAGGAAGGTGACGGAGATTCCGGCGCTTTGTAAAGCTCCGAGGGCGATCGCGTTGGGCGGAGTGCCGACGGGCGTGCCCATGCCGCCGACGTTCGCGGCGACGGGGATCGACAGGGCGATGCCGGTGCGTGCCCGACCTTCGGGCAGGCCCATGATGACGGGCATCATGACGGCGAACATGGTGGCGGTCGTCGCAGTGTTCGACATGAACATGCTCATGACAGCGGTGATGAGCATGACTCCCATGACCGTTGATCGGGGTTTGCCGAGGAAAGGGCGGAGCAGGACGGCGGACAGGGCCCGGTCGACCTTGTACTTCGCAGCACCATCGGCCACCATGAAGCCGCCGAGGAACAAGATGATGACCGGGTTCGCGAGGGCCCCGAAGAAGCTCGTGTACTTGGGGGCATCTTCAGCGACCTGGAGGATCGCATGGTCGGAAACGAAGAGGACTTCGAGGAAGATCACGAGGGTCGCGGTTGCGGCCAATGGGACCGCTTCGGTGACCCACAGGAGGATCGCGGCGATGAAGATTCCGAACATCCTCGAACCTTCGACTCCCAGGCCGGGGAGTTGGACGAAGAGGAAGATGATGATTGCGCCGAGTGCGCCGATCTGTCCGAAGAGTTTCACGGGGCTTGGCCCGTGCGGCTTCTTCTGACGAGTCGTCATGTTCTGCGCGGAGCGCGGGTTCACCTGAATGTGCGAACGTTTGGTGCGGGGCACTGGTCAAGACCTCGTTGTCTCTTCTGTCACTGACGCCCACCAGGGTATGTCACTCCTCACAGGCTTGGGGGCTTCTTCAACTTTCTCAGCCCACTTGGCGGCGAGGACGGCGCAGCTCTGCTTCATCTGCTAGGAGGGGCCGTGTGCTCCTGAGCGAGGATGTGCCGATCCTGGGTCGACCCGGCACACTGGGAGTATGGCGAAACGACGATCCCCCCTTGAGCCCGTGGAGATCGCGACCGCAGGCATCCTCTCAGGGTTGACGGTCGTCCTCGGGCTCCTCGGATCTGCGCTCCCCATCTTCACTCTTCTCTTCCAGGTCGCCGCCGCCATTCCGATCGCAATGATCAGCTCTCGTTTGCGTACGAGGGCGAGCCTCGCAGCCCTCATCGTTTCGATCCTCATGTCAACGGGCGTGGGGGGATTGCCGACGGCGTGGGCGGTGACGAAGACCGTCCTCGTCGGCTGGGTCGTCGGTTTTCTGCACCGCAAGGGTGCGGGCAGTTTTCTCGTGTTCCTCACGGCTTTCGGCATCGGGGTCGTGGGCGCCGCAATCACCTGGGGTGTGCTCAGCGTCCTCGAAGAGTCACGCACCCTCCTCCTCGACTCGACGCGCACCTCAATGAACGGCTACTTCACTGTGCTGGAGGGTGTGCCCGCGCTCGCGCCCTCAGTCGAATTGGCGCGCTCATGGGTGGAGCTCATGCTCGAATACTGGTGGACGTGGATCCCCGCATCCTCGGGCCTGTGGGTTTTCCTGCTCGCGCTCGCCGCGTATTGGCTTCTCACGAGGGTTTTGAGACGCATTGACATTGTTCGAGAATGGGATCCTCTCTTCGCGCCCAAAGGCTCAGTCTCCACGAGTCCGGCTTCACAGATCGCGCCCCTTCCTTTGAAGTTGGAGGGCGTGGGTTTCACCTATCCGGGCGCCGACGAAGCGGCCTTGACTGATCTTTCCGTGCGGATCGATGAGGGTTTCACTGTCGTCCTCGGGCCGAATGGCTCCGGGAAGTCGACTCTGGCGCTGGTGCTCGCAGGCGCAGAACCGAGTTCGGGAAGGGTGATTCGCCCGGGACGGGCAGGGCTTGGGGAGTTCGGCGGCACCGCCCTCGTCGCTCAAAGGAGTGAGTTGCAGTTCCTGGGCACCACTGTCGTTGAGGACATCTACTGGGGGATGAGTCCCGAAGAGCGCAGCTCTGTTGATCTTCCCGCGCTTCTTGCCAGGGTCGGCTTATCGGGATTGGAAGACTCGGAGACGCGTCGCCTTTCTGGTGGGCAATTGCAGCGTCTTGCTCTCGCGGGTGCTCTCGCAAGACGACCGAAGCTCCTCATCTCCGATGAGTCGACCGCGATGATCGACCCGGCCGGGCGGGTCCAGCTTTTGGGGATTCTTCGGGGATTGGCGGCTGAGGGGACCGCAGTCGTGCACATCACCCACGATCCGCTTGAGTCCGCTTGTGCCGAGCGTGTGATCCGTTTGGAAGGGGGACGAGTCGTTGAGGATTCCTCTGCGCCTGTTTCAGCCTCGTCCGTTCCTTCTGCGCCTCCGCACCCGTCAACGGATTCGCTTGCCTCTGTTGATTCACTTGTCTCTGCGGATTCGCTTCCTTCTGCGCCTCCGCTCCCATCAACAGATTCGCTTCCTTCTGCGCCTCCGCTCCCCTCAGCCTTTCCCCCTCCTTCTACGCCACTAGCAGCCTCAAGAACCGAGGCTGCGCGGGAGGCCTTAGTGCGAGGCGCAGATGCGCAAGCCACGGTAGATACCGATGCCATGGCAGATGTGCAGGCCGCAAAAGCTGCATTTCCCAGCGTTCCCCATCGTCCTCGTTTCCGAGCGCTTGCCTCTCAAGAGCCGACGCGCGCCTACACACAGGGTCACCGTGATCCTGCGAGAGTGGGCGATGCGAAAGAGCCCTCGCGCGCACACATGCCAGAGACTCAAGCACCTCCAAGCTTTCGCCTCAGCCCTCGTTCCCCCTCTGATCATGGGGAGGTCGAGCACCTGTGGGCGCGCGGCCTCGGACATGCCTACAACCCCGGCACGCCCTGGGAGCGCGAGGTCCTTTCCGAAGTTTCCTTCTTCGTCTCCCCCGGCCAATCGATCCTCATCACAGGCGAGAATGGTTCGGGCAAGTCGACCCTCGCGAGAATCCTCACCGGCCTGATGAGGCCATCTCGAGGCCGATGCACTCTCGGTTCACAGCCGGTGCACTTGCGCGTCGGCGAGGTCGCCTTGTCTCGCCAATTCGCCCGCCTCCAATTGCAACGCCCGAGCGTTGGCCTCGATATTCTCTCCGCCGCGGGCTTCGGCCCCTTGGTCGGCACGAGCCCTTCGGGGCGTCCTCATCGAGGCACAAGCGCGAGGAAAGGGACTTTCCTCAATCCTGAGGAAGCGGAGTATCTCCTCGCTTCAGCTCTCACGGAAGTCGGCCTCGATCCTTCTTTATCTTCGAAGAGCGTCGATGAGCTCTCCGGTGGACAACAGCGCAGGGTCGCCCTCGCGGGTCTTCTCGCTGCTTCCCCGAAGGTGATCGTCCTCGATGAGCCCATGGCCGGCCTGGACGCGGATTCTCGGGAAACTCTTGTGCGCGTGTTGGACCAGAGGAAAGCTCGGGGGCTTGGGATCGTCGTTATCTCGCACGACACCGAAGGTTTGGAAGCCCTGTGCGATCGCAGGTTTCACCTGGACAAGGGGGTTCTCTCATGAGCCGCGAGGAACCTCAAGAATCGCCTCTGAGTCGGATGGGAGGCCGCGTCGCCGGGGAAGGCCGATCCGAGGGCGAGAACGTCGGCTTTAGATTCCAGGTCGAGCCCAACATGGCCGAGGCCGGGGCTGGAAGCACCCAGGTCGGGCCCAACATGGCCGAGGCCGGGGCTGGAGGGGCCCAAGTCGCACCCAACAAGGCTCAGGCCGGGACCGAGGGAGGAGCGAGTGGGGGGAGCCGACCCACAAGGGCCAGGGACTTCGCAAAACGCCCGAAACCGAAGGAGCGGCGCCGAATCGGCTTCTTCATACCGCGCCTCCTGCCCTGGTCCTCACCCCTGTCGAGGGTCCAACCCGAAGTGTTGATCCTCGCGTGGACACTCCTCACCACCTTCGTGCTGGTGTGGCCGAAATGGCCGACCCTCGGGATCGTTGCGCTCCTCCTCCTGCTTGCCAGCATCTTCGGGCGCGTTCCCCTCTCGGCGGTCCCGATTCCACCCATATGGTTCTGGTCGGGGCTCATCGGCGGCATGATCGGCGCATCGATTGATGGTGGGATCCTCATCTTCGTTCGTCTCATTGCGCTCTCACTCGTGCTCCTATGGGGAAGCGCCCTGCTCTTGTGGACTTTTTCGACCGCGAGGATCGCTCAGGCACTTCGCCGCCTCATCTCACCTTTGCGGTTCGTGGGAGCTCCTGTCGATGAATGGGCGCGCATCATGGGGCTTGCGCTCACGGCGATGCCCGTCCTCGCCGAGCAGTCACAAGCAGTCGTTGACGCGGCGAAACTCCGCATGGGCGGTGAATGGACGCGCATGGGCTTTCGTTCTTCCCTCCGCCTTGGTGTTGACGTGACGACCGCGGTCCTTTCAGCGGCGTCTCGTTCTGCCCGCGACACCGGTAGAGCAATGTCGATGCGCGGAGGCCTTGATCCCCTACCCCAGGAGCCTGTGCGTCTGGGTCTCAATGACGGGGTCGCTGCCGTGCTGAGTGCCCTCGCACTCGCCGGGATCATCGCCGCCCACGTCCTCGTTGATCTTGGCGGCTCGTGAGCGCAGATCCGTCCGAAAACGCGTTCTCATTTGACGTGCTCACCTCCTCCCCCGTAACCTTTCAACGCACGCGCGAGTGGCGGAATAGGCAGACGCGCACGGTTCAGGTCCGTGTCCCAGTGATGGGGTGGGGGTTCAACTCCCCCCTCGCGCACCAGTTTTCCCGCAAGGTTCTGCGGGAAACTCAGTGTATTATGTGCGATGAAGCAGCAGCATTGAGATACTCATAAGAAGCCTTCCCGGTTGAACCTGTGGGTCGCCTTTTTCACATGGCCTGAGCCCACTCCCCTTTCCTTTACCTCGACTCTCCTTGGTACAGGCTTTCACCCACCTCACCCTCAATTCGCAATGATCTTTGTCCCCGAGGTCCCAAGTTCACACAGGCCTTCACCCGTCTCCAGCTCAGTTCACACTGGGCCTAGCCCGCATCATTCTTTGCTCGCACCGGTCTTATTCACCTCCGGTCTCTTTCCGGATCAGTCGCTCCCCAACACCACAATCTCGAGCTTTTCAACAGCGCATGGACTCAGTTCAAGCGATCCCTCACTCAAGACCCTCGAGAGAGCCTTTGGGATTCGTCGGTAATCTCTTTCAGCAAGCCCTACACGAGTCAAAGATTCCGCACCCGGCCTCGTTCATCGCATCACCCTCGGCGAGATCGGCGATAGGGAGTGCGCGAAAGCGAAGCAAGTGTGTCCTGATCGGCCCGTAGTGATGACGTGAGAGTCTCCCCCATGCTGTAGCGTTGACGCCGTAGTAACTCGGATTCATTGCGATACTCGCTCGTCGGTGTTTGCAGGAGCTTCGATCACTATCCCGGAACCCGACTTGGGCCGGAGAAACGCCCGAATGGGCCTGCAGATTGGAAACACCATGACTTCTGGTGTCGTGAAATGGTTCAACGACGAAAAGGGCTACGGCTTCATCACCCCCAGCGATGGCTCCGCCGACGTTTTCGCTCACTTCTCCAACATTGTTCAAGAATCTGGCCGCCGTACCCTCTTCGAGGGCGAGCAGGTCGAGTTCGACATCACTCAGGGCCCCAAGGGCCTTCAGGCGGAGAACATCCAGCGTCTCGCCTGAGTATCTCTTCCAGTTCTGATGCCGTCCGCGTCTGATTCGGCAAGGGCTCCAGGCTGCACGCGCCTGTGCTGACAAGCGTCAGATCCCATTGGCAGGCATGTGTGTCGATCAAGGTCCCTGTCAAACAGGCTCCGCGTCGACCAAGGCCCAGTGCCGACCAAGGCCTAGTCACATCGGCCTTTTGACGGCAGAAAACAGGATCACCATCCCCTCGCGCCGCGCGCCGAGGGGATTTTCCTCTTCGGAGCGGCGATTGCGACTCCATTCAGAGCGACGATTGCGACTCCATTCAGAGCGACGATTGCGACTCGCAAAGAGGTACCCAGGCACTCGGATCACGGTGCATCATGGGCCTCGAAACTCCAAAGCCGTAACGAGCCTCATCACAGGCTCGGATCAGTGAATGTGAGCATGTGAAATCAGGCGCAAAGATGGATAGGGAATTGGTGCTGCTGGTAACGTTATAACCGCTGATCCGAGGGGATGGAAACGTTTCCGGAATCGGGGATGCAACACTGACACACTGCTGTGCGGGGCACAGTCAGTGCTTCGCGCACTGACTCGAAAGAAGAACCCCATGAACAACATCGTGAAGTCTGAAATCGCCGTCGCCAGCTGGCAAGGCGAGGCGAACGCTGCGGGCGTCATCATCGCCGTTGTCCTCCTCGCCGTTCTCGGTGTTTTCGCCGCCGTCAACGCCTCCTCGACCATTTCGGCTGTCATCGCTGCTCTCGTTGGCCTCACCGCTGTTCTCTTCGCTCCCGCCGCTTACGCGATTCGCAACGAGAAGAACTGAACCGATAATCCGGGGCGCGCCACGCAGCGCGCCCCCGCATGACGAGCGCGACGCCTGTGACGTCGCGCTTTTTCTTTTGCCTTTTCACCCCATGACATCCACCCCATTTGCGCCCAAAACGTCGATCCTGTACATACATTTCTGCCGCTAACTCCATTGCGGGCCTTCGCTCTGCCATTTTTCTCCTATCGACGTGGAACCCGTGCCGCCCTCATCCTCCTTCAGGTCTCAGCCCCGAAATTGGAACAGGAGAATCCTCAAGCAAGACATCGGAAGAGAAGACTCCTCAATCGACACAGTCGATCCGACTCTCTCCACACAAGCCAAAACTCCGATGGGGATAGCCTCATCAGTGGAGGGGTTGACGAATTGTGGAGGGGATATAACCCCTCCACTTGTCGTCACAGCCTCCACTCAGCACCACAGCCCCCGCCGCACGCCAAGCCTCACGCCCCTCCTACCCCTCAGCGGATCGGCACACGCAGAGGCGCGCGACGCTCAGTCTTGTCGCGTATTGTGCGGCTCTTCGCGACCGCTGTAGTTGACGAAACGCGAGAGGTGACCCTGGAAGAGGGTGCGGATTACTGCAGTCTCACCATTACGGTGCTTCGCGACAATGATGTCGCCTTCTCCTGGACGGTCTTCCTTGTCGTAATAATCGGGACGATGCAGCAGCATAATGATGTCCGCATCCTGCTCCAGCGAACCAGATTCACGCAGGTCAGACATCATCGGCTTGCGGTCATTGCGCGACTCGGAGTTTCGGTTGAGCTGCGCGACGGCAACCACCGGAACTCCAATATCCTTCGCGAGGAGTTTGAGATTACGCGACATGGCTGAGACTTCCTGCTGACGAGACTCGACCTGTCGGCCGCTCGTCATGAGCTGCAGGTAGTCGATCACCACGAGGCCGAGGTTGTGCTGCTGCTTGAGCTGTCGACACTTCGCACGAATCTCCGTAATCGTCATATTCGGTGAATCGTCGATATACAAGGGGGCGTCGGAGACTCTCTCCATCGTTCTGGCGACACGCTTCCAGTCGGTGTCATTCATCGAGCCCGCCTGCATCTTGGACAGGAACACTCCTGATTCTGCAGCGAGCATTCGCATCGCAATCTCCTGCTGACTCATCTCAAGGGAGAAGACCAGGGATGTGATCCCATGCTTGATCGAGGCCGATCGGCAAAAGTCGAGGGCGAGAGTGGACTTGCCCATAGCGGGTCTGGCGGCAACGATAATCATCTGACCGCCGCGAAGCCCTTGTGTCAGGTCATCAAGCTCCTTGAATCCCGTGGGAACACCTTGCAGCTTGCCTTTGGACTTCTCAATGTCTTCAAGGTGTTCGAGCAGCTCATGAGTCATAGAGCCTACGGCGACGTAGTCCCTTGCGGTGCGTTCCGAAGAGACCGCATAAATCTCGGACTGCGCCTGTTCGACGATCTCTTCGACCTCGCCACCGGCCTCGGCGTAACCGAGTTGGACGATGCGCGTGCCCGCAGTGACAAGGCGACGCATGATCGCGCGCTCACGAACGATGCGCGCGTAGTAACCAGCGTTCGCCGCAGTCGGCACCGAAGCGATGAGGGTATGCAAGTAGGGGGCGCCACCGACCCTGGACAAAGTGCCTTCGCGCTGCAGATACCCTGCAACAGTGATCGCGTCGGCGGGTTCGTTTTGACCGAAGAGGTCCACGATCGCATCGAAGATGATCTCGTGATTCGGCATGTAGAAGTCGGAACCGCGAATCTCCTCTGTGACAGTAACGATCGCATCAGTGGTGAGCATCATCGATCCGAGGACCGACATTTCCGCGTCGATGTCCTGTGGTGGTGTGCGATCAAAATCTTCCGCCACGATGATCCTCTCTACAGTCGACGCACGCGAGAATGCGGCTCACCACCTTGAGGCAAGGGGCGTGGCTTGAGCGCCTTTCCTCACTGCGAGTCCGCGTCAGACCCTGAATCCATGGTCACGCGCACACGCGAGGGTATCGTCTCGACGCGAGAACTCCCACTCTCGATCTGAACTCGAATGGGGATAACCTGGGGATGGCGTGTGGATAACATGGCGCGTCGTCCACATCCCCTGTGGACGCTCGGTGTGTGTTGCGCTGCGTCCGTGAAAACCCCTCGGACTTTTCACGGCAGATTCATGCCATTCCCCCGATGACAGACTTGTCCACAAGTGTGTACACAGATTGTGGATTGAAATTGGAGGCCACATTCGTGGACGGAACCGATAGCCCATCCCCTAACTCTCAAGTGAAGCTTGAAGCTTTGCTTCCTGCTCCTGAGAGCACCTCCAACACACAAGCTAAACCTGGGTTGACCAGGAAAATTCTCACACTGGCGGTCCCAGCTCTCGGTGCACTCGTCGCCGAACCTCTCTTCACTCTCATCGACTCCGCGATGATCGGCCACCTGGGAACAGCCTCACTCGCAGGCCTGTCCCTCGCCTCCCAGATCCTCCAAACTCTCACCATCCTGTTCATCTTCCTCGCGTATTCCACAACCTCGCTCACAGCTCGAGCACTCGGCGCCAAGGACCGGCGAGGCGCGATCCGCGCCGGAATCGACGCCTCCTGGCTCGCCGCACTGCTCGGCCTCATCGTCGCCGTCCTTCTCGCCGCACTCGCCCCCGCCCTCGTCAAACTCATGACGACAGATTCTTCCGTCGCGCACGAGGCCGTCGCCTATCTGCGGGCGAGCGCACCTGGCCTGATCGGCATGCTGATCGGCTATTCGACTGTCGGGACACTGCGCGGACTGCAAGACACCCGCACTCCCCTGCTCATCACCGGCATCGGCGCCATCCTCAACATTGGGCTCAACGCCGTCTTGATGTTCGGCCTCGGCCTCGGCGTCATCGGTTCCGGCTTGGGCACGTCAATCGTTCAACTCCTCATGGCGGCCGTGTACCTGTCGATCCTTAGGCGTGAGGCCGTATCGGTCGGCGCACCCCTGCGTCCGAGCGGCAGCGGCATCGCGCGTTCCGCGCTCGACGGTGCGCCTCTGATCGTGCGCGGCTTGGCACTACGCCTCGCAGGCCTTGCAACGATCTGGTCGGCATCGCAGCTCGGATCTGAGGCTCTTGCGGGTTATCAGATTGTTCTGGCCATCTGGACTCTCATCTGCTTCGTCTTGGATGCGCTGGCGATCGCCGCCCAGTCAATGGTGGGCCTCGCCCTCGGGCGCGGGAAGCTCAACGAACTCCGGGAGCTCTTGAGGATCCTGACGATCTGGGGTGCGGGAGCCGGGGTCGTACTCGGCATTGTCATCACTGTTCTTTCGCCGTGGATCCCCTTCCTCTTCGACGCGAGTTCCTCGGTAAGCCCGATCGCGAGATGGGGACTCATCGCCTGCTGCGTCGGCATGCCTTTGGGGGGCGTCGTCTTCACGCTCGATGGTGTGCTTCTCGGCGCTGGCGACAACCGCTATTTCGCGGTCGCAGGAATCGGGCAGCTTCTCGTGTTCTTGCCGGTTCTCGGGCTCATTGAGCTGTGGCGCCTCGAAGGTGCGGGCAGTATCGAAGTGGTCGCGGCAGCATGGGGCGCGTACGCCCTGGTCTACATGGGTGCCCGCCTGGCGACGAATATGTGGAGGACCTGGTGGTCGCGCTCCGGCCTGCTCGGATCCATGGATTCATCCCTGAGGGAGGGCTGACTGCGTTTCGCAGCGCCTCGTATGAAGCCCGGGAGTCCGACCTTGCCTTCATCGACCGCCAACCCCGAGCTGCGCGTGCTTGGTGGAGGGCTTGGCGACAAGTGGAGGGGTTCGCGACAAGTGGAGGGGATATAACCCCTCCAAAACCCGCCATCGCCTCCACTAACGCAAAGTCAGAACCCGCACACCGAGAAGACCCCGCCGCCCCCTCCACTAGTGCACCAAAAGCACGAGCACCCTCAAAGCGCGCGAGCAAGAACTCCTTCAACACGCCACCGACCCGCCTCGAGCACTCCACGAGTCTGAGAAACAGAGACTTTCCCGACAGGACGTGGTCCGGAGGCATCTTCTCCGTTCAGCTGAGAGGCGAACACGACTTTCCCGACAGGACGTGGCCCAGAACTCTCCGGACAGGGTGGCGCACTCCACTGGGCGACGACTAAGCTGGATTTTTGGATTGTCCAAGCTCCCGCAAGGGCATTCCACCGCAGACGAACCTTCGTCTGTGAACGCATGACCCTCCTGTCACGGACCGTCCGTGACCGCAAAGACCATAGGAGGTGGGTACTCACCGTGCGTAACTACGAACTGATGGTGATCCTCGATCCCTCGATCGATGAGCGCACCGTCGCCCCCACGATGGACAAGTACCTCGCGCCCGTGTCCGCCAACGGCGGCTCGGTCGAGAAGGTTGACATCTGGGGCAAGCGTCGCCTCGCTTACGACATCCTCAAGCGCTCCGAAGGCATCTACGTTGTCATCAACATGACGACGACCCCTGATGTCGCGCTCGAGCTCAACCGTCGCATGGGTCTCGACGAGACCATCTTGCGCACCAAGCTCCTGCGTCCCGACGCCCACTGAGCATTCACTCAAACCCACCCACCCTTTAGCCCGAGGAGTTGAAATGGCCGGAGATACCCAGATCACGATCGTTGGTAACCTCACCGCTGACCCTGAGCTTCGCTTCACGCCGAGCGGTCAGGCTGTTGTCGACTTCACCGTCGCTTCGACGCCTCGCCAGTACGACTCGAAGTCCGGACAGTGGCGCGACGGCAACGCTCTCTTCATGCGTTGCAGTGCATGGAATGATTTCGCTGAGAACATCAGTGAAACCCTCCGCAAAGGCATGCGCGTGATCGTGCAGGGCAACCTCGTCCAGCGCTCCTACGAAACCAAGGACGGCCAGAACCGCACCGTCATCGAACTTCGCGTCGAAGAGGTCGGCCCCTCTCTCCGTTGGGCGCGCGCCCAGGTTTCGCGCAATGAGCGTTCCGACCAGGGCCGAGGCGGCTATCAGGGTGGAAACCGTGGAGGCGCCCCCGCGGGCGGCTCCTACGGGGGTTCGAATGCCGGTTACGGCGCTCCTGCCGGCGGCACCGTCGACGATCCGTGGCGCGCATCCTCACAGGGTGACGCCGCCTTCGGCGAACCGCCGTTCTGATCGGTGTCGGCCACGGCCGACCCGAGCACGTACTGACATCACATCTTGGGGTGGATGAATAGTCCACCCGGATCCAAGGAGACCACCATGGCGAAGCCTCAACTTCGCAACAAGCCCATCAAGAAGAAGGCCAACCCCCTCAAGTCGGCCAAGATTGAGACCATCGACTACAAGGACACTGCGCTCCTGCGCAAGTTCATTTCCGATCGCGGCAAGATCCGTGCGCGTCGCGTCACTGGCGTCTCCGTCCAGGAGCAGCGTCGCATTGCCCGTGCGGTGAAGAACGCCCGCGAGATGGCGCTCCTGCCCTACTCGTCGACCGGCCGCTGATCGGGGAAGGAAATTCGCATGGCTACCACTAAGCTCATCCTCACCCGCGACGTCGCCAACCTCGGCAACGCCGGCGAGGTCGTCGAGGTCAAGTCCGGCTACGCCCGCAACTACCTCGTGCCCCGCGGTTTTGCGACCAAGTGGACGAAGGGCGCGCAAAAGCAAATCGACGAGATCGCTGCTGCCCGTCGTCGTCACGAGATCGAGTCCATTGATGACGCCCGCGAGTTGCGCGACGCCCTCCAGGCCGCCGCTCCTGTCGTCATCTCCGGCAAGGTCGGTACCTCCGGCCGTCTCTTCGGCGCTGTTTCCGGCGCCCAGATCGCCGAGGCCGTCAAGGCTCAGCTCGACAAG
>ERZ773065.1110-NODE-1110-length-14023-cov-9.757302_pt1 | contig 14023 bp, 7 predicted proteins | sample MGYA00580623_ERZ773065 | MGnify/ENA primary metagenome ERZ773065 (study PRJEB29015, sample SAMEA2738017) | human oral metagenome | biome: human oral; feature: human-associated habitat; material: dental | place: China | collected 2047 ...
CTCGCCATCGACGACAACCTGCTCACCATGGAGAAGCTCAAGCTTCTGGCCACGCGCCACGGCCTCGCCTGCCTGGAGCACGAGAAGCCCTTCAAGTACGTGAACGGCTCGGGCAAGCATGACAATTGGTCGCTCTGCGCAGACGGCGAGAACCTCCTGGAACCTGGCGACGATCCCGAGGACAACCTGCAGTTCCTGGTATTTCTCGCCTGCCTCATCTCCGCCGTGGACGAGCATGCCGACCTGCTGCGCGCAAGCGTCGCCTCAGCGGGAAACGACCATCGCCTTGGCGCCAACGAGGCACCGCCGGCCATCATCTCGGTCTTCCTGGGCGATGCGCTCTCGCCTGTCGTGGACGCGCTCATCAAGAAGGAGCATGCCGAGAGCCCTGACCGTGAGCAGATTGACCTCGGCGTTCCGGCGCTACCGGACGTCTTGCGTGACAACACCGACCGCAACCGCACCTCCCCCTTCGCCTTCACGGGCAACAAGTTTGAGTTTCGCATGTGCGGCAGCCAGCAAAACCTCTCGGATCCCAACGTCGTACTCAACACCGCCGTCGCCGAGCAGCTCGATCGCTTCTGCGCCTACGTGTCCAACTGTCCGGATGAGCCTTTCAGGGCCACTGCCCTGCGCTTCGTGCGCCATAGTTTTAGAGACCACCAGCGCATCATCTTTGATGGCAACGGCTACGCAGACGAGTGGGAACAGGAAGCCGCCAGACGTGGTCTTCCCAACCTCAAGAGCACGGCTGACGCCCTACCCTGCATCATCGAGCCTAAGAACATCGCAATGTTCGAAAGATACGACGTCCTCTCCGAAAACGAGATTCGCGCCCGCTACGCCGCCGCCTCAGAACAATATGCCAAGCTCCTCAACATCGAGGCCAACACCATGAGCTACATGGTTCGCCACCTCTATCTGCCCGCGCTCATCGACTATTCGGGAAACCTCGCGACCTCCATCGCAACCAAGAGGGAGATCGGCATCGTGGGTAGGGCGGAGCAGGCACTCGCGCAACAGATCACCGACGGCATCGACAAGATCTGCGAGAACGTGGGCAGGCTCGAGTCCAAGAATGCCGAGGCGCGCAGGATCAAGGACTGCGGCGAGCAGGATCGCTTCTACCACGACGAGGTCATCCCCGTCATGGACGCGCTGCGTGAGGCCGTGGACGGCATGGAGCACATCTGCGGTCGCGACTTCTGGCCCGTGCCAAGCTATAACAAGATGCTCTTCTGGGTGTAGGCTGCGGGTAGTCAGTCCGGCACACGACACATACGCGAAACGAGGTTCACGATGCCTGCGCTCATAACACACCACCTCTTTGGCGAAGAGGCCGCACAGAGCCTGCCCGACGCGTTGCTCTCGAGCGAGGAGGAAAAGATCGCCTTCCTGTTGGGTAACCAAGGTCCCGATCCCTTCCTCTTTCGCTTCAGGACGCTTCCAGAGGCGGTAATAAGCTGTCACAGACTCGGAAATCGCATGCACAGCGAGAAGGTGTACCAGGCCTTCCACTCCCTGCGCGGGGCCGTGGCCCAGCTGCGCGAGCGTGACAAGACCATCGGGCGCGCCTTCGTGCTCGGCCTGCTCGCACACTACCTGCTTGACAGCTCCGCCCATCCCTTCATCTATGCGCAGGAGGACGCCATCTGCTCTGCGGGCGTCGGCCTCGAGGGGGCCCACAGCGAGGTGCACGCCATCATCGAGAGTGACCTGGACAGTTGGATGCTCTGGTCCTTGTGCGGACGCACGGTCGAGGACACGGCACCCGCAGGCATGCTCGTGCGCAGCGAGAGGATCGGTCTCATTGCGAGCGCGCTCCTCTCCCAGACAGCGCTTCAGGTCTTCTCTATTAAACTGAATGCAAACGAGTACGCCAGCTGTGTAGCCGACTACGAACTCGTATGTCGCATGATCGAGCCTGCGGGCTCGCACGTCTCCCAGGCGATCTCGTCTTTGAAGCGCATCGGAAGGACCTACTCCATCCTGGGCGCCCTTGCCCACAGGGTCACGACGAGCGATGAGTGCGCGGCTGCGAACCTCAGCCACAGACCGTGGGCAGACCCAACGACGGGCGAGCGGTCGGACGCAAGCTTTGCAGATATCTTTCAAAATACGCTCGACAGCTGGCCGGCATTCGCGGAGGACTTCGTGCGGGCGGACAAAGACCGACTCAAACTTCTGCTCGGACAGCGCGACTACAGGGGCAGGCCCATCGGGAACTAAGTGGCGGGCACAGCGCGCCCCCACCTCAGCCGCCCGGGTGCCCCTCACGACGCATGGCCTCCAAAATCGCCCAGAAACTGTGTTGCCACCATACTCCAACAGCTATAATGTGCCTCGCACGCAAAAGGAAGTTTTTGGTGCGGCAGCAAGAGGCTGCACACGTGACGAATTGGAGCGATCTTGTCTGAACACTCGACATGTGCCACCCCGAGCCGCCAATCCGTCCCGTCGACAGCTGCGCCTGTAGCCTCCATCGTCGTGCCCTGCTACAACGCCGAGAGGTACCTTCGCCGCACCCTTGAGAGCGCCTTGGCGCAGACCATGGGAGACTTCGAGCTCATCTGTGTGGACAACAACTCGACCGACAAGACACCTGAGCTGCTCGAGGAATGTGCGGCTGCAGACTCACGCGTCAGAGTGCTGTCAGAGTCAGAGCTAGGAGAAGGGCCCGCTCGCGACGCCGGACTCAAACGTGCGAGAGGTCGCTGGGCCTACTTTCTGGACTCAGACGACCTGATGGAGCCCACGCTGCTCGAGAAGTCCATCTCCCTTGCCGAAGACAGCCAAGCGGACGTTGTCGTATTCCAGACCAATGGGCTCAACGACCAGACGGGAGAGGTGGCCCCCATCCTCGGCTGCATGGATATCTCATGGTTGCCTCCGGGCACGAAGGTCTTCGACCCGCACGAGTATCCCCAGAGGATATTCAACTCGTTCCAGAACTGGGTGCACAACAAGCTCTTCTCCATGCCCTTCGTCCATGCACATGGCCTGCACTTCCAGCACGTGCATCGCTCAGCGGACATACTCTTCACCTGCAGTGCCCTGGCCCATGCAGAGCGGATCGCCCCGCTGGGGGAGTATCTCAACCAATATCGCGTCCTCAACAGAGAGAGCGCCATGCAGACGAGCGGCGCCTATCCGCTGGACTTTCTCGACGGCTTCCTCGAGCTGTCGCGCCACCTCAAGGCGGATGGCATCTGGACACTGTATCGCACAAGCTACACGAACTGGCTGCTGGAGAGTATCGCCGCCAACATCGGGGTGTCAGGCTCCATAGCCGCAACTCGCCTGATCATCGAGACGGTCCGGGATGCCGCAAACGACAAGCTCGAGCTCACGTCGTTTCCCGCCAGCTCCGTCGAGAGCCCCTGGATGGGAGAGCTCCTGGACCTCCTGCTTGGGGGGGGCGTGGACGAGATTCTCTCGTGCCTCATCAAAGAACGCAGGACGAGCGAGTTTGACAAGGAAGTCTACCTATCCAACCTGCGCTTGGACAGCTGTCGCCTCAAGCGGGACATCGAGGGGCGCGATCGTGAGATCGCCCTGCTCAGATCCCAGGTAGACGAGCTGAGGAAGCGGTCTGCGACACTCGAGGGTGAACTTGCGAGCGTCAGTGGCTCGGCATCGTTTAGGATCGGGCGCGGGCTTACCGCGCCTTTGCGCTGCGTACGCGACATCATAAGGCGCCATTCGTAGTGGAAGCTTCGCACCCACACGCTCGTATGGACGAGCGAAATGGACTGCCCTACAATGAGGGCAGGCAGACGACAACGACACGCAGCGATGGGCAAGGCCACGGCTCAGCGCCACCCAATCGCAGGAATCGCAGGTCCTACGCATGCGCAAAGACCATACAGCCCCAAAAAACGACAGAAAGGGCGAGGGGCCATTGGCCCTATGCCGAGGCGAGGGAGTAGGCTACATTGCCCTCTCGCTGGGTGACGCTGGCAGGACGCTTGAAGGGCTGCACGCCCACGTGCGCATGGCGACAGGCGACAAGGGCTTTCCCGCCTACCTCGCGCCGCTTCGCGCCCCGTGGCAGCTCACGGCGTGGGGGCTAGATTCGAACGTGGCAGAGGAACGAGGTTTGTGCGTTGCGGTGCTTCCCCTGCTCTCCCAAGACATGATGCTCGAGGTCGAGGATGCCGCAGGAAGATGCCTCGCACGTGCCGCCTTCGGTCGCCTGAGCTCAAGGTTTCGCTCTCGCCTACTCACGAGATTTCGGCCGAGACAGGCAGACGCACTCAGAAGGACTCGCATCGACGTCTTGGGGATGCCTCGCCTCTGGGTGAGCGACATCCTCTGCGGCAGGCCAGGCACTCGCGTATGGCGCCTGCAGGCGACGCTGCCCACGGCCGACGGGCACTCCAAGCCTGAGCTTATGCTCTATGACCTCGACGGCCGGCCGATGGACGCACCGACCGTCACGCTCGAGGATCATGTCGTCCCCTCAAGGGAGGATCGCCTGTTCAGCGAGCGGGTCATCAGCCTCTCTGCGGTGCTTCCACAGGACGTGGAGCAGCTGCTCTTCGTGATCTCGCTGGGTGAGGGTCCAGGGGCCGACGCGAATGGGGAGGATATTCGCCATTCGATCGAGGCCTTCTGTTGCATACTGCCGTTCATGGCACGGCGCATACATGACGCGAGCTTAGGGCGCATGCTCGATGCGGGCAAGGACCCCGCCTATGAGGACTGGTTCTTCGCACAGAGAGTCTCTGTCGAGACGCTCTCTCGCCAGAGGCAGCGCTTCGGGGAGCTTGTTCACGACGGCGAGGCACCCCTGGTCTCTGTGTTGGCGACGCATCCCGATGACGTGCTCCCCTCACTCGGGCGACAGAGCTACGCTCACTGGGAGCTTGTGCGCGGAAGCGGCGACGAGGCAGGGTCGTCCGACGAGACGAGTGCCCTCACGCTCACGCGGGCCGCCAAAGGCGAGTTCTGCCTCGTGGTAGAGGGTCCCTACCGGCTTGAGCCCGACGCCCTCTGGCAGTTCGTGTCTGCCATGCAGCGTGACCCATCGCTCGACCTCGCCTACGCCGACGAGGACGAGTACCTGGAGGGCAGGCTGTGCCACCCGCAGCTCAAGTGCTTTCCCAACCTCGGCCGCCTTCGCGCCATCGGCTACATCGGCGGCGTGCTCCTCGTGAGGACGAGCGCGCTTGAGAAGCTCCTGCGGGCAGACCTGACCGAAGACGTCGAGCGCGGCCACAGCGTTAGATTTGGTGACGGGGCGCTGAGCTATGCCATCGCGCTCAGAGCATTTGAGATAAAGGCCAGCGTTGGCCAAGTCCCAAGGCTCTTGAGCCACAGGTGCGCCACCTCAAACCTCCATCAAGACGAGGCAGAGCGAGTCCTTCGGGCACACCTCTCACGCTGCCGCGTGTCCGCAGACATCGAGCCCGGCCCCGTGCCAGGAAGCTTCCGCCTACGCTACCGCATGCCACAGGACCCACCGCCCGTCTCGATCATCATCCCGAGCAGGGACAAGGCCGACCTGCTCAGGACCTGCGTGGAGTCCATACTTCAGAATACGACCTACCCCACGCTCGAGATCATCATCGTCGAGAACAACAGCAGCGAGGCGGCTACCTTTGAGCTGTATGGCAAGCTTCATGAGAGAGACCCGCGGGTCAACATCGTCACCTGGACACCCGACATGCTGAGGGCGAGCCGTGCGGATAGCGCAAACGCCAGCGACGGAGATTTCAACTACTCCTCACTCGTAAACTTTGGCGCCTCGCAGGCCACGGGACAGTACCTCGTCATGCTCAACAACGACACCCAAGTCATCGAGGGACGTTGGATCGAGGAGATGCTCGGCGTTGCCCTCTACCGCCCCGAGGTCGCCGTCGTTGGCGCAAAGCTCCTCTTTGGTGATGACCTCGTCCAGCACGCAGGGATGATCGCAAACCCCGCCCACGACAACGCCCATATAAACCAGGGACTCCACAGAAGCGATCCGGGCTATGACGGAACGGCGGTGCTACCCTCTGACATGAACATGGTCACAGGAGCCTGCCAACTCATCCCCAGGCGCATCTTTGACAGCCTCGGCGGTTATGATGAGAACCTCGCGGTTGGGTTCAACGACTCCGAGTTCTGCCTGCGCGCCCGTGCGCGAGGTCTCACCGTGAGCTATACGCCCTATGCCCTGCTCTATCACCGGGAGTTCTCCACACGGGGGCGCGAGGCCCTCGACGAGCGCCTGCAGCAGAGACTTCTCGTTGAGAAGTCCTACATCCTGAGCAAGTACCCTGATTACTACGCCCATGGGGACGACCTCGTCAACGCAAACCTCGATCGCTTCTCGAACTACTACCACCTGAGGTGGTGAGCCCGGACCTTAGGGGAGACGCGAAATAAGTCAGCCTAAGCGATTGCAGGATCCCTCTGAGCTGCAGAGATGCATACTTGTGACCCACTGGGCCTGATTTGTTCCGTGTCAGGCCAAGGGATAGCCCATGAGGTCTATGGATAATGTGTCCGCTCAAGGTAGCTAAAGCAGTGTCATGGTAGCGTTGTAGCTTATGTTAATCTTGACCCTCCGCTCGTCAGGAGGAGATTGGACTGGGCAGATCATGAGATGTACCAAGCGGCACGCTCCCATCTACGTCCTCTGCGGCTTAGGCGTAATCACTGCCTTGGCAGGCTTTCCGCACGTCGCCCACGCAGACCAGCAAACCGAGACGGCCTCGGCCACCGTCGTGGCCAGCGCCCAGGTCGCGTCATCGGCCGAGACAGGGACCAAAGAGACCGCAACCGGCGTAGAGGGCACTGCCACCCACGGCACATGCGAGAAGAAGGTCAGCTCTACCGACGCTCAGGATAAACCGTCCGGCGACACGCGAGGCAGTGCGGCGACCACCACGGACACAACAGCCGCAAAGGGCAAGGACGTCCCCAAAGACAGGTCCACGGCCACGGCCAATGGCACGACCGAGGACAGCCGCAGCTCGGCGGACGGCGGCTTGCCCACATCGCCAACGAACGGCCATGCGTCTTCCACGACAGCAAAGGCGAAGGCAGACGACGCGGCGGCCTCAGCGGCCTCGGACACAACGGCCGCCGCAACACAGCCGGCGACGCCGGCTGACGCCGCAGAGGGCAAGGCAGCCCCCAACACCGCGTCCGCCTCCGCTGCTGCCGTAGAGGGCAAGGCAACTACGACTACCGAGGGCACGATAGCCAGCGAGCCCTCAGGCAACCCGGAGGCCGTCGACACGCCCTCGCCGCAGACAGAGCTCACGGCGAAGGGCTCAATCACGTACTCCAACGTGTACCGCCTCTACAACTCCTGGACAGGCGAGCACCTCTACACCAAGGACCTCGAGGAGGCAAAGGCGAATGCGAATCGCGGCTGGACCTGGGAGGGCATTGCCTGGGTGGGCGCGTCGTCGGGCAGGGCGGTCTACCGTCTCTACAACAGGTACAGCGGGGATCACCTCTACACCGCGAGCAGGGAAGAGTATGACAGGCTCAAGAGGTACGGCTGGACCCAGGAGGGAACGAGCTTCTTCGCGCAAAGCTCCAACAGCGGCACAGCGGTGTTGCGCCTCTACAACCCCTACGAAAAGGTCGGCACGCATCACTACACCACAGACGCGGGCGAGTACGACAGGCTCGTGAGGGAACATAGCTGGAGGGGCGAGAACAGGGCTTGGTACGTGTCAAACAACTCAGCCAACCCCATCAGCGGCTTCTGGATCACCCATTCGAACGGTCGCAGGTATTGGGTGGATGACAGCGCGATAGCCCACTACTACCTCAACGGCATCGACATCGCCTCGTGGCAGAGGGGCATCGACGTCAGGAGGCTCTCCACGACGGACTTCGTCGTCGTCAAGGCCACCGAGGGCACCGACTACGTCAACCCGTACTACAGGACCTGGGCTGACCAGACCCTGGACAGCAGGAAGAAGCTCGGCTTCTACCACTTCCTGAGAGCTGATGCGTCTCCGAGCGATCAGGCGCGTTACTTTGTGAACGCCGTGAAGTCCTACCTGGGGAGGGCCGCCCTCTTCCTCGACTTCGAGAACACGAACGGCTCTGATGTCATCGAGAGGGGCGCGGACTTCGCCAAGGAGTTCCTGGACAGCACGTATCAGCTGACGGGCATACGGCCGCTTGTCTACATGAGCCGCAACGTCACCAAGGAGCTCGACTGGTCCTCCGTCGCAGAGAGCGGATACAAGCTCTGGGTGGCCCAGTACCTCTATAGGTACGACAATGTCCAAGGCCACGTGAAAGACCCCAGGCTCCCGTCCGGAGGCTTCGGTGCCTGGTCGAATCCCACGATGTACCAGTACACCTCAACGGGAAGGGTCAGTGGCTACGGTAAGGACCTCGACCTTGACTACTTCTATGGCAGCGACCTGGACTGGAATGCCTTGGCACGCAAGGCATAAGGGACCCTGGGACCTTGGGCAGTGTCGTCGCCTTGCGTGGTGACGCTGCCCGGTAGGATATGGGTCCCCTGACATACGGGGCGCAACGTGGCGCCGGGTGGCAGATCACAGGCACTGCCGCCCGGCGCCTTGCTTTGCACCTAGCCCAGCGCCGGGAAGCACCTACACGTCGAGGTGCCAGTAGGGGTTGATCGCCCACATGCAGGGATGCATGAATGGGTCGGCAAACTCGTGGTAGCGCGGCCAACGATCGGCGAGGATGCCCTTCTCGTGCCTGAAGCGCAACGCCCTCTCGCGCGTCTCGTTCTTGCCCCGAGACACGGACTCAAGGTGATAGAGCTCGCACTGGGGCTCATAGACGTTCCAGTAGCCAGCCTCACGCACCCTAAGACAGAAGTCCACGTCGTTGTAGTCCGCCGCAAAGGCCTCGTCCAGCCCCCCCAGCCTGTCGAAGATCGCCTTCCTGACCATGAGGCAGGCGCCTGTCACCCCAAGGAAGTTACGGCACGCCTGCGCCGAGTGAAAGTAGTTCTGCGAGTCACGTGGCAGGTAGATGCCCGTATGGTTGGGACCTCCCCTGTGTATGATGACGCCTGCGTGCTGTATCGTGTCATCGGGGTACAGCAGCTTGGCGCCGACGCAGCCCACATCATCCTGCCGGGCATGGCCAAGTAGGAACTCAATCCACTCCGGCGTGATGACCCGCGTGTCATTATTGAGCATGAGGACGTACTCCCCCCTCGCCTGCGCGATGCCATGGTTCATGATGGCCGCGAAGTTGAAGCTCGACGTATCCGGCAGGTAGGTCACGACGCGCACGTTGTCATGCGAGGCCTGCAGCTCATGATAGTAGTCGAAGGTCTCGCGGCTCGAGCTCTCGTTCTCGACCACCACGATCTCGAAGTTCGTGTAGCTGCTCCTCTCGAAGATGGAGTCTATACAGGCGGCAAGGAGGGTGACGCTGTCCTTGTTGGGGATCACGATGGAGACGAGGGGAGGCCGTGCTGACCCTTGCCCATCCGTCACCGAGCTGGCGGGCATGATGTCAAAGCGCAGGTGATAGAGGTTGGGAACCGCCGCATCCTCCACCGCCTTGGCGGCTATGCCCACACGATCGAGGTGCTCCTGCAGCGCGTGCAGGCCAGCCGTCGTGGTATAGGACTTCGCGGCGGCATCCCGTGCGGTCGATTCCGCACCGGCCCGCCAGTGGTAGAGCACGCGACGGGCATGGTAGACGTTGCATGCCCGCTCGCCTGCACGCAACGTGAGGTCATAGTCCTGGGCGCCCTCAAAGCTCTCTCGCAAGCCCCCCAGCTCGCGAACGAGCGACGTCCGCACGCAGAGCAGGTGGCACACGTAGTTCAGCGAGCGTAGCAAGTCCGGGCTCCAGTCGGGCTTCAGGTACACCTGCTCATAGCGACCATCCACGAGCTTGTCCTCATCGCAGTAGAAGAGGTCTGTCCTAGGGTGCCTGGCAAGACCCTCCACATAGCACATGAGCAGGTCGGGCTCCATGATATCATCATGGTCAAGAAAGCCCACGAACTCACCCTTGGCCTCAGCGAGCCCCGCGTTGGTGTTGCCGACGATACCCCTGTTCGCATCGAGCGCAACCACGTGAACGCGCTCATCACGTCTGGCATAGCGCTCGACAAGATGGACGAGCTCCCCGTTGTCGGGAGATCCGATCACCAAGATGAGCTCGAGCCTCCCGTAGGTCTGCGCCAAGACGGACTCGACCATCTGCCTCAGATAGTCGAGAGGCGTGTCGTAGAGGGGCACGACTATCGAGAAGAGGGAACTCACACCCAGCCGACCGGTCGCGAAGGCCCGGCGCTGACCCTCAAGCTGCCATGCCTTGGCCTGATGGCGCTCGCGATACCACTGGTCATAGATAGGGTCTCGGTCAGCTGAGAGGGTCAGGTAAAACCAATCCTCTCTTAGCTGCCTGAGCTGGCTCTCGTCTAGGGTGACCACCAGATCGTCACGGGCCTCGGCATCGAATCGCACCCAGAGGCGAACGAACGCTGCACCCGTGCGAATTTCAAGCGAGAGCGTCATGCGACGGAAGAAGGTCGCGGGCACCTCCCGCTCGGGAAGCACGGTGTCACCCAGGCAGATCTGCGGCGCGACGCAAAGCGACACGCCCTCCTCATCCTGCGCCGTGACCTGAACATCACCCGCAAGGTGGCGAGCGCTCTCGTAGGCGCGCAGCATGAGCTCAAGGTGGATGACTTCCGTCTCACCACGGTCAATGAGCTGAGTGACCCTGCACTCGGCAAGTTCGGAAGGAGGAAGCGCCTCGTCGCAGTTGCGTATCGCACACGCCGTCCGATTGCGCAGGACCGTGTTCATCTGGGAGCGACGCCTTGCCCAGTCGTGGGAGATGGCCCCATGCAGCTCGGGGAGGGGCTGTCCCTTGAGGTCATACGCCCTCACGACGAGTCGTTGCGTTGCCTGTGTGAGAGGCAGGACCAGCACCCAGCCATCGACGCCCGCAGGCGCGGGGACAACGCGAACGGGTAGCTCGTTTGTGCCGACAAAGGACGACGCGCGGACGCGCGCCACGTCCTCGCCCGCCTCCGCGATCAGATGCAGGAAGACCCTGCCCACGCCTCGTATCGTATCGGATAGCCTCAGTTGCATGGGATGACCCCTATCGTGTGCGCAGAGATGCTCATAGGCCAAAACGCCACACTCGCTAGTATAGGGCTCTCACGGTGGCGGTGGCGGTGGCGCCCGGGATGGCCGGGGCGGACGAGATAGGGCCCCGGAATCTGCGGGGCCCTATCTCAAAGACGTTTGCCCAGTTGAGGCAATTTTCTTAGTACCCCGGAAACTGCGGGGCACTATCTCTCACTTGGCGGCATCCCGTAAGTCCTGGAGCCTCTTCTTGGCGGCGTCAAGATCGGACTGAGCCTGATCCAGCTTGGCCTTAGCCTTCTGAGCTGACTCAGGATATACCTTATGGTAATAGCTCATGAAGGTGTCGTAGTAGGTCTGCCAGTCCACACCCTTGCTCGTATTGGAGTTTTGGACGTAGGTACCGCCCGTATATTTGCCGCTCTCGGCGTTATAGCCCAGTCCAGTGGAAACATGGCTGCCAACAAGATGCAGGTAGTGTCCCGTATTGCCGGCAGGCTTCCCACCTGTTCTCTTGGCATCGTCATAGAATTTCTTCTCCTTGGTATACCAGGCGTCATAGGGATTCGTACCACCCCATGCAGCGATCTCGCCCTGAGACCAGGACCCACCCTTAGAGGCGCTGACCCATTTCTCACCATGATCGGCTGCGTGGTCATAGGTCTTCGTGCTCGCACTCCAGTTGGCATTCACCTGAGAGACGGCCATCATCTGGCCACTGACGTTGAACGGCCTCAACCCAGGGAAGTTATTGTCGCTTGTTCGAAGGGCATTGCCCTTTGGAATGAGCTCAAGAGCCTTCTTCATGTTGGAAAGCGAGGTCGCGTCGCCCTCTTGGCCAAGCCTGGTATACGAGATGAACGGCTTTCCCGTACTTGAAAAGGTACCGGTCAGACTGGCGTCGGTGAGAACCGCGACGGCATCGGCGTCATTATCGTATTGGAAGAAGCCGAGGGAACCCTTGGCAAGGGCGGCCTTGTCGACACCAGAGTTATCAAACGCCTGCTGCGCCTCAGACAATGCCTTCTGGGCAGCAGCCACCTCAGACTCCGCTCGAGAGATGGCATCTGAGGAGCCTTCCGCGTAGAGGTGGATGCCCTCCCCCGACCAGCCGAGGCCAACCAGCCTGTCGTACTCGGCCTTGTCCGTGGTGTAGAGGTGCGTCCCCGCCGTGAGCCACCTGTTGTAGAGGCGATATACGGGAACCTTCCCACCGCTGTGGAGCGAGACGCCCTCCCTGTTCCACCCACGACTGGCGAGGTTGTCGTACTCAGCCTTGTCCGTGGTGTAGAGGTGCTCGCCCGACCAAGGGTTGAAGAGCCTCCAGACATTGGTGCCAGAGGTCGGGGCCTCCCAGGCGGTGCCCTCGTCGCTCCAGCCCCTGCCTATGAGGTCTGTGCGCTCGTCGGAGTCCTTCGTGAAGAGGTGGTCTCCGTTCCACTGGTTGTAGAGGCGCCAGATCCGCTGAGTGGTCGCCGCCTGCGCCACCGTGGGCAACATGACCAAGGTGAAGAGCACCAGCAGCATGGTGGCGATACGTAACGGTCGCTTTCTCATGAGATCCTCCCTAGAAACGAATGCGTACCTTCTGTCGTGGCCTATGGTCTTTTCTGAGCCGCAGCCACGCGAACACCCTTTTGCCGCTCCAAGCCCTCGCTACTCCCAGCTGTAGAGACCCTGGAGCTTTGCTCCCTCCTGACGCCAGCCAACCGCAGCCAGGCTGTCGTACTCCGAGCGCTCGATGGTGAAGATGTGCGTGCCTACCCGCACATAGGGGTTGAACAGGCGGTAAATGGGCATGCCACCCGCGCTATAGAGCTTGACGCCCTCGCTCGTCCACTTCTTGGCAACGAGGCTGTCGTGCTCCCTCTTGCTCGTGGTGTAGAGATGCTCGCCGTTGAACTTGTTGTACAGGCGATAGACGGGGGTATCGGAGGGATCTGGCGCATCCCATGCCACGCCCTCCTGCGTCCATCCCTGACGGCCGCAGTCCTCGTACTCCTTCGCCTCGGTCGTGAAGAGGTGCTCGCCAGACCACTTGTTGTAGAGGCGGTACACGAGCTGGTGCCTGTATCTTATCTGGAAGCTCCTGTCGAAGCTATTGACATAGTTGCCCCTACCCGTGACGGTCACCTCCGCCATCCCGACTTTCTTGTTGTTGGAGAACCTGAGCGTGTAATCGACACCTTCCATAAGCTTGTGCCCGCCGTGCGTGAGCGTGAGGGTGGGCTTGACCTCCTCGCCCGTGTAGTGGACATCATCCAGGCCCGAGATCGTGGCCTTGGTGACATCGGCAGGGGCGATGGTGTAGTGCTTCAGGAGCGTCCCCTCGTAGTAGCCCATTCCCGTTATGACGGCAACGTGCGTACCGGCGTTGACGGTATCCTCAAACTTGACCGAGTAGTCGATGCCCTCCTCGAGGGAGTCCGCCTTACACGTCACCTGCTCGCTCCCGTCATAGGTGCCACCCACGACCGTGAAGGCGGATGCCTTCGAGTTGATGTCCTCCTTCGCGAGCGCCCAAGACGGGGCGACGAGGAGCGCCGGGAGGGCAAGCACGAGCATCACCCACAGGAGCTTTCCTCGCAGCTGTCTCACAGTCACCAGATCTTTCATCGCGTTCTCCCTTCCAAACAGACAATAGGGGCCTACACAAAGAGGATATGAGGCTTTAGCATCACCTTAAACTCTCGATCCGAAAACGGCAAGTACTTTCTTTCAGATGGGACTGCCCCAAGGGGGCTCATGAGGTCACACGCCGTGAGCCGAGTACCTGGACTCCCGCCTTCCCATGGTATGCCCCTCCCATGGCGTACCATAGGGTTACCCTCAGCAAAGTCACCCGACTATCCAGGAAAGCAGTGTCGCCGTACTGCGAGCGAGGGGTCACGTAGCGTCAGTAGGAACGTGTGGAGTGCCCATCTCCAGCCGCAGGCGAGCTGCCACAAGTTATGACAACATGC
>ERZ773065.1113-NODE-1113-length-13949-cov-6.511084_pt1 | contig 13949 bp, 14 predicted proteins | sample MGYA00580623_ERZ773065 | MGnify/ENA primary metagenome ERZ773065 (study PRJEB29015, sample SAMEA2738017) | human oral metagenome | biome: human oral; feature: human-associated habitat; material: dental | place: China | collected 2047 ...
CCGCCGAGCTCGGGCCGCTGCTGCCCAGCGTCACCCTGCCCACCGGTCGCAACACGCTGGATTCGAGGATCGCCGCCTTCCTGGCGACCAACGGCTACGAGGGCGTCGTCGAGGCCGTGCCCGCCCCGCCGGGCACCTCCAATCTCTCCCTCGAGCTCGTCGACGGGCGCGGCATGCCGGCCCCCGGGGAGATGGCCGTGGAGTCGGTGCCGACCGAGGTCAATCGCGTCGTCGACCTGGTCATCGACCATGCGCTGAGCCACCCCGAGAGATCCCTGGCGGTCGTGGCGCTCAACTCCAGGCACGCCGAGGAGATACGCAGGGCCACGGCCAACGCCGCAGCCGGGTCCGCGGCCCTGGACGAGTTTTTCGCGGCGGGGATCGCCGAGCCCTTCGTCGTCGTGGACCTGTCCGAGGCGCGCTCGCTGCGCCGGGACCACGCCATCATCTCCGTCGGCTACGCCAAGACGCCGCACGGCCGGACCATCCACAGCTTCGGTGCCGTCTCCCAGGCCGGGGGAATGGTGGGGCTCGTGGAGGCGCTGTGCGTCTCCCGCAATCGAGCGCAGGTCGTCTCCTGCCTGGGACCCGACGACCTCGATCCCGAGCGGCTGCATGCTCCGGGGGCCAGGCTGCTGCGCGAGGTGCTGCTGCGCGCCTCGGGGTCGGACGCCGTGGAGGTCGAGGACGCCGCAACGCCCGATCGGCTCCTGGTGGACCTCGCCGAGCACCTGTGGCGCAAGGGCCTGGAGGTGGTGCCCCGCTACGGCGTGCCCGGCGGGCCGCGCATCCCCCTGGCCATCGGCCACCCCGACTACCCCGGCGAGCTGTTCGTGGCGGTGCTGACCGACGACGACGCCTATGTGGCCGAGCCGAGCCTGCGGCGTCGTGACCGTCACTGGGTGGAGCGCCTCCAGCACCGAGGATGGCTGGTGCACACGGCGTTCTCGGCCGGCGTCTTCGTGGACCCCGAGGCCGAGGCACGGCGGGTCGAGGCCCTGGTGCTGTCGGTCCTCACCGAGCGCTCCGCGGCGGAGCAGGCGCCCCCCGAGCCGCAGATTCCGGCGCACCTGGAGGAGACGGCGTCACCGCCCCCGCCCAGGAGTCCTGATGATACGGAGGAGGTGGCACCGCCCCCGCCCAGCACAGGCGGCGGAGATGGCAGAGACGGCTCAGACCGTGCAGACGGTACAGAGCGCGGGGACGACCGGCTGAGGATGAACGAGACGAGTGACCGGATGGGGCCGGAGATGTCCGCCCCGACTGTCGGTCCCCGTCGGGCTCAGCGGCCTCCGATCGCCGAGGGCCTGCCGTTGCAGGCGTACTCCGACGACCAGCTCGACGACATGATGGTGTGGATACGCTCCGATGGCGTGCAGCGCGATGAGCAGACCGAGGTCGAGGAGCTGCGGGCGGCGCTCGCGCTGACGCGCAACGGCGCAGGCATCAGTGCCGTGCTGTCCAATGCGGTGCGGCGAACCCGGTGAGCGCTCGACGGCGTGCGGTGGCGCTCTCGCCGCAGGACCGGGAGCGGATCGCGCGCGGTGAACTCCCGGAGGCGGACGCCGAGGTCGAGCGCCGTCGGGGTCTCGATGCTCTGACGGATGCGCTCGCGCGAGACGGCGGGGCGCTCGGGCCGCAGGACGACGGCGGTGCGATCGCCAACGACGCCCGACTCCTGCGCGAGGTTCCCCCGCACTGGGGCTGATCGCCGGATTCTCAGTCAGCCTGCGGCGGCGCGGACGAGCGGTTCTGAAGGCGCAGAAGATGCAGCAGTTGCAGAAGCTGCACTGGGACCGGCCGAATCAGCCGAATCGGCATGCGCATCGTCGTCCGCATTCTGGGTGGCGTGAGTGGGCGGCACCGCCGGGACGCCGTGCTCCGGGATGTCCGCGCCCACCGCGCGCAGCACGAAGGTGTCCAGGGCCTCGAGGTAGGCGGTGCGGGCGGTCGGCTCCGTCGGCGTCGGGCGCCCGCCCATGACGCAGGCGTGCACGAGCGGGATGACCTGAGCCGGGTCCTGGGGCGGGATCGCCTCGGTGGCGACGGCGTCGGTGAGGATCTGGGCGAGCATCTGCGCCATGAGTCCGGCATGTGCGCGCAGACGACCGGCCGTTCCGCGCGAGACCGAGTTCGCCAGCGGGCCGGTGGAGGGGAAGTGGAAGTGCCGTTTGAGCAGGGCCTGCTGGCGCACGTAGACGCGCAGCCTGTCGATGGGATCCTCGACGCCGGCCAGCGAGGCGGAGAGCTCTTCGGCATAGCGGGCCGTCTCATGCTCCATGAACGCCAGGAGGAGATCCTCCTTGTCCGCGAAGTGGTTGTAGACCGCGGTGCGTCCGACACCGGCGTGCGCGGCGATGTCCGACAGGGTGATCTTGTCGAAGGAGTGCTTGGCCATCAGCTCCGCGAGGGCGTCGAACAGGGCGGTCCGTGTTCGTTCGCGGTGCTCGGCGAGTGAACTTCCCATGATCTTCGGCATGAGGTCACCCTAACCTACGAGGTGACGGAATCGCGATAGCCGTCATAAAGGAGGTGCTCTTCATGATGCCGCAGTGGCTGCGGCGCGGATCGCCGCCAGAATGGGCAGGTCGGCCGGCAGCCAGGGCAGCGAATCGAGCTCCTCCCATGCGACCCATCGCACCGACTCGTGCGCGCTCCCGGCTTGCGGACGACTGTCCGGGGCGGGAGCCACACGCGCATCCGATACCCGTGCAGGACGGGCCAGGCGGGGGCGTCGTCGTCGGGGAAGTCCTGGGCGCGATGGGCGGCGCCGGGCGCTGGGGCCGCCACGGCCAGGTCGTGGGGCGGACGAACCTCGTCTCCGAGGGTGACGACCAGGTCGAGCTCTTCGGCCAGCTCGCGGATCAGGGCCCGGGTCGGCGTCTCACCCGGCTCGACCTTGCCGCCGGGCAGCTCGTACTGGCCGGCGTGCTCGGCCGGGTAGGAGCGGGCGGCGCACAGCATGGCGGTGGGGCGGACCAGGGAATCCACGACGGCGGCGGCCACGACGAGCCGCGAGGAACGGGCGGTCATGCCAGGCACTCTAGCGCCGCTGCCTCCAGTGTCATGCGTCGAGATCGGAAGCAGGAGGCGTCGGAAAACAGCTGGATCACAGCCGGAGGCGACCTGGATCTGGCACACTTCCCGCCGTGAACATCGACTGGAGCTCCTGGTGGTCCGACACCCTCACTCGCCCCCTGTCCAATGTCGCCTCTGGGCAGCGCGCCCTGTGGATCGCTCTGGTGGTTCTAGCACTGGTGCTGGCCTTCCCGACGGCGCGGCGCTGGGGGCGCACTCTGGTCACCATCGTGCATGAGGCCGCGCATGCCGGAGCCGGCATGCTCGTGGGCCGCAAGTTCAAGGGCTTCGTCGTGGAGAAGAACCTCGCCGGCCATGCCGTGACCGCCGGCAAGGAGCGCGGCCCCGGGCGGGTCTTCACGACGTGGGCGGGCTACCCGGCTCCCGCGGTGCTCGGCGCCGTCGTGACCCTGGCCGCCCTGGGAGGGTGGAGCGGCCTTGTCCTCCTCCTGGCCGCAGTGGCGCTCGCCGTGCTCCTGGTCATGTCCCGCTCGGTGCGCACGGTGCTCCTGGTCGTACTCGTCGGGGGACTCGTGTTCGCCCTGTGGTGGTGGGGCGACGCCCTGGCCGGCATCCCGCTGCGCGCCGGCGTCGTCGCGGGAGTCGGACTGGCGCTGCTCGTGGGCGCTTGGGATTCTCTGCGCGATGTGGCCGCCTCGCGGGACAATGCGCAGGATCATCGTGCACTCGCGGCGCTCACCGGGGTGCCCGCCGGCCTGTGGCTGGTCACCTGGTTCCTCGTCGATGCCGCCGCGACCGGCGTGGTGGCGTGGAGCATATGGACGGCGCTGACGTGAGAGTCGAATGCGCCGGTGCCGCGCTGCCCGGCGGCCTCGTCGAGGGGGCGTCCCGGCCCGGGGCCGGCTGAGTGACCGGCTGATTCAGCGAATCAGCGGCTCAGGGAATCAGTAACCCGCGTCGATGATCTCCTGCTCCCACGAGTGCAGGAGGGCGTCCGCCGCGTCGAGGCGACGCCGCTGCTCTGCGATCTGGTCGCCCAGTTCGGCCAGGAGTGCCCGAGCCCGCTTGATGCGCTCCTCGGCGCTGTCGGGCTCCTTGGCGGTGAGCATGCGACGGATCTGCTGAAGGGGGAAGCCGACGCCGCGCATGGTGACGACGATGTCAAGCTGGTCGAGCGTGGCCTGGTTGTAGCGGCGACGCCCGCCGGCGTCGCGCGGGATCGGGGGGGAGCAGGCCGGCGGACTCGTAGTAGCGCAGCGTCTCGATGCTCACGCCCGCCTGCGCGGCTGCCGCGCCGATGCCTACTTCCGCATCCATCCGAGGTACCACAGCGCCATGATGCCGGAGGCGAGCACTGCGCGGACTCCGTGGTGCAGCCAGACATTGCCCCCCTCGACCAGGGAGCCGTACAGGATCGGGGCGATCGAGCCCAGCACCAGCCCGATGACGACTGTGACGTGATGGCGCTTCAGAGCGCCCACCACCAGGCAGGCGGCGGCTGCCGCGAAGCAGAGGGCCGGAGCCGCCAGGGCGAGGGGCGCTACCGGATTCAGCGGAATGACGACTCCGAGAGCCGCCAGGAGCGCATTGAGCGCCGCATAGGACAGGACGAGGATGATCGAGACGACTGCGATGACTGGGTGACGAGACTGCATACGCATGCGAGTAGTCAACAACCTGAAGCGCGCACGAGGTCCAGGACACGGGCGGTCGGGCGCCACGACGGCGCGCGTGCGCCCGATACGCTGGGGTCATTCCGAAGCGCAGACGCACACAAACACACACAAGCCACTCAGTACTCGTCTCAAGTACTCATCGCCACTCACCGCCACTCGTCCGACCTCACCCAAGGAGCATCATGATCGGTCCAGCCAACGTTCTCGCCCGCGGCCTCCTGGCCGGCGTCTTCGTCGTCGGCGGCATCAACCAGATCAAGGGCGCACACCTTCTCGCCGACAAGGTCGAGGCCGCCAAGGAGGAGTACGGCGTCGTCCTCGATGTGGCGGGGGAGGACCTGGTCAGGCTCAATGGCGCGGGCATGGCGCTGGCCGGCGGGGCGCTCGCCCTGGGCATCGCCCCGCGTCTGTCGGCGGCCGCCCTCATCGGCCTGCTCGTTCCGACGACGATCGTCGGCCACCCCTTCTGGAAGATCGAGGACAAGGCCAAGCGCCGTACAGCGGTCACGGGAACTCTCAACAACGCCGCCATCATCGGGGGCCTGATGCTCGTGCGCGCCAGGCGCAAGCGCTGAGGACATCTAGAGGACATCCGAGAGCATCTGAAGGCCCGGGTCTTCCTCATATCGGGGGCCCGGACCTTCATCCGAGCGGGTGACGGGAATCGAACCCGCGCTGTCAGCTTGGGAAGCTGAAGTTCTACCATTGAACTACACCCGCGCTCACCTGCTGTGAGGTGCTGGAGCAGCATACCTCATGCGGCCCCGGACTTGAAAACGTGTCCAATCCGGCTTCCGGAATACTGGTTCCCGTCCGCTTATCATGGAGATTCGGATAACGAACCCGCTAACCTTGGTCCTCAGGCCGTCTCAGTCGGACGGCTCTTCCCCGAAATCTGAGAGGCCCTAGATGAGCAACTCGTACGACCCCTCCGGATACCCGCAGGCGGCTCCCATGGGCGGCGCCCCTGGCGCCGACGGCGGCCAGGCGGCGGCTCCCTACTCGGCTCAGAGCCCCTATGCCTCTGCGGCGTCGGGCGCCCAGCCGGGTTACCAGCAGCCGGGCTACGACCAGGCCGGTTACCAGCAGCCGGGCGCCGCCTACGCGCAGGACCCCGGAGCTCAGCAGAACTACTACCCCGGGGTCGATCCCAGTCAGATGGGCTATCAGCAGCCGTTCGCCTACTACGACCAGAAGTCCAAGGTCGCCGCCGGCCTGCTCGGGATCTTCCTCGGTAGTCTCGGCGTCCACAACTTCTACCTGGGCTACACCAACAAGGCCGTCGGCCAGCTGGTGGGGACGATCGTCGGCTACATCCTGTGCATCATCTTCATCGGCTTCTTCATCGTCGTGGGCATCCAGATCTGGGCCCTGGTCGAGGGCATTCTGATCCTGAGCGCCCAGCCCGGCTCGCAGCCCTGGGGCGTGGACGCGCGCGGAGTGCCCCTGTCCAGCTGAACGCCGGGAGACGCTGAGAGCGACGGTTCGTGCGCGGCTGGCGCGCGCGAACCCTCCAGCCGATCCGGGCCGCCTCCCGCCCCTGGAATCGGAGGCGCCGGGCGGGTCGCGTGCGCCGGGTCGCCGGCGCCTGCTGCTCCCCGGGGCGCCGGGGCGACGGGCGCAGACCGGTCCTGACGGGCGCCTCTCGCCGTCGAGGCGTCTTCGCCCTCCGCCGACTCCTCCGGTCACTAGGTCTCTAGTCCCGTCCCTCTGGCACAATCGGCCTCGTGCTCCTCTCCGACCGCGACATCCGCGCCGAGCTCGACGCCGGCCGCGTCATACTCGACCCCTATGATCCCGACATGGTCCAACCAGCCTCGATCGATGTGCGGCTGGACCGCTGGTTCCGTCTGTTCGACAACCACCGGTACCCGGTGATCGACCCGGCGGTCGAGCAGGACGGGCTCACCCACCTCGTCGATGTCGGTCCCGACGATCCCTTCGTCCTCCACCCCGGGGAGTTCGTCCTCGGCGCCACCTATGAGAGCGTCGCCCTTCCCGACGACGTCGCCGCCCGCCTGGAGGGCAAGTCCAGCCTGGGGCGCCTGGGCCTGCTGACGCACTCCACCGCCGGATTCATCGACCCCGGCTTCACCGGGCACGTCACCCTTGAGCTGAGCAACACCGCCACCATGCCCATCAAACTGTGGCCGGGAATGAAGGTCGGCCAGCTCTGCTTCTTCCGCCTGTCCAGCCCCGCGGCGGCTCCCTACGGCTCCGGCGCGCACGGTTCGCGGTACCAGGGGCAGCGCGGTCCGACGGCATCCCGTGGCCACCTGTCATTCCACCGGATCCGCATAGAGGACCCGGGGACGTCGGCTGCTGAGGGTGCTTGCGGCTCCCATGGTACTCACGGTGCCCAGCACGATGACGCGGCCTCCACCGGAACTGAGGAGCAGGCATGACGAGTCATCGGGCCGGCGGCGCATCCCGTCGAGCCGGCGGTACGAGCCACCGGGCCGACGCCCCGTCCCCTCAGGCCGGCGCTCCGTCTCGCCGGGCTGATGCCCCGTCCCGTCGGGCTGACGCCCCGACCCGCCGCTCCATGGCGTCCCGACGGGCTGATGCCCCGGCCCGTCGAACCGATGTCCCGGCCCGCCGGTCCGGCGACGCATCTCGCCGGGCCGCCGAACCGGGCCGTCGGGCCGCCGCCCCCGCTGAGGACGTCGGGGCCGTGGGCCGTCGCAGTGCGGGCCGTGCGGACGGCGGCTCCGCCCACGAGGCGCGTGGTACGGGCCGCCGTGCGCGCAGTTCCGCCCACCAGGCCGGCGGCCAGCAGGCGACCTCCCTGGCTGTGAGCAGCGCCCAGGCGGCCGCGCCCACCCTCACCATAGGCTCAGGCGACCTCGCCCTGTCCCTGCCCTCCGAGACCGGCACCTTCTCGGCCGTCGGCGCCCTGCCCGTAGGGCGCGTCGACACCCGTCACCTGCTGGTGCTGGGTGAGGACATCACCGCCGACGAGGTCGAGGCCCTCGCCCTGTCCCAGGACTTGCACTCCGGGTGGGTGGGCGCTTCACGGCTCCAACTCCTGCCCGGCGCCGAACTCCAGGGGCCCTGGAAGCTGGATGCCGAACTGCGGAATCTGTTCGACCTTCCGCCCTGGGCGGCGCAGATCATGCTGCTGGAGTGCGAGCCGGTGCGCTCCGGACCCCTGCCCGCCGCGCTGACCGGCATCGATGCGTTATCGGACGCCTTCCCATTGGCCCAGCCCACCGGTACCGAGCTCATCGCTCTGACCCGTCTGCGGGCCATTGCGCGACGTCTGGCTGGAGCACTGCGTTTGGCGGGAGATCCCGAGGTCCGCGGGGGCAAGCCGCGTCCCGTGCTCCTGACCCCCGATCCGGAGACGTCCATATCCCTGACCGTCTACGCGCCCGTGTGGATCGCGCCGGACGCAGCCGCGACGCTCGTCGGCAGCGTCGCCCCCGGCGCCCGCCTGCGCATGGACGCCATGAGCATCTTCGGTCCCGGCGGCTTGGAGGCCGTCGGGCAGGAGGCTCTGGAACGGCTCGTGGCCACCATCGGTGAGGACGTCCTGGACGAGGCCTGGCGCCGGGCCGAGAAGCAGCGGCGCGAAGTGGGGCAGTTGGAGGATCGCGCCCTGGCCTCGGGAGAGACGATCGAGGAGATGCGCGACGGTTACGCCGTCGTCGCCGACGTCGACCCCGACAGCTCCGGCAAGGGCACGATCGAGGTGCGGGTCCTGGGTACCGACGAGATGCCCCTTGCGGTGCGCGGTGAGCCATGGGCCTCCGGGGGCGTGGTCTCCTATGGCGTGGTCTGGCTGCCACGCGATCCCGCCGATGTGCACAGCGAGTCGATCTCCCGGGTGGGGCGGCGCGCCCGTACCGCTGCCCGTGAGTGCATCGAGCGGATCGCCCAGGTGATCGCCACCGCTGCGCATGGGGCCGCGGTCGATGACGACGGGTTCCTCGTCGCCCTGAACTGAGTAGCGGCTTTTGGGGCGGGCGCCGCCATACCGGTGCTGCGCTCTTCCCGGCTCTTCCCGGGCTCCCGGGCTCGTGCCCGCGCGAGTGCCCCGGCCGGTTCGTCGGATCTAGGCGGAGGGGCGCCGGAGCTCGCGCGGCTGTCGCGGTACGCCGTCGCCGGCGCGAGGGGTCAGCCGGTCCTCCTGCGTCCGCGCGGCGGCCTCGTCCCACGTCCAGGCTGTGAAGGCGGCTGCCGACTCCAGGGAGCGCGACCAGGCGACGGGGTCGTCGCCGCGCTCGTGGCCCACGGACATGTAGTGACGCAGCAGGCCCGCGCAGGCGTGGGCATCGTCCAAGGCGCAGTGGTGGCTGCCGATCCGCACGCCCGCCGATTCGCAGCACGTCACCAGGCGCCGTGACGGGGTGGTGATATAGCTGCGGGCGAGCTCCATGGTGCACACCCGCGGGATGCGCGCTCCACGGTTCAGGCGGCCGAGCGCGCCCAGCGCTTGGGTGAGGAAACCGACGTCGAAGCGGGCGTTGTGGGCCACGACGGCGCGGCCGGCGAGATCGCGCACGAGCAGGTCGGCGATCTCCGGCAGCGCCGGGGCGCCGATGAGATCCTCGGCGACGAGCCCGTGGATGAAGGTGGGACCCACGTCCACGCTCGCACCGGGATCCACCAGCGTGCTCCAGCTGCGCTGCGTGGCGCCGTCGGGGTCCAGGAGCACGATGCCGACCTCGATGATCGAGTCCGCGGCGGGCGACAGTCCCGTGGTCTCCAGGTCGATGACCGCGTAGCCCACCTCGGCGGTGCTCATCGGCCCCGACGCGGTTGCCGGCGTCGCGGTGTCCGGCGTCATGGTGGCCGGGGCGGGCGCGAGCGGGCGCAGCGTGCGGCCGGGGCGATGGTAGAAGGGCATCGGGCGGCATCGTATCGGCCCCATCGGTCCTGCGCTGGCCCCGCCGTCGAGGTCTTCACCTGGTGAGGCGACCAGATGCGCCAACCACGCCCCGGCATCGATCATCTAGGCTCCCAGTCATGACTGACGACACGCCTGCGGCGCCCGTGCCCTCCGCCGCCCTGCGCACTCCCGCCACGACTCCTGTGACCAACTCGACAATCGCGGCCCAGCTCGCCCACCGCACCATCCGCGCCTACACCGACGAACCTGTTGGCGAGGACGCGGTCGCCACGCTCCTCGATGTCGCCCGCCACTCGGCTACCGCCTCCTTCCAGCAGCAGGTGACGGTCATCCGCGTGCTCGACCCCGCCGTGCGCGAGCAGCTGCATCTCGCCTCCGGTCAGCCCTACGTCGGCGGAGATCGCGGTGAGCTCTTCGTCTTCGTGGTGGATCTGCACCGCAACGCCGTCCTGCGCGAGCGCGCCGGCGCCCCGCTCGAGCCCCTCGAGCGCACCTCCCTGTTCCTCAGCGGTGTCGAGGATGCCGTGATTGCGGCTCAGAACGTTGTTGTGGCGGCTGAATCCCTCGGGCTCGGCACCACCTATCTCGGCTCGATCATCGGCGACGTCCGGCGTGTCATCAGGGCTCTTCGGCTGCCCACGCGCACCTACCCGATCCTTGGCCTGCTCGTCGGCCATCCTGCTCAGGACCCCCAGTACAAGCCCCGCCTGCCGCGCGAGATCGTGGTGGGGACGGACGCCTACCCGCAGTTCGAGGAGCATGCCGACGCGGTGGCGGTCTACGACGCCGAGGTCGAGCAGTACTACGACCTGCGCGACACCTCCAGGAGGGTGGACTCGTTCTCCGCCCAGATCGCCCGGACGCTGGGGCAGGGGGCGGCGTCCCAGGCACCGGTCATGGAGGTGCTTCACGAGCAGCTCCTGTGCCTGAGCTGAACCGATCATGACGCGGGTCTCCATGTTGTCCACTTCTCCGACGCCGATCACAGGCGGGGCCGCGCTCGCGGCGCTGCCCGCGCTCGCCCAGTTCGACTTCCCCGTGGCGATGATCGCCTCTGAGCTGACCGTGGATGGGCGCGTGCGCACGCTCGTCGAGGCGGGGCAGATCGATGAAGTCTTCCCGTTCGCCTCGGTGACCAAGCCGATTGTGGCCTGGAGTGCGCTGGTCGCCGTGGAACGTGGGCTGCTCGACCTGGATGCCCCGGCTGGGGCGGGCACGGCGCATAGCGCGGCTGGGGCGGGCACGGCGCATAACGCAGTTGGGGCGGGCACGGCGTCTGGCTCAACCCGGGCGATGCTGCCGGGCGCCACGGTGCGCCATCTGCTGGCGCACGCCAGCGGCATCGCCTTCGATTCCGATGCCGTCCTGGCCGCCCCCGGAACGCGGAGGATCTACTCCAACCGGGGCATCGAGATCCTTGGCGAGCGGCTCCAGGAGGCGACGGCGACGCCTCTTGAGCGGTGGGTCGAGACGACGGTGCTGGAGCCCCTGGGCATGTCCAGTGTGCTTGTACCGGGCTCGCCCGCGCACTCGGGCGAGGGCACTGCCCGCGACCTCGCCGTCTTCGCCGGTGAACTCGCAGCGCCACGACTGATCGGCGCGAGTCTGGCGGCGGAGGCCACATCGGTCGTGTTCCCAGGTCTTGACGGCGTGCTGCCCGGCTACGGCAGGCAGGCGCCCAACGACTTCGGACTGGGCGTGGAGGTGCGCGGCCACAAGCACCCGCATTGGACGGGGAGGGCCGGCAGTCCGACTACCTTCGGGCATTTCGGCCAGTCGGGCTCTTTCATCTGGGTGGACCCGGAGGCCCGACGGCAGGCGGTCTTCCTGGGGGAACGGCGCTTCGCCGCCGTGCACAAGGATATCTGGCCCGATCTGTGTGACCAGATCCTCGCCCTTGAGGCGCCGGATTCCGCGGTTAACGGTTAACAGTCACGCCTCGGTGGTCCGCCGTGAGTCTGAGCGCTGAGGCTGCGCGAGACGTGTCGTTGTCCAGCTCCCGCCGGCGTTGGAGGTGGAGTGGAATGGTTCGAATCGTGACACCGCAGGCTCGGCCGGAGGCCGGTGACCCGCACACTCGATGACGACCTGCTGCGAGCAGAACCGCGGAATCATGCGGAAACCAATCGTCAGAGATGGTCGATGCGATGCTCCCATGTGCGCAGACCCCCTGGTATGCACACGGGAGCGCGGCGATCGATCGCAACTTCCGGTAAGGAATCCCATGATTTCAAGGGAAAGTCGTATTCCGCGTCGCGGACGAGAGCAAACGATGGCAAACGAGGGCGGTAAGGCGTCAGGCGAGATCGATGATGACGGGCACGTGGTCGGAGGCGCCCTTGCCCTTGCGCTCGTCGCGGTCGATGGCCGCGCTCGATACGCGCGCGGCCAGGGCCGGTGAGGCGTAGGCGAAGTCGATGCGCATGCCCTCGTTCTTGGGGAAGCGCAGCTTCTGGTAGTCCCAGTAGGTGTAGTTGGTGACGCGCTCGCGGGTCACCTCGTGCATGCCCACCCCTTCGAAGGCCGCGAAGGCCTCCCGCTCCGGGGCCGAGACGTGGGTGGCGCCCTCGAAGGCCCCCATGTCCCACACGTCCTCGTCCCGCGGCGCCACGTTCCAGTCGCCAACCAGCGCCAGGGGCAGGGAGGGATCGGCCTCCAGCCAGGCACCGGCCGCGGCCCGCAGAGCTTCCAGCCACTCCAACTTGTAGGCGTAGTGAGGGTGGGTGAGTTCCCGGCCGTTGGGCACGTACAGGCTCCACAGTCGTACCGGGCGCGCACCCTCGGTCGAGTCCGCCCCGCCCACCGTGGCCCCCAGGGCGCGGGCCTCCACCACCGGCTCGGCATCGGGCTTGGCCGCCCAGGCGGGCTGGCCCGGGAAGGAGGTGACGACGTCGTCGATCCCCACCCGTGAGGCGATCGCCACCCCGTTCCACTGGTTCAGGCCATGAACCGCCAGCTCATATCCCGCGGCCTCGAAGGGGGCGCGGGGGAACTGGTCGGGGCGGCACTTGATCTCCTGCATGGCCAGCGCATCAATGTTCGCGCGCTCCAGGAAAGCCAGGATGCGGTCGACGCGGGTACGGGCGGAGTTCACGTTCCAGGTGGCCAGGCGCATGACTGCCAAGGGTAGTGGGGGAGGCCGGAGGATGGTGGCTGAGAGACCGATCTCGATGCGGAAGCGGACCGATCTCGAGCCGGAGTACGACCGATCTCGGCGGGGCTGGCTATGAGGCTTGCGGGCATGCGGCACGCGGGGCGCGGTCGTGCGACGCGGCCTTCGGGCTCGCTAGTCTCCTGCCATGGGAACCGCATTGATCACCGGCGCCACGTCCGGAATCGGGCTCGAGCTGGCGTGGCAGCTGGCGGAGGACCACCATGACCTGGTTCTGGTGGCGCGCAGCCGGGAGAGCCTGACCGCCGTGGCCGAGCAGCTCTGTCAGGTCGCCGGCGTCGGCGTCGAGGTGCTGCCCGCGGATCTGTCGACGTCCGAGGGTTTGAGCGCTGTCGCCGAGCGCCTGCGGCTGGAGCCCACCGTGGCGCGTGCGACGGCTTCGCCCGAGAGCCTCCGGGCGACCGAGGTCGCCGCCCGCCCCATCGACCTGCTCGTCAACAATGCGGGGTTCGCCGTCGGCCAGAGCTTCATCGGCGGCGATCTGGGTCAGGAGCGCCGCGCTCTGGCCGTCATGGTGAGTGCGGTCATGGAGCTCACGCACGCGGCATTGCCCGGCATGGTGGCGCGCGGGCACGGCGCCATCCTCAACATCTCCAGCGTCACGGCGCTGACGGCCATGGGGACCTATGCCGCCCACAAGGCCTGGGTGCGGACCTTCACGGAGGGACTCGTCTCCGAGCTGCGCGGCACCGGGGTGACGGCGACCGTGGTCAACCCGGGCCTGACCCGCACCGAGTTCCACGAGCGGGCCGGCATGGACGAGACGGCGTGGCCCGACCTCGCCTGGCTGCGGGCCGAGGACGTGGCGAGCGCCGCCCTGGACGCCGTACGCAGGGGGCAGGTCATCTGCACGCCGAGTGTGCGCTACCGGGCCGCCAACGCTGCGCTGCGAGCGGCCCCGCGCTGGTTCGTGCGTCGTGTGGCCGGGCACGGCGGCGTGCGCACGAGGTACTCACGAGGTGCTGAGGAGTAGTGCCGGCCCAGCCGATGCTCGCCTTCTCGCGCGGGTGCGGTGGCTTGAGCTCCGGCTGGAGCACATAAAAAGGTCCTTTATCTCACTAGCGGCCGGATCCATCAAATGCCATGATAAGTCCATGGCATCCATCACCTTCCACGGATCTCCTGTTCGTTCCATCGGCGAGCTGCCCGCTGTTGGCTCGCCCGCCCCGGCCTTCGAGCTGGTCGGCGCCGACCTCGGCCCGGTCTC
>ERZ773065.1120-NODE-1120-length-13888-cov-9.731367_pt1 | contig 13888 bp, 11 predicted proteins | sample MGYA00580623_ERZ773065 | MGnify/ENA primary metagenome ERZ773065 (study PRJEB29015, sample SAMEA2738017) | human oral metagenome | biome: human oral; feature: human-associated habitat; material: dental | place: China | collected 2047 ...
AGGGGATACTCAGCTACTTCGGCAGCAGGCTCACCAACGCCTACCTCGAGGGCGCAAACTCGCTCATACAGTCCATCAAGAGGGCGGCCAGGGGATTTCGCAACGTGGGGTACTTCACAACAGCGATCTTCCTCAGGCTGGGAGGCCTGTCGTTCGACGCGCTCGCTTGCGCTCAGTCCTAGCCCGTGCTACCCACCAGAAACCCCGAAGAGCCAATTACTCACCCCATGTGAGTAATTACGAAGTGGCATTCTAGCAAATTACGAGGCGTCATTCAAGTCAAAGCAGCGCGCCTGGTCCCGAACGAGGGACCAGGCGCTTTAGTGCCGCCGACCGGATGCAAACGGGCGGCAACCGCTGGTCAGACTGATGGCTACTTCTTGGCCTTACCCTGGTTGGCGACGGCCTCGATCTTCTTGGCGATGGTCTCGGGATCCCCGATGTAGTGCTTGTCGGTGATGTTCCAGTCACTGTCGAAGGTGTAGGAGCAGGGTACCCCGGTGGGGATGTTGACCTTCAGGATCTCGTCAGGCGTGAGGTGCTCGAACTCCATCACGAGCGCGCGGAGGCTGTTGCCATGGGCGGCGATGAGGACGCGCTTTTTGGCCTCGAGCTCGGGCTTGATGTGTTGCTCGAAGTAGGGCCAGGCGCGGGCGATGGTGTCCTTGAGGCACTCGGTGTAGGGAAGGTCCTCCTGCGGCACCTCGCGAAACTGTGCCTGGATGTGGGGGTCGCGCTTGTCGCCTGGCTTGAGGGCGGGGGGCTGAACGTCAAAGGAACGACGCCAGATGAGGACCTGGTCCTCGCCGTGCTCGGCGGCGGCATCGGCCTTGTTGAGGCCCTGCAGTGCGCCATAGTGGCGCTCGTTGAGGCGCCAGGTCTTGTGGACGGGAAGCCATGCGCGGTCGAGCTCGTCGAGCACGATGTCGAGGGTGTGGATGGCACGCTTCAGCAGCGAGGTGTAGCATACGTCGAAGTCGAAGCCTGCCTCGCGAAGTGCCCTGCCGCCCGCAGCCGCCTCCTCGCGGCCCGTGTCGGTGAGGTCGACGTCAGTCCAGCCCGTGAAGAGATTCTTGAGGTTCCACTCGCTCTCGCCGTGGCGTACGATCACCAGCTGCATGCGCCCGTCATTCTCGGCCATGATGACTCCTTTCTCCTTGGAACGCGCGTCTCTCGTCCCATGTGCTACGGGCCGCCGCCCCCATGGCGGCCGTCACCCGACGACTACTTCTATTACAGCACCTTTTCGGGCGCTCATCGGCGAGAGAACCGTGAGTTGCGCCATCGGTCGGCGACACGACGGCTTCTCGTGCGCGGAGACCAGGTGCAGCCTGCGCAGAGCCTCCTCAGTACAGCGGAAGCTCGCCAGTGATGGGATCGATCTCGTCGGCGCGCAGCGGCTCGAAGGCAAGGCAGGTGTGCGTGGGCGTGCCGTGGAACTCTGTGAGGCCCGCGTCGCGGACGAGCGCGACGACGAGATCTCGCTCGCGTCCCTGTGCCGCGATGTCGAGCAGCTCATCCTCGGAGTCCACGTAGACGCAGACCTTGGCGACGCCGGCGTCGAACCAGTCGGAGAGTGCCGTTGGCGTTGCGTTCCCGTCGTCCAGGTAGACTCGACTGCCGTCCGGCGTCACGCGCAGCTGGTTCTGGCGTCCCTCCCGGACGAGCGCCGCCAGGGTCGCCTCGACGCAGGCATGCCCCGCCTGTGCCGCGACCTTTCCCTTGCGCATCTTGAGGTCGCGTCTCATGACGATCAGCTGCTTTGCCTTGTAGGACGAGTTTGGCATGAAGGCTCCTATCCTTGCGTCGGCTTCCCTCGGGCTGGGTGGCTCCCTGCGTGAGCGGGTCGCTCGCCCCGACTCCAAGCTACGCGCCTCACTCGCGTGACCATGGGCTGCCACGTACGCCTACGGATCTAGGCCGGTGGAGAAAACCACTCACTTTTACGGAGGGACAGCCGTGCCAGTTCACATCATTCTACATAATTTGCTATCCTATGGGCGCAAAACGAGTAGGCGAGTGTGCGTCGGTAACGTCTGGCAACGGATGGTGCCGTGGTGGCAGCGGCGAGGTATGGTGGGGCTCACATGATGAGAAAAAGGCTGTTCGAGCTTGTGCCGGGGACACCGTGGCATGTGTTCATGACGGTCGTCCTTCGGTGGTTGGGCCTCGTCTCGGACATCGCCCTCGTGTGGGTGGTGTGCTCGACGCTCACGCTCGCCGTGGGGGGCAGCCTGGATGCCGGCAGCATGCAGCGGGCGCTCGCAATCGGCCTCGTCGCGCTCACGCTCAAGGTCGCCTCCACCAAGCTGGCGTTGCGCGAGAGCTTTGCTGCCGCCGTAGACGTCAAGCGTGTGCTGCGCCACAGGATATACGAGAAGCTTCTGCGCTTGGGTCCGGATTACAGCAAGAAGATCGCCACAGCCGAGGTCGTACAGCTCTCCGTCGAGGGCTGCGAGCAGCTCGAGACCTACTTTGGCCAGTACCTGCCCCAGCTCTTCAGCGCGATCCTAGCCCCGATCACCCTGTTTGTCGCCCTCCTCCTCATGGCGCCCGCCACCTGGCCGGCAGCGCTCGTACTCCTCGTCTTCGTTCCGCTCATCCCCTTGGTCATCGCCTTGGTGCAGCGGGCAGCCAAGGGTGTGTTGGCCTCGTACTGGGATGAGTACACGAAGCTCGGGGACGCGTTCCTCGAGAGCCTCCAGGGACTCACGACTCTCAAGATCTACCAGGCGGATGAGGCCCGACACGAGGCCATGGACGAGGAGGCGGAGCGCTTCCGCGCCGTCACGATGAGGGTCCTGCGCATCCAGCTCAACTCCATCGTGCTCATGGACGTCGGGGCCTTTGGCGGCGCTGCGGCAGGTATGGGCATGGCGCTGTGGCTCCTCTCGGTGGGGTCTATCGACTTTATGGGGGTTCTGCTGGTGGCCCTGCTCTCGCTTGACTTCTTCCGTCCCCTGCGGCTTTTGGGCTCGTACTTCCATGTCGCCATGAACGGCATGGCGGCATCCGATAGGATCTTTGACCTGCTCGACCTCGATGAGCCCGTCGAGGGCGGCACTCAGGTGCCGGCACAGGGGGATCACCTGCTCATGAGTCACCTGAGCTTCTCGTGGGACGGTGGGCGCGAGGTGTTGCATGACGTCTCGATCGACATTCCCTCCGTCGGGCTCACCGCCATCGTCGGCGACTCAGGCTCGGGCAAGTCAACGATAGCCGCGCTTCTGGCAGGGCGCGCGCAGGGTTATGAGGGCAAGCTCCTACTTGGCGGCAGGCCACTCGTGCACTTCAATCGCAAGGCCCTCGCACGCTACGTGACGACGGTTCCCACGGCGAGCTACCTCTTTGCGGGCACCGTCAAGGACAACCTCCTGATGGGACACCCCCGCGCCACCGAAGAGGACATGTGGTCGGTCCTTGAGGGCGTCGACCTCGCGGCCTTCCTACGCGCGCAGGATGGCCTGGACACCAGGGTCGAGAAGCGGGGAGAGAACCTCTCTGGTGGTCAGAGGCAGCGTCTGTCCCTGGCTCGCGCCTTCCTGCACAACTCGCCTGTCTATATTCTGGACGAGGCCACGAGCAACATCGATGTCGAGAGCGAGGAGGCGATCATGACGGCCGTGCGCGGAATCGCTCGCTACAAGGCCGTGATCTTGATCAGCCATCGTTTGGCAAACGTCACGGCCGCTCGCAGGATCTATGTGCTCGAGCATGGCCGGGTGGTCGGCGAGGGTGACCACGGGGGGCTCTTGCTCAACAACACGACCTATCGGCGACTCTGGGAGGGCCAACAGGCGTTTGAGGCCTTTGAGCCCACCACGCTCGACGCCCCCTTTGATGATGAGGACGAAGACGAGCAAGCCTCAAAGGACGCGGACGTCGTAGAGGTGGGCGGCATGGGTGAGACGATCGACACCGATGCCACGGGAACTGGGGAAGCGAGCCCTGACGCCCCCGACGGCACAGGTGGCGCTGACGCCCTTGGCGGCACTGCCTACTCTGATGACACAGGCACCGAGTCCGTCGCAAGGGACGTCACAGGCGAGGCTCCCACAACCGAGGCGAGTGCCGCATCCCCAGAAGCCGAGGTGGCTGACACGTCAGAGCCTGCTGACGCCGGCGCTGAAGACGTACCCGTCACATCCGTTGCCGATAGCGATGCCAGGGAGGCCGATGATGCAGAGCCGGAGTAACGCCCGTGTCATATGGCGCATGTTGGGACTCGTCAGACCGCTTTCGGGTTTCATGATCATCTCGATCCTCTGTGGCGTCGCGGGCTTCTGCTGCGCCACCTTCCTGCCGGTGCTTGCGGTCTGGGAGGCCTGCTCCATCGCGCTTCAACGGGAGCCGCCCCTCTCGCCTGGCGTCTGCCTCGGCGCGCTGGCACTGATGGCCCTGCTGCGCGGCATCTTGCGCTATGTCGAGCAAACCTGCAATCACTACATTGCCTTTCGGCTGCTCGCCCACATCAGGAGCAAGGTCTTCGCCAGTCTCCGTCGCCTGGCTCCCGCACGGCTGTCGGGTGCTGATCGGGGCAGCCTCATCTCCACATTGACCTCTGACATAGAGCTACTTGAGGTCTTCTTCGCACATACGATCTCACCCGTTTGCATCGCGGCGATCATGCTGGTGGTCATGGTAGCCTTCACGGGGAGCTTTGCGTGGCAACTGGGGTTGGTCATGCTCGTCGCCCAGCTCGTCGTGGGCGTTGCGGTGCCCATCATGGTTTTTCGTGCCTCCGGCAACGGCGGTCGGGTGGTACGGGACCGAGCCGCAGGACTTTCGACCTTCGTGCTTGATGGTCTGCGCGGTCTCACTGAGGTCCTGCAGTTTGACGTTGGTGCGTCACGTCTCAAGACGCTCGACGAACGGTCGCGCAGGCTCGCCGGGACGCAGCGCTCCCTGTCGGCCATGAGCTCGACCGGTTCTGCCGTCGCAGATGCGGCCATAGCGGCCTTCTCCCTTGCGGAGCTCATGGTTGGCGTGAGCCTCCATATGGCGGGTATCATCGACGCGAGCGCGGCAGTCATCTCTACCGCTGCCACGCTCGGCTCGTTTGGTCCGGTCGTGGCGCTCGCCAGTCTTGGCTCGACCCTACAAGGAACCCTTGCCTCGGCACATCGTGTACTTGACATACTTGACGAGGAGCCCGCGGTCGAGGAGATCAGTGAGGGCGATACGATTGTCTTTGGCGGTGCCGCAGCCAAGAGCGTGTCGTTCTCGTATGGTCGGGAGAGGATCCTGGATAACGTCACGGTCGAGATACCCAAGGGCACCATCGTGGGCATCGAGGGCAAGAGCGGGTCGGGCAAGTCGACGCTCTGTCGCCTGATGATGCGCTTCTGGGACGTGGATCGAGGCCAGGTCTCCATCAGTGACCAGCGTATCGATACCATCCGTACGGACAACCTGCGTGACATGGAGGCGCTTGTGGAGCAGGACACCTATCTCTTTCACCAGAGTATCAGAGATAACCTGCTCATCGCCAAGCCCCATGCCATCCAGTCCGAGCTCGATGCCGCCTGTCGCGCGGCGTCGGTCTATGACTTTATCATGAGCCTGCCAGAGGGGTTTGATGCCGAGGTCGGAGAGCTCGGAGACACCCTTTCGGGAGGTGAGCGCCAACGCCTGGGACTGGCTCGCGCCTTCCTGCACGATGCGCAGCTGCTCATCCTGGATGAGCCCACGAGTAACCTCGACTCGCTCAACGAGGGCATCATCCTGTGCAGCCTTGACAGGCAGCGTCGCAAGCGCACCGTACTGCTTGTGAGCCATCGGGCGAGCACCATGGCCGTGGCGGACAGGATCTTCTCCATAGACAGTGGCCGCGTGAGCTAAAAAACGCAGAATGAATCAGGATTGACGAATCACGGGTATGTGTCTCTGTAGGTCAGGGAACCCTGAGACCGGTTGGACTCGTTTATTCTGGGTCCTCCTCAGCGTGCGGCGGTGTTTGTGCACGGGGTGAGTACCAGAGCGTGGGAGTCCCCGGGAGGGGGAAGTGCTTGTTCGGTTGAGCAAGGTTCCTGCCCTTGGTAGTGGTGTATGATCGTCCTCATGTACGCAAGTATGTTCCTCAGCAGGTTGGGCTATGACGCGGCGGGCGACTGTGCTGTCGGGCGCGTGGGCTTGGCGCAGGTGGGAGTGTGACTATGGTAAAGTGGCCCATGAATGATGGCGCACAGTATGCTGACGAGATGGATGGCGTGTTTCCCGATAGGGCCGCGCAGTTCATGGAGGGTAGCGGGCTATATGGTGACAATGGGGTGGAAGGCCTGTTTCCGGACAGGTCGGCGCACTTCGTAGACGACCCGATGGGTGACCCTATGGACGGCCTGTTTTCGGCTGAGCTGGCGCAGCCGATGGTCGGCGCGGCGCCGTATGGCGCCCAGGTGGGCAGCGTGTTCCCCGACAGGGCCACACAGCCAATGGGAGAGGTCAGGAAGGCGACGGCATGGCCGTTCGTGTGGAAGTATAGCGAGGGGTCAGGGGGCGCCCAGGTGTTCGTGCCGACCCTTCTGTTTGGGTTGGCGGGAAGCTTGGTTGTGGCGTTTCCGGGCTTTGCGCTTTTGACTAACCTCTCGGAGGGCGTGTGGCGTGAGGGTTCCTCCCTAGGCGGGTTGGCGACTTGGATCCTGCTGGTCACTACCGTGGTCGCCGCTGCAGCGCCTGCCCTCGCTGCCCTGCACATCATCTCGGCGGCCTCCGTCGAGTATGCGCGCGACCAACAGGGAAGAATGTGGGTCTCCGACTGGTCGAGGGGATCGATAGCGGGTGGGCCAGGTACGCCAGGCTCGATAGCCGCAGCCATCGTTGCATGCCTCGGTGGTCTCGGGCCCCTCTCCACGCTTGGCAGCCTTGGTGACATGTATGAGGCCTTCAGGAAGTTCGAGGTGGGAGGGGACTTCGAGCGGGCGGTCACGAACGGCTACCCGGATCGTGTCGCGCAGCGGATCGTCTCCGTTCAGTCATATGCCGCAGGTCCCTTCACCATAAGGGTGAGTTGCATGGTGGAACCCTACGGTGGGGGCCAGCCCAAGCGCAGGAGGCTCTTCATCTCCCGCTCGAGCAAGGGGCTCGACGAGCTCATGTGTGAGGTAGACACCCTGATACAGGAGTAGGAGTAGGGGTGTTGGGGGGCCTTTGGGGTGCCCATGTATGTGCCAGCGTGTGTCCAACTCTCTGTCAGACCACTGTTAGCAGGGCCGACATCCTCTCCTCTCGTGACGCCATACACCATGCCAGGCGTTCCCGCGTCTCCCCTCGATGCGTTAGCTTACTGGCGGCATCGTGGCAAGGATGCGGGGTATCGCCATGCCGACGGTAGTCTGACAGAACGAGAGTTGTAGAATGCGCCTTTGCGTGAGGGTGCCTACCCAGACTGTGCTCTTTCGTGAGGTGGCGCTGCGTTTGCCCAGGTAAGGAAAAGCGCATTCTACGGAAAGACGCACTCTGCGATCGCACCCTCACCGAAAGACGCACGCTGCGATTCCCAAATCGCCCAGACCACGCTTTTCCGTCACGTCGTGCTCAGGAGCGTCGCTGAAAACCGCCCGTCAAACTGCGGGGCCCTATGAAAAATGGCTCAACTGGGCAAACGTGTCCGGGAAACCGCCCGCCAAACTGCGGGGCGGTTTCGCCAGGGTCCGTAGGTCTCGGCCTGTGGTCTGACAGAGAGTGGGTAAAAGGCCACGATTGCTCCCAATGTCGCAGCCCTCTTTCGAACGTTCCCAAAATTCTCATTTACATCTGATATGAGCTGTGATATACCTTTTAGTGTCGGAAATAACCGATGTAAAAAAATCATATACTCGTTATGTGCACAGCTCGTATCAGGAGGCGATCATGGTTCAGGAAAACTCATCCAACGCAATGCAGGGTATCGGTGCGAGCCTCAAGTCGTGGCGGGCCATGGGTGGCCTCACCGCCGACGAGCTCGCCCAGTCCGTGGGCGTGTCTCGCGACACCATCTCGCGCGTGGAGCGTGGGGACGCGAGCGTGGGCATCGGCACGGTGCTGGACATCTGTGGGGAGTTTGGACTGCTCGGCAAGGTGAGGGCTGCCTTCGACCCCGCGAACAGCGAACTTGGCAAGATCGGTCTCTCGCGCGGGGTCCCCAAGCGCGTCCGCAAGGCGCAGGGCGCCTCGTCAGAGGAGTGGCGGAACAACATGAACTGGTATGAGAGCTCCTTCGTCTATCAGATCTATCCTCTGGGGCTCTGCGGTGCCCCCTGGTCCAACGACGGCTCGACGGAGGGGGCGACAAACGACGACGATCATCGCCTGCTCAGGCTCGTGAGCGATGGATGGGTCGAGCACGTCTCCAAGCTCGGCGCCACCTGCGTGATGCTCAATCCCGTCTTCGAGAGCGACGCCCACGGCTACGACACGCGCGACTACACGCGCGTGGACTCTCGTCTGGGCACGAACGATGACCTCAAGACCGTCGTGGGCGCCTTTCACGACGCGGGCATCCGTGTGTTGTTCGACGGCGTGTTCAACCACGTGGGACGTGGCTTCTGGGCGTTCCAGGACGTTGTCGCCAAGCGTGCCGACAGCCGCTATGCCGGCTGGTTCAACATCGACTGGAACGGTAACTCACCCTATGGGGACGGCTTCGGCTACGAGACCTGGGGGGGCGTCCCCTACCTCGTGAAGCTGAACCACAACAACCTCGACCTCAACGATTACCTGGCTGGCGTCATTCGCGGCTGGGAGAGCGAGTTCGACATCGACGGCCTGCGCCTGGACGTCGCCTACTGCCTTGACCCGGGTTACCTCGGGTACCTGCGGCGCATCGCCAACGAGCTTACCGAGAAGCGTGACGAGAAGTTCATCCTCGTCGGCGAGACGATGTTTGGCGACTACAACCGCTGGATGGGTGACGACGCCTGTGACTCCGCCTACAACTACGAGGCCTACAAGGGCCTCTGGTCGAGCATGAACTCCGCCAACATGCACGAGATAGCCTACACGCTCGAGCGTCAGAGCGGTGACAAGCCCTGGGATCTCTATACGGGCAAGCACCTGCTCACCTTCGTCGACAATCATGACGTGCCAAGGATCGCGACCCAGCTCAGCGACAAGCGTCAGCTCAAGTGCCTCTATGGCCTCCTGTTTGGCATGTGCGGCGTACCCTGCGTCTACTACGGCAGCGAGTGGGGCATAGAGGGTGCCCAGAGCTTCGGAGACCACGAGCTGCGACCTGCGCTCGACACTCCCCAGTGGAATGAGCTCACGGACTACATCGCCGCCTTCGCGGCCGCACGGCTCGAGAGCGAGGCGCTCTGCATGGGTGACTATCACGAGCTGCAATGCCAGCCCCAGCAGCTGGTGTTCCAGCGCAGCGGCGGAGGCAAGCGCGTGATCGTGGCCATCAACGCGGCCCCCCAGCCCGTGACCCTGCACTTCGACGCGGGCTGCGGTCGGGCGGTTGACCTCATTACGGGCGAGGACCACGACTTTGGCGCAGGCTCCGAGGTGGGGGCGTACTCCTGCCACTACTGGCTCTGCGAGAGGTAGGGAAGGTATCGCTGCTCGCGTCCTCTGTGCGACATGGTTGCCCGCAATGTCCGGGAGGGCCGTCGGTGCGCCCTCCCGGGGGCGGCTGGGGATTTCTCCCACCCTTTTCCTGCGGAGGGGGTATGTTGCTCTTAGGGACGAGCTGGTTGTGTCACGAAGGGAGGGGTCACCCATGGAAGGCGGGGAGGGATTTGTCGCTGTGTTCGATTCGGGACTCGGCGGCATCAGCGTGCTGCGTAGGCTGGTGGACGCCCTGCCCCATGAGAACTTCGTCTACGTGGGTGACTCCGCCCACAATCCCTACGGCGAGAGGAGCCCACGCCAGATCCTGAGCCTCTCCCGTCAGATAGTGGGCGGACTGGTCCGCGAGGGCGCAAAGGCCGTCGTGATCGCCTGCAACACCGCGACGAGCGTGGCTGCGGCGACCCTTCGCAGGGAGCTGCCCGCCCTTCCCATAGTGGGCGTAGAGCCCGCGCTCAAGCCGGCGACGGAGCATGACCCCCACAGGCGCATCCTCGTGATGGCGACGCCCGTCACCCTGCGGCTTGACAAGTACCAGCAGCTCGCCAAGGCCTATGGATCTGACTCCGAGGTGATCTCCGTTCCCTGCGCGGGCCTGGCCAAGCGCATCGAACAGGGAAGGCTTGACGAGGCTGACCTGCGTGAGATGATCTCATCTTTGGTGGGGAGGTATCGGGACTCCGTCGACTCGGTGGTTCTCGGCTGCACTCACTACCCCTTTGTTGCCCGCCAGATCCGCGAGGTCGTCGGGGACGTCCCCTTCTTCGATGGGGCAAGTGGCGTCACGCATAGGCTCAAGAGCCTCCTTTCGGAGGGCCATGCCCTCGCAAAAGATGACGCCGCTGGTTCTGTGACCCTCCGCTCCAGCCTTAACGACCCCACGATCCTCGAGCGCTACCGACGCTTCCTTAAGATGGAGCTGTAGCCGCCGGCCTACGGGGAGGCGCATCGGCTGCGCGGTGCCGCTACGTTCTGGGCGCTCCCCAGAAGAAGAGGGCGACGGTGCCGGGTCCCGTGTGACAGCCTATGGTCGCGCCGACGTCAAAGTGATGCACAGGTCCGTCAATCTGGGGAAACTGTGCCTCGATCATGCTGGAGACCGCACGCGCGTCGTCCAGGCAGTCGGCGTTGCTGATGAAGACCTTGTCCGCATAGTCATCACCATCCCGTGCGAGCTGATGCATGAGCGCAACGACGCGCCTCTCGGCCTTGGCCTTGGTGCGGATCTTCTCCTTGACGGCGAGCGTCCCGTCAGCCTCGACGTTCATCACGGGACAGATCTTGAGCATGCCGCCCACGACGCCAGCCACCTTCGAGATGCGCCCCCCGCGCACGAAGAAGCTGAGGTCGGACGAGAAGAACCAGTGTTGTACCTCAAGTCGGTGCCTCGTGGCCCACGATGCCAGCTCGTCCAGGCCCATGCCGGCGTCCCTGAGTCGGGCCATCCTGTCCACGAGCAGCCCGTAGCCTGCCGAGGCACAGAGCGAGTCGATGACGATCAGGCTGCGCTCGGGAAACACCCGTCTGAGCGCGTCTCGTGCGGCGCAGGCGGAGCCATACGTTCCCGAGATGCCCGACGACAGGCTCACGTGCAGCACGTCTTGGCCCGCCTCAAGCAAAGGCGCCCAGAACTCCATGTATTCGCCTATGCTGACCTGAGAGGTCTTTGCCGTGGCACCGTTGAGCATGCTCGCATAGAGCTCCTTGGGCGAATGCGTCTTACCAAAGTCGTCCTTGCACGGAACGCCGTCGAGCTCATAGTTGAAGAACAGGTAGCCGACATTGATCCCGTCGAGCCAAGCTGCTGTGAGATCTGTGGTGGAACAGCAGGTAAGGGCGTAGCTGGGCATGCATTCCTCCTGTGGGTCGAACAAGCCGGTGTTTCTCCTCTCCACTATAGGACTTGAGGTGATACTCTGCTGTGAGACACAAGGCAAATGAGGGGAGCTGTTGATGGAGAGAAACGCCGAAGGGTCAGGACAGGGCATCGAGACCCGCTGCGTGCAGGCAGGCTACGCACCCAAGAATGGTGAGCCGCGACAGGTTCCCATCGTGCAGTCCACGACCTTCAAGTATGACAGCTCGGACGCCATGGGACGGCTCTTTGACCTCGAGGAGTCGGGCTACTTCTACACGCGCCTGCAGAACCCCACCAACGATTACGTTGCGGCAAAGATCGCGGCGCTCGAGGGAGGCTCTGCGGCCATGCTCACGAGTTCCGGACAGGCCGCCAACTTCTTTGCCGTGTTCAACCTCTGTGAGTGCGGTGACCATCTGGTGGCAAGCTCCACGATCTACGGTGGCACGTTCAACCTGCTTGCGCACAGTCTGCGCAAGATGGGCATCGAGTGCAGCTTCGTTTCGCCCTTCTGCAGTGAGGACGAGCTGGATGCGGCCTTTAGGCCCAACACCAAATGCGTCATCGGCGAGAGCGTCGCGAACCCCGCGCTTACGGTCCTCGACATCGAGCGTTTCGCCGCCGCCGCCCATGCCCATGGCGTGCCCCTAATCGTGGACAACACGTTCCCAACGCCCGTCAACTGCCGTCCCATCGAGTGGGGCGCCGACATCGTGACCCATTCCACGACCAAGTACATGGATGGACACGGTGCGGCGGTGGGAGGCGCGATCGTTGACTCCGGCAACTTCGACTGGATGGCGCACGCCGAGCGCTTTCCCGGACTTACCACGCCGGACGACTCCTACCACGGCATCGTCTATGCGGAGCGCTTTGGCCAGGGCGGGGCCTTCATCACCAAGGCGACCGCACAGCTCATGCGTGACTTCGGCTCCATCCAGAGTCCGCAGAACGCCTTCCTTCTGAACCTTGGCCTGGAGTCGCTCCACGTGCGCATGCCCCAGCATTGCCGGAGCGCCAGGGCGCTTGCCGGGCTACTTGCAGGGAGCGACAGGGTCCTTGCCGTCAGCTACCCCGACCTCCCAGGCGATGCGTCGCACGAGCTTGCCCAGAAGTACCTGCCGCAGGGCTCCTGCGGTGTCGTGAGCTTTGAGGTTGCGGGTGGCCGTGCGGCGGCGGAGCGCTTCTTGGCGGCCCTTCGGGTGTTTGCGATCGAGACGCACGTCGCCGACGCCCGCAGCTGCTGTCTGCACCCCGCAAGCTCGACGCACCGCCAGATGAGCGACGACGAGCTTGCGGCGGCGGGCATCTCGCCCGCGACAGTACGCATGAGCTGCGGACTCGAGGGTACCGGCGATCTTGTGGCCGACGTCGAGCAGGCGCTCGCCGCCATCTAGCGATGTTGGTCGTCGGGGGGCAGGATCGTGTCCGATATGAGAGGAGGCGAGAGAGGCGCCATGCATGAAACGATTGGCCCAAGGCGGCTTCGGGGCTACCTCGCGGACGACGACATCGTCTACGGCGCCACGCAGATCTTCGACGCGCTCTCGGACTCAACGCGCTTTCAGATCCTGGGGGTGCTCGTCCAGGGGGAAAGGAGCGTCTCCGACCTGCAGGAGGTGGGCAAGGTCTCGCAGTCCGCGATCTCCCACCAGCTCAGGCTCCTTCGCGACCGGGGTCTGGTGACGGCCAGGCGTGAGGGACAGCGCGTCTTCTACTCCCTGTCGGACGAGCACGTCGCGGATCTCATATCGATCGGCCTCTCGCATGCCGCAGAGCTGGTTACGTCCCAGGAAGACTAGGGCAAGGGCCGCCTCGTGTGTGCATGTCGTGGAATAGTGGCAGAAGACAGAGACGTCCGATGTCGTGGTGTTTTGACATATGCCTTAAGGCAGTGTAAAGTCACATCCTGTGCATGGCTCGCCATGGGTCGTGCACATCCGCATGTGTGACGATCCAGGGGGACGGTGCTGCGCCCTCCTTGACACATAGGTGCTCGCGCACCACCATCCCAACGTTCTCAGCTAAGGAGAGAAGTTTTGCCTACCATCAACCAGCTCATTCGCCAGGGCCGTGTGTCACACAAGGCCAAGTCCAAGAACGCCGCGCTGCAGCACAATCCTCAGAAGCGCGGCGTCTGCACCCGCGTCTTCACTACCACGCCCAAGAAGCCTAACTCGGCCTTGCGCAAGGTCGCTCGCGTGCGGCTCGTCAACGGGCTCGAGGTCACGGCCTACATCCCTGGCGAGGGCCATAACCTTCAGGAGCACTCCATCGTGCTCATTCGCGGAGGCCGCGTCCGCGATCTTCCCGGTGTGCGATACAAGATAGTTCGCGGTGCCTATGACTGCGCTGCTGTCCAGGATCGCAAGAAGGCCCGCTCCCGCTATGGCGCCAAGCGCCCCAAGGAGTAGGGGATCGCGCTCCACCTGACATCGCAACCAGTTCTGAGGAGATACACTATGCCGCGTCGTGCAGCAGCTA
>ERZ773065.1124-NODE-1124-length-13862-cov-4.883610_pt1 | contig 13862 bp, 19 predicted proteins | sample MGYA00580623_ERZ773065 | MGnify/ENA primary metagenome ERZ773065 (study PRJEB29015, sample SAMEA2738017) | human oral metagenome | biome: human oral; feature: human-associated habitat; material: dental | place: China | collected 2047 ...
ATATTTTTCAATTTGCTTTTCTATCATTTTTTATTACCGACCACATTTTAAAATTTCCAATCTTTAAATTTGTAACTTGTAACTTTATTTTTCCTATACAGTATATAAAACATAGAAATTATAGAATCTATAGAATTATTTATCTCTATAATTTCTATATTTTCTTTATTTTTATATTATATATAGTATTTAAAGTTACAAAAGTATATTTAAAATATTAATTAGAGATATTATATCAACGTTTATAAGGTGTAACTTTAGGTGTAACTTTCTACTTTTAAAGTTACACTTGATATGGATAAACATTGATATAATAAGGTTTTATATTTTTTGAAAGTTACACCTAAGTTACACTTGATTTTTAGATTTGTAACTTTGAATTTTGAAAGTTACACTAAAGTTACACCCAAAGTTACACTCTTTTAAATCCTTTTTGGGGGCCGTAATTTCCAAACCTTGTTGATTTTTCATCCTTAATCCACCCAACTATATTACTAATTATTAGGTTTATCTCTTTTGCATCTGATCGTTTCATAAAACGTAAATCTCCTTTTAAACACTCCTCATATACTTCAACAGCACAAACTTTTTGTCTGTATACCATTGGCGCATCACTATTAAAGTTTCCTGATAAAATCTGTAATCTTGCACCCTTATCAAGAGAATACCAGTTCTCTGTAATCGGCTTTTCTAGATAATCACGGATTAAGCCCTCTTTAGCGTTTGATTCTTTATGGTGTTCCCGTGCAATATTGGCCAACTCCTCGGCCGCCTTACTAAGTTGCAAGCTTTCACCCATCACAAATAGAGAATATGCTTCGGCCCATACCTGGTCAACCTCTTTAGGCAAATCTTCCCAAACACTTTTTTTAATATCTCCTAAACAAATATCTATTGGCCAAAAACGTCTATTTCCAGTTGGATCTTTTAAAAATTCATCATCATTTGAAGTCCCGTAGAAAACACATCTTCTAGGATATTTGCTTGTTCGTCTTCCATACGCTTCCCTGTATATATCTTCTCTTTTACTCAAGAATTGCTTAATTGCATTTGTATCATGCCTGTTCATTGCGGTAAGTTCTCCTACCTCGACAATCCAGCTTCCTTGGATAAGTTCAGAAGCCTCTTTACCTTCGAAAGTTTGTAAGCTGTCGTTAAACCACTCTTTGCCTAATATAGAAAAGAATGTACTTTTCCCAACTCCTTGAGGACCAGCGAGAATTGTCATAACGTCAAATTTAACTCCACCAATAATGGCTCTTGCTACTGCAGCTACTAAACTTTTTCTGATTGCCTCACGGGTAAAAGCATTGTCTTCTGCACCAAAATAATCTATTAGTAAGGTATCTATTCTTGGCACACCGTCCCACTTTAAATTGGTTAGGTACTGCTCCACATAATTAATTCTGTTGCTATCACTGACTATTAAAAGCGCCTTGTCTTGCTTATCCTGACCAGTTATTTTATATACACTTTCCAAATATCTTGAAAAAGATGCATCGTCCACCTCTGACCAGTCCCTGTGGTCTTTGCTTGCATCGTAATGCTTATCCCAAGGAAGCTTGCCAAATACTAAACCTCTATTACTGAATGTATCTATGGCAATTTTCCCTTTTAAATTTGGATCATGTTCCAGGATTAAAACTATGTTATTTATAGTCTTTTGAATTTTCCCCTCTTCACTTCTTTCTAATTGAGAAAGCCAGTCTAATTCATCATCTTTAGAGTCTTCTTCTCCAACTACATTAAATATATCTTTAGCATTGGCCACCATTTCACTATTCATCAAAGCTGCTACTTTAGAATCCTCGACAGCTAGTTTTTTCATGGCCGTGTAAGATGGATATTTGCTTACGGGTGTTCCGTCTTTTACGTTATCATCCAAATTGCTAAATTTGTGTATTCTTATTAGGTCAAACGCGTTAACAAGTTGGCCACAGCATGGATCCGTTGCGTGATGAGAGTATAGGAACTTATTATCATAAATCACAGCACCACCAGAAGTACTACCACCTGTGAAGGTGTATCTATCAGGCGTGGCTGTTGACTCATACAAAGCAGGAATAAACGTTTGTATTGCAGATGTGATGTCATAAACTTTACAAAACGAACCAACTAATCCATTTTTAGTTAATGGATCTTGTTGTCTGGCCAAAAGTTGTTTTTGTCTGGTATCTTGACCTGGAACGTGTGGCCAGGTATTAATGTCAGTCCAGTCTGCATACATATTAAGTATGCCTTTACGACTGCAAAATTGACCTAGGTAAAATTGGAATATGTACTCACTATCCACCGAACAAGAAGGATAATACATAAATCTGTTAACCTCGAAAGTAGTCGGGTCACAATTTTCAATCCCTAACAAGCTACCTAATTTTCTAGCTATAGGTTCATATTCATCAGGAGTACAGCTCTCATCAAGTGGAATTAATACCCTAAGTCTAGGAGTATAATTGCTGTGTTTTCTAGTTGAATAAACAACAGAAGTACATCCTAATGCTCCTACTCTTTTTAAAATATCATCCGTCATATTAGGTTGAATATTATCAAGATCTAAACAGACAATATCACGACTGATTATATTAGTTGCTTTTCTTCGGCCGTCTAATAGTTTAGCTCCTGTGAAGCCCCCAACGTCTTTTAATTCATCTTGTTCTGACTTTTTAAGCTTGAGAAATTCCTCATATTTCTCTTGTGTTCTAACCGGAGATTTTAAAGTTTCAACAAAATCAAGCCAACTAATATCTGTATTTTGCCAAATAGTTGCTTTTCTGTGATTTGCTTTTGCAATTCCTAATAACCTATTTGCTTGCACTTTTTAACCTCCTTTCTTAATCTTTCATATAATATTTAGTCTCAAATCCAGCACCTTTTAATATTAATCCTGGAGCCCAAGGAATAGGCTCTGCCAAAATATTATTTACATCTTCTAGTTTTTCATCATCGTAAGCATCTATCACCACTTCATCGTGGATATGCATTACAACATCATAATTTTTCTCATATAATCTTAATAATGTTTCTGCCAGGCAATCTCTTGCTATTGCTTGAACAATGTTCTCGACTAGCTTACCGCCATAAGTAGAGTTGATTTCCCACTTTTTAGTTGTTTGGTTAACACCGTAATAATGGAGCGCGTCTTTTCCAAATTGATTAGTCTGTAAGAATGGTTTTGGATAGTACAATTTTCGACCACTAGGTAATTTAATAGTAATAAAATCTAAACCGTACATCATATCCCATTCACGTTGGATCTCCAACCCTCTTACATATTGAGCGCCGTTGCCATTCATAGCTTGAATTACAGCGTCTCCTACTGCATACCACAAGCGAACAATGTTCTTGTTAGCCTCTCTCCAGCGAACTTTAATATCTGTAAGTTCATCATCAGATAGCCCCATTCTATCAGCCCCCATTGCAATTAAGGCCGATTCTCCGCCTTGGTATCCTAATGCTAGCGTAGCCACTTTTCCGCGTTGTCTAAGTTCATATTCAGGATTACCTTTTTTAATCTTATCAATAGGCACGTTGAACATCTGACTTGCTGTTGCTTCGTAGATTTTACCGTGTGTTGCAAATACTTCATTAACCCACTCTTCACCAGCTAACCAAGCAATTACACGTGCTTCGATAGCGCTAAAATCACTTATTATAAACTTATCTTTGCTTGTTATAAATGCTGTTCGAACTAACTGGCTTAATATATCAGGAACATTATTATAAAGAATTTTAAGCCCCTCAAAATTACCTATTTTTGCGAGCTCTCTGGCAGTGTCTAGTGTGCTTATGTAATTTCTAGGTAAGTTTTGAACTTGTACAAGTCGGCCAGCCCAACGTCCAGTCCTATTTGCTCCGTAAAACTGCAATAATCCTCTTACCCTATCATCTTCACACATTGCATTTTCCATAGCAGAATATTTACTAACACTTGTTTTACCGAGTTGCTGTCTAATTTCTAACACTCTTCTAACCTTTAGTGGCAAATTATCTCTAGAAAGTAAATCGGAAATAACATCTTTAGTTAATCCTGGTAAATCTTCATCAAGCTGACTTTCTACCCAAGATTTAAGTTGTGAAATACTGTTAGGATTTTCAAGTTCAGTAATTTGATAAGCTTCTTCTGTCAGTTTCTCCGTGCTTTCAGCATCAATTTTTAAAATAGATTCAACCAACATCTTATCGATTTTAACACCTTTAGAGTTCATTAAAATATCCATTTCCCACAGCTTCTGTTCTTTTGCAGGAACTTCAAAGGCTTTTAAATGCTGATAAATTGTGAATTCAGCCTCGACGTCTTGCATATTATATTCACAGTATAGTTTCCACTTATCTAAATCGTGATGAGGATCATTCCAAGTTCTGCCACCATTAGTCTTAGTAGGTTTACATGGCACTGAAAAGAACTGAATTAATCTGTTTCCAGTTGTTAATTTCTTCTTATCATCAGCAATCCCTATTGCATTACCAGTCATTCCTAATCCTGCAGGCAATCCTAAATATGTAGCATGAAACATAGTGCATCTCCATTGAGATATATTAGTTTCATATCCTGCTTGATTGAGGCAGTACCACTCGAAAGCAGCGTTGTAGGCATGCTTTAAACAACTCTCATCATTAAGTAACCCGACAATATAAGGGGGGATTTTCTCACCTTGTTTTAAATCAACCAATTGAACAGGTAAGTCATTAAGCTTATAGGAGAACATTAATATTTCAAAGTCTTCTGACTGAGCATATTTATAGGCCCCACTTTTAGCAATATTAACACTGCTTCGAGTTTCTATATCTATACTTAAATGTTGCATAGTTTCCTCCTAATTAATAGGGGGCTTAATAACCCCCTAAATTTTAAATTTAAAGTGGAAGTCCAGTAATTGGATCTACTCCGAAAGTATTTTGTTGAACAGGTTGCTGTTGCATTGGTTGTTGATATTGTTGAACAGGTTGCTGTTGCATTGGTTGTTGATATTGTTGAACAGGTTGCTGTTGCATTGGTTGTTGGTATTGTTGAGGATTAGGGAATGGATTAGCTGATTGTTGAGCACCACCTAATGCGTTAAATACTTTATCAGCTGCGACTGGTGCGCCTCCTAAAACTTCTCCATCTCTAACTTTTTGAATGTGAGTTAAACCAAACCCTACACCTTTTTTACCTGTATGAATATAAGGAAAAACATTAATTGCTACATTTGCGTAAACTCCTGAATAAATTTGAGACTGGTCCAATATAGGTTGAACATTTCTATCTACTATTTGAGGCTGTCTGTCAGCGTTTGAACTGGCAGTAAACACCCAACACCCTTTACATTCATCACCAAACGGAGTCCCATCTTGTTTAACTCCGTCTCCATCATGAATAGGATTAGCAACCACAGGAGGCATTATCCCGTTCCATTTTTCGTTAAGACCTTTTTGAGTAGCTGCTTGAATTGCAGCATCTAAACTTTGCTTACTTGCTAAGTCGCTTTTTGGTAATAAAATAGTCGCGCTATATTTTGGAGCTTGCTCCGGACTGTTTGAATATGGTTTAAATACGTTCACATAACTTAATCTTACATTTTGTACTACTGCTGTTGTTTCGTTTGTCATAATTTTATAATCTCCTTAATTTCTGTTTTAATTTAATGGTTTAAAAATGCTTGTCACATTTACAGTATTTGTTATTGAAGGTCGTTTGTCATTTTCAAACACTAGTGTAGGCTTACCTTCGCTGGTTACTACCATATCACCTACTAGCGTTGTAAATTGTTCTTTGCCTAAGGCTTTTTCTAGTTTAGCCAAAGTTAAAGGCACTTTATCATAAATTATCGCTTCATCAATACCTCCGTCTATTAATTTCTTAAGTGCTTCATCCTGGTTAGACCAAGAGCGCGAAGTTCTTCCAGCTACCGCCTTAAGACCTTTCACATCTTCACCAGCTAAGCATAGGTTAAGCGCATAAGCTTTTAAATCATTAACCCATTTAGCAATATCCTCACCTCTTGAGATATACTCGTATAGCTTATCTTTTGGAATCTCATTAGGGTTTAGATGTATTTCAGACTCAAGAGTTAAATTATTCTCAGCTCTAGCAGTGCAAATATTTCTCGCTTTGCAGAACTTACAAGCCTTAGCAGAAGGGACTAACTCACCTTCACCGCTTAACGCTTTTTCGGCTTGTACTTTGAAATAATCGCCCCACAGGAGAAGCTCTGTTAAATTGGCAGACCAACTAGATATATTATTAAGTCTCGGCTGAACTATATTCATCTCAATATGTTCTATTTGGTAAATCAGACTAAATGCTTCGTAAGCCCCCAATGCGTATAAAATAAGCTGTTCATTTTGTTCTGCAGAAACAGGAACGCCTTTGCCATATTTTAGATCAATAATAGATAATGTATTTCCGTGCATTAAAATACAGTCACAAGTCCCAAATCCTCCAGGAACCCAACTAGAAAAATCTACCCTTTTTTCAATCTCAATATATGGTTGGGATGAATAACTCAAGGCTTTTTCTTTGATGAAATCCACATAAGAATCCGTATAGGAATCCATTTCAGCTTGATAAAGCTCATTTTCTTTTATCTTTTTAACGGCAGCATTAAGCTTTCTTTTGCCAAATCCTTTTGGATCTAAATAATGTTTAAGTTTGAGTTCGCTTAACTCGTGCGCTAAAGTCCCTTCTTTTGCGTAGACAGATTCGCTATCAGGAATACCATCTTCCATCTGCACGCTACCAGGACAAGTCGCCCACCTACCAGCACCACTAGCGCTAAGCTTGGCATGAGCCCTTTCTTTGTGATTAATTTCAGTCATTAGATATCCGCCCCTAACTCCCTTAATTTAAGTGCAAAAGCTCCAAAGTTCTCTTGAGCTAAATGTGCCAATGATACTGCATTAAATTGTTGCAATAAGCCTTGCAACTGTTGAATTTTTCCAGCTTGCACTAATGCACCAGAAGCACGTTGTAAATCTTCTAAAGTATAAGTTTTCGCAGTTGTTGGCACTGCTGTTTGCACCGGTTGAGTTTGTACTGGAGCGGTATTTTGCGCTGGGGTAATTGGGACTACGTTTTGAATTTCTTGAACTGGTTGAGTAGGTTGACTTACCGAAGTTGGAACTGATGATATATTTTGAGTAGATAAACTACTTACATTAAACTCTCCATTACCTAGTTTAATAAAAACATCCTCCAATAAATTCACATCTTCTTTGCTCGCAATAATCACATTTACGTTTACTTTTAATTCCATTTTTAAAAATCTCCTTTATTTTAAATCTTTTAATAATCTTCTGCCTTCTTGAATGTATTGAATCTTAATATTGTGGTCAGTACATTCTTGAATATTGGTTATTACTACATCTACTAATTTTTTAAGGTATTCTCTTCTCGAGAACTCTTCGGGTGTTTGATTATACTCTTTTAAATAAGCCAAACTTTCAAGAGCTGTATAACAACCATCTTCGATTAAAATTTCTCCATTATTTTTTAGTTTACTTATAGCCATCCTCATTTTGGAATAAGGAAAACCTAAATCATTAACCAAATCATATTTGTTGCATCCAGGATTATTAAAAATATAATTCCTGATTGCTTGAGTTAAATTAACTCCAACATTCTTCCTCATTTTTAAAATCCTCCATCTCTGCTACTCTGTTATCGAAGATATCTTGTACTTCTCTTATTTTTCGTCTTTCCAAACTGTCGAATTCAATATTGTCTAATTGGTCTGAAATTTTGTTACTTGTAAATCTTAAGTCTTCTATTAATTCACTAAATCTTTTGTTTTTCATCTGCCAACCTCCACAATTCTCTGATTATATCTTGAGTTACATGCTCTGGAATTTCTTCGTTGTTAATAACAACACATTTTATCTTCTTATCCTGGATAAGTTCTTTCTCCTGGTCGTTCAGCATATCATTTAACTTGTCTATGGTTGCTATTTCTTCTTTATCATTCAATAAATCATTACCTTGTTCATCAAGTAATTTCGCTTTATACTCTTTACCTAAAATAGAACTAAGTAAGAATGTTACTTCTTGAATTATCTTCTTAAGGTCTGTAGAAGGGGTGTCATGCTTCTTAAATAATCTAAAATACCTTTTACCAATATTCCAATACCATGATGCTTGTTCATGTGTCATTTTTGCATCATTTACTATATCTTTTAAAATATATCTAGTTTCAAGCTTCAAACTATCAACTATCTTTTCTTCTCCATCTATAATTACTGGAATATTTCTTAACTCTAATTTGTAATGTTTTGGATTAGGTTTATTTATTTCATCTCTCATTCCTTGCAATTTCCTCCTAAATATGTTATTTTATAATTGAATTTTTTAATTAAGTAGCTGTTGTTTTAACGGCTGCTTTTTTTGTTGGATAAACGGGTTTAATAGGTTTCACCTCATCAAATAAATCTCCAGGTGTGATATGTAAGTAATCACACAATTTATTTATCGTATCAAATTGAATACCTTTGCTTCTCCCATAAAATATATTGTTTAAGGTGGGTCTGCTTATTCCGGTATCTATTGATACTTTAGACACCTTTAATCGCCTTTCAGCTAGCAATTCCCACAGTTTGATTCTGTATTGTTTCATAGTTATTTCTCCTTAACAAAGCTACCGTCTATCATTTTGCCCTTGCGCTTTGAAATCGTATTGTAAGCTAACTCTATGCAATCTGTAAGTTCTAAATTATAAGTTTTAGCTGTAAAGTCTAAGAATTCAATGTATTTAGCAAGTTTTAAATCCACATTATAAGCATTTTCCGAAATGAAACACGCGTAGATGCTGAAATCAAATTTCTTAAATTCCATTGTGTAAAGTTTGTAATTAAATCTTATAATCGGATGATTTTCTCTTAACTCAATCTTTCTAAATAGTTCATACGGATTCTCAACTCTCATTTGTGTGGCAATAACTAAAGTAACGTATATATCGCCGATAGCGTCTTTTATCTCTTCTATCGCTGCTTTATTACCATTCTCATAGCTTTCTATTGCTGTTTGTAATTCTAAACACTCTTCTGATGATTTAAGCATTTGTTTAGTCAATCGCCCTTTTTCAAACAAATTTCTATCTTCCGCCCATTCTATTATTGGTGCAAAATAATCATAATGTTGTAATTTCAATGTTTTTACCTCCTACTCAAAATATTTGTCAAATCTTTTATCGAACCCAGCCCACATTGAACCTGTTGCCAACAAATACCCTGCAAACAGTTGTTCAAACTCTATTTTAGTCATTGCTAATGCGCACAGGAAAATAATTGTAAATGTCCAATATATAAGATTAAGTGTTCTTTTCTGTAAGTGTTTAATCATTGCTGCTCTCCTTTCAATTTGTTTAAATCTATATCTAATACCGTTGCTATTTTAACAACATGATCTAATCTAGGATTCTTTGATTCTCCCTTTAAAATGGAATAAATTGTTTGTTCAAAAATCCCTGTTAACTTTGCTAACTTGTATTTACTCATATTTAATTCTTTTAAACGTTCATTTATTAACTTATTAAACTTTTTCATAAATGTTTGACCTTCTTTCACTATTTTGGTATAATTTATTTGAGTATTTCCTGGAAATTAAATTCTACTACTAAACCTTTTCAATGAAATACTTAATACTTTAGAAAGGAACTAAACTATGAATAATTCAAATAAGATATTTTATTATCCTGACAATTTAGTTTCATTAAGCAAACAAATGGAAATAGCGCTTGAACCAGTTATAAACCAACGAGAAGCAATCAATCTAGCTATTCAAATCTTAAATAAACCACTTGTTAACAACTTAACCAGACTAAGAGAAACTGTTAACGCTTATTACAGTGAACCTCTTAAAATTGCAAACCGAGAACTTAAAAAACTGTACTTTACTAACACACTTGAGTCACAGCAAAAGTTAATTTCCGAAGCACTAAAAGATTTAAAGTTTAATATCCCAACTGAAACACTAACTCGTGAACTTCCAAAACTTCAAGAGGCGCTTATAACCTCAAAATCATATATCCCAAAAGATATTCAAGAAGAAATTGAATTAGGGTTTGAAAATCAGATAAAAGAAAATAATGAAATTCTTAACAACCCTTTTTTGGATAAGGAAGTTGTAAAAAACATGGTGTTAAATCGTGATATATGTTTCTTTATAACCGTATTCTCTATAATTACACCTCTGATAACAGATAAAGTTACTTATCAAGTAGTTTCAAATGTTATCGCTTATGTTTATTCAGAATTAGTGAGAAAGTATAACATAGATAAACGGAACATGTAATACTATCGCCCAGGTGACTATCTCTAAAGTTCTATTTTTCGTTTTCTGGGCGTAAATATTTAAACATAAATTTATTAACATAAGCACCACATATATACATTTAAATTGAACGCTCATCTCTATTCTAGTCCTCCATTTAATTTCTTTATTTCCATTGTTTATGCTCCTTTCTTTAATTTCTTTGATATGTGCTAGATTTCTTAAATTTAAATTGTATTTTCTTTTAAAAACTTATTTACTTCGCTTTCGAGATAGATATACTGTCTACCAACTTTGGTCGGTCTAAGTCCTCGAATATTAAGCTCAGCTAAAGTATCTTGACCTATATTTAACTCTCTGCAGAGTTCTTTTTGGTTGAATCGTTTATCTTGCTTTATTTCATCTTGTAAGATGTCTTTGACTACTTCACGAACTGCTTTTACTACTTGCCTTTCAAATTCTTCACTGAACATTTAATCACTCCTTTCTTTTTTATTATTTTTCAAGAACTATATTCTTGTTATTGCTTAAAAAAAATATCATTAGCCTCTTCTTTAGTTAATGCTAAGAATTTTATTAAAAGTAACATTTCGCTTTTTTTAAATTCCCTGTCTTGAATTTCGTTTATTTTATCAGAGAAACTACTAACTGAGATATTTAAATAATCAGCACATTGCTTATAAGTTTTTCTTTGCTCTCTTATTTTTCCTTTTAGCTTATCCATAGTACCACCTTTCTTTTTTATTATTTTTCAAGAACTATATTCTTGACTGTAACTATATCTTAACATGAGTTTTTATACTTGTCAAGAATTTTTTTCTTGTTTTTTTAAAAAATAATACTAAAAAACATAACCTTGTTCTTGAAAATAGGAATATAATATTGTATAATTAAAACAAAGGAGGCGTTGTAAAATGACATTAGGTAAGAGAATAGAACAAAAGAGATTATCTAAAAATTTAAAAAAGAAAGAATTGGCAAAACTTATAAATGTTCATGATACGTTAATCGGAAAATATGAACGAGATGAAGTAGATTTAGGACTTAGCAAAATCAAAGAATTAGCTAGAGTATTAGACACCACGCCTGCTTTTCTTATGGGCTGGGAAGATGACCAAAAAGAAATTGATATAGCAAACATGGTAAATGACCTGATGGATAATTTAAATAGTAATCAAGCCTTGATGTATAGCGGAGAGCCAATGGATGAAGTAACAAAAGAATTAGTGCGTGCTTCAATCGAGCAAGCAGCAAGAATTGCTATGGCACGTCACAAATCAGAAAATGACGATTAAAGATGTTTACTACTCCTTAATCCAGGAGTACGGAACAACTAATCCATTTACTATCGCTAGACAATTAGGTATAACAGTACTATTTAACGATTTAGGAACAAACAACGGGCTATATCACACTTTAGAAATTTGTAACAAAACATATCATTACATACACATCAATAACAACTTATCTGACACTGATAAACGATATACAATGGCACATGAATTAGGTCACTTTATTTTACATAAAGGTTCTAATTTACATTTCCTTAGACGTATTTCAAGAGTGCCGTTATCAAGACAAGAAATAGAAGCCGACCTGTTCGCAAGCTATTTTATAATTTCAGATGAGGAAATAAAAGAAATAAATAATATATCTCACATATCTGAATCATTTAAACTAGACTATAGAATATGTGAGGAAAGAATTAAATATATTTAGGAGAATGACATTATGTTTTTTAAAAAGGATCCAGAAAAAGAAAGAATTAAACAAGAACGAAAGCAAAAAGAATTAGAGTTAAAAGAAAAAAAACAAAGTATAAAAGAAGAAAACAAACAAAGAAAGTTAGAATTTAAGAAAACAAAATTATATATCGGATTATCGGTTGATGAAATATCCGAGTCTTTTAAAATAGATAACGATTTTTTCAAAGTGTTTAAATTTGATGAATTAGTTGATTATAACCTTATTGAAAATGGTCAAACTATAACTCAAGGGGGAGTTTCTCTAAAACGCGCTGCTGCAGGTGGTATATTACTAGGGGGTGCTGGAATGATAGTAGGAGGGTTGACTGGTAAAAAGAAAATAGAAGATCATGCTACTGAAATTAAAATAGAGTTTAAAGTTAAAGGACTTAATGAAGGTACTTATGAAATAAATCTACTGTCTAAACCTACTAAAAAAGACACTTTTTTTTATAAAGCGGCTGTAATGAACGCAAAAGAAATTATCTCATTTTTCGATAAAATATCAAAAGTAGAAGAATAATAAAAAAACTCCCTGTACCCCGCCAAGAGTTAGAGAGTTTGTGGCCGTTTAAACCAGTAGAACTATTTTAAGCACTTTTATATCGTCATATAAAAATGTAACTCTTAAAAGATCCTAAAATAATTGTGTATAACATATTATATCATGTATATAGTAACAATTCAATCATTAATTTCTTTGATATGTGCTAGATAGAAAGGAAATGATAAAAATGATTAAAGAATACACTAACAAAAAAGACAATAAAAAATATTACATGATACAACTTTACTTAGGAAAAGATGAAATAACTGGTAAAGTTCGAAAAACAACAAGACGCGGTTTTAAAACTAAAAAAGAAGCTCAACTATGTGAAGCTAAAATTAAAACTGAAATAGCTAATAAAGGTTTGTTAAATACAGATGTTACAACATTTAAAGAAATATATGAATTATGGTACGAGGGTTACCAACATACCATTAAAGAAAGTACTTTAGTTGTAAACTCATACGTGTTCAAACTATTACTTGATAAATTAGAACATATTCAACTAAAAAAGATTACTCTACCTTATTGTCAAAAAATCATTACTGATTATAGTAAAGAATTTTCACTATCAACACTAAAGAAAATAAAAATATATGGTGGTATGATTTTTGATTATGCTGTTAAGATGAAAGTTATCTACAGTAACCCCATGAAAGATGTATTACTACCAAAAAAGCAAATTGATATTACTAGCAATGATAAGGATTTATATTACACTAAAGATGAATTAAATCACTTTCTTAAACTAGTAGATAGTACAAACGATATTAAGCTTTCTGCGATGTTTAGGGTGCTGGCTTATACTGGTATTCGTAAAGGTGAGTTACAGGCTCTTGAATGGTCTGATATTGACTTTACCAACAATACTATAAACATCAATAAGACTTTGTCTATAAATAGCGAACATAAAATAACTGTTCAAACACCTAAAAGTAAAAGTAGTATAAGAAAAATTAGTATCGATGAAGAAACTAAGTTAATACTTAAACGTTGGAAAGCTAAACAAAGAGAATTGTTTTTCTCTCTAGGTACTAGAATAAAGAAAAATCAACTATGTTTTACTAACGATATCACAAATGATTATTTATATCTTAACTTCACTAATGATAAGTTAAGGAAAATATGCAAGAAGCATAAGTTTAAAGAAATAAAGATACATGGTTTTAGACACACACATTGTAGTTTACTTTTTGAAAGTGGCTTTACTATTCAAGAAGTACAAGATAGATTAGGCCATTCAGACCTAAAAACAACAATGAGTATATATGCTCACGTAACAGAAAAACAACGAGATAATATGGCTGATAAGTTTGCTAAATTTATG
>ERZ773065.1128-NODE-1128-length-13825-cov-7.425200_pt1 | contig 13825 bp, 12 predicted proteins | sample MGYA00580623_ERZ773065 | MGnify/ENA primary metagenome ERZ773065 (study PRJEB29015, sample SAMEA2738017) | human oral metagenome | biome: human oral; feature: human-associated habitat; material: dental | place: China | collected 2047 ...
CGCGGTAGCCAAAAACTTTCTCAATTCGTGCTGAACCTGACACCTCGCCGTGCTTCATCAAACTGACTTGCAAACCACGTTTAACCGACCCGCGAGCAACTCGTCCGATGGCATATTTGCCCTGAAAGGTGTCGTACTGCAAACTGGTCACCAGCATCTGAAACCCACCGTCAGCTGTGACGCTCGGTGCCGGGATGTCATTGATAATTGCTTCAAAAATTGGTGTAAGGTCGGCGTCTTCAGTCGGGTCAGCAGGAATCTCTCGCCACGCCTTGCCGTCGCGCCCAACGGCGTAATAAATCGGATAATGCAGCTGACTATCATCGGTCGCCAACTCCAAAAATAGATCGCTCAGTTCATCTTCGACCTCGGCGATTCGCCTGGCAGGCTTGTCAATTTTATTGATCACCACCACCGGTTTCAGCCCCAGCTCCAGCGCCTTACTCAGCACAAACTTCGTCTGCGGCATCGGCCCTTCCTGCGCATCAACGATCAGCAAAACGCCGTCCGCCATCTGCAGCGTCCGTTCGACTTCGCCGGAAAAGTCAGCGTGTCCCGGTGTGTCAATGATATTGATTTTATAATCACCGTAAAAAATCGAGGTTTGTTTGGCGGTGATGGTGATACCGCGCTCGTGTTCCTGATCACCTGAGTCCATGATCAATTCTTGGCTCATCTCGGCCTGGTTGTCGCGAAATGTACGCGACTGTTTGAGCAGCCCATCAACCATGGTCGTCTTGCCGTGATCGACGTGGGCAATAATGGCAATATTTCGAATCTTGCTAGCGTCCTTCATAAAAATATGGTCTGATGTTAATCGCAGACCTCCTTATTCTCGTTAATTATATCATATATTAAGTTAGAGTCTGAAAAACTGCCTCTTCTAGCTGGCTACGTCTAATTCGCATAGAACGTAGTGAATTATCGGCCGGGATATAAAGGTGGGACTCTGTCGTGAAGGCTGTATATAGTGCTTGGGCTGCTATTTTTCGATAACTATCACCTCTGTCTATATAATTTACTGTTGGCAGTTTATCTGTATTGTTTAAAAATCCGTAAGCGTCCACTCCATTAAAATACAGCCCAGGCATTCTCTCTTTATTAGATGTCTCTTCTAGTAGTTGCGAATATAGGTCGCCATGGTGTCCGTGGCTTGCAAGAGCTATAATTGCGCTTGCCATCTCTTCCGTGTCGTCATAGACAGCCAGTCCTATTGGCTGGTTGTAATTTTCCTCTTCAGACAGTGGAATGTCAAATACGCCGATTTTTATAGTAAGTTTTTCTGACATAATGAAATCGCGTAGACCTTTATATTCTACACTTATTATTATAATCATATATTTTACAAAAATACAATATTGGTGGGAAATACAGGGCTCGAACCTGTGACCTCACGAATGTGAATCGTGCGCTCTAGCCAACTGAGCTAATTTCCCTCATATCTATGTTATACACTATTATGACGCACCTGCCAAATAATGGTCACGGACTTGCTGTTCGGTCAGGGCGGTTGTGTAGACGGAGCTGTATTGCATGCTGCCTTTAAAGTATTTGGGCCCGTGATATTCACTGCCGTCAGCGTTCTTCCAATATCTTAATTTGCCACATCCGACCTTCCAATATCCACCATTGGGTACGTTTTCTCCGGCGGTCATTGATGGATTGGTGTCGGTGCGGTTTCCGTCTAAGTAAAGTGAGGCGCCGCTCGGTGACATAGTAGCAACAACATGATGCCAGCGGCCATCGGCATAGTTTATGCCGGCTTGTGAGGTGACAATCTTAATGCTGCCGTCATAAATTCCAAACACGACGCGACCATCTTTATCGATATATATATGACGATCACTATATCCGTGTCCATTATAATCACCTTCGTATGTTGAGCTAAAGCCTATCAGACGTCCATTGTTTTTATCGTTGGTGCTAAACCATACTTCCAGACTTAAGATATTTGGCGCTGGATTGATCTTTTGAGCTGCCGATGTCCCTTGAGTAAGGCAAGAGCTAACACCGTTAAATTCTGAAACGCGGTGATCGTCGCGTTTACATCCTGGATCTGATGCTGTAACGCGGCTGGGTGGAGCGTCTGTTGGCACAACGCTACCATTGTTATTATTACCAGAAAGGTCGGAGGCTGTCGGGTTGACTGCGTAGTCGCTATTAAGTGCCCAGGTAAAATATGGCTGAGGATTTGGGCGAATTTGCGAACGAATCCAAGTAGCTTCGGAACACTTAAAATAAGCGCGAGATTGAACTTTGTTTGTGCTATTTTGTATAGTTGCGGTAAATCCTGCCAGGGAAGAAAGCTGGACGACCAGAAGAACCACCTCAAACAGAATGATAATACTGAGCAATGCCATATTGCGATGTCGCTCGTGAGTCAACTGCAGGCCGGTAAAGTCTTCCTCGGGTGGTGGTAATTTGACTATCAGCGCGATAAACAGCGGCATTAGGCACCATAGCAGCGCAAACACCACGCCTGTTGGTCCAAGCGATGGTCGTGGTACGTAAATGTAGCGCCCCTGTGAGTCTGTTTCAGTAGCGCGAACGGTAGCGGTTTGACCAGTATAAATGCGGTTACCGTCATCATCACGAATAGGGAAAATACCCGTATTGACAATGTGAAGTTGTACGTCGTTCTTTTGATGCGTGGCAATGCTGAGCATGTCGGCGCGGAGCCACGGGTTGAGAATCAGTGTCGCTAAGATAACAACCAGCGTTCCGCCAATAATACGAACTGGCCAACGCCAGCGTTCGCGTAGCCGTTTGATACAAGAAAGTAGATAGACGATAATCCAGCCAATCAGCAAAATTGGTGCCGCCCGCCAGACCCAGCCCCAGACTGGAGCCACTACAACCGCCTTACCGATAACGTCTCGATTGGCTACTGGCAGGGAGTCTTCTGCGGCGTTGAGATCGCCTTTGGTCGTATAACTATGGTCATCGTTAATTTTAACTAGACGGTGTGTATAAACGCTGCCACTGCGATAAAAAGAAATAATATCATCTTGGTTGTATAATTGTTGCGGCTGTGTAACGATTAGCGTGCCGACTGGAGCGGTCTCGCCCATACTTGGGGTGGCGATGGTAAAAAAGCGAAAACCAGCCAGGTATAATACTAGCACTGAGCCTAAACTCAGTAGACTCAGTGCTGCGATTACCCAAACGCTGGTTTTGCTAAACTTCATTATCCTTAGTGTATCAGATCTATGAATGTTATAAGATGCTAGGCGCTAAATTGCCAGGTGATTGGTTGTGAGATTTGGCGGCCCTGGAAGCTGGAGTCGGTGTTTGCTGGAAGTGCAGCGGTGATAATCAATGTAACCGTCTCGTTCGGTGCAATTGGATGTCCAACGACTGTCTTGATATCTTGAGCTACTGCTTGCTGGAAGGCTTCTGCCGTACCAGTCCAGACTTGTGTGCCGTTAGCGCGGATGGTAACGGTCATTTTGCTACACAAGTTACCGGTACCAGAGACAGAGGCGCCTGGCGCGTTCTCGGTCGTACAAGTGCCACCCTTAATAGTGAAGGCGCTAGCAGCGATGCTACCCTTGTTGGTGATTTTTACAGTCGTGTCAGTACTACCACCCGGAACGAGTGCTTGACCACCATACTTGTTGATAGTTGCACAAGTGGCACTACCAGTACCAGTGGTGGTGCAGGTAACTGTTCCATCGTGGTTCTTTTCTTCCATGACTAACGTACCAGTTGATGCGGTGTTCACGCTGTTGGTGATGGTTGCGACAACACCAGCGAATGTTGGCGTCAAGCTAAACGCCACCATCAGCGTCATAATTCCGCCGACAACCGCCAAGCCAATACGCTGCCTTCGGAAATAGTTATTTGCTTTGCTCATATTAATATAAACCCTCCTCGATGATCCAAGTGGATATCTCGCATTATTTTTTTACCTTGGCGTGATTGTAGCATAGGCGTTTTGGCATAGTCAATAATATTTTCATAGCAATTAAAAAGTCGCCATATTGCAGGCGATAATTCCGAAAAAATCCGTATATATAATGTAATGGTGCGGATGAAAGGACTTGAACCTTCACGCCGTGAGGCACATGCTCCTAAGGCATGCGTGTCTACCAATTCCACCACATCCGCATAATCTGATTATATCAAAGTAAATTCTACTTATCAACTACACATGCTTATGCTAAAATTAAATCAATAGACCAAGGAGGATTAATGAATAAAGTTGCGAAATATTTGAATGAACATCTGAGCGGCGAAGTTGTGTCGCAGGATTTTGCACTGAGCCAGTTTGAAGTTGACAACGGACTTTTGGCTCGTCGGCCGGAAATGGTTGTTCGGGCGGCTAATATGAATGACATTAGAAAAGTGATGCGGTTTTGTTCGCAATTAGCGGAAAAAGGTCATGTTTTGCCGGTATTTGTTCGTGGCTATGGTACGGATGAGACGGGTGCAGCAGCAAATAAAGGCATCGCAATTGATGAAAAAGCTTACATGAATCGTGTGGTTGGTATTGATTCTCGCCAGCAGCTAATTCATGCTCAAGCGGGAATTTCACTTTCGGCAATTAACGCAACTTTGTCGACTCATAAAGGCTTAGGTTTGCCACGCACTTCATACATTGCAGAAGGTGGTACGATTGGCGGCGCTATCAGTACTGCTCCGGCCGGCATGTTGTCTGGAAGTCACGGTCATTTTGCTAGTACTGTCCAGCAACTAGAAGTCGTTCTGAGCAATGGCGATGTCATCCAGACCGGTCGAATATCTCGACGTGATCTGAGCAAGAAAAAGGGATTGTCGACGTTTGAGGGCGAGATTTATCGAGAGGTCGATAACTTAATTTCGGACAATGCTGAGCTGATTGCCCAGATGGATCCAAACTTGCCGGATACTGTGGGGTATAGTGGAATTTCCCGGGTTAAGCAGAAGGACGGTTCGTTCGATTTGACACCGTTATTTATTGGTAGTCAGGGAAGCTTGGGTGTAATTTGTGAAGTCATCATGAAAGCTCAATTCGTCCATCCAGAATATTCGGTTGTCGCGGCTTCATATAAGGAAATGTCAGTCGCCCAGTCGGCTGTCGAGCTGGCAATAAAGAATAAAGCTTCCTCTGTGGAGATGATTGACGGGCGATTCTTCCGTCAGGCAGCCAGCGTGGGAAAGGTTGTTGAGTGGGCGCCAAAAGAATGTTTTAAGGGTGCTGTGGTTCTGGCTATTTTTGATGATTTTTCAGACCGAGCGCGTAATAAAGCAGCTAAAAAGTTGACGCGAAAATTGGAATCATCAGAAGCGGCTGATATAAAAACATTACATTTAGAAGAGCAGGACCTGTTCAGCTTGCATTCGGTTTTGGCGCTAGCGGAAAACCCAAGCGAACCACACACGATTACGCCACGTGCGTTTTCTGGGATTTTAATGGCGCCAGAGAAAATGGATAGTTTCATCGGCGATTTGAAATCTCTGGAGGCAAAGTACGGTGTGAATCTTCCGGTATTTATTGACTTTTCGAGTGATTGCATCGCATTATATCCAACGTTTGACAGTAAAAAGGTGAGCGAGCGTCAGAAGATCTTGCAATTGCTGACTGAAATCGCGCAGATTATTGAAAAATATGGTGGTTCATTTGCGGGCTTTGGTGGTGATGGTCGGCTAAAAGTCAACTTTATCTATAAAAATCTGCCAGATGATGAAAAACAATTATACGCGAAGGTGAAGCAAATCTTTGATCCAGCTGGAATTTTTAATCCAGGAATTAAAGCGGAGGCGCAACCAAAAGAGCTGGCCTCAGAACTAAACGCGTGGTGTAAGCTGCGTAATCAAGCTTGATATGAGGTTAAATTTGGGCTATAATAACGCGTAGCCCACATGCGGATGTGGCGGAATTGGTAGACGCGCTAGCTTCAGGTGCTAGTGTACGCAAGTACGTGAAGGTTCAAGTCCTTTCATCCGCACCAAGAATTGGCAATTTTTCACCATAAGAAAATCACCCGTAGTCAGGGTGATTTTTAATGTCATAAGTTCAGAGTCTACATGACAGGCAATCGTAAAAGAACAATCACCTGCCATGTAGAAACGTCACGACTCTAGAACGGGGTTCTGGGTGTCAGAGAGGGTCTTCAATGCAGCCTGGAGATCCCCCTTCTGCAGGTATTCACCTGCATACATCAGACCGACTGTAATGCCGTCGATCTCACCTGTAAGCTTTTCGAGCTTGGCGATGTCGTTATCGGTCACGTAGACATACTTCTCGACGAAGTCATAAAACTTGTCTAGGGCCGACGCAATACGTTTGACATCATTATAGATGTCAGTACCGACAACAATGGTTGTCAAGTGCGCTGCCCTGCATCGTAACTCTACGACATAGACCCTTAGGTCATACAGGTAGCTGTTCACGTCGCGGATGTCCTGGATTAATCTCCGGACTTGGACAGCCGGAATACACCCATCCTGACAAGTGAGACTGACGACATTTCTCCACTTGGAACCGAAGGTGTCTATCGTCGTCAGTAGCTTATCAGAGAAGTCTGCGGAAAGCATTATACTATCCCTTTCTGTGTTCTCTCATCTGCGGGAATGCAGGGTATCGTGTTCTTTAACGATACAAGATGAGATCTTATTCCTCTCAATTATTCCTAAAAAAGAAATAAAAACTCATCTTGTATTCGATTGCCTGTCAAAGTACGCTTTCGGACAAGGAATTACTCAACCCATCAACGAAAGCTACCTTCATTTATACCACACTTGTGTAAAAAAGTCAATAGAAGGCTCTCAACTTTTGTTATTTACTCAGGAACTTTGATAAAATAACAGAGATGGAAGATAAAAGAAACGTAATTGATAAATTTAAGGGTCGGAGCGAATCGGAGATTATAAATGAGTTGGATTCTGAAGATCACGGTTTGGTAATTGCGCTGGAAAATACCGAGCGGGACTTTAATATGGGGACAATTATCAGGAGTGCCAATGCGTTTGGGGTGCGGCAGATTTACGTCATCGGTCGGCGGCAATGGAATAAGCGCGGCGCCATGATGACGGATAAGTATTTGCACGTGCATTATGTTGGCTCGACGGCGGAGTTTGCCAGACTAATGCGGGCCGAAGGTAGAGAAATTATTGCCATTGACAATATCCCGGGCAGTGTCAATATGTCAGAGACGAGCTTGCCAAAGCGCGCGGTGCTGGTGTTTGGTCAAGAAGGTCCAGGAATTTCCGAGGAAATGGCGCAAGCGGCGGGCAAGATTGTCGCCATCGAACAATTCGGCTCGACCCGCTCCATCAATGTCGGTGCGGCAGCGACTGTAGCGATGTATTGTTGGCTGCAGCAAAATGTCTTGGGGGGGTAATAAAACCTAGCTAATTTCTACACCTTGTTGTCTCAAAAAGTCAATTGCTGTATCATCTAGCTCGCAATTCACAAAGCATGACCGAACTGCCAATTTTCCTTCGCCATAAACAAATTGCGTTTCCTTGTCGTATTTCATGCCGCGAAAATCGCAGTCTTTTGCTTCAATGATTAGTTTTGCGCCGCAGAAATCTGCATTTCGAACCGACGAATTAGTAAAATAAATCGGCTGTCCGTAAATGTGTTTTGTGTTATTTAGGTTGCAATTTTCGAAAACAAAAAATCCCATGACGAATTGACTAAAATCGACACCGAAAAAATCTTCATCCACAAAACAAACAAACTCGCCCTCTTGAATGTTTGGGTAACGCTCTTGCTGGTAGGCTGAAAAATCGTTAGCACGAATGGCATCAGCTATTTTATAAGTAGATTTCATAAGTTAAGGATAGAGCAGTTTTTGATTTATGCCAATGGCAAAGGCAGACATGCTTAGGTCTGCGAGAGGGCTAGCTAGAGTACTAGTCCTGACGCGGCGCGTCAACCCAGTCGCGGTTCGCTGCTACATCAGCAAGCGTTCCATCGGGGTTGTAAACGGCTGTTGCGTGGCCGTCTGAGCCGTGCTGGTTGTAGTAGTATCCGCCCGCGGGAACCGCGGGGTCGCTCGTGGAGTTGACGGTGTGGGAAGTTCCCGAACTGTCGATCCAACGTGCTCCATCCTGGTAGCCGCTCATGGACTACACCTTTCTACTAGTTCATGGACTACACCTTTCTACTAGTGCCTGCTCAATGCGCAGAATTACGCAAAAAGCTGATATATATATCAATTACTTGATCTATTGTCAACAGGTGTTTACAAAAATCACAAATCTCGCTATAATTTAGCTCATGATTTCACCCAAATTCCATCATCCACACATGTTGCCGAGGTAGAGCTCTTATTTTTTGATTGTATGCGCCGAGTTCTGCCTCGGCGCTTTTGATTGCTATAAATAAGGAATAATGACATAATGGAGCTAACATGAGCAGTTTATCGACACAGAATTACAAAGGTTCACGGGACTATTTTCCAGAGGAAAAGCGTCTGCAGAATTATATTTTCAACGTTTGGCACAAGACGGTGGAGAGTTTTGGTTACGAAGAATATGGCGCGCCGCTATTGGAGCCGTTAGATATTTATCTTGCAAAGTCAGGTCAAGAGCTGGCGGGCGAGCAAACCTATGCTTTTGAGGATCGTGGCGGTCGAATGGTGGCGATTCGCCCAGAGATGACGCCGTCGATTTCTCGAATGGTGGCAGCTAAGCGTCAAGAACTAGCCATGCCAGCCAGGCTGTATTCGATTGCTAATTTTATGCGTTATGAGCGTCCGCAGCGGGGGCGTGAACGCGAGTTCTGGCAATTGAATGCGGATTTGTTTGGTGTTGACGGCGCGGCGGCAGATGCGGAGATCATTGAACTAAGTCACGCTAGCGTGATGAACTTTGGCGCCAAGCAAGAAATGTTCACGGTCAGAGTAAATAATCGCCAATTGATCAATCGGCTAATGAGTCAATTCCTGAAGCTGGATATTGTTGGATCGACAATGATGATGAAGCTGCTGGATAGGAAAAATAAGATTCCCGCTGAAGAATTTAAGCGTCAGGCAATTGAGATTTTTGGCACACAAACATCAGAGGGGCTACCGAAGTTGGCAAAAATGATTAGTATGAAATCGGTTGATGATTTACCAAGCGAGTTAGCGAATGACGACAGTGTTAAGCAGCTGCGTGAAGTAATGAAGCTGCTTCGTCAAAAAGGTATTGAAAATGCGGTGTTTGACGTCACGCTGATGCGCGGTTTGGATTATTACACTGGTATGGTGTTTGAGTTGTTTGATAATTCGCCGGAGAATAACCGAGCGTTGTTTGGCGGCGGACGATATGATGGACTAGTTGGTCTATTCGGCGTTGAACCGATTTCAACGGTCGGGGTTGGTATGGGTGCCACGACTATGCAGCAGTTCTTAGAGGTCCACGATTTATTGCCTAAATTAAAATCTAAGACAGACGTCTATATAATTCCGGTATCTAAAGAATCCTTGGCGGGCGCGGATGATTTGGCACGAAAATTACGCGGCGAAGGTGTGCGGGCTGAACTGGACATTACTGGGCGAAAAATTGACAAGCAGATAAAAGCGGCGCTGAAAAAACAAATTCCGTTTGCCGTGTTCGTGGGCGAAGAAGAAATTGCTAGCGGTGCGTACACGGTTCGCAATTTGGTGGAGTCTGATGAGCAGAAAGTTGGCGCTGAGCGGATTGTGACAATTGTCAAAGACCGTCGATATGATGGCGACGAAGATGCGCTGTTTGAGCTCTAATCTGATATCTGTTATAATTAGTCTTTATGAAGACGACTGTAAAAAAATTATCAGATACTAAAGTTCAATTGACAATTTCTCTGGGTGCAAGCGAATTAGCTGATGCCGAGCAAGTTTCTTTGGCGAAGTTAGCGCGTGATATCAAAGTTCCAGGTTTTCGTAAAGGCAAAGTTCCGGCAAGCGTGGCCGCTAAGCACGTCGACCCTAACGCGTTGCAGGAACAAATTTTAGAAAATGCCTTGTCAAAGGCTGTAGCTGAAGCGTTTTTACAGGAAAAATTGCAGGCCTTGGATCGGCCAAGTGTCGAGGTTAAGAAATTTGTGCCGGGTGCTGAATTAGAATTTACGGCTGAAGTTGAGATTATTCCACCGGTGAAGCTGGGTGATTATAAAAAGCTGAAAGCTAAAAAAGAAGTAGCTAAGGTTGACGATAAGGAAATCGATGACGTCATTGAGCGAATTCGTAAAAATTATTCTGAAAAATCAGAAGTCAAGCGTGCAGCTAAGGCTGGCGATGAAGCAGTGATTGACTTTACGGGAAAGAAAGACGGCGTAGCTTTTGAGGGTGGTTCAGCGAAGGAATATGGCTTGAAGCTTGGTGACGGTCAATTTATTCCAGGTTTTGAAGAGGGTGTGATTGGTCACAAAGCTGGCGAAGAATTTGATTTGAAATTGAAATTCCCAGAAGATTATCACGCTGATAATTTGGCTGGTCAAGACGTTGTCTTTACTGTAAAAATCCATAAAGTTAACGAGCTGAAATTGCCAGAGTTGAATGATGAATTTGCGGCAAAGTGTGGTCCTTTTACAGAGATGAAAGAAGTGAAAGCAGACATCAAGCGCGAACTGACCATGCAAAAAGAGCGTGAAGCTGACGAGAAGTTTAAGGACGCGCTAGTCAGTGAATTGGCGGAGAAGAGTAAGGCGGCGCTACCAGAGCTTTTGGTTGAAGATCAATTGCGGTCAATTGAGCGTGATTTGACGCAGAATTTGATGTATAGCGGACTGAGCCTGGATAGCTACTTGAAGACTCAGGGCTTTAAGGATAAAGACGATTGGACAAAGAAAGAAGCTCGTCCAGCTGCGGAAAAGCGCGTTAAGGCTGGTCTGGTGTTGGCGGAATTGTCAAAAGAACTGAAGATTGAGGCTTCTCGTGATGAAATCCAGAAGCAGATTGATTTCTTCAAGCAACAATACGGTAAAGATAAGAAAATGTTAGAGCAATTTGATAATCCAAATGTGCACCGTGATATCGCTAATCGAATGATTACTGACAAGACTGTTGCTAAATTGATGGAATTGAACACAGCGAAATAGTATGAACTCGCCCAAATCCTATCTCATCCCTACAGTCATCGAGAAGTCGGCTGATGGTGAACGTGCGTTTGACATCTATTCACGCCTGCTGAATGAGCGGATTATTTTCCTCGGTGAGGAGGTTAATGAGCATACCGCCAACAGTGTGGTGGCTCAGCTACTACATCTGGCGTACGTTGACTCAGAGGCGGATATTTCGCTATATATCAATAGCCCGGGCGGCAGCGTCTATGATGGCATGGCGATTTATGACACTATGAATTTTATCAAGCCAGATGTGGCGACATATGGCATTGGCTTACAGGCTAGTATGGGTGCATTCCTGCTCAGCTCTGGCGCCAAGGGTAAGCGGTTCTGCTTGCCGCACGCCAAGGTGATGATTCATCAGCCTTCCTCTGGCACGCGCGGCAAGGTGACCGACATGGAAATTGATCTGAAAGAGACGTTGGAGGTGAAGGAAATGCTGGCGAAAATTATGGCCAAAAACACCGGACAGAAGCTCGCTAAAGTCAAAGCCGACATGGAGCGTGATTACTGGATGAGCCCTCAGGAAGCGGTACAGTATGGGCTTGTGGATAAGGTGCTGAGCAAATTGTCGTAGATTTGTTGGCGCTATTTTTAATAGTGACAGTCCTTAAATAATGGATAATAGTATAGGTAATTCTCTGCGAACTATTGGAGTAGACGGCATGTCTCAAAGCTATATTTCATAAATGCTGTCAAACCGATTACCGGCACCATATAATCCAGCTTGCCCCACAATTTCTCGCAAGTTATCTGAATTACGCGGCTGCTGGATAGCGCCTGGCCAGTCGTCATTAACGCGCTGATATAGTTCAAGTATCTTTTTGCCAAAATTTTTATTGACCATCAGCTCCGCCCGATAGCCGCGCCGCATCACTTCAGTTTGTCCTGTCAAATAGTTTTCAAAGCTTGGATCAATCTCGCTCAGTCGTATAGTCTGTCCATCTATCGAAACAGCAGGATCAATTAGTCGTGATTTCATTCGCGGTAGCCCGAATGAAATACGACCCATTTCCCGAGAAACTCCTTGTCTCGCTTCATCGTCTCTGGCGACTTCTACGTGTGGAGAAACGAGACCAAACTCTTCTGAGGGGTGGCAATATGATTTCAGCGGATCAGGGAAGTCAGGGAATGATGAGCCAACCTTGGACAGCAGATAGCTTAAGTCGAGCTGTCTGGCTGTGATATATGCCTGGCGCTGATCGGAAGCGATAGTCTGCATCGTCCGAGATAGTGCGCCGCCGTCACCAACCATAGACAGAGCAAACCGGAAGTCCGAATCAATACCATATATCCGATCGCGCGGATGTACCGGATATCTTAGATCAATGCCGTCGCTAAAATAACTTTCTAACAAGGCTCGCTTTACCGCTGTTTGGAGTAATTCTAGCTGTAGACGATGAACAGGCTGATTCCAGTGCTCGGTCGGTAAAATACTATACCCAGCTGCAAATCGCCGTGCAAAATCTTCATTTGTCACCTCCAGCATATATTGATCGTTAATTCTAAAAAGTGACTGTGGATTTTGCAGACTATGTTCATACGGATAGATATTAGCAGCCTTGCCAGACCAGCGCAGAATTTCGCGTAGACCATAGTCAACCCGATCAACACACAAATCGGGCGACGGGCACTCCACCCAATCGTCAACCTCTGGAAATACCGTCTCATCGAGCGTCAATCCATATTTTTCCAGCAGATTATCAACGCCAAATACTTCTAGTAGCTCCCGCAAATCCTGATCATGTAGATTCTCGCCTCCTTGAACACCCTGAAATATCCAGTCTCCCAAGTGTGAAAAAGCAGTCTGTCCGACATCAGAAAATAATGTCCTCAGCTCCAGAATGGTTCTTTGCCGGTCATCGAATCGGTCATCGCCCTCCGTCATCTTGCGAACAAACGCCAAACTCCCCCAGATATGCTGCCACCGGGAAAAATATGTCGTATTCGGTAAAGTTGCAAAGTGTGGCGGCAACGTTAACTGCTCGACTGCCTGAAGCCGTCGGAATAGTGGCGAGCGAGCTAACTCCATCAGGAGTGAGTCATACGGCTGCCTATCACCAATTTTACAGTCTCCCCAAACAACATCGTGAATTTGCATGCCATTGTCGTCAAGCTCGTACACCGGCAGCTGCAGATAATTCATGGCGACATTATCCCATCCTTCTGGACTTTTTGGGGATATATATTCTCTTGCCGCAGTTCGCACGTACATACTACTCAGTATATAACTCCTGTAGTGCAAATTGAAGCATAATTAGTATCTTTTAGTTGAAATTTTTCTAAACATAGCTTAACGTTATCAAAACTACGGCTAGTTTTACTTGTGTTTGCGCGTTAATCTTGTCATAATTTGAGGTAGGCAAGGAGGGCTTATGAGGCAATATTTAGACGCATTGAAATACGTTCGTGATAACGGTGTGCAAAAAGGCGATCGTACGGGGACGGGGACGACAGAAGTTTTTGGTATTCAGACGCGATATAATTTGGCGGACGGATTTCCGGCTATGACCACGAAGAAGTTATATTTCAAAAGCGTCGCTCATGAGCTTTTATGGTTTCTTAAGGGTACGGGCAATATTGAATATTTGGCGCAAAACGGCGTTCATATTTGGGATGAGTGGCCATATAAAAATTATCTAGAAAAAACTGGTCAGAAAATACCAGAAATTAACGGCGACGAGTGGCGCGCTGGAATGAAGGGATTTATTGATAAGATTGCGACGGATCACGCGTTTGCTGAAGAATGGGGAAATTTGGGTCCAGTCTACGGCGTGCAGTGGCGCAAGTGGCCGGACGGCAAGGGTG
>ERZ773065.1130-NODE-1130-length-13808-cov-2.370246_pt1 | contig 13808 bp, 8 predicted proteins | sample MGYA00580623_ERZ773065 | MGnify/ENA primary metagenome ERZ773065 (study PRJEB29015, sample SAMEA2738017) | human oral metagenome | biome: human oral; feature: human-associated habitat; material: dental | place: China | collected 2047 ...
TGATGGAGGGTCCCGACGCTTGGAAGGCCCTCGGCGTCAGCGGGGGATCGACCTATGCTTGGGACGAACGCTCGACCTATGTTCGCCGCGTTCCGTATTTCGACGGCATGACGCGAGAGATCAAGGCCGTGCCGGGCGTGTCGCGTGCGCGAGCGCTCGCGGTGCTGGGCGACTTCATCACGACGGACCACATCTCTCCTGCGGGCAGCATCGCTTCGGACAGCCCCGCGGCCGCATACCTGTCCGCACGAGGCGTCAGCGAGGACATGTTCAACACCTACGGGTCGCGTCGCGGCAATCACGAGGTCATGGCGCGTGGCGGTTTCGGCAACGTGAAGCTTCTCAATATGCTTGCCGATGGGCGTCGAGGAGGATGGACGACCGATTTCACCGACGGGGCCGTCAAGCCGATCTTCGATGCCGCCTGCGACTATAAGGAGAACGGCGTCGATCTCGTCATTCTGGCGGGAAAGATGTACGGCAGCGGATCGAGTCGCGATTGGGCGGCCAAGGCTCCTCTGCTCCTAGGCGTCAAAGCGGTTTTCGCCGAGAGCTTCGAGCGCATCCATAGGTCCAATCTGATCGGGATGGGCATCATTCCTCTGCAGTTCGAAGAAGGGGAAGGCGTCGAGGCGCTCGGTCTCGACGGCAGCGAGGAATTCGATATCGAACCGATTGATTTCGGCGCCGGCGAGCCCGTCTTGCCGAATCCTCGCATCGTCGGCGTGACGGCTCGCCGCACCGACGGCACCGAGCTTCGCTTCAATGCCATCGTGCGTGTCGATACGCCGACCGAAGGCGCGTACATCGCTCATGGCGGCATTCTGAATTACGTGTTACGCTCTTTGACCGCCGTTTCATAGAAAGGACGTGTATGGCGCGCAACGATAATCCGCTCGACAGCTTCTTCCAGCAGATCTTCGCAGGGGTGCCGTTGGGGGACGTGCGTTCCGACGATGCCGGGATTCCTCACGTCGATTTCTCCCAGACGGCCAACGTTTCCGACATCAAGGATCGTTTCGCGGCTATGAGCCGCAGGTCGCTCGTGGGAATCGCGGCGGTTGCCCTTATCGTGCTCGGCTGCGCCTACTGGTGGTTCCATCCCGCGCTCAATATCCACAACCCCGATATCTGGGCGCTTCTCTTCCCGCTGGCGATCGCGCTGTTCGTGCTGTTCCGCTCGGCGCGCGCGACCTACGAGAAAGGCGGTGGCAGCCATGAGCCTTCGCCGAGCAAGGCGAAGCTCTTCAAGGGGCTTGCCCTCATCCCTCTCGTCGTGCTTGCGGCGGGAATCGTCGGATGGCTGCTCTCCGCGTCGTTCTTCCCCGGCAACGCGAAGAAGTTCGCATCCATCCTGCCGACCGAGGAATACGAGTTCGCCGAGGATATCGCGCAGGTCAATTACGATGAAATCCCTGTTATCGACCGCGATTCCGCCGTGCTTCTCGGCAACCGCACGATGGGCTCCATCTCCGACCTCGTGAGCCAGTTCGAGATTTCGCCCATCTACAGCCAGATCAACTACAACGATCGTCCCGTGCGGGTGAGTCCGCTTGTCTATGCCGATCTCTTCAAATGGCTGCAGAATCGCGGCACCGGCATCCCCGCTTACGCGATCGTCGACATGACGACGCAGGATGCGCAGGTCGTGCGTTTGGATGAAGACAAAGGCATCAAGTACTCCGAAAGCGAGCCTCTGGCCCGCAACATCGATCGCTACGTGCAGCTCAAGTACCCTACGTATATGTTCGGCGAGAAATCGTTCGAAATCGATGACGAGGGGAATCCCTGGTGGATCTGCCCGGTGCGTACGTTCACGCTCGGCCTTTTCGGCGGCGAAACCGTTTCTCGCGCCGTGCTCGTGAACGCCGTGACGGGGGAGACGCAGGATCTGGCCGTCGACGAGGTGCCTGGGTGGGTCGACCGTGTGTATCCGTCCGACCTGCTCATTCGTCAGTACAACTGGCGCGGCGCCTACAGCAACGGCTGGTTCAACAGCTGGCTCGGCCAGAACGGCGTCGTGCAGACCACGCCGGGCATCAACGGAGCGGCAGGGTACAACTACATCGCGAAGGACGACGATGTCTGGCTGTATACGGGCGTGACGTCGGCGACGGGAGATAATTCCATCATCGGCTTCGTGCTCATCAATCAGCGCACGGCCGAAAGCCATTTCTATTCCGTTGCCGGCGCGACCGAGGAATCGGCGATGTCCTCGGCAGAGGGCCAGGTTCAGAACCTGCGCTATGCCGCAACGTTCCCTCTGCTCATCAACGTATCCGATAGACCGACGTACTTCATGGCGCTGAAAGACGGCGCGGGCCTGGTCAAGAAGTATGCCATGGTCGACATCGAGCGCTACCAGAACGTCGCCGTGGGCGACACGGTCGCCGAGACGCAGAAAACCTACGAATCGCTGATCGCGGCCGATGGCGGGTCCGCCGACTCCGGCGCACCGGCCAAGACGTTCGAAGCGTCGGGCACCATCGCTACGGTCGCGCAGGCGGTGATAGAAGGGAATTCGCACTTCTACGTGACGCTCGAAGGGGATGACCATATCTACGACTTCCCGCTTCCGGCGCTCGTGCAGGTGGTCGGATACGGCGTGGGCGATCATATCTCGTTCTCGTATGTGGAAGGATCCCCGACATCTCCGGTGAGCGAGATCGCGGATGCGAAGCTCGCCGCGAGCGCATCGGCGTCCGGCGGCTCTGAGGGAGCGGGCGCACCTGCGAGCGGGGCGGCTTCGGGGTCCGTATCCGCATCGGAAAACGAACCGGCGGGAGGCGCGACCTCCGCTTCCGCATAATGGGAACCATGCGGAAAGCATGGACGGCCTTCACTGCGGATGTTTTCCTTGACGGGCCATCCATGCAACACTAAAATGACCAGTTGCGTCCAATAGGGCGTGTGGACATACGTTTCCGCTACCGAAGACAGCAGGTACCTACGGGTTCAATTGCAAGAGCAGCCGGCCGAGGTGGTAAGCAAAAGCGATTCTTTTGCGGCCCCTGAGTCTTCATGGCACAGGGGCCGTTTCCTTTTCGTTGTGCGAGGACGACCCCACCCACGCATGTGGCGGATGCGTTCGAGCAGAACGAGAAGGAGGTGAACAGCATATGCCGAACAAAAGCAATATCGAATCCGTTGCGAAGATCGTGGACGAGATCAAGGAGGCAAGCGCCCTCTGGATCGTCGATTACCGCGGCCTTACCGTGAAGGAGACCGAGACCCTTCGCCGTGCCGTGCGCGCAGCGGGCGGTCATGTGTCCGTGCATAAGAACACCCTTGTGAAGCTTGCGCTCAAGGAGACCGAGCAGCCTGCGATCGACGAATTCCTCGCCGGTCCTTCAGCGTTCGTCTTCGCAGGCGCCGATGCCGTCGCTGCGGCCAAGGCCGTCAAGGACTTCGCCAAGGACAACGAGAAGCTCGTCATCAAGGGCGGTGTCATGGATGGCAAGGCATGCTCTGCCGCTGACGTGGAGGCCATCGCCTCTCTTCCGTCTCGCGAGCAGCTCATGGGTCAGCTCGCCGGGCTTATCTCCGGCATGGCCCGCGGTCTCGCGGTTTCCATCGGCGGCGTTTCTCGCGGCCTCGCGGTCGTCACGTCTGCGGTCGCGGAGCAGAAGCCTGCCGCATAATCACGCCCATTCCGCGGTGCGCGGCATAGGGTGTGGATACATGAAATCGATTGCCGCCTGATGGCGGCCTTTGAAAGGAATAAGAACATGGCTAAGCTTACCAACGAAGAGATCCTCGAGGCTCTCAAGGAAATGACCCTTCTCGAGGCCTCTGAGCTCGTCAAGGCTATCGAAGAGACCTTCGGCGTCTCCGCCGCCGCTCCTGCCGAGGGTGGCGCCGCTGCCGCCGAGCAGACCGAGTTCGACGTCGTTCTCGAGGGCTTCGGCGACAACAAGATCGCCGTCATCAAGGTCGTGCGCGAGATCACCGGCCTCGGCCTCAAGGAGGCCAAGGCCGCCGTCGAGGGCGCTCCTGCTCCGATCGTCGAGGCCGTCGACAAGGCCAAGGCCGAGGAAGTCAAGGAGAAGCTCGAGGCTGCCGGCGCCGCCGTCACCGTCAAGTAGTTTCGTTTCTTGCGGCAACGATGTCGCCTGAAATACGCAAAGGGAGGTCGGAGGCTTCATGCCTGCGGCCTCTCTTTCATATCGTCGCGTTCTGCGTATCGGAGGAAGCATGCCGAAGCATCACGGATCGACAGAGACCGTCGAAAAGACCAATGCCATGCGCATCCTCGATGCCGCAGGCGTATCGTACAGGGTGCATCCGTATGAGGAGAACCAGAACCTGACCGGCGTCGAGGTGGCGCGCCTCATCGGGCATGATCCCGACAGCTTCTTCAAGACGCTCGTGACCCGGACGAAGGACGGATCCTGCTTCGTCTTCATGGTCCCGGTCGCATGCGAGCTCGATTTGAAGAAGGCGGCACGTGCCGCAGGAGAAAAGAGCCTGTCCATGCTGAAAGCCCGGGATCTTCTTCCAACGACGGGATACGTGCATGGAGGATGCAGTCCGATCGGCATGAAGAAGGCGTTTCCGACGTTCATCGACGAGACGGCGGAGCTTTACGACGTCATCGCATGTTCCGCGGGGCGCATCGGCTGCGCCATGGACATTCGATTCGACGACCTGCGTCGCATGACGGGAGTCTCCGCGTACGACATCACGGCATGACGTCGTGCTCCTTCTTCGTCAAGCGATCGCGCACGGTGCTAAGGCGGTGGAAAAGGAGTAAAATAGTCACTTGCATTTGTTCGGGTGCTTTGCCATAATGTGCAAGCTGTTTTTCAGCTGTCCCCATAGTCTAGAGGTCAGGACGCGGCCCTTTCAAGGCTGAGACACGAGTTCGATTCTCGTTGGGGGCACCATCTTTCGCATTGCTCGAGCACTCCGTGCTCGAGTTTTTTTATATTCGGAAACGGTGCGCGGCGATCGTGCATCCGGACGATCCTGATGATCGGTGCGGCCTGTGTTCGGGACGCCCTGCGTGCAAGGAGGAGATTTGGCCGTCGAACGGGTGATTCTCACGCCGAACCGCATGAGGGCCGCAGAAATTCGCCGGTTCCATGCCGATGGTTCCCGCACGCTGTCGTTCGGCGTGAAGGTCACGACGCTTTCCTGTTGGATCAATGACCTCTGGAGCGTTTGGGGCGATGGCCGACGATTCACGGACGTGCGGCTCCGCCGCCTTCTCATCAAGCAGGCGATAGCGAAGGTTCCGGGCCTCGAGCCGACGGCGGGCGCGATCCGTCTCGTGGGGGAGGTCGTCGAAGGGGCCGCAGGCGTCATTCGCCTCCCGTCCGATCGAAAGGCCGTTCCCGATGCCGGACCGGCGGAGCTTCAGGTGCTGGATTGCGCGCGCATCTTCGCCGAGCTCGCGGCGGCGCATGGGCTCATCGAGCGCGGCGACGCCATCGCGCATCTGGCCGAGTCCGTTCCCTCGCGATTTCAGGTGACCCTTATCGAGCCCGGCTCTTTGTCCGGACCGGAGCGCTTTCTGTTGGAATCCCTCTCGACGTCGCTCGATATCCGACCGGCCGAGGCCGCGGTCGACCGGGCTGCTCCCGGTGTGGAGGCATGCTTCCTGCTTCCTGGAGGCGCCTATGCGCAGCCGCGCATCGTGGCCGATTTCATCTGCGAGAGGCTCGGTGCGACGCCTGCGATGCCTTCCGTTTCGTCTCGGGATGCGACGTGCGGGGCCTCGCGTGCGAACGCCTTCGTGACGAGCGTCGATCCGCTGCGCCTGTACGAGGCGACCCTTGATCGCCTTTCTCGGGAGGGGATCGCATCGGCCGTCATCGCCGTCAAGCATGCGAAGGATACGAATTTCGGTCGAGCGCTTCTGTCTCTGCGCGCGTTCTCGTCAGAGCGGGGAAGCCTTGCGCTTGGACGTTCGCGATGCCTGACGGACTTCCTTCTTTCTCCCTTCTCGGGCTATTCGCTGCGCGAGGCGTACGCGATCGACGCGGCGGTCAGGGCCGATCGCCTGATGACCGTCGATGCATGCATGGATCGCGTCATTGCGGGGCGCGAAGAGTCCCGCTACATGTCCGAGCTCGTCGAAGACCTGGATGCGGATATCCTGTGCGGGTATCTCGTCGAATCCGTCTCCCGCCACCGCGACGGGGATGAGGCGTATCGCCAGGAGCAGATATCCGCGATACGCGCCTGGCGGCAGTGCGCCGAGGCCGTACGCTTCGTAGGCGGATGCATCGAAGACGCGTTCGAGCTCTTCTCGGCGGCATCGATCGACGTTTCACGTGCGTCGGGACCCGATCCCCGCGTCGTCTACGCGCGCCAGGAGGACGCCGCGGGCTTTGAGCCGGGGCGCTTCGATGTCGTCGTGGCGTGCGATATGACGACATCGTCCTATCCGGTGAAAGATCCCTCCGATGCGGCCCGCACGCTGCTCGGCAAACTCGGCGTCGCCGGTTCCGAACCGTCCATCGATCGGCAGCGTCGGCGTTTCATGCGCGCGCTGCGCCTTGCGAAATCTTCGTTCGCGATCGAGCGTCCCCTCAACGACGAAGCCGCCGCCCCGGCGTATCCGTGCGCGGTTCTTCAAGAATACCTGGATGCCTGCAAGGATGCTCCCGACGATCGAATGGCGCGGCCCTTCGATCTGCCGGCCTCCTGCGCGGATGCGGCGCGATCGATCGGCGAAGATGCGCTCTATGAAAACGTCGTCTCCTCCGCCTCGCCCCAGAAGACGAAAACGACGATCGAGCTGCCCCGGCCGGGGGAGATAGCTCCGGCATCGCTTCCGCGTCTCGTGCTGCGCCATGCGCTTCCCGAAGGAGGATGCGCGCCCGTCTTCTCTCCGAGCCAGATAGAGCGGTATCTTGAATGCCCCTATCGGTGGTTCGTCGAGCGACGCGTGAATCCTCGGGACATCGACGAGGGATTCGGACCGTTGGAGAAGGGCGACTTCGCCCATGCGATCTTGCACGATATGTATGCGCAGCTCATCTCCGAAGGCGTCTCCAAGGTGACGGACGCGGCGATTCCGCATGCTCTCGACGTTCTGGACGCATGCTTCGACGCGCGTCTTTCGGCTCAGAGGGCCGTCGATGCGGCCGATGCCTTCTCGTCCCGCCTCATCGCGACGAGCGAGATGGAGCGTCGCGAGGTCGGCGAGCTTCGCGCCGCCTTGCATAGGCTGGTCCGGTTCGAGCCCTCGTTTCTTCCGCACGGCCGTCCCGTCATGCTCGAAAGGCGCATTTCCTTGGAAGACGGCGTCGCGTACGCCGGCGTGCGCATGCGCGGGACGATCGATCGCGTGGATGCGACCGATGCGGGTTGCGCGGTCGTCGTGGACTACAAGGGTTCCGCAACGTCGGCCCACGATTCGTTCTCTGCGGACGGGACCGTGCAGGGGAAGGTGCAGACGCTGATATACGCGCAGATGATCAGAAGGAGCCTCGGGCTCGACGTCGGCGCGGCGGTGTATCTGGGCTATCGGGATGCGCGCGTCGCAGGCGCGTTCGATGCCCGTCGTTTCGGCCCCGAGCATTTTCCGGGCATCAAGCCGAAGGGCGCCGCATGCGGCTCCGGCGGGCGCATGTCCTTCGAAGATCTGCTCGATGCGACGGAGGAACGCGTGGCCCGTGCGCTTTCCCGGATGCAGGCCGGCGACATAGCTCCCGCTCCCGTCGACTCCGCGGCCTGCGCATGGTGCGCCGCATCATCGTGTTCGCGGAGGAGGGGCTAGCATGAACAAGGATGCATGCAATCCGGATCAGCGTGTCTGCGTCGAAACGCTGGACGCGCCTTTGTTCGTCGCTGCGGGTGCGGGCAGCGGCAAGACGTTCACGCTGACCCAGCGCATCGCCTGGGCGCTGCTCGACGGGTCGGGTCCCGACGGCGGTCCCTTCGCGTCTTCCATCGACGAGATCATGGCCATCACCTTCACCGACAAGGCGGCGAGCGAGATCAAGGCGCGCGTCAAAAGCACGTTGCGCGCCGAGGGGCTTGCGGAAGAGTCCCTCAAGGTCGATTTTGCCTGGATATCCACCATTCATGGCGCCTGCGCCCGCATCCTGCGCGAGCACGCCTTGGAACTCGGCATCGATCCTGATTTCCAGATGGCTTCCGACGGCTTCGTCGCCGACGCGCTCGCCCAAGCGGTTGAAGAGGTGTTGATCGGTTACGAAGAAGGATCGGCCGACGGTTCGGTCGACGCGCTGTTCGCCGCATATCCGCCGCGCTCGACGGGGCATGGAGGCACGTCGGTCGAGGACATGCTGATGGATATCGCGCAGGCGGCGGCCGAGTCGCCTGCGGGTATGGATTCCGTCGTCGATGCGGGCGCGGGCCCTGCGCCGGTCGTGCTCGCCCAGCAGGCGCTCGACCTTGCCCGCACGATCGCGCCATCGCTTGCAGGGCTGAACGACAGTTCTTCGAAGCGTGAGTTCGAAGCCGCGTTGCACGGGTGCGAGCAGGAGCTCGACGAGCTGCTCTCTTCCTGGTCGGAAGGCGCCGACGAACGTTTTCTCGGCATCCTCGGGGCTTTTCCCATGCCGAAAAGGACGTTCGGGAAGGGCGACAACCCCTATGCCGCGCACGTGGGCGAATGGGCGCAGGAACTCGCCGAGATCTGCCTGAACGCCCTGCAGGCTTCGGCACGGATCCATTTCGCGACCTTGCGCGGCCTCGCATCCGACGTTCTCGCCGCATTCGAGCGCATCAAGCGCGAGGCCTGCGTTCTCGACAACACCGACCTCGTCACGAAGGCGCACCGCGCGCTTGAAGACCATCCGGCCATAGCTCGAGAATACGCGCATGCGTTCCGGCTCGTCATGATCGATGAGTTCCAGGATACCGACCAGATGGGCATCGACATGGTCATGCGCCTGTCGGGCGGCGGCGCGCGCCTGTGCACGGTCGGCGACGCGCAGCAGAGCATCTACCGATTCCGCGGCGCGGACGTCGGCGTGTTCCGCGCGCACGAGGCGCGCATGCGTGCATTGGGAGATGCGGCGATGGTTCGCACCTTGGATGCGAACTACCGCAGCAACGCCGATGTGCTCGCGTTCGTCGACTGCCTGTTTTCCGGGCGCGCGATGTTCGGGGCCTCGTTCATGTCTCTGCGCCCTGGACGGGACGAATCCCGCATCGATACTCCGTATCGGGGAAGCGCGCCCCGCATCCAGGTCGTGCTGGTGCAGCGATCCAAGCCTCCGAAAGGCTCATCCATCGACTCCTCATGCAAGACCGCCGTCGCGGCGGACGCGATCGCGCGCCGGTTCGAACGCCTGCGTGCCGAAGGGCATCGGGCGCGGGATATGGTCGTGCTGCTCGGCCGCATGACGAACGCCGATGCGTTCGCTCGCGCCCTGAGGGGGCGAGGATTCGAATGCGTCATCGCCGGGGGATCGTTGTTCGGCGAGGCGCCCGAGACCCGGGCCGTCGTGAGCCTCGTTCGGGCGATCGCGAATCCCAACGACGAGACCGCCCTGCTCGATACGCTCGAGAGCGATCTTTTCGCCGTGGACGACGATGATATCCTTTCTCTGGTCACGGAATGCAGGGAAGACGGATCGATCGCGCGGCGCGCCCTTGCGCGGGGTTTCTGGGGTCTTCTTGATCGCGGGCCGACGGACGGGATATCGCAGGGACTCGCGCATGCAGCGTCCGTCCTGGACGCATGCTGCCGCATGGCCAGAACGTCGACGGTCGAGGACGCCCTTCTGCATGCGCTTGCGGCTTCAGGCTGGCTGGCGCGCCTTGAAAGCCAAGGCGCCGAAGGCATCGCACGTGCGGGCAACGCGCTCAAGGCCGTGCGTTTCGCAGCTGGCCTCGCTGCCGAGCTCGGCTGCGGCATCGCCGGCGTGGCGTCTGCGATGCCCGATCGCATCGTCCGAACCAAGGAGGCTCCGGGCGCGCTTTCGGCCGGAGAAGGCGATTTCGTGCGCATCATGACGGTTCATTCGAGCAAGGGGCTCGAGTTCCCCATAGTCGCGGTTGCGGAGATCGGCAAGGGCAAGGAGCCGACGAACGAGGCGTTCCTATCGACCCGCATCAAGGGAGTCACGTATGCAACCCTGCTGCCTCGAAGCGCGTTCCTGCCGAAGGAACTGAAGAAGAAGGCCGACGCGTTCGTGCTGCCTGAGGACGTTCGAGCCGACGTCGATCGGCTCGTGGCCTCGTCGGAAAGCCCCGCCTCCCGTCGCCGGGCGATCGTCGCGTACGAAACGGAGCAGGGGCGTCAAGAAGCACAGCGCCTCATGTACGTGGCGCTGACCCGTGCGAGCGAAGCCCTCGTCCTCGTCATGGACGTCGACGACAATGCCGCGCATGATATCCGGGCCTATGCACCCCTTGACGGCGCCATCAGGGATTCGATCATGGGATTCGGCGGCGATTCCCTCGCGGATTTCCCTTCGGGCGCCTCGACGCTGCCGTATGGAGGATCGAAGGATGCGGCGTTCGAGAGGATCGTCATCGGCGTGAACGACGAAGGGGGCGTCATCGTCACGGGGGGAGACGGCGAAGCTTACCGTTGGGGCGATGCCGACGCTGACGAAGGGGAGAAGCGTGTTTTCGCCATCCCCGAGGCCATGCCCTCGCGCATGCCCTCCGTTCCGTTCGGACCCGAAAGAGAAGGCTTCGAAAGCTATACCTCGCTTTCGTCCCTGGCCGGTGCGCTTGATGCGAACAAGGGAGGCGCGTCTGCGACGGCCCGCGAAGGCGTGCCTTCGTTCGACGAGGCATCGGAGGCGGGGATAGATCCTTTCGCGGACGATGCGGAAGAAGGCGCGTTCGGGCGCGCAGGCGCGGCGTTCGCGCTCGACGAGGATAGGGCGACCGACGTAGGCGCGGCGTTCCATGCGCTTGCCCAGTGGTCGGTCGAGGAATTTGGATCCAAGCTCTCGTCCTGTCGCTGCGACGCTTCGCGCCGCGAAGGCCTTCCTCTGCCGCCGCCCGATCGCATCGCGGCGACGGCACAGGCCTTCGGCGTCTCGTCGAGCGCCGCGCCGCGCCTGGAGGCGGCCTGCCTCCGGTGGACAGGAAGCGCGTGCGCCCGGGAAGCGATCGCGTGGCCGAACCTGCATGCCGAATATCCGTTCTTCATCCCGATGGGCGCGTCTTCCGACGGGTCTGAGGAATGGGTCCTGGAAGGGTCGATGGATCTGTTTTCGGGAGAGGAGGACGGATCGTGCGCGCGCATCGTCGATTACAAGACCGGCGGGCGATTCGACGACGCGCCCGAGGATATCCTCGAAAGGCATCGCCTGCAGGCGACCTGCTACGCCTTCGCCGCGCTGTCATCCGGCTACGATCGCGTCGAGGCCACGTTCGTCTATGTCGAACAGTCGGATTGGCATCGAGAACGCGAACCGCGATGCGTCGTCTATTCCTTCGACGCGGCAGACCTCGACGGCATGCGCGACCTGCTCGAGGCCATCCATGCGAGGAGGGTCTGCCCATGACGGACGCCGAGCCTCGCCCGGCTGGCGATTCGCCTGCCGACCCCGCGCCAGAGGACGCCGTCGAATACGATGCCGTCGTGCTGCCGGCCGTGCATAACAGCATGGTGGGCAACAAGGGGAAGAACACGAAGCCGGAGCTTCTCGTGCGACGCCGGCTGCGCGAAGAGGGGCTTGCCGGCTACCGTCTTCATTGGCGCGTTCCCGGGCATCCCGACATAGCCTATCCGGGCAAGAAGGTCGCGATTTTCGTCAACGGATGCTTCTGGCACCGATGCCCGCATTGCAACCCGTCGACGCCGAAATCGAATCAGGACTACTGGGTGCCGAAATTCAAGCGCAACGTCGAGCGGGATCGCGAGAACGTCGCCGCGCTCAAGGCCGATGGCTGGCGCGTGCACATCATCTGGGAATGCGAGTTGAAGAAGAAGGCGGTCGAGGACACCTTCGCCCGGTTGATTCCCCAGCTTCGAGAGGAACTGGGGAAGGGCGAGGGCGGGGCGCCGCAGGCTCAGGATGCTTCGTGAGAAGCCATGGGCCTACGGCTCGGCGTCCGTCAGCCTTTCCTGCGCGACGACAGGATCGCTTCGATCGATGCGATCTTCACGCAGCAGACGAAGACTTCGAGCGCGCGTTCAAGCTCCTCGAGGGGCGGAAGCGTCGGCGCGATACGGATGTTGCGATCGTCGGGATCGATGCCGCCCGGCCAGGTCGCGCCTGCTCCGGTCATGGTGACCCCGGCTTCTTTCGCAAGCGCCACGGTGCGTTTCGCCGTATGCGGCAGTCCGTCGAAGCTGACGAAGTATCCGCCGCTCGGATGCGTCCATGCGGCTCCCGTGCCGGCGAGTTCGCGATCGAGCACATGTGCGACCAGGTCGAACTTCGGTCGGATGAGGGCCGCGTGCTTCGCCATATGCGCGGCGAGGCCATGCGCGTCGTGCAGGAAGCGCACGTGGCGCAGCTGATTGAGCTTGTCGTATCCGACGGTCTCGCAGCCGACGCGCTCGATGACGTCGTCGAGGTTGCGCCTGCTCGCCGCGACGGCGGCGATGCCGGCTCCGGGCAGCGTGACCTTCGACGTGCTTGCGAATTTGAAATAGCGGTCGGGATGCCCCGCCTCTTCGCAGGCGCGCGCGATGTCGAGGACACGGGCCTGACGACCTTCGTCCTCGTAGAGGTGGTGGATGCAGTACGCGTTATCCCAGAAGATGCGGAAGTCAGGCGCCGCGCAGGGCATGGCGGCCAGACGCCTGACCGTATCGTCGGCATAGACGGCGCCGGTGGGGTTGGAGTACTTCGGCACGCACCAGATGCCTTTGACGGAGTCGTCTTCGGCGACGATGCGCTCGACCTCGTCCATGTCGGGGCCGTTTTCGGTCATGGGGACGACGACGGGCGCGAATCCGAGTCTCTCTACGATGCGGAAATGGCGATCGTAGCCGGGCACGGGGCAGATCCACCTGGGTTCAGGGAGCGTCTTCCAGGCAGGACGGCCGGCATATCCGTAGAGCATGCCGGCGACGACGAGGTCGTACATGATGTTGAGGCTCGAGTTCCCGAACACGAGCACGTCGGCCGGGTCATGGTCGAGCATCGATGCCATAAGGCGCTTCGCCTCGGGAATTCCTTCGAATCCTCCGTAGTTCGCGCAATCGGTGCCGTCTTCGGCGATGAGATCGTCCGCGGCGCCGATCGCATCGAGCATGGGCAGGCTGAGCGCGAGCTGCTCGCGCGAGGGCTTGCCGCGGGCCATATTGAGGGAAAGCCCCTTGGCCCGGTGCGTCGCATATTCGTCGCGCAGAGCGGCGAGGCGCTCCTCGAGCTCTTGGGATGAAAGGTCTGCGTAGGGCACGGCGGCATCTCCTTCGATTCGGCGCGCAGACGCGCATTGCCTTTTGCCCCTGCACTTTAGCAAAATGGAGCAGGAGGGAGCGTCGCGATGCGCGCGATACTCTATAATCTGCCTTCTCCGTAAAGCGAAGGGAATCGCATATGATCGCACCGAACCAGCATGACCTCTGGGTCCTGCTTGCCATGGCCCTCTATTTCATCGTCGTCCTCGCGGTGGGATTCTTCTATATAAAGAGGTCGAATGCCGATAGCGACAGCTACTTCATCGGCGGCCGCGGGCTCGGCCCCTGGCTCACGGCGCTTTCGGCGGAAGCGTCCGACATGTCGGGCTGGCTCCTCATGGGCCTTCCCGGCGTCGCGTACTTCACCGGCGCATCCGATGCGGTCTGGACCGCCGTAGGCCTGGCTGTGGGAACGTATCTCAACTGGCGTTTCGTCGCTCGTCCTCTGCGGAAGTACTCGGAGGTCGCGGGGAATTCGATCACGCTTCCCGATTATTTCTCGAATCGG
>ERZ773065.1134-NODE-1134-length-13790-cov-6.494357_pt1 | contig 13790 bp, 9 predicted proteins | sample MGYA00580623_ERZ773065 | MGnify/ENA primary metagenome ERZ773065 (study PRJEB29015, sample SAMEA2738017) | human oral metagenome | biome: human oral; feature: human-associated habitat; material: dental | place: China | collected 2047 ...
CGCGAACATCTGCCCCGACGCCGGGACCGGCCCCACGTACGACGGCGTCCACCCCTCCAGCGGCGCCTCGGGCCCGGCGCCGGACAGGCCCACCCCGCTGAACCCCTGCGGCAGCACCACCCGCCAGTCCATGAACCGGTCGGGGACCGACGCCGTCAGCTCGCCGCCCACCGCCGTCAGGGCCCGAGTCTGCTCCACGACCACTCGCGTCAGCCTCGACAGGTCGATCCAGTCGCCGAGCGCGTCGCGCTCGTCCGCGCTCACCCGCGCCGTGTCCCCCCACACGTCGAGCAGCCGTACCGGGGTGCGGTCGAGCATCGCCGTCGCCTCGGCCCGGAACCCGTCGACGACGGTCTCCCGCGGCAGTCGTCGTCCCCAAGCGCCGCGGTCGCTCCAGGCCGAGAAGCCCCTCGGGCACTCGATGGTCTGCGGGACCAGCAGCGGCCACTCCCCATCGGCGGGCAGCGCGTACCGGTCGTAGTCGCTGCCCCAGGACTGCCCGGCCGATCGCCATATCGCCGCCGACGTGTCCCACCTGGCCACCGTTCCCTCCGGGAGGAGGACCTCCCGGGTGTCGTCGCCGGTGACGAAGGACGCCGAGCGCGCGTAATCGCCCACCCGCACGGGACCCGACAGCGGCGGCACCACGGCGCCGCTCACGCCCTCGCCGGCTGATCGTACCTGTGAGAATTCCCGCACCTGTTCATCATCCTCACGTGCTCGTGTCTGTCGTGGTCCCCGCGTGGTGCGCGGTGGGTCGCCGAGCTGCGGCGCGGCCGCCCCCGCCGCCCTCCGGCGTCCGGATGAGCGCCGCGTCGGAGAGGATCCCGGTGCAGTCTCCCCGGCCCCGGCCTCCGCCGCCCGGTCGGGACGCCGTGGAGTCCCCTCGCCGTACCGACTCATGCCGCATCCGTTCCCCGACGCCGCTGCGCGAGCTCGGCGCCCAGGCTCTGGGCCGGGCCTCCGAGCAGGCCGTCCTGGCTGCAGGCGTCGATGGTGGAGCGGATGGTCTCGACGGTGGAGATGAATCGACTGTTCCACGCCTCCCGGTAGGCCCGTGCCGTCGCCGTGCCCGCCGCCGCGTCTCCCGGATTCTCGGCGCCTGCCGGGTCGGCCGCGTCATCCGTACCGCCCGCGCCGTCATCCGCCCGGGACCTGAGGCGGTGGCTCCCGACACCCGGATCCAGGTCGACGGCGGCCCGGACCCGCTCCCAGGCGCTGTCCGGGGCCCTCTGCTCGCTCGCCGTCGTGTCCCGGTAGTAGCCCAGGGCCTCGACGAGCGCGTCGGCGACCGGGTCCGCGCTCAGGCGGCACAGCCACTGATCGGCGCCCCCGCTCGTCCGCCCGGGATGGAGGCCCAGGATGTCGAAGAGCCGGGCGTGCAGGTCCGCCAGGCTGGGCTCCGGGAGCGTCGCCGCATCGGGGCGCTCCGGCAGGCGGCCGAGCTCGAGCCGGTGCAGGTCGAGCGCGAGGGTGTAGAGCCGGTCGAGCCCGGTGGCCAGGCTCGCCAGAACCTGGTCGCGGTTCGCCGTCGACAGGCGCCCATCGCGAACGGTCCTCAACCCGTCGTCGATGAGGTCGCTGGAGGAGGACGCCTTGAATTGCAGCTCCAGCTGCTGCTGGGGCGTCAGGTCCGTTGCTACCACATCGTGTGTTACCACATCGTGATCATAGGGTGGTGCAGGGCGGCTGTGATGGCGACTCGCGGCACGGGCGGATGTTGCGGGCAGCACCATAAGCACCATGAGTACCACATGAGTGTCCATGAGAGCCCATGAGATTCCATGGAATTCCATGAGACGCCGAGATCCGCATCGGCTCGCGCGTGCTGTTCGGCCCCGCGTCACCATGTCGTGGCGGCGGGCGCGGTGGTGGTGGGGAGCATCCTGCCCATGCACGTGGTCGGCGGCGTGCCCGCGCGGATCATCCGCGCCATCGAGCTCGGCGAGCGGACCGCCTGCAGTCCGCTCGCCGCAGGCCTGGGCGGGGCGAGCGGGGTCGCGCTCCGGCGCCGACTCGCCGCTCGATCAGCTGCCGAACCGGGGCTGCGTCCCGTCGAGCACCGTCCCGAAGTCGCAGGCCGACTCGATGAGGACCCGGCAGGCCTCGGCCACCTCCGGGTCCAGCCCGAACTCCCGCGGGGCCCGGTCCCATGCGCCGCGGGCCACCCGGGCCACCCGCGTGGCCAGCGCCAGCACCTCGGAGCGGCGCAGCCCCCAGTCCATGTCGAGCAGTTGCTCCAGTGATCGGCCGGGCGCCTCGGGGCTCAGAGGCGTGCCGTCCTGCTCCTGCGGGTAGGGCACGACGTCGAAGAGCGGAGCCGCGCTCCACGCCCCGCCGTCGTGGAGGAAGCCGAAGTTCCTCGCGTGGTCATCGATCGAGTGCGTGCAGATCGCCAGGATCGCGGCGCCCACGACCGCGCGTACGGCGTCGTCCCCGGCGGTGAAGCGGGCGGTCATGGGCGGGCCCCGGTTCGAGTCTCGCCAGGACGAGGGCACGGCCGCGCTCGGACTCCAGGGGGTCGATCGCCGTCGTGATCGCCTCGTCCACGCCGAGGACGGCGAGGACCGCCATGACGTTGCCGAAGGACGCCCTCTCCGGGTGCGTCTCGATCGTCCGCAGCGTCGGCCTGGAGATGCCCGCCCGATCCGCGACCTGCTCGGCGGTCAGCCCCTGGGCCGCCGCCAGGTGCGGATCGACGGGCCGATGCGCGCGAGCAGACGGCGCGTGCGAGGATGCAGGCTCTTGGGCATCGGAGCACCTCCTGTGGAAACTGTTCTTTCCACGAGGGGAGGTTATGGCAAGTGCGCATGACGATGCCGACGGCGCGGTTCGCCGTCGGGACGGCCGATTCCGTCGAGTCGGGCATCCTCGGGTGAGGTCGATGAGGGTGTCTTCGACCTCACCCGAGGGCATCGGCCTTGTCGGGGAAGAGGGGAGGAACCCGGCGCCGTTGACGGGTCCCTGAGAGTCAAGAATCTCATGATCGGCGTTACACTTCTGTGATCAAAACCACGAACGGGGGATAATCGAACGACTCGTCAGTTTCTGCAACCGTTTCATCGGTAAGTTTTGGGAACGAGGTCCCGTCCGGCCTCCGACGTCGACGTCCGGCGACCCCGCGCGGTCCTCGTGCGCGGCCGCCCGCCCGCCCGCGGCCTCCTGTGGGCCTCGTGCCGGCCCGCGATCCGCCGGTCTTCCGCTCTCCGTGGGTATTTCCGCGGGGTCCGCCGCCTGCCGCGCCGCACGCGCGGCGCGTTGCGATCCCGCTCCCGGACACCGGGTGGCGTCCCGTCCTCGCGGGCCGGGCGGCACGCGTGAGCCGACCGAAACAATGACAATCGTCCTCCTGTGGCTACCCTGGTCCCGTGAGTCCGACGCCATCGCACGAGCTGCAGCCCGACCAGCGCTCCGAGCAACGGGCGGCGGTTATCATCCCCGCCAGGGATGAGGCGGACCGCATATCGGCCACGGTGCGCGCCTGTCGGTCCATTCCCCGCGTCGATCTCGTCGTCGTCGTCGATGACGGCTCCACCGACGGCACCCAGGACCACGCCCGCGCCGCCGGGGCGGTGACCGTCCGGCACTCCGTCGGTCGCGGCAAGGCCTCCGCCCTGGAGACCGGCGTCAGCGTGGTGGGGATGCGCGACTACGAGGACGGCCCCGCTCGCCTGCTGCTCTTCATCGATGCCGACCTGGGCGACTCCGCCGCCGCCTGCGCCGAGCTCGTCTCCCCCGTCGTCGACGGCGTCGCCGACATGGCCATCGCCGTTCCGCCCAAGCAGGCCGGGGCCGGGGGGCGCGGTCGTGTCGTGCGACTCGCGCGCTCCGCCATCGCGGTCGCCACCGGCTGGGCGCCCGTCGCGCCGCTGTCGGGGCAGCGCTGCCTGACGCGGCGGGCCTACGAGGCGGCGGCGCCGCTGGCCGAGGGCTGGGGGGTCGAGGCGGGCCTGAGCATCGACGTGCTCGTCGCCGGGATGACCGTCATCGAGGTCCCCTGCAACATCACCCATCGCGTGACCGGCAACGACAGCGCCGGTCGCCTGCACCGCGCCTCCCAGTACAAGGATGTCCTGCGGGCGGTGACCGGGCGCCGCCTGCGCCGCCATCGGGTGCCCGCCAAGGCCGTGGACAAGAGGGCCGTGCGCGAGCAGTCGCCATTCCTCGCCTACCAGGCCTGGGACGGCCCGGCCGGGTCGGCGGACTCGTCCTCCTGATCCCCCGGTCGGCCCGAGCCCGGTTCCGCGCCGAGATCGGTCGGGTTCCGGCTCGAGATCGGTTCAGTTCCGCAGCGAGATCGGTCCGGCGGCGGCGCGCCCGGTCGCCGGGGCTGCGAGTCGGGCATGTCCGCACGAGGATGGCATTCCTGCGCGAGTCCGACGACGCCGCTGCCCGACTCGCGCAGAAAAGCCCGACTCGATGAGCAGGTGGCCGACCGACGGTGCGCGCTGCGGCGACTTGGGGGGACTGGATGGACTAGGGGGCCCGGGAGACGGCGATCCTGGAGGTCAGGATCGCGATGAGCGCCGGAACGGCGACCGCGGCCGAGAAGCAGAGCATGGTCAGCCCCGAGTCGTTGACGAGCACCTCGACGACGACCAGGACCGTCAGCGCCCTCCCCAGCGGGCCCAGCCACTCCGGCAGCATCCCGGGCCGCGCGAGCCACGCGTAGGGCCCCCGCCCCTGCCGGGCCCCGCGCACCGTGCGACCCGCCCACCACGTGGCGAGCGCCGTACTGCCCGCCCCGACGACGAGCGCCGCCGCCGCGAGTCGACTGGTGGTGAAGGGCTCGACGAGCGCCGTCGCCTTGCGCGTGATGGTCGCCCCCGCGTCGCCCATGAGCATCTGGTTGATGAAGCGCCCCAGGTGCGTCCTCGAACCGCCGCTCAGGAAGTCGCTCAGCCCGAGCAGGAGCACGAGGCCCACGGCGACCGCCCCGACGGCGACCCAGTGCTGCCACCTCAGCCGCGCGCCGGCCAGCCCGGCCCCCAGTGCCACCAGGGCAGGCACCAGGGTGAGGGCCCCGCCGACGTCGGCTCCGGTCTCGGGGGCGGCGTCCAGGAGCAGCGCCACGAGCCCGGGCGCGGCCACGAGTCCCACGGCCAGGGCTCTTCGCCGCTCGCGGTACCCGGACCGCGCCGCCACCGGAGGGCCGCCCCAGGCGGCGATGGCCACCAGGAGCGCGGCGGCGGCCAGGGCGAAGCCCGTGTTGGACATGCCGTAGAAGCGTCCGGCCACGACGGCGTTCATCCCCAGCGGTCCGTTGAAGGCCAGGGGCGCCGTCCCCAGCGCGGCGTCGACGAGGATCACCGTCGCCGTGAGGACCACCAGCACCTGCGCCAGAATCAGCACCGTGGAGCCCCCCGGTGCGGAGGAGCCGAGGGCCTCGGCGTCGGTGCGCCGGCGCGCCTCCCCGGAGCCCCCCGGTGCAAAGGAGCCGGCTCGGGCGACGACGCGGCCGGTCGGGTCTGATACGGAGCCCCCCGGTGCGGAGTCGGGCTTCGCACCCGCGACGCCGAGTCTCGCGAGCAGGCGGTGGATCGCCTGCGGTCGCCGTCGCCCCACGACCGCCAGCACCGCCCGCCCCAGCCCCGCGGCCACGACGACGAGAGCCGCTGCGAGGGCGATCGCGGTGCCGAGCGCCACTGCTGCGGCGCTCTCGGCCCGCCACCAGGGCGTCGTGTTGGTGAACCAGATTCCAAGAGGCAGTGCGATCACCGGGCAGGCGGCCCCGGCCACGACTCGCAGGCGCCTCCGCGAGGGCGGTGCCACCCCGATGGCCGGTAGGGCGGCTCCCGCGGTCGGTCGGGGTGAGCCGTCCGGCGCGCCCCGCGGAGCGCGCAGCGCCCAACCCGTGACGAGCACCAGGACCAGGGCCGTGCCGACGAGCGTCAGACCCATCGGCACGGTCGTGCGCTGGGAGGCGCGGGCGTGAAGAGCGTCGTCGGCCAGCGCCCGTGCGCGTGAGGTCCCCCGCGAGAGGGAACCGGCCCCGAGCGGGGCGGCCCCGGCGATCCTGTCGACCGCGTTGCCGGGCACCATCTCCAGCGGCCGCGACCAGAATGAGCCGGGCGTGAGACCGGAGGCGGCCAGGACGAGTGTCGGGGTGAGGTCGGTGAGCTGGATCAGACCGGGCTGGTGCGTGGAGGTGCCGACCACGAATCCGTTGCGCGTTCCCATCGGGGAGGTCGTGCCCTCGGGCAGGATCGCCATCTGGGGGCCCGGGTCCGCGGCGTCGGCGACCGAGGCGACGACCACGCGGGTGCCGGGAGGGGCGTCGGCGAGTGATTCCAGGGCGGCGGCCAGCGCGAGGATCCGGTCGGCGTCGGACGGGTCGGCGTCGGACGGGGCGGCGCCGGGGTCCGCGGGCTGCGGGACGGTGTCGGCGACGATCAGGTCGGGAGGATCGTCCCGGGCCAGGAGTTCGGTCGGGGAGTCTCCGACGATCGGGCTCGTGCCCCCGTTCGTCAGCGCCAGAACGCCGCCGCGGCCGATCGCCGCCGGCGTCCAGGTGCGGAGGACCCCGGTGAGCGAACCGGCCTGCGACTGTCCACCGGGGGTCGCTCCCGCGGCCTCCGCCCAGTCGGCCGGCCAGCGGCATCCGGCGCTCCCGTCGCCCGCGCGCTCGGCGGCGCGCAGGCGCGACCCCGCGCCGAGCGTCAGCCAGCCGTCCGCCGGGCACGTGCCGTCCCCGACGGTGCGGGTGACCAGATCGACCGGTTCCCCGCCGCCCGCATAGGTGAGGATGGTCCTGGCCGCGGCGGCGAGGGGGGCGTCGTCGGAGTCGGCGGCGGCCAGCAGATCGGCCCAGGTGAGGTCCACGGTTCCCAGGACGACGACGGACGGGCGCCCGTCGTCGGGTGCGGCGGGTTGGTCCGGCGCAGCGGGCTGGTCCGCCATCGCCTCCGGTGCTGCCGACGCCGCGGGCACGACCGATGCTGCCAGCGCGGGCGATGCTGATGATGCTGGCGATGCGATCGAGGCGGCCGGCCCCGCCATCCCCTCGGCGGCGCGCGCCGGGGAGGCGAGGGCCGTGCCCACCATGGTGGCGATCAGTCCGATGACCAGGGCCAGGACGAGGATGTAGACGACCGCGCGCACGAAGCGCTGCTGCCGATTCCTCCGGGGCGTGCTCATGGCGTCAGAGTACGTGGGCCGGAGTCGGGGAGGGCCGGCGGGGTCCCTCGTGCGCCATCACGTGTAGCGGCCGGCCACGGAGGCGGTCGCGGCGCCGTACGAGCCGCCGAAGAGGAAGGCGTGGATGATGAGCATGTGGAGCTGGTGCAGACCGACGCGCTCGCGCCACCCGTCCGCCAGGGGCGAGACCTCGTCGTAGCCGGCGATGATCCGCTCCAGGTGGCGCTGTCCGAACACGCCCAGAGCCGCCAGGTCCGTCTCCGCATGCGCGCCCTGGGCGAGCGGGTCGATGAGGACGCCGACGACGTCGGGGACGCCGCCGCGTCCCCGACCCGCTCGGGGCGGCGCCCAGTCGATGGTCCGCTCGGGCACCCACATGACGTTGCCGGTCCACAGGTCGCCGTGGGTGCGGGCCACCGCGACGCGGTCCCCGCGCTCGCGGGCGGCCCGCCGCACGAGCGCGGGCTGATCGGCGTCGAAGTCGCCGTCTCGCAGACGTTCGCAGACTCTCTCGATCACGGATGCGTGCCGGCTCGTCAACGACCCCCGATCGAGGCAGGGCTCCAGGTAGGGGACCAGGCGGTCGTCGGCGAAGAACTCCCCCCACCGCCGGGGCGCGACTCCGTCGGGCTCTCTCTCGCAGGGGCGGATGCGCTCATTCGATCGCCCCATCTGCGTACGGCCGTCCCAGCCGGGCGGAGCCGCTCCGAAGACCGGGGCGCCCGCGGCGTGCGTCACGGCGAGCGCACGTCCGAAGGCCTCCGCGGCGGACGCGGTCACGGTGCCGGCGGCGAGGCGGGGTTCGTCGATCCACCCCGGTCCGGCCGTCACCGGGACCACGTGGGCGCCGCCGTCGGCCATGGGCTCGGCCAACCACGTCAGGCCGAGCGCCTCGAGTCCGGTGGCTCCGGGAAGATCGTCGTGCTTGCGGATGGTGGGACCGGCGCTGCTCACCCGACCAGCCTATGCGCCCGCCCCGCACTCCGTCCCGTGCGCGCTCCCGGGCGCACCGGAACTCGCCGATCGGCGGCGTCGAGCCGAACGCCACCGGCGCGCTCCCGGGCTCGCCATCGCTCAGCAGGCTCCGGAATCAACCATCTGGCTAGGCTTGGGTCTCATGAGTCCCGCCCCCACCTGGTCCTTCCTCGGGCCCGCCGGAACCTTCTGCGAGATGGCGCTGCGGCAGGTCGCGCCCGACGACGTCGTCCTCGACTCCTGTCAGGACGTCCCCACCGCTCTGGACCGGGTGCGCGAACGCGCGGCCGAGGCCGCCGTCGTCCCCATCGAGAACTCGGTGGAGGGAGGCGTCAACGCGACTCTCGACAATCTCGTGACGGGCTCTCCGCTCGTCATCGCCGCCGAGGCGGCCGTACCGGTCACCTTCGTCCTGGCCGGACGCCCCGGCACGGCGCTCGACGCCGTCCGCACCATCTCCACCCACCCCCACGCCTGGGCGCAGTGCCGCGGCTGGATCCACCAGCACCTGCCCGAGGCGACCTACGTCGCCGGCACCTCCACGTCCGCTCCCGCGCGCGCCCTGGCGCGAGTCGACGGCGCGACGGCCCCGGAGGACCTGGAGTACCAGGCGGTCCTGTGCAATCCATTGGCGGCCCAGCAGTACGGCTTGGAGGTGCTGGCCGGGGGCGTTGCCGACAATCCCGACGCCGTCACCCGCTTCGTCAAGATCTCGCGGCCCGGGCGGGTCGGCGAGCCCACCGGTGCGGACAAGACCACGCTGCTCGTCCAGCTGCCCCACGACCGCTCGGGCGCCCTGCTGAGCATGCTCGAGCAGTTCAGCGCTCGCGGCGTCAACCTCACCCGCATCGAGTCCCGGCCGGTGGGGGACTCACTCGGCCGCTACCGCTTCTCCATCGACGCCGAGGGGCACATTCGGGAGGAGCGACTTCAGGCGGCCTTCATAGGTCTGCACCGCACGTGTCCGGTGGTGCGCTTCCTGGGCTCGTATCCGCGGCTGGACGCCCGTCCCGTGGTGGTGCCCGCCGGGACGAGCGACAAGGACTTCGTCGTCGCCCGCTCCTGGGTGGCGGACGTCCTCGCAGGACGGACCCTCTGAGCGGCGATGCGTCCTTATTCCTCGTGGCGTTCTTGGTGCTGAGGGCGGTGTCGTTGTCCGGGGGTGCGGAGGGGCGCCGTGGGGCCCTGCTCGTCGACCGGGATTCACTGGGAGCGCTCCCACGGTGCCCGAGCCACCAGTGGGCCGTCTCATTCCCCCGCCCGGGGAGTCCCGGCCGATCCTGATCCGGCTCATGACGCCGCGCTGACGCTGAGCCGGTGACGCGCCGGTGACGCGCCGGGGCGGGCCATGAGCGCGATGCGCGCATGGAGGTCCTGGTCGCACGGGTGCTGGGATTCCAACTGGGACGCGACCATCGTCGCCGTGAAGGGCCTTCTGGGCGCGCGCGAGTGCTGGCCCGCCCTCCGCATCCGCGACCGCCTGGAGCGAGGCGGGTGGCCCCGGTTGTCCACGGAGCGCCCCATCCGCATCCGCGACGGAGACCTTGGGCGCGCGGTCGTACCCGGATACGCGCGGTCGTACAGTGCGTTACGCGGTCGTACCTCATACCGCGCGGTCGTACGCGAATTTGGGTGGTCGTACCGCTTTCCACGCGGTCGTACCCGGATGCGCGCGGTCGTACGTTGGAAGGGCTCTAAGGTACGACCTCGCGAGTTTGGGTACGACCCGGCGTCGGAAGGTACGACCGCGTGGCGTTGCGTACGACCGCGCGAGGGCTGCAGAGCCCCGGTCTCCGGCGATGTTCTCCGGCGACCCGCACCCCGCGGGCGGCGACCGGGCAGCATCATGACGATGAGTCACTGCTCGTCCGTACCCGATGGGTGACCGGATCGACACCGCCCGCCCGTCGTCGTCCGGAGAACTGAAGGACGCGCGCGGGCTCGAGATGGGGACGGTATGCCCGCCCGTTGCAAGGGAACAGCATGCCCGTCCATTGTAAGGGAATCGTGAGCCCCGCCCGGACCGATCCTCTCAACCGCTCTCCCGCTTGCGGTGCCCGCCTTATCAGGCCGGGCGCCGCATGAGAATCGCGCCGGCGTCCAGCCGCGCTCGCAGAGCACGAGTGGGTGCGAGCAGCTCGCCGTCGACCTGGACGAGCGCCGGCTGCGCGAGCCGGACGATGACCTCGAGACCGCGGCGCAGCGTCACCCTCCCCAGTGCGCGGGCGGGATCGGAGTAGGTGGCCGCGAAGGGCGGCAGGACCTGGCGCGCCAGGGAGCTCCATCCCGCGACCCCGCCGATCGTGTCGATCACCGCGACGTCCAGCACGCCGTCATCCATGCGCGCCTCGCGCAGCAGCGTGACGCCCGCGGGCAGGCGGCCGCCGTTGGCCACCAGCACGGTGCGCCCGCGCAGGCGCTCGACTCGTTCGCCACCATCCGTCTCGCGCACTCGCGCGACCAGGTCCATATGGGGGGAGCCGAGATTGGTGACCGCGGCCACCGCGTAGGCGCCCCACCGTATCCTCGCCTTGAGCTCGGGACTCGTGGAGGCGACCAGCCCCGCGTCGAACCCGATCCCCGTCACCACCATGCAGGCGTGCTCGTCGCCCAGGGTGGGCTCGGACCAGCCCCCCGGTGGTGCGGAGGCCGGGACGTCGGCGGGCTCGGTGCTCACCCACACCAGGTCCGCGCGCCGGGCGGTGCCGTGCGCCGCCACCTTGAGCGCCGCGTCGAGGCGGCCAACCGGCAGCCCGAGGTTGCGGGCGGCGAGGTTGGCCGTGCCCAGGGGCAGGATCGCCATGTCGACGCCGGTGCGGGCCGTGCCCGCGGCGACGGCCCGCACCGTCCCGTCCCCGCCGGCCGCGATGACGAGGCCGGCTCCGGAGGCGACGGCGAGACGGGCCTGCATGACGCCGGGCTCGGCGGGCGTGGTCTCCAGCCAGACCGGACCGGCGTAGCCGGCGTCGCGCAGTGCGGCGGTGGCGCGGCGTCTGACGGCGCCTGTCGCCGAGGGCTTGGACGGGTTGACGACGACGCAGGCCAGGGGGCGCGGGCGCGTCCCCGTCCGATGCCGGCGCATGGTCATGCCCCAAGCGTACGGGCGTCGTCGGTCTCGAGGAGGTCGTCGACGGTCGCTCGTCGGGCTCCGCCTCCCCCCTCGGCCCTCCTCGGTCCTGTCAGTCCTCCAGGGGCAGCAGGGGCAGGTCCGCGTCGGCCGCCAGCCGGGTGAGGACCTTCGCGAGCTGCATGAAGTCCTCGCCGCGGGAGGAGGAGGTGCGGTGGACGATGCCGATCCGGCGAACCGGCCCGCGCCCCGCGAAGCGCGCCACGGCGTAGTCCTCGTTGCCGAGCATGCGCAGCGCCCCCTCGGGGATGACGGTGATGCCCGCGCCGTGGGTGACCATGCGCACCACTGTCGACAGGGTCGTGGCCACCGCGGTCGGAGGGTGGGAGCTGTAGCGCTGGCACAGGGCCAGCGTCTGGTCGCGCAGGCAGTTGCCCTCGTCAAGGAGCAGCAGCCTCTGGTCCTCGAGCTCGGCGGTGGTCAGGTCATCGCGCCCGGCCCAGGGGTGATCCCGGGGGACCAGGACGACGAGCGGCTCGTCGAACATGGGCACGGCCGCGATGCGATGGAGATCGACGTCGATGGCGATGATGGCCGCGTCGAGGCGGCCCTGGGCCAGCATGTCGAGGATGTCGCCGGTGACCATCTCGCGCAGCTCGGGGTGCAGGTCGGGCAGTTCGGCGGGAAGGCCGTCGAGGACCACCGGGGCCATGTAGGGGGCGAGGGTCGGGATTATTCCCAGGCGCATCGACCCGGTCAGGGCGGCGCCCCGGCTGGTGACGGCGTCGTTGAAGGACTCGGCGGCCAGAACGGCCTCCCGGGCGTAGGGGAGCAGGGTCTCGCCCAGCGGGGTGACGAGGACGCGACGGGTGGTGCGCTCGACCAGCTCCCCGCCGACGCGCCTCTCCAGGGCGGTGATCGCCTGGGACAGGCTCGGCTGGCTCACGCCGAGGGTGGTGGCCGCCTCGCCGAAGTGCTGGTGGTCGCACAACGACACGAAGGCCCTGAGCTGGGAGAAGGAGGGCAGGGGGGAAGTGGGCATGAGTGCGTCCTGAAGGTGTCGGGTGGTCGGGCTCGCGACAGGCGGGGGCCCACTCGCTGGGTAACACTACGGTATCCCCAATTAATCCGAATAGTTTCACAAGCGGTCTCGCGGCGGGGCGACGGGCCGGCCGCGGCCCCGGGCCGCCGACCGTCCCAGAGCTGTGCGATGGCGTGTTGAAGGCTTCAAACGGGAGTTGACGTCGCCGATGTCTCTCTATATTGTTGATCCCAACAACAAAACGGTGAAGGCTTCCCATGGAAGCCATGAAGCGAGATATGGAGCGTGAAACGCCCAATGAAGAGCGATTCCACACACGGTCGTCCCAAAACCGTCGGGCGGCCTGATGCTGCCGGCGGGAGGGATGTCTTCGCCGCGCTCGAGCAGCTCGTCGGCCCCCTTGAGCGATCGCTGCCCGGATCCGCGGAGGTCGTCCTCCACGATCTCGCGGCCCTCCCCGACTCGATCATCGCCATCGAGGGCGACATCACCGGGCGCCGTCCCGGCGACCCGGCCACGGACCGTCTCCTCGAGGCGGCCGCCGGCGGCGACCTCAGGACTCGCATCGGTTATCGCACGACCTCCCCGACCGGCCGCAGCCTCCTGTCGACGACGATCATCATCCGCGATGCCGAGGACCGGCCCGTCGCCGCCCTCTGCATCAACCGCGATGTGACGGACTGGACGATCATCGGCGACGCCGCGCGCTCCATCCTCGGGTGCGAGGAGCTCCTCGCACCCGACGGCGCCGGGCGTGGGACCGCTGGCGATGACGGCGCCGGGCGCGGGACCGCCGGCGATGACGCCGACGGGCGGGGTCGGCGGGACGGCGAGGGGACGACCCGCGTCGCGGATGGCGAGGAAGGGGAGGCCTTCGCCCGCGACGTCGACGAGCTCGCCGCCGTCCTCCTCCAGCAGGCCGTCGAGGAGCAGGACGTGCCCGTGTCCCTCATGCGCAAGGCGCACAAGGTGGACGCCGTCCGCTCCCTGAAGCGCCGCGGCTTCTTCATGCTGCGCGATGCCGTCGAGATGGCCGCCCGGGCCCTCGGCGTCACCCGCTTCACCATCTACAACTACCTCAACGAGATCGAGGAGATCAACGGGAACGGCGAGAGCGCGGCCCGGGAGGGCGGGCGGGGCTCGGCCCCGACGGCGTCAGCTCCTTCGGCGCGCTCGACTCGGTCGGCCTCGGTCTCCCCGACGGGGGGTGCCTCATGACCGCCGTCGCGGCGTCGGCGGGCTTCGCAGAGCACCTCGACCGCCGGGGCACTCACAGCGCGAAGTGGGACCTCCTCGCCGCCCCCCTCGGCCCCGGAGCCATCAGCATGTCGGTCGCCGACATGGAGTTCCGCACCGCCCCGTGCGTCATCGACGCCGTCGTCGCTGCCGCGCGGCACGGGACCTACGGGTACACGGAGGTCTTCGACGACTTCCGGCGGGCGGCCGTCTCCTGGCAGCGGGAGCGGCACGACTGGGACCCCGGGCCCGCGTGCGTCCGCTTCTTCCCGCGAGTCGTTCAGTGCGTGAGCGCTCTGCTCAACATCGTCCTGCCCGACCGCGGCACCGCCC